>Ga0208716_1000841_pt1 | contig 12191 bp, 9 predicted proteins | sample NGESurdeep092012_8_FD_184482 | JGI IMG/M metagenome (GOLD analysis project Ga0208716, IMG submission 184482) | Arctic peat soil microbial communities from Barrow, Alaska - NGEE Surface sample 415-3 deep-092012 (SPAdes) | ecosystem: Environmental > Terrestrial > Soil > Wetlands > Peat ...
CCGCGGCCGACGTAGCGCTTGGCGATCGAGACGACGAGGCGCAGGTTCGCCTCGATCAGCTTGCGCTTGGCGTCCATGTCGCGGCGCTCGATGCGCTTGGCCAGTGAGACCTCTTCTTCGGCCGTGAGCAGCGCCACCTTGCCGATCTCCTTGAGATACATGCGCACCGGATCGTTGGTCGGCGTCTTCACCGAGAGGTCGAGCTTGGAGATGATCTCCTCCTCGGTCTTGTGCTCCTGCACCTCTTCGGCGAGGTTGACCTCGCCCTCGATGATGTCGACGCCCATGTCGATGAAGAGGTTGTAGATGTTCTCGATCTGGTCGGTCGTGAGCTCGATGTCCTGGAGAGCGTCGGCGATGTGGTCGCTCGTCAGGTACCCCTGCTCGCGACCCTCGTCGGCGAGCAGGCGGACTTCGTCGATGCTCATCTCGGCCGCAGCGGGCTCTGCCGCCTTACGTTCTTCAGACAAGTCGCTCACAGTCAGCTGCTACTCCTCTACCGGGATTAGACGAATGGCTTCGCGAAGGCTGCGGCGCAGCGCTTCGAGCTCAACCAGCCTGGCTTCCTCGTGTCCAGTTTCGTCATTTCTCGCCGCCACCTTGAGCTTGGTGATCAGGCGAGCGACCTGCGCCTCCTGAAGGCGGAGGTACATCTCTTCGGCGACGCGTGACGAACCGGGCTCGAGTGAGGCCCTCATGACGACCTCGGCAAACACGTCGTTCTCACCCTCCGCCCAGACCGGGGCGGACTCCGCCGCCTGCTCTATTTCCCCTGCCGGCGCAATATCTAACCGCGATCTGGCGAGGTGGTAGGCCGTCCGCGTAGGCTCGCCCGTGAAGAACCCTTCGTCGATCTCGGCCAAGTACTCGCGGCCCTTGGCCGGCAACGACAGACACGCCGCCAGAAAGCGCACCTCGAGATCGTGAGCCCCCGTCAGGACGCGCGCCTCGGCGCCTTGCGGCGCGGGCGCGCGCTTCTCCCCCGCCGTTCGTGCGCGGCCGGCGGCGCCGGCCGCGCCCGCCGTCGTCAGCAGATAGCGCACGTTCTCTTCCGACAGCGAGAGCCGATCGGCGACGTAGCGCACCTCTTCGTCGCGCTCGATCGGGCTCGCCGCCTCGCCCAGCACCCCGGCAAGCAGGGTGAACGCCTTGGTGCGTTCATCGGGCTTCGCCAGATCGTGCAGGGAGAGCACGGAGCGGACCTGGAATTGTAACAACGTGTCGGCCTGGGCTGCAAGCTGGCGAAAAGCGTCGCCGTCCTTGCCCGCGAGGATGAAGTCGGCCGGGTCGAGGCCGTCGGGTACGTGCACGACGTGCATGGTGAGGCCAAGGCGGCGGGCGAGGGCAAGCGCGCGGCTCATCGCGCCGAGGCCGGCGTCGTCGGCGTCGAAGCAGAGGTACACGTTGTGCGTCACCCGCACCAGCCGTTTGAGCTGCTGCTCGGTGAGCGCCGTGCCCATCGAGGCGACGACGTTCGTCACCCCGGCCTGGGCAAGTGCGAGCACATCCGTATAGCCCTCGACGACGTAGATACGATCTTCTTTGCCGGCCGCCGCCTTGGCCTTGTCGATGCCGAAGAGCGCCTCGCTCTTGTGGTAGAGCAGCGTCTCCGGCGAGTTCAGGTACTTGGGCTTCTCATCGCCGAGGCCGCGGGCGCCGAATCCGAGCACGCGGCCGCGCTCGTCGGCGAGCGGGAACATCAGGCGCCCGCGGAAGCGGTCGTAGCCGGCACCGCGGCGGCCGGGGACGACCAGACCGGCGTCAAGCAGCTCCTGCTCACCGGACCCCTTCTTGATCGCCGCGTCGCGGAGCTTCTGCCACTCCGGGAACGAGAAGCCCAGGCGAAAGGCGCGGCAGACCTCTTCGCCGAGGCCGCGCCGGGCAAGATACGCGCGGGCCGCCTCCGCCGCCCGCGCCGTCTGCAGCACGCGCTCGTAGTAGGCGCAGGCCTGCTCGAGCAGGCTGCGCAGGCGGTCCTTCTTGCGGCGGTCGACGTCGCCGCGACCGCCGCTCTCTTCGTATTTGAGCGTGATGCCGTAGCGATCGGCGAGATGCTCGACGGCGCCAGCGAAGTCGAGGTTCTCTTTCTTCTGCACGAACGAGAGCAGATCGCCGCCCTCACCGCAGCCGAAACAGTAGTAGAGCTTCTCCGTCGGGTTCACCGAGAACGACGGCGTCTTCTCCTGGTGGAAGGGGCAGAGGCCGCTGTAGTTCGCGCCGGCCTTCTTGAGCTGCGTGTAGTGACCGACGAGCTCGATCATGTCGGCCGCCGCGACGACCTCTTCGATGCTGCTCTTGTCGATGCGCGCCACCGGCTAGTCCTCGCCTGAGCCCGGATCGCGGGGCTTCGTCGCCGCGCGTGCCTGCGCCGCCGCTCGTTTGGCCTCTTCCTGGCCGGCGAGGTAGCGCAGGCCGGCGCGCGCCCGGCGCCGCTCCTTGCGCGTCGGCCGCGCCGGCCGGTCGCGGACCGCGTAATGGATGCCGAGCCGGTCGAGGATCGCGACCATGCTGAAGGTCACCGCCGGCATCCACACGACGTAAATGACGACGAGCACCAAATAGGCGTTGGCGTTGTTGCCCCAGTTGTGGACCCACCCGAGGGCGACGATGACCACCGCCGGCAGCGCCATCAGCCCGAGCGCGACGAGCGACACAAGATAGAGGATCAGGCGTTTCTTCAGTCTCATCTCTCTCAGTCTTCCAGGAATCGCGCCATCAAGACCTCATCGTAAGCGACGCCGCCGAGAATGAACTGCCCGCGGCGGCGCCCTTCGACGGCGAATCCGTGGCGCTCGTAGAAGGCGATCGCCGGCGCGTTGTGCGGCAGCACGCTGAGCACAACGCGCGTCACGCCCTTGCTTTGCGCCCAACCGATCGCGACGGCGAGCAACGCGCTGCCGACACCGAGCCGGCGGCACTCCTCGGCGACGGACATGCCGAGTATGCGCACGTGAGCGCAGACCTTCGACCGCGGATCGGGATACAAGCCGAGACTGCCGACCACGTGGCCGTCGATCGTCGGCACGACGATCAGCTGTGCAGGGTCGGTCGTCGCCTGCGCGATCCTGTTGCGCCAGTCGCGCGGCTTGATCTCGCCGGGTCTCATCAGCAGCCACGGGCCTTGCTCGGTGGCGATCGCGTCGAGCACGCGCGTCAGCTCGCGCGCGTCGCCGGGCGTCGCCGTTCTGATCGTCAGCTCGCGCCCGTCGCGCAGGGGGTACCTGAGACTGCGTCGCAGCTTGGCTATCGCGGTCCTACTTCTCCGGTTTGAGCTCATTGCGCTGCTCGATCGCGGCTTGCGCCGCGGCGAGTCGCGCGATCGGCAGGCGGAACGGCGAGCACGACACGTAGTTCATGCCGACCTTGTGGCAGAACTTGACGCTCGCCGGATCGCCGCCATGCTCGCCACAGATACCGACCTTCAGATCCGGCTTCGTCGCGCGGCCTCTCTGGATGGCGATCTCGACGAGCTGACCCACACCCTCGACATCGAGCGTCGCGAACGGGTCGGCCGGCCAGATCTGCGTGTCCTCGCGCAAGTACAGCGGCAGGAACTTGCCGGCGTCGTCGCGCGAGATACCGAAGGTCATCTGCGTGAGGTCGTTGGTGCCGAACGAGAAGAACTCCGCCTCCGCGGCGATCGCGTCGGCGGTCAGCGCCGCGCGCGGGATCTCGATCATCGTGCCGACCATGTAGTCGACCGCGACCGCTTGCTCGGCGAACACCAGCGCGGCGACGGCGCGCACGTGACCGGCCTGGTCGGCAAGCTCCTTCGCCGTGCCGACCAGCGGGATCATGATCTCAGGATGTACGTCGATGCCCTCCTTCTTCACGATGCAGGCGGCCTCGAGGATGGCACGCGCCTGCATGCGAGTGATCTCGGGGAAGGCGATGCCGAGACGGCAGCCGCGGTGACCGAGCATCGGGTTGACTTCGTGCAGCTCATCCACCTTGGCGGCGATGACGGCGGCGTCGACGCCCATCTCCGCGGCGACCTGTTGCTGGCCCTTGGCATCGTGCGGGAGGAACTCGTGCAACGGAGGGTCGAGCGTGCGGACGGTGACCGGGCGCTCGCCCATCGCGCGGAAGATGCCGACGAAGTCGTCGCGCTGCATCGGCGCGAGCTTGGCGAGCGCGTTCTCGTAGTTCTCGACCGCAGGCGTGCCGGCCGCGTCGCGCTGGGCACGCGCGATCTCGTTCTTGGTCGCGGTGTCGTCGGCGTTCTCCGCCAGTCTGCGCTCGAGGATCTGGATCTTCTCGAGCCGCGCCCGCGCTTCGCTCGCGTTGAGGATCATCTCGCGCACGGCGGTGATGCGCTCGCCGCCGAAGAACATGTGCTCGGTGCGGCAGAGACCGATGCCCTGAGCGCCGAAGGCGATCGCGGTCGTCGCCTGGTCGGGCTGATCGGCGTTGGCGCGGACGTGCAGCTGCCGTTGCTCGTCCGCCCACTCCATCATGTGCGCGTAGTAGCCGTAGGCCTTGGATTCGTCGGGCTGCATCGACCGCTCGACGACGACCTGCAGCACCTCCGACGGCCGCGTCTCGAGCTGCCCGACGATGACCTCACCGGTGAAGCCGTCAATCGAGACCCAGTCGCCCTCCTTGACCACCGTGCCGGAGGCTGTCATGCGGCGCCCGACATAGTCGATGTCGAGCGCCTCGCAACCGACCACGCAGACCTTGCCCATCTGACGGGCGACGAGCGCCGCGTGCGAGGTCATGCCGCCGCGCGCCGTGAGGATGCCTTGCGCGGCGTCCATGCCGCGGATGTCCTCGGGGCTCGTCTCGATGCGGACGAGCAGGACCTGCTCGCCGCGTGCCGCCCACGTCTCGGCGGCGGGCGCGTTGAAGACGACCTTGCCCGTCGCCGCGCCGGGCCCGGCGGCGAGCCCCTTGGCGATCACGCGCTTTTCGTTCACGGCCTGAAGCTTGCTCTCCGGCGAGAAGATCGGCCGCAGCAACTGGTTGAGCTGCTCCGGCTCGACGCGCATCAGCGCATCGTCGGTGGTGATGAGGCCCTCGTCGACCATGTCGACGGCGATGCGGATCGCGGCGAGCCCGGTGCGCTTGCCGTTGCGCGTCTGCAACATGTAGAGGCGGCCACGCTCCACGGTGAACTCGAAGTCCTGCATGTCGCGCAGCTCGTGCTCGAGCGTCTTGCAGACCTGCATGAGCTCGTCGTACACGTCAGGGAAGACCTGCTTGAGCTCGATCACGGGACGTGGTGTGCGCACGCCGGCGACCACGTCCTCACCTTGCGCGTTGACGAGGAACTCGCCGTAGAACACGTTCTCGCCGGTCGCGGGGTCGCGCGTGAACGCCACCCCGGTGCCCGATTCGTCGCCGGTGTTGCCGTAGACCATCGTCTGCACGTTCACGGCGGTGCCCCACGAGTCGGGGATGTCGTAGAGGCGCCGGTAAGCTACGGCGCGGTCGTTGTTCCACGAGCCGAAGACGGCGGTGATCGCTCCCCAGAGCTGCTCGCGCGGATCCTCGGGGAAGCTCTTGCCGGTGCGCTCGAGCACGGCCGCCTTGAATTTGACGACGAGCGCCTTGAGGTCGTCGGCGTCGAGCTCCGTGTCGGAGCTGACGCCCTTGGCCGCCTTCATCGCCTCGAGGATCTCCTCGAACGGGTCGCGCTCGTCCTCGTGCACCGGCTTGCAGCCGAGCACGACGTCGCCGTACATCGCGACGAAGCGGCGGTAGCAGTCGTAGGCGAAGCGCGGGTTGTCGGTCTGCGCGATGACGCCCTGCAGCGCTTTGTCGTTGAGGCCGAGGTTGAGGATCGTGTCCATCATGCCCGGCATCGAAGCGCGGGCGCCGGAGCGCACCGAGATCAGCAACGGATCGGAGGCGTCGTCGAACTTCTTGGCCGTGGTCTTCTCGAGGTTCGCGAGCGCCTTCTTGACCTGGTCGGTCAGCCCATCGGGATAGCTGCCGTTGGCCGAGTAGTGGTTGCAGACCTCGGTGCTGATCGTGAAGCCAGGCGGCACGGGTAGACCGATGCCGGTCATCTCGGCGAGGTTGGCGCCCTTGCCGCCGAGAAGGTCCTTCATGTCCTTGTTGCCTTCGCTGAAATCGTAGACGTACTTTGCTGCCATGCTGCCTGCCTCCTGGCTCGTCACACCCCCACGGTGCGCGCGATCTGCGTGTTCATCGTGTCTGCACACGTGCCGCGCGAAAAGTTCGTCGAGGATGTCTCATCGATCGTCACTGCGCCTGCTGGACCGGCAGACGGCCGAAGTCGCCGACCTGCCCGAGCAGGCCGGTCACCGCGGCGAGCTGCGCCAGCCGGTTGGTGCGAACGACGAGGTCCTCGTCCATCACGAGGACCTCGTCGAAGTATGTGTCGACGGGCGGCCGCAGCTTGGCAGCGGCCTTGATGGCGCTCTCGATCTCGAGGTTGCCGAGGGCGCCGCCGACGGCGACCGCGGCGACGCGGAGCGCCTCATGAAGCGCCTTTTCGGCCGGCTCGCGGAAGCGCGCGGGGTCAACGACCGGCGCCTTGCCCGCCAGCGCCTTGCCGGCGAGCGACGCGCAGCGGTTGTAGGCGGTGACGACAGCTTCGAAGTAGTCGCGCCCCTCGAGCGCCGCGAACGCTCGCGCCCGCGACGCCCGCGCCGGAATGTCGGCGGCGCTCGAGCTGAGCGCCGCCTCGACCATCGCGAACGACAGGCCCTCGTCGAGGAGCAGGCCTTCGAGGCGCTCCCAGATGAAGGCGACGGCCTCGGGGAGCGCCTCATCGGCGACGCTCTTTCCCTGGGCGCGATAGCCGTCGAAGGCGCGCTCCATCAACTCGTCGAGCGGGACACGGAGCGCGAACTCTAACGCGATGCGCACGATGCCCATCGCCCCGCGGCGCAGCCCGTACGGGTCGCGCGAGCCCGACGGCTTCTCGCCGGTGACCCAGGCGCCGGCAATGTTGTCGGACTTGTCGGCGATCGCGACGAAGGCGCCGGCGAGCGAAGCCGGAACCGGCGCCACGGTCGACACCGGCATGTACTGCTCGGCGATCGCCTGAGCGACCGCGGCCGGCATGCCCGCCGCGGTCGCGTAGTACCCGCCCATGCGCCCTTGCAGCGTCGGGAACTCCTGCACCATCTGGGTGACGAGGTCGGCTTTGGCGAGGCGCGCCGCTTGCCGCGCCGCCTCGCCCGTCTCGTCTTCGCCGTCGCCGACCAGGAAGCCGACCAGCCGCTCGATGCGGTCCGCCTTGTCGGCGAGCGAGCCGAGCTTCTCGTGGAAGACGACGTCGCCGAGCTTGGCAGCCATCTGCTCGAGCCCTTTGGCGATGTCGCGGTCGTGCGAGAACTCGGCGTCGTCGAGCCGCCCGTCGAGCACGCGCTCGTTGCCACGGGTGATGGTCGCGGCGGCTCTGGGGTCGCCGTTCGAAACGTACAGGAACGCCGGCAGCAGCTTGTTCTGCGCGTCGCGCAGTGGGAAGTAGCGCTGGTGGTTCTGCATCGCCGTGATCAGCACGTCGTCGGGCAGACGCAGGTGACGCGCATCGAACGAACCGGCCTCGACGCTCGGCCACTCGACGAGGTAGATCGCCTCCTCGAGCACTTCGCCCGGATCGAACCACGCGCCGCCCAGCTCCTTGGCATGCGCATCGAGACCGGCGACGATGAGCTTGCGGCGCTCGTCCTGCGAGACGACCACCTTCTGGTCGCGCAGGTGATGCTCGTAGTGCTCGGCCCTGTCGACGATGATCGGGCTGCCGAGCACACGGTGGCCCTGGGTCACATCGCCCGCCTTCAGGCCGTAGAAGTCGAATTCCACCGCCGTGTCATGCAGTTTGCAGACGAGCCAGCGGATCGGCCGCGAGAAACGCAGGTACTCGGCCGCGCCGGCCGGCTTGCGGTCCCAACGCATGCCGCGCGAGATCTGGATGCCGGTGATCAGGCGGCGGGCGAACTCGGGGACGACCTCGGCCGCCGCCCGCCGCTCGGCTTCGACCTGGGCAGCGACGAACTCGACGCCGTCGACCGTCTCGCGCTGCAGGTCCTTGGGGTCGAGACCGCGTGAGCGCGCGAAGCCGGCGCCCGCCTTGGTCGGCGCGCCGTCGGGGCCGAAGGCCATGTCCGTGCGCGGGCCGCGGGAGCGCTGCGTCTCGGCGAGCTGCTGGTCGGGCACATCGACGAGCACGGCGATGCGGCGCGGCGAGACGAGCACCTGCGGCCGCGCCGTGCCCTCCGTCGCGTCCTGCGCCCGGCCCGCCGCCGGCGCCAAGCGCAACTCGCGCAGCAGCTTGGCGACGAGGCCGCCTGCGGACTCGTCGCCGATCAATTGTCTGTACACGCTCGCGCAGAACTTGCCGGGCAGCTCTTCGCAGCCGATCTCGAGCAGGAGCATCGTCACGCCGTCACCTCGAGGTAAAGCTGCGCGACCTTGCGCGCAAGGTCGCGCACCCGCCCGATGTGCATCGTCCGGTCGGTGACGCTGATCACGCCGCGCGCGTCGAGCATGTTGAACACGTGGCTGCACTTGAGCACGTAGTCGTAGGCGGGTATCGGCAGCCGCGCCGCCAGACACCTCCCCGCTTCCACTTCGTACTCGCGGAAGTGCTTGGAGAGCATGTCGGTGTCGGCGATCTCGAAGCTGTAGGTCGAGAACTCGCGCTCGTTCTCCCTGTAGACGTCGCCGTAGGTGACCGTCTGCAGGCTGCCGTCGGCCTCCTCCCACCGCGACCACACGATGTCGAACACGCTGTCGACGCCTTGCAGGTACATGGCGAGGCGTTCGAGGCCGTAAGTGAGCTCCACGGTGATCGGATCGAGGTCGAAGCCGCCCAGCTGCTGGAAGTAGGTGAACTGTGTCGCCTCCATGCCGTCGATCCAGACCTCCCAGCCGAGACCCCAGGCGCCGAGGGTCGGGCCCTCCCAGTTGTCCTCGACGAAGCGCACGTCGTGCTCGGCGAGGTCGATGCCGAGGGCCACCAGCGACTGCAGGTACACGTCCTGGATGTCGGGCGGCGACGGCTTGATCACGACCTGGTACTGGTAGTAGTGACCGAGACGATACGGGTTCTCGCCGTAGCGGCCGTCGGTCGGTCGCGTGCTCGGTTCCACATACGCGGCCCGCCACGGCCGCGCATCGAGGCAGCGCAGAAAGGTGGCCGGGTTGAAGGTGCCGGCGCCGACCTCGGTGTGGTACGGCTGCACGACGACGCAGCCCTGCGCCTCCCAATAGGCCTGCAAACGGGCGATGATCGTTTGGTAGGTAGGCAGGGGCTTCCGGGCTCCGCTACCGCGCTGCACAGTGGTCATGACCCTCCAGGTCCGGGGTTGTGGATTCTATCAATTCGCGGGAACCCTCAACAGGGAGCGGGCGCCGTTTCCAGCGAAAGTGCGGCGGCGCGATCGCGTCATTCTGGCAGGGAGGAAGCGCCGGCTCAGGCGCGCGCGAAGCGCAGCGAACGCAGGCGACCGCCGGTGTGGTAGCTGTAGAGGTTGTGGATGTTGCGCAGGGCCTCTTCGACGGCGGGTGAGGATGGGGCGCTGCGCAGCTCGGTGAGCGGCAGCGACACCGAGCTGCGCAGCGCCTCGACTGCATCCGGCGTCGTCGGCACGCCGTCTTCGAGGCAGTTCTCGCAGACGAGGCCGCCGCGGGCGGCCGAAAAGGCGAGCGCCAGATCGCCCTTCCCACACGACGCGCAGTGCTCGAGCACCGGCAGGTAGCCAGCCTCGTTCAACAGTTTGACGAGCACGCCGAGCACGAGCGGCGCCTGCATCGCCGAACCGGCGAAGCCGCTGTCGATCGCGCGCAAGGCGTTGCGCAGGAGGCTGAAGACGCGCTCGTGCGGCTCGCCCTCGGCGAAAAGCCCGGCGGCCGCCTCGCAGGCGATGCCGGCGGCCGCCAACGCCTCCCGGCTCTCGCGCAGCTGAAGATACATCTCGACGAGCTGGGCGGAGGTCACCGTGAACAGCGAGGAGCGGCCGTGAAAGAGCACGAGGTCGCAGATGTTGAACGGCTCGAGGCGGCCGCCCCAGCGCGACTTGGTCTTACGCACGCCTTTGACTACCGCATCGACGCGGCCGAGCTCGCGCGAGAAGAGCACGGCGATGCGATCGGCCTCGCCCAGCGGCCGCGAACCGAGCACCACGGCGCGCGTCGTCTGGTAACGCACGGCGCTCCCTACTGCTTCTCGCGGGCGGAGATCACCCGCGGCAGGCCGCCGAGGTCATTGCGTACGTCGATGTCCTCGAAGCGGCCGCTGGCGATGAAGAGCTGCAGCGTCTCGAGCATGCGCCCGTCGTTGATCTCCACGGCGAGCATGCCGCCGGGCAGCAGGAACGGCGGCGCCCCGGGGATGATGCGCTCGTAGAAGTCCATGCCGTGCTGGCCGCCGAGCAGCGCCACGTGCGGCTCGAAGCCGCGGATCTCGGGAGCGAGGCGGCGCATCGCTTCGACCGGCACATACGGCGGGTTGGAGACGATGACGTCGAAGTGGGCCTCGGTCGGCACGTCATCGTACACGTCGCTGACGATGAACTCGACGCGGCCGGCGAGGCCGAGCCGCGTCGCATTCAGCCGCGCCATCTCGAGCGGCGCCGGGTGCACCTCGGTGGCGACGACGCGCACGCGCTGGTGCTCGCTGGCGAGCGCCAGCGCGATCGCGCCGCTGCCCGTGCCGATGTCGAGCACGAGCGGCGTCTCCTTGTCGAGACGATTGAGCTCCTCGAGCACGACCTCGACCACCGTCTCCGTCTCCGGCCGCGGGATCAGCGTGTTCTCGTTGACCTGCAGCTCGATCATCCGAAAGGCTTTGTGGCCGACGATGTAGGCGACCGGCTCGCGTCGCCCGCGGCGCTCGACGAAGCCGTCGAAGGCGGCACTCTCCGGCTCGGTGAGGCGACGCTCAGGAGCGGCGTACAGTTCGTCGCGCCGCACTCCGAGCGCCTCCGCCATCAGCAGCTCGGCGTCGAGGCGCGGCGACTCGGACTTCGCGTCGCTCAGCGTCGCAGTCGCCGCGCGGATCGCCTCCCTCACGGTCGGCAGCGCGCCCACGGCTCAGGCCTCTCCAACGGCCGCGAGCTGCTTGCGCCGGTCTTCGGCGGCAAGCGCCTCGGTGAACTCGCCGATGTCGCCCTCGAGGATCTCGTACAGCCGGTGCGACGTGAGCCCGATGCGGTGGTCCGAGACTCGGTTCTGCGCAAAGTTGTAGGTGCGGATCTTCTGCGAGCGGTCGCCGGTGCCGACCATGCTGCGCCGCGCCGCGCTCGCCTCCTTCTCCTGCTTGTCGCGCTCGATCTCGTAGAGGCGGGCGCGCAAGATGCGCAGCGCCCGCTCCTTGTTCTGCAGCTGCGACTTCTCGTCCTGGCAGCTCACAACCAGCCCGCTGGGCACGTGCGTGATGCGCACCGCCGAGTCGGTCGTGTTGACCGACTGCCCGCCGGGCCCGCTGGAACGGAAGATGTCGATGCGCAGGTCGTTGGGGTCGACCTCGATCTCGATGTCTTCGGCTTCGGGCAGCACGGCAACGGTAGCCGTGGACGTGTGGATGCGGCCCGCCGACTCGGTCACCGGGATGCGCTGCACACGGTGGACGCCGCTCTCGTACTTGAGCGCCGAGAACGCGCTCCGGCCGCGCACCTCGAGGATGATCTCCTTGAAGCCGCCGGCGGCGGCCTCGTTGGACGAGAGCACTTCAACGTTGAAGCCCTTGCCTTCGGCGTGACGCGTGTACATGCGCGCCAGCTCGCCGGCGAACAAGGCGGCTTCGTCGCCGCCGGCGCCGGCGCGGATCTCGATGATCACATCTTTGGCGTCGTTGGGGTCGCGCGCCAGCATCGCGGCGCGGATCTGCTCGGTGAGCTCGTCGAGCTTGCGCCCGTTCTGCGCGAGTTCCTCCTGGAGGAACTCGCGCATCTCCGCGTCGACGTCGCCGCCGAGCAGCTCTTCGGCATCGCTCACGGCCTGCTCTGCTTCGCGGTACTGCTGCGTGAGCGCATGCACGTCCTGCAGCTCCGCGTGCCGGCGCGCCGTGATCGCATACAGCTTGTGATCGTTGAGCACGACGGGGTCGGAGAGCTGTCCGTTGAGCTCCCCGTAGCTGCGTTCTATCTCTTCGATCAGCTTCTCGACCATGGGTGCGCTGCCGTGTGTCGGAGGGCGTCGCGACGATCACGCGACGTGGGCAAATGCCCGGTCTCGATTATACCCGAAGGGTGGGAGGGGTCGGCGCGGGC
>Ga0208716_1000842_pt1 | contig 12188 bp, 9 predicted proteins | sample NGESurdeep092012_8_FD_184482 | JGI IMG/M metagenome (GOLD analysis project Ga0208716, IMG submission 184482) | Arctic peat soil microbial communities from Barrow, Alaska - NGEE Surface sample 415-3 deep-092012 (SPAdes) | ecosystem: Environmental > Terrestrial > Soil > Wetlands > Peat ...
GAAGATGACCCCCGAGCCCTGCCCGCCGCCTTGACTGCTGGTCACCGTGATGGCCACCACGCTGGGCGAGACCACGCCGGCCGTGACCGACCAGTTGGGGGCGGAGCCGTTGGCCTGCAGCACCGGTGCGCTGGAGCTCGTCGCGACGGCCGGGGTCTGCGTGGCCGTGGAGGACTCGACATCGGTGCGCGTGGCGGCATAGGTGCCGGCGCTGGCAAGAACGGCGGCTACGACCGCGATGGCACCGAGCTCGGCCAACCTGCGTGGTTTTCCCGACTGAGGGGGTGTTGCTCCGGGCTGCATCAATGCGGCGGGGCGCTGCTCAGCCGGAGACTGTGGGGCAACGGGAGAATATGCCGGGTATTGCGGCTGCACCTGGGTCTGCGTCTGCTCGTACCAGAGCGGCGCAGTGTGCTGCGACGCATCCTCCGGCTGCTGTGACGACCAGGGAACCTGCGACGGAGGCTGTTGCTGTGTGCCTTCGGGTGGTGCGTCATCGGGTCCCATGCCTTCAGGTCGCGTGCCGTCGGCTGGGGTGCCCTCAGGCGTCGTGCCCTCAGGCGTCATGCGCTCAGGTGGCGTGCCCTCAGGTGGCAGCCCTGACTGGGGTGGTTGCGGCGGCGGCTGCTGCGTCATGGGAATCTCCTTGGTTCGATGAGGTCTAGTCAATCCCACGAAAGTCAAACAACGCTGGGCTGTGACTGGGAGTTTGCTGTGGGTAGGTCCACCACGAAGGTCGCCCCGCCGCCGGGCGTGGCTGCCACCCCGACGTGGCCATCGTGCGCGCTCACAATGGCGGCCACGATGGCCAGGCCCAGGCCGTTGCCACCGCCATGGCCCCGGACGCGAGAGGGGTCGGCGCGGTAGAACCGTTCGAAGACCTTGCGTGCCTTGACGGGGTCGACGCCACCGCCGTGGTCGCGCACCTCAAGTCTGGCGTGACCGGCAGTGTCGCTGCCCACGGCGATCTCGATGCTGGTGCCTTCAGGAGTGTGATTCACGGCATTACCCACGAGATTGGTGACAACCTGGCGCAGCTTGGCTTCGTCACCCTCGATGGTGGTCGGCTCGAGGTCTCCGGAAAGGCCGACCAGTCGTACCTGGCGGGTCGGGTCCAGAGCGCGGGCGTCCTGGACCGCATCTGCCGCCAGCACCGTGAGGTCGACTGGTCCTCGTTCCAGGGGGCGCTGCCGGTCAAGCCGGGTCAGGATGAGCAGATCGTTGACCAGGCCGCCCATCCGGATCGACTCGTCCTCGATGCGTCGCATCGTGCCGGTCACATCTTCAGGGTCGGTGACCGCGCCCTGGCGGTACAGCTCGGCATACCCTCTCACCGCGGCCAGGGGCGTGCGCAGCTCGTGCGAGGCGTCGGCCACGAACTGGCGCATCCGTTCCTCCGAGGCCTCGCGCACCGCGAAGGACTGCTCGATCTGGGCCAGCATCGCGTTCAGCGAACGGGACAGGCTGGCGACTTCGTCCTGTGCTGCGGGCTCGGGGATTCGCCGGGTCAGGTCGCCAGCAGCAATGGCCGCGGCGGTGTCCTCTATCTGGGTCAGCGGCCGGAAAGCGCGACGCACGCCGTACCAGCCCAGGAGGGCGCAGCTGGTGATGACCGCCAGGCCAACGAGGATTGAGAGAGTCAACATCCGCTGCACCGTGGTGTCGAGTCCCCGCAAAGGCACCGCGACCGCGAATGTACCCGTATCGCCGCCTAATCTTCCTGCCACCACCCGCCAGCGCATCTCGCCGTTGACGGAGTTGACGGTGAAGGGCGGGCCAATAGGGGATTGGGTGCTGCCCACGCGAGGGTCGTTCAAGGTCAGGTTCGGGATATTGGGCTGCAGACGCTCCCCGGTGGCGGGGACCTCAAGAGGCGTGCTGCCGTCTGGTGGCATGAACGTCACGGCGTAGTTGCTGGGGATGCCCTCGTCATGACGCGAAAACAGCTGACTCAGCACTTGCGCGGCGGTCGGGCGGGCGGCCGCTCTCAGATCACGGTCGGTGTTGTCCATCAGCTGCCGGCGTATCAGGACGCTCGTGGCGATGCTGGTGAGCGTCAGGGCGACCAAGAGCAAGGACACCAGCAGGGCAACGAGCCGGACCCGCAGTGGCAGTACTTCGAGCGGGCGCCTGGCTCTTGAGAGGACAGATGGGCGGTGGCGTTTCGGTGTGGTGGGGTCTGTCATGTTCGACCCGGCTCAGGCCGACTCTGGTGGTAGGCGCAGGACGTAACCCACGCCGCGCCTGGTCTGGATCAGCGCAGGTTCTTCCGCGTCGATCTTGCGGCGCAGGTAGGAGATGTAGGACTCGACGATGCCGGACTGACCGCGGAAGTCGTAGTCCCAGACGTGGTCGAGGATCTGGGCCTTTGACAGCACCCGGTTGGGGTTGAGCATGAGGTAGCGCAGCAGCTTGAACTCGGTTGGCGACACCTCGATGACCCGCTTGTTGCGTCGGACCTCGTGAGAGTCCTCGTCCAGCTCGAGGTCGTGGAAGCGCAGGATCGCGCCGTCATCCTCGATCCCGCCCCGGGTCCGACGCAGCACCGCGCGGATCCGGGCGACGACCTCTTCGAGGCTGAACGGTTTGGTGACGTAGTCGTCTCCGCCGACGGTCAGCCCCTGGATCTTGTCCTCCAGGGAGTCACGCGCCGTGACGAAGACGATCGGCAGAATGCGCCCGGCCGATCGCAGCTTGCGGGTGACCGTGAAACCGTCCATGTCGGGCAGCATCACGTCCAGCACGACCAGGTCCGGGTCGTGCTCGGCCGCCTGTCTGAGTGCCGTCGCGCCATCGGCGGCGACATGCACCTCGAACCCGGCAAAGCGCAACGACGTGGCGAGCAGCTCGCGGATGTTGGGCTCGTCCTCGACGACGAGGAGCCGTGCCTCGGGGGTAGCAGTGGTCACAGATCCGATTCTGTATGCCGTGTCTGGGAGTTTCCTGTGAATCCTCCGCATGGCCTACAGAAGGTTCACTTCACCTCAGGTCTGGCTCCGGCGGCGTCAGCACGTCCTCGGCGTCAATGATCCGGTAGGAGTACCCCTGCTCGGCCAGGAAGCGCTGACGGTGGGCGGCGAAGTCCGCATCGACGGTGTCGCGCGAGACAACGCTGTAGAAGTGCGCCGTGCGCCCGTCGCCCTTGGGCCGCAGGACGCGTCCCAGCCGCTGGGCCTCTTCCTGCCGAGAACCGAACGTTCCTGACACCTGGATGGCGATGCTGGCCTCGGGCAGGTCGATCGAGAAGTTCGCGACCTTGCTGACCACCAAGAGCCCGACCTCGCCGGTGCGGAACTGCTGGAACAGCTTCTGACGCTCGGCGACCGTGGTCTGGCCGGTGATCAGGTTGGCGTTCAGCCGCGCCGCCAGCCGGTCGAGCTGGTCGAGGTACTGACCGATCACCAGGGTCGGCTCGCCGGCGTACTTCTCGACGAGCGCCTCGACGATCCCGTCCTTGGAGGTGCTTGTCGACGCCAGGCGGTAACGGTCTTCGGGCTCCGCCATCGCGTACGTCATCCGCTCGGCATCCGGCAGGGTGATCCGCACCTCGACGCAGTCGGCGGGCGCGATGTAGCCCTGCGCCTCTATGTCCTTCCAGGGGGCATCGAAACGCTTGGGCCCGATCAGGCTGAAGACGTCGGCCTCACGCCCGTCCTCGCGGACCAGCGTGGCCGTCAGGCCGAGGCGGCGGCGGGCCTGCAGGTCGGCGGTCATCCGGAAGATCGGCGCCGGAAGCAGGTGGACCTCGTCATAGATGATGAGTCCCCAGTCGCGGGCATCGAGCAGGCTGAGGTGGGTGTAGACACCCTTGCGTCTGGTCGTCATCACCTGGTATGTCGCGATCGTGACCGGCCGGATCTCCTTGCGGGAACCGGAGTACTCGCCGACCTCGTCCTCGGTCAGGCTGGTCCGCTTGAGCAGCTCGTCGCGCCACTGACGGGCCGAGACGGTGTTGGTGACCAGGATGAGGGTCGTGGCGCCTGCCCGGGCCATGGCACCGACGCCGACCAGGGTCTTGCCGGCTCCACAGGGCAGCACCACGACGCCGGAGCCGCCGTGCCAGAAGCCATCGACAGCCTGCTGTTGGTAGGGACGCAGCGCCCAGTCGCCCTGAATCATGGAGATCGGGTGCGCCTCGCCGTTCACGTAGCCGGCGAAGTCCTCGGCGGGCCAGCCGATCTTGAGCAGCTGCTGCTTGAGCTGGCCACGCTCCGATGGGTGCACCAGGACGGTGTAGTCGTCCAGTCGTTCGCCCAGAAGCGGCTGGATCCTCCTGTGCCGCAACACCTCTTCAAGGACTGGGCGATCGACGCTGTGCAGGACGAGCTGGTCACCGTCCTTGGACAGGGAGAGTCGACCGTAGCGGTCCATCGTGTCGGCGACGTCCATCAGCAGCGAGTGCGGCACGGCATACCGGCTGTAGGTGATGAGGGTGTTGATCACCTGCTCGGCGTCGTGCCCCGCGGCTCGGGCGTTCCACAGGCCAAGTGGGGTGAGCCGATAGGTGTGCACGTGCTCGGGCGCGCGTTCCAGCTCGGCAAACGGCGCAATGGCCCGGCGCGCCGCCTCAGCGTCCGGGTGGTCTACCTCGAGCAGGAGTGTCTTGTCGCTCTGAACGATCAGGGGTCCGTCAACCATGGTGTGTCCATCAACGCGATCGCGGACGGGAGTGTTCCCGTCCGCGACCGATGTCGTGGTTCAGTTGCTCAACATGGTGGTAGAGCTGGTGCTGCCGCTCACCATGGCGGCAATGAAGACGATGTAGGCGATGAGGCCCAGGATCCCGATGGCCCAGACGACCGCGAAGACGATCCAGCCGATCTTGGTCAACCGGCGTGACCCCTCGTGGTCTGTCGTGTTCTTGGTGAGGGCGACGATGCCGAGGACCAGGGAGGCGATGGCCAGGAAGTTGCAGAAGACCAGGCTGACGCCGGAAAGCACCGTCAGGACGATGGCCGAGCCGTTGGCCTCCGAGGGCTGACCGGTCGCATAGGGCTGCTGGCTGTATGCCGGGTACTGCTGGCCCGACTGTGCCTGGCCATAGGGCGGAGCGGGCGGCTGGCTGTACGGCGGAGCAGGCGGCTGCTGGGCGTAGGGGTTGCTCAGGGGCGGGGCGACGGGCGGCGTGGGCTGTCCTTGGGCGTAGGGACCTGCAGCTGGTTCGTCTTTCTGGGGGCTGGCCGGTCCCGGAGGGGTCGGCGGTGCCGGGATGGGCGCGGTGGGATCAGCCCAGACCGGTGCGGTCGGGTCGTTGTAGACGGTGTCCGGGGTCTCGTCCTGGACCTGGTCCTGCACCTCGTCCTGGTCCCTTTCCGGGTCAGGATCGGGCTGGTGTCTGCCTTCGTCGGTCGGCTCGCTCATCTGCGCTCTCTCTTGCCGTGTCGTCCTGCCCAAAAGTGAACTGTCGGGACAAGGTATCAACTGGGGTGTCCCCTTTGTTACTTTCCCGCTGGTGAGGCTCCGGCGCTTGCTGACACGATGGGCACCCAAACAGGAGGTACCAATGCGACGACCGCAGCGCGAAGCCCTTACCGACTTGCCCGGACGGGTCACCATCTACGAGGTAGGACCTCGCGACGGGCTGCAGAACGAGAAGACGCTGGTCCCGGTGGAGATCAAGGCCGAGTTCATCCGACGCCTGGTGGCTGCCGGGCTCGACACGGTCGAGACGACGTCTTTCGTCCCGCCGAAGTGGGTCCCCCAGCTCGCTGACTCCGCTGCACTGCTGGGGCGTCTCGGTGAGGTCGGCCGTGGTCGCAACCGGCCCGTGCTGGTGCCCAACGAGCGAGGTCTGGATGCTGCGCTCGCCCAGGGGGCCGAGGCCATTGCGATCTTCGGCAGCGCGACCGAGACCTTCGCCCGCAAGAACCTCAACCGGGGGCTGGATGAGTCCATCGCGATGTTCGCTCCCGTCGTGGAGCGAGCCCGCAAAGAGGGCCTGTGGGTCCGCGCCTACGTCTCGATGTGCTTTGGCGACCCGTGGGAAGGGGACGTCCCCATTGACCAGGTCGTGGACGTCGCATCCCGGATGATGGACCTGGGCTGCGACCAGCTCAGCCTGGGCGACACCATCGGCACCGGCACCACCGGACACGTCCACCGCCTGCTTGATGCGTTGGACGCCAGGGGGCTTGGTGTCCAGGCCATCGGGGTGCACTTTCATGACACCTATGGTCAGGCGCTGGCCAACACCCTGGCCGCGCTGGCGCACGGGGTGACCGTCGTCGACGCCTCCGCCGGTGGTCTGGGCGGCTGTCCCTACGCCAAGAGCGCGACCGGCAACCTGGCGACCGAGGACCTCGTCTGGGCTCTCGACGGCCTGGGGATCGAGACCGGGGTCGACCTCGAGGCGCTGGTGGAGACCAGCGTCTGGATGGCTGGACATCTGGGCCGGCCGTCGCCGTCCCGGGTCGTCAAGGCGCTGGCCGGTAGTTCGGGCGAAGGTGACAATGCCTGAGCCGACCCTTCCTGAACCCGCGCCAGACGACATCCCGCCCAGGGGGCTGAAGGGCTGGCTGGCACGCCGCGCCGAGGCCATGTTGCGCAGGCCTCGGCGGGCTCTGCCCGCACTTACCGAGCAGGGGGAGTGCCAGGTCGTCCTTCAGGTGACCGGAGCCAACCCGGTGACCGTCGTCACCGTCATCACCGAGGCGACCGGGCTCGACTTCATGTCGGCCAGCAAGCTCGTCCAGGATGCGCCGGTGGTCGTCGTATCGGGGATCAGCGAGGCCAGTGCCGAACGCGTGGTCGAGCGACTGCAGAAGGCCGGCGCGAAAGCCGTTACCGGGGAGCCATACCGGTCAGAGTGAAACGGTCGAGCGGTCAGCCGACTGCGGCGCCGGTGATCCGGTGGATCGAGAAGGTGTGCTCGACGTTGGACCCCTCGATGGAACCGTAGGCGCGTCCGCCCTCGATTCGCTTGGGATAGAAGAGTATTCGCTTTGTCCGGCCATCGGCGTCGGCATAACCGATCCAGATTCCGAGGCTGTCGGCGGACGCCTCGCGAAGGAGTGCAAGCGCGACGGCTGGTTCGGTGGAGGGCAGCCGGGGCCCCGGCTGAGACTGGGCGCGCTCCCGTTCGTACGCTGCGGACTCCTCCCCCGCGCGCAGGGCGGAGATGAGGGTCTCGGTCAGCTCGTCATCGACCGCTGACGTGATCGTCGGTGCGGCCGGTGAACGCCGGGCGGGGGTGCGGTGTTGTGAGACCCGTGGGATCTGGACGCCGCCCTCGGTCGTCTCGGCGACCGGAGCGAAACCGTTCTCCCGCAGCATCTCCAGAACGACCAGGGTGTGCGCCTGCGATACCACGACTGTCGGCGCGACTCGCCGGAGCTGCAGTGGGGCAAGCCCGCGATCGGCCAGCATGGTGTCCAGCACCGTCGTGTCGTCGCTTCGGATGTATGCCGCGATGGAACCCACTCGCGTCTGGCCGTGGCGCCGGGCGATATCGCCGACCAGATACTCCAGTGGCTGGGGGACCGGCGTTCGGCTTGCGTCCTGCAATGCGGTGAGGACCTGGGCGGACGACCATCCGGCGTCCAGGGCCCTGCGAACGCTCTGGGGGGAGAAACGGTAGACCGTTGCGCCACCTCGAGACTCGACATCGGCGACCAGGCGCATGAACTGCGCAAGGCTGCCTTCGAGCCGGCCAGGCGCGACGGCCGTCAGATCCGCCTGCAAGAGCACGTGCTCGACCGGTGAGGGCAGATGGGTGTCGATCGACTCCTCCGCGGCAGTCGGGTCGGCCGGGGCCTCGAAGAGGAGCCGTCCCGCGGTGCTGAGCGCCCCGCGCCCGGTGATCCCGAGCCACTCTGCCTCGCCCAACACGGCGGCGGTGACCGCTTCGATGATCTCGGCCCGGCGCATCGGCCTGCGCCAGCGGAGGCGGTTAGCCAGGGTGGCCAGGTCCGGTGCCTGGCCTTCGGGTAGCGCGGCCAGCTCGGTGAGCACGTCGCCGCGCAGCTGACGCATCGGCGGATAGACGACCTCGCCGCTGAGCGCGTTGATCGGGCTGCCGCCGCCGGCAGGAACCGTGCCGACCAGGTGCGGAGCGCGACCTGAGGCCAACCACTCCTGACTGAGCCGGACCCAACGGTGCGCCGAAGGTCTCTGCTGCCACTCGTCATATGCCGGGGTCGGTGCCCACACCGGCTCCAGAGACCCGTCGTCGGCCAACAGGCCGGCCGCGTAGGCGGTCTCCACGACGAATGCGGCATGCGCCGGGTCAACATCGAGGACCGAGGTCAGGCGCTTGAAGTCGCGCACCGACAGGCCTCCGGCGCGCAGGACCCGCGGTGGGCGAGGGCCCCAGTCCGCGGCAAGCTCGTCGATGAGGCCGAGGAGCTCGGAGGCCTGACCCCCCGCGGCGTCATCCACCGAGGACTGCTCGTAGATCGTGACGGTCAGCTTCGGCGCGTTCAGTGCGGTCTCGCGGTGCAGCCTGCCCCCTCGCAGCCTGAGCGCCACCTCGCGGGGCAGCACGACCGTTTCGCTGGATAGCACGCTGAGCAGCTGGTGCGACACCAGCCAGGTGCCTGCGGCAGCCATCGGACCACCGGGCGACAGTGTCCCGATCGGCGGTCCCCAGGTGAGCATGTCGAGGATGTTTCGGGCTCCGGCCGGCGCCGAGGCGATGACCTTGTCCAGTGCCGCTGCGGAGATGCTCCACGCGGGCATCGAGCCGGGCAGCTCGGCTATGGCCGGTCCGAGGCCGGCTGGATGGGGGCCGAGCACCTCGGAGACTGCCCGTACGACGTGCTGACCGTCGCCGCTGCGCCACAGGAGTGCTCGATCCCAGAGCTCCCGGACGAATCCGTCCAGGGATCGGACCGACCCGCCGAGAAGCTTCGCGGTCACCGCGAGGTCGACCGGGTCTCCGCTGACGACGAGTGCCTCGAGGACCTGCAGATGCCCCCGGTCGAGCCCGTCCAAGGCCCGCTGAACGCTCGCGCGTGTGCTTGCGCGTGCGGCCAGCGAGGTCAGGTCACTCGGCGCCGGCCGTGCGAGGTCGGGTCGACGTCGGACCAGCCCGCGGAGCTGCTCATCACTTCGACTCCTGACGTCGTCGGCGAGGCTCCGGACGGCGGTGGCTGGTCGGGACGAAGTGGTAGACACACGTCATACGGTAGTTGGCCTGGGCACCTTCGCTTGCAGGTCGGCTCATTGGTGCCAAGATAGCGACCGCTCACCTCGTACCCGCGGAGGAACTATGCAGGCTCAAAAGCTCTCGTCATATGGCTCTGGCGTATCCGACACTCCGCTGCTGGGCGACACGATCGGTGACAACCTGGCGCGCACGGTCCTGCGCGTGCCCGACGTCGAGGCGCTGGTGGACGTGCCCAGTGGGCGCCGCTGGACGTACGCCGAGTTCGATGCTGACGTCACGGCGCTGGCTCTCGGCCTGCTGGCGGGAGGCATCGAGGCTGGTGACCGGATCGGCGTCTGGTTGCCGAACTGCCCTGAGTGGACCCTGCTGCAGTACGCCACGGCCAAGGTCGGCGCGGTGCTGGTCAACGTCAACCCGGCCTATCGCAGCCACGAGCTCGCCTATGTCCTCGGGCAGTCGGGCATGCGGATGCTCGTCAGTGCCGTGATGCACAAGACGTCCGACTACCGGGCCATGATCAATGAGGTTCGACCGCAGTGTCACGACCTGCGCGAAGTCGTCTACATCGGCGAGGGAAGCTGGGACGACCTGGTCGCCGCCGGCTCCACGGCCACGATGGATCAGCTGGCCGCTCGGATGGCGACGCTGAGCTCGGACGACGCGATCAACATCCAGTACACCTCCGGCACGACGGGGTTTCCCAAGGGCGCCACACTGAGCCACCACAACATCCTCAACAACGGCTTCTTCGTCGGTGAGCTCGTCGGATATACGGAGCATGACCGGATCTGTCTGCCGGTGCCGTTCTACCACTGCTTCGGCATGGTGATGGGCAATCTGGCCGCGACCAGCCATGGCGCCTGCATGGTGATCCCCGCCCCTGCCTTCGACGCTGCCGCGACCCTCAAAGCCGTTGAGCAGGAACGCTGCACGAGCCTGTACGGCGTCCCCACCATGTTCATCTCCGAGCTGGGGCTCAACGACTTCGCGACGTACGACCTGTCCTCGCTGCGCACGGGGATCATGGCCGGCGCGCCGTGCCCCGTCGAGGTGATGAAGCGCGTGGTGACCGAGATGAACATGTCCGAGGTCGCCATCTCCTACGGCATGACCGAGACCTCTCCGGTCTCGACCATGACCAGGGTTGACGACGACCTGGCACGGCGCACGGAGACCGTCGGCCGGGCCATGCCGCACATCGAGGTCAAGCTCGTCGACCCGATCACGGGCCGAACCGTCGCCCGGGGCGAGCCTGGGGAGCTGTGTACCCGCGGCTACAGCGTGATGCTCGGCTACTGGGAGCAGGCGGACAAGACGGCTGAGGCCATCGACAGGGCGCGCTGGATGCACACGGGGGACCTGGCGACGATGGACGACGGTGGCTACCTGTCGATCGTCGGCCGGATCAAGGACATGGTGATCCGGGGTGGTGAGAACGTCTATCCGCGAGAGATCGAGGAGTTCCTCTACACCCATCCAGGCATCGCTGATGTTCAGGTCATCGGCGTCCCCGACGAGCGGTACGGCGAGGAGCTGATGGCCTGGGTCGTGATGCGCCCTGGCGCAGAGGCGTTGACGACAGAGGGGGTTCGAGCGTTCTGCCAGGGCAAGCTCGCGCACTACAAGGTGCCCCGCTACGTCCATATCGTTGACGGGTTCCCGATGACCGTGACCGGCAAGATCCGGAAGGTCGAGATGCGGGCGGACGCCGCGCAGATCCTCGGCCTCGCCGACAAGCCCTCATAGGCAGCCTCCGCGCTCTGAGGCAACTCTCAGGGAGTTCTCTGTCATCCCACGGACTGCTGAGGGATCCTGATCATGTAGCGAAAGGAACGCCATGACTGATCAGCCTCCAGCACAGCCTCCCCACGAGCCAGGACAGGGCAGCCCGGCGACGCAGCCGATGTCGGCTGTCGCAAGCGCACCCGCCGCAGGCAGCTCTCCCGGGACACCGCCAGCCGCGCCGAAGACGAACGTGTGGCACCAGGCAACCTCCACCCGCGGCGGGCGTTGGGCGATCGCAGTGGCCGCTTTCGCTCTTGCCTGTCTGATGCTTCTCGGCATCGGCGTTGCGGGCCTGCTGGTCCTGCGCAACCACGATCGTTTCAGCTTGCTGGGGCAACGACAGGACCGCTTCTCCGGTGACCAGAATGGCCGGGGTCCTGGCGCAGGGGGGAACCAGCCACGACAGCGTGGTATGCCCGGTATGCCCGGTATGCCGGGCACGCGGGGTGGTCGGGGCCAGGGTCTTGGTGGGCTTGGCGGTCTTCTGGGTGGCACGGCACTGCACGGCAACGTGAGCGCGACGGTCAACGGCTCGGTCCAGGCGCTGGTATTCCAGCGCGGTCAGGTCACCGCGGTGAGTGTCACCTCGATCACGCTCAAGAGCTCGGACGGCTTCGTGGGCACCTACGGCATCACGTCCGCAACCAGCTCCATGCGCTCAGCCCCCGTCCAGGGCGGGCAGGCGTTCGTTCTTGCTCGCGACTCCGACAAGGTTGCCATCACAATCATGTCGACACGGGTCAATACGGGTGTCGCGCCGAGCAACTAGCCGTGGGCGCCGTATCGTCCTGACGTGAGCGTCCTCCCCAGCGGTGAACAGTGGACCATCCGGCATGGTGACCACGAGGTGGTCGTGGTCGAGGTGGGGGGCGGCTTGCGCTCCTACGCCTTTCGCGGGTTCGACGTCCTGGCCGGATACCCTCGGGACTCCCGCTGCACGGCTGGACGCGGTCAGCTGCTGATGCCGTGGCCTAACCGTATCCGCGACGGCCGATACACCTTTGCCGGTCAGGGCCATCAGCTTGCGATCACTGAGCCGGACCGCGGCAACGCGATCCATGGGCTGGTGCGCTGGGCGATCTGGTCGGTCCTGGGGCAGACCGAGGACACCGTGACCCTCGGGTGCCGTTTACGTCCGCAGCAGGGCTGGGAGTGGAGCCTGGATCTCTCGGTCACCTACGCACTGACGACGGCTGGGCTGACCGTGACCCCGCGCGCCAGCAACGTCGGGACCGTCGCCGCACCGTTCGGTTTTGGTGCACATCCCTATCTCAGCGTCGGCGAGCACCGCGTTGAC
>Ga0208716_1000843_pt1 | contig 12176 bp, 7 predicted proteins | sample NGESurdeep092012_8_FD_184482 | JGI IMG/M metagenome (GOLD analysis project Ga0208716, IMG submission 184482) | Arctic peat soil microbial communities from Barrow, Alaska - NGEE Surface sample 415-3 deep-092012 (SPAdes) | ecosystem: Environmental > Terrestrial > Soil > Wetlands > Peat ...
TCACCGCACGGCGAGCCACGAACGGAGCCCCCGCTCCGAGGCGGCGCAGCCGGACTCTCCCGTTGTGCCCCCCGTTCTTCCTACTGAGGGGGTACCCCGGCAGCGCGAAGCACGTACTGGGGCGCGCGCTTCGTCACCCCGCGGCGGCGGGCAGGTGGAGAACCCGGCGCAGGAACTGCCCGGTGAAGGAGCGGGGGTTCCCCGCCACCTCCTCGGGGGTGCCGCACGCGACGATCTCTCCGCCCGCGTCGCCCCCTTCCGGCCCCAGGTCGATGATGTGGTCCGCCGACTTGATCACGTCCAGGTTGTGCTCGATGATGATCACCGTGTTCCCCGCGTCCGCAAAAAGGTGGAGGACGGAGAGCAGCTTCGAGATGTCGTCGAAGTGGAGCCCGGTCGTCGGCTCGTCGAGCAGGTAGACCGTCTTCCCCGTCGCCCGGCGCGACAGCTCCCGCGCCAGCTTCACCCGCTGCGCTTCTCCGCCCGACAGCGTGGTGGCCGACTGCCCCAGCCGGATGTACCCCAGCCCCACGCGCGACAGCGTCTCCAGCTTGTGGCGGATCGACGGGATGGGGGAGAGGAACGCCAGCGACTGGTCCACCGTCATCTCGAGGACGTCGGCGACGCTTTTTCCCTTGTAAGCGACCTCGAGCGTCTCCCGGTTGTACCGCCGCCCCTGGCACTCCTCGCACGTGACGTAGACGTCCGGCATGAAGTGCATCTCGATCTTTATGATCCCGTCCCCCTCGCACGCCTCGCACCGCCCCCCCTTCACGTTGAAGGAGTAGCGCCCTGGACGGTACCCGCGGGATTTGCTCTCGGGGAGCATCGCGAACAGGTCCCGGATCGGCGTGAAGACACCGGAGTAGGTCGCCGGGTTCGATCGCGGCGTGCGCCCGATGGGGGACTGGTCGATGTGGATCACCTTGTCCACGTGCTCCAGCCCCGACAGCGACCGGTGCTCCCCGGGCCGCTCCCGTCCGCCGGTGAGCTTCTGGGCGAGCGCCTTGTAGAGGGTGTCGAGGATCAGCGTCGACTTCCCGGAGCCCGAGACGCCGGTGACGCACGTGATGACCCCGAGCGGGATCGCCACGTCGATCCCCTTCAGGTTGTTCGCCCGGCACCCCTCGAGCCGCAGCGCGTTGCCGTTGAAGCGCCGCCGCACCTGCGGCACGGGGATCTCCTTCTTCCCCGCGAGGTACCGACCGGTGAGCGACGCCTCGCACCGGATAATCTCCTCCGGGGGGCCCGCCGCCACCACGTGCCCACCGTGCTCCCCCGCGCCTGGCCCCATGTCGATCACGTAGTCCGCGGTCCGGATCGTCTCCTCGTCGTGCTCGACGACCAGTACCGTGTTCCCCAGGTCGCGCAGCCGGGTCAGGGTGGACAGGAGCCGCCGGTTGTCCCGCTGGTGCAGCCCGATCGACGGCTCGTCGAGGATGTAGAGGACGCCCATCAGCGACGCGCCGATCTGCGTGGCCAGCCGGATCCGCTGCCCCTCGCCGCCGGAAAGGGTCGCGGAAGCCCGGGACAGCGTGAGGTAGGGGAGCCCCACGTTCACGAGGAAGGTAAGGCGCGACCGGATCTCCTTCAGGATCCGGGAAGCGATCTCCTCCTCGCGGGCCGACAGCGGCAGGTCACGGAAGAAGGCGAGCGCCTCCTCCACCGGCAGGACGGTCACGCCGTCGATCCCCTTCCCCCCGACGGTGACGCACAGCGCCTCTTTTTTCAGCCGCGCGCCGCCGCACCCCCGGCACGGCCGATTGTTCATGTACCGGGAGAGCTCTTCCCGCACATCCTCGGAGTCGGTCTCCCGGAAGCGCCGCTCGAGGTTGTTCACCACCCCCTCGAACGGCTTCGTGAAGGAGAATTGCCGGTCTCCTTCCTCGAGGGCGAACCGGACCGGCTCCCCGGCCGAACCGGAGAGGACGAGGCGTCGAACCCGCTCCGGGAGCTTTCCAAACGGCACGTCGAGGGAAAAACGGTAGTGGGACGCCAGGGAGGCGAGCGTCTGGCGGTAGAAGATCTGGGTGCGCCGGCTCCATGGGTCGATCGCCCCCTGCCGGATCGTCTTCCCGGGATCGGGGACCACCAGGTCGGGGTCGAAGTAGATCGTCGACCCGAGCCCGTCGCACTCGGGGCACGCGCCGTGGGGACTGTTGAAGGAGAACAGGCGCGGGGCGACCTCGGGGAGGCTCACGCCGCAGTCGGGGCAGGCGAACTTCTCGCTGCTGATCGTGCCGTTCCCCTGCCCGTCCACCACGCGCACCAGGCCCTCGGACAGCTTGAGGCACAGCGCCACGGAGTCGGCCAGCCGGCCGCGCGATCCTTCCGAGACCTTCAACCGGTCCACGACGACGTCGATGTCGTGCTTGCGCTGCTTGTCGAGGGCGATCGGCTCCGCGGGGTCCCTCGTCTCCCCGTCCACAACCACGCGTGAAAACCCGTCGCGGGACAGCTTCGCGAGCTCCTTGCGGTACTCCCCCTTGCGCCCCCGGACGATCGGCGCCCACAGCTGGACGCGCGCCCCGTCCCCCATCGCCATCACGGCGTCGACGATCTGCGTCACCGTCTGCCGGCGGATCTCCTTCCCGCAGGAGGGGCAGTGGACCCGCCCGATGGAGGCGAACAGCAGCCGCAGGTAGTCGTAGATCTCCGTGACCGTACCGACGGTGGAGCGGGGATTCTTGCCGACCGACTTCTGCTCGATCGAGATGGCGGGGGAGAGCCCCTCGATCACGTCGACGTCGGGCTTCTCCATCTGCTCGAGGAACTGGCGGGCGTAGGCGGAGAGCGACTCCACGTACCGCCGCTGCCCCTCGGCGTAGATCGTGTCGAAGGCGAGCGACGATTTCCCGGAGCCCGAGACCCCGGTGATGACGACGAGCCGGTCGCGGGGGATCTCGACGTCGATGTTTTTCAGGTTGTGCGCGCGGGCGCCACGCACGATGATCCGGTCCAGGGCCACGGCTACCTCGCCTTGCCTTGCCCCCCGGGGGGGGCCGCCCCCGACGGAAGGGTGGCCATCTCCGCGGCCATCCGGACGGCGGCCAGCAGGCTCGCGGGATTGGCGGTTCCCTTCCCGGCGATGTCATAGGCGGTTCCGTGATCCACCGAGGTCCGGACGATCGGCAGGCCCATCGTCACGTTCACCCCGTCGTCGAAGTGGACCAGCTTCAGGGGGATGAGGCCGTGGTCGTGCGTCATCGCGACCACGACGTCGAACTCCCCCCGGTACGCGCGGGAAAAGATCGTGTCGGGAGGGTACGGACCCGAGGCGTCGATCCCCGCCGCGCGGCAGGCCGCGATCGCCGGCGCGATGAGCGTCGTCTCGTCGTCGCCGAACATCCCCCCCTCGCCCGCGTGGGGGTTCAGCGCGGCCACGGCGATCCGCGGGGAGGGGGTCCCCATGTACCTTCGGAAGAAAGCGTCGGTGATGCGCACGGTCTTTTCGATGAGCGCGGGAGAGAGAAGTTCCAGAGCGCGGCGCAATCCGACGTGGATCGTGACCAGGGAGACGCGAAGCCGGTCGCCCGCCAGCATCATCACCACGTCGGCACCGCCGCACAGGTGGGCGAGGAACTCGGTGTGGCCGGGGAACGGAACGCCCGCCGCCTTCAGCCCTTCCTTCGTGATCGGGCAGGTGACGATCGCCGCGGCCTTGCCGGAGAGAACGTCCTGCGTCGCGGACCGGATATACCCGACCATCGCGACGGAGCCGGGAAGGGAGGGGCGGCCGAACGGAACCTGGCCCGGGTCGAGGGAGGAGCGGGCAGCGACGGCGATCCGCCCGGGTCCGGTCTCATCGCCTTCCCCTACGACCGCGAGGGACACGCCCGTCACCTGCACCGCGCGCCGCAGGATCGCCGGATCGCCGTACACCACCGGCCGGCACCGGGAGAAGAGCTCCTCCCGCGCGTGGGCGAGGACGGCGACCTCCGGGCCGATCCCCGCGGGGTCCCCCATCGTGATGGCGATCTTCGGCGGCATGGCGCTTGCGGGACGGGTCAGAGACGGACGTCGATCGATGCCGACCGCTTCAACTCCGAGAGGACGTCGGAAAACGCCTTCTCGCTGCGGCGGTCGGTGAGTTCATCGGTCAACGTGTCCTTCACCGCGGAGAAATCCCCGGGCGCCCCCCCCCGGCGCTCGACAACCCGCAGCAGATATGCCCCCGCCTCGGTGAAGAACGGCGGAGACGCTTCCCCGGCCCGCAGGCGGCGAACCTCCCGCTGCAGCTCCGGGAGCAGATCCTCGGTCGTCACGAAGCCGGCGGCGTGGAACTGGACCTTGGGAAACGTCTCGTGAACCAATGCCTCCGCCTCGGCGAAGGTGCGTCCCGCCCGGACCGCCTCGGCCGCCTGCTGCACGGCGATCCTTGCCTGCGCGGCGTCCAGGCTCGCGGACGGCGCGGAGTCGATCGGAAAGAAAAGCGTCTCGAGCTGGACTTTCGCCCCGACAAGGAACCGTTCCCCGCTCTCTCGGAAGTAGTCGCGCACCTCGCCTTCCGTGACCATGACCTCCTTATACTTGCGCGCCCGGACAATCGCGCCGCGCTCCATCTGCCACCGGATCCGGCGGCGGTACGCGGGAAGGGAGATCCCCTCCTTCCCGAGCAGCTCGTCGAACTGCGCTTCGTTCAGGTTGTTCGCCTTCCGGACCGAATCGACGGCCTTGTCGATCTCCGTCTCCGCGATCGACTGGCCCAGCCGCTCCAGTTCCTTGCGCACCAGGACGGAATCGACGAGGTTCTCGATCCAGCGCAGTACCGGGCTGGGGTCGCGCTCCTCGCGCAGGAGCGCATCCGCGTCCCCCACGGGGATCCCCATCCCTTCCGACACCGACTCGCGCACCTCCGAAAAAGTGACCGGCTCCTCGTTCACGAGCGCGACGACGCCGTCGATCACGCGGGGGAACGCCGTTCCCGCGGAAAGAAGCAGCGCCGCGCCGGCCGCCGCGATGATCGCTCCAATTCGATTCACCGTTTCTCCTCCACCAGTTTTTGCAGCAACTCCGCGTGCACCTTCACCTTCGCCCCCGCGGTCGCCTCCACCAGCCACCGCCGGAACGCCGCCTCCCGCCGGGGCGCGAGGATCGACTCCCGGATCCGCGCCTCTTCGCCGCGAAGCGTCTGCGTCCGGGCCGCTTCCCTCCGCGTGACCTGGAACAGGCTCGTCACGCCTTCCCCGGGAACCGGCGCGCTGACGCCGCCCTCCGGCAGATCGAACACTTCGGCGGGAAGTTCCGGCGGGAGTTCGTCGCGGCGGAAGAAACCGAGGTCGACTCCCTCGTCGGAAGGGTCTCCGGCGTCCCCGCCGACGATCCGCCCGGCCTGCAGCTTCTCGCGCGCGACGGCCGCGCGCTCCGCCGAATCGAAGAGATATTGCCGCACGCGGATCCGCTCCGGCACGGTCACGGGATTCCGTTCCTTCCGGAACGCCGCCTCCACCTCCTGCGGGGTCACCGTGGCCCCGGCCGCCGCGATGGCGTCCGCCGACCGCCGGTACAGGAGGGAACGCCGGAGCTGCTCCCGCCACGCGTCGGGTTCCATCCCCGCCTGGAGGAGCGCCTTTTCGAGGCCCCCCGGCGGGAAGTCCGCCCGGAACCGCATCACCTCTTCCTCGAGGGATCCCGCGGGAAGCGTGACCCCGCGTCGCTGTCCCTCGCGCAGGACGACGGTCCGCTCGATCGCCCGCCGGACCGCCTCGGAGACCTCTCCGCGGGAAGGGCCCCGGGCCTCGAGGGACGGCGTGTAGCCGCGCATCGAGAGAATCTCGTTCTTGACGTCCTTCAGGACGACGGGGGCGCCGTCCACCTCGGCGATGACGACCTCGGCGTCAGGCCGGTTCGACGGAGCGGGAGAGCATGCACACAGCAACGCGGCGAGCAGCGCGAACCGGGCCACGGCATGGGCAGTGAGGGGGGGCACTCCTGTTTTTCCCGTCGAAAGAATCAGGAATGTCCCCCCAACGCGGGTGTTTACTTCCCCTGCGAAGGCAGGGTCCGATCCCCGGCCTTCGGCGCGGCAGGAGCCGTCCCCGGCGCCGGCGTCCCCGGAGGGCCCTCCGGCTTGTAGAGGACGCGCACCGTCGCCTGTTTCCTCAGGTCCGCGATCAGCCCTTCGAAAGCGTCCCGCTGCGCCTGCTCGCGCTGCTCGGCGAGGAGCTTCGGCTTCATCTCCTCGAACGAGATGGTGCCCGCGGGCGATTTCGCGTACACCTTGATCACATGGTACCCGTACGTGGTCTTGATGGGGCCCGTCACCTCGCCGGGCGTGGCGGCGAAGGCCGCCACCTCGAACTCCTTCACGAAGTTCCCGCGCTCGATCTCCCCGAGATCCGCGGCGACCTCGCCGTTCGTGGCCGCGACTTCCTTCATCAGCGATTCGAACGGCTCCCCCGCCTTCGCGCGAGCGAGAATCTGCAGCGCGCGGCCCTTGTCACGGAAGAGCATGTGGCTCACCCTCACCCGCTCCCCCACCTGGTGCAGGGAGGGGTTCGCGTCGTAGATCTTGCGCAGCGCCGCGTCGGAAAGCCCGGGCGCCTTCTCGGCCACGTCGCGCAGCAGCGCCTCGAGGACGATCGACTTGCGCGCCATGGCGATCCGGTCGGCCACCTCGGGGCGGCGGTCGATCCCGCGCCGCAACGCCTCCCGCATCATCAGGTCTCGGGTGATGACGCTCTCAAGAAACTGCGCCCTACCTTGGGCGGTTTCGAGGATCGTCCGCACGTAGGGTGGAAGACTCTCCGCCTCTTTCAGAAGGGCCGCCTCCGTGAGGGGCTGCCCGTCCACCACGGCGAGAACCTTCCCCTGCTGTCCGCTCCCGGGGGCGCTCCCGCAGGCGGATGCGACGAACGCGAAAATCACGAACAGAACGGGCATCTTCCGCATGGAGCGGCTCTCCTTGGCGAAAAGTTTCGACGGAATGCGGTTCAATACTACATGGTACTGCCGGCACCGAACCGGCTCAACAGGTTTTTCGCCGCCGCCACGATCTCCGCGGGGTCCTGGCCGGGAACGCGCATCGCGAGGATCTCCCCGCGGACGAAAGAGAAGGTCTTCCGCTCCCGCGTCACCCAGGTGACCAGTTTCGCCCGGTCGAACGGGGAGTGGGCGGAGAGGGTGAGGAACAGGGAGCCGTCCCCGCGCTTGAGCTCCGCCACTCCCGAGGTGCGCATCGAGGCCCGCATCCGCGCCAGGTCGCACAGGACGCGGGCGGGGAAGGGAAGACGGCCGAACCGGTCCAGCAGCGCCATCTCGATCTCGTCCGCAGCGTCCACGGTCTTCACCGACGACAGCTTCCGGTAGAACTCCAGCCGCTCCCCGGCCTCGTCGATGTAGTCGTCCGGAAGGAACGCCGGGACGCGAAGCTCCAGTTCCGGCTCCTCCTCCTGCGAGGAGGCCTTCCCCGAAATCTCCTCCACCGCCTCGGTGAGCAGCTGCGTGTACATCTCGTACCCCACCTGGTGGATCTGTCCCGACTGGTCCTTCCCGAGAAGGTTCCCCGCGCCCCGGATCTCGAGGTCGTGGGAGGCGATCCGGAACCCCGAACCAAGCTCGGTGAGCTCCTCGAGCACGGCGAGCCGCTTGGTGGCGTCCCTGGTGAGGGCCACGTCTTTCGGGACGACGAAGTACGCGTACGCCCGGTGGCGGTCGCGGCCCACGCGGCCCCGGAGCTGGTACAGCTGGGCCAGCCCGAACCGGTGCGCGTGGTTCACGAGGATCGTGTTCGCGTTGGGAAGGTCCAGCCCGGCCTCGATGATCGCGGTGCACAGGAGGATGTCGGCGCGGCGCGACGCGAAGTCGTCCATGGCGACCGAAAGGGTCTCCTCGTCCATCTGCCCGTGCCCCACGGCGATCCGCGCGTCGGGTACCAGCTCGCGCAGGTACCGCTCCATCGCGGGAAGGCTCTGCACCCGGTTGTGGACGAAGAAGACCTGCCCGCCCCGGCGGATCTCCCGATCCACCGCTTCCCGGATCGTCTCGCCCGAGAAGGGGACGACGAAGGTGCGGATCGAGAGCCGGTCTTCGGGGGGGGTGGCGATGAGGCTCACGTCCCGGATCCCGGAGAACGCCATGTGCAGCGTGCGCGGGATCGGCGTGGCCGACAGCGTCAGCACGTCGACGGCGGCGCGCATCCGCTTCAGCCGTTCCTTGTGCGCCACTCCGAACCGCTGCTCCTCGTCGATCACCACGAGCCCGAGGTCCCTGAACGTCACGTCCCTCTGCAGCAGCCGGTGCGTGCCGATGACGACGTCCACCGTGCCGTTCGCCAGCCTCTTCACCACCTCCGCCTGGTCCTTCCGGGTGCCGAACCGCGACAGGTTCTCCACCCGCACGGGGTACCCCGCGAGGCGGCGGGTGAACGTCTGGTAATGCTGCTCCGCCAGGATGGTCGTCGGAACCAGCACCGCCACCTGCTTCCCCGCCATCACCACCTGGAACGCCGCGCGGATCGCCACCTCGGTCTTGCCGTACCCCACGTCGCCGCAGACGAGCCGGTCCATCGGACGGGGGGAGGAGAGGTCGGACAGCACTTCGCGGATCACCTGCTCCTGGTCCGGCGTCTCCTCGTGGGGGAACGTCGCCTCGAATTCCCGGAAGACCGCGTCGGGCGGGGAAACGGGGGCCTTCTCGGCCAGCTGGCGCTTCGCCTGCAGGTCCACAAGCTCCTGCGCCATCGCGAGCAGGTCGTCCCGCACCTTCCGCTTGGCGCGCTGCCACGCCGTCCCCCCCAGGCGCGACAGCTGTGCGCGCCCCTCCTCCGACGCCACGTACCGCTGCACCCTGGACATCTTCTCCACGGGGACGAACAGCCGGTCCCCCCCCGCGTACTCGAGGACGAGGTAGTCCCCCTCCGTTCCGGCGGCCACGCGGCGCAGCAGGCCGCGGTAGATCCCGATGCCGTGATCCACGTGGACCGCCGGGTCGTTCACCCGCAAGTCCGCGAGCGAGAACTCCTCGGGGACGGCGATCTGCCCCTTCCGCGGGCGGCGCGCCCGGACCTTCTCGCCGAAGATCTCGCTCTCCGTGACGACCGCCGCGCGAAGCTCCGGCGCGCGGAATCCCCGCGTGACCTCCGACCCGCACAGGAAGACCCCGCGGTCCCGGGAGAGCGCCTCGCGAAGCGTGTCGACCCGGGAGAGGGGAACGGAGTACCGGGAGAGGAAATCCTCCATCCGGTCCACCTGCGACGGGGAGAGAGAGCTGACGATGAACCGGTCCCCCCGCTTCCACCACGCCTTCGCCTCCTCGGCCAGCGGGTAGAGGAGCCCTTCCGAGGAGGCGGTGGCCGTGCTGCGGCGGATCTCCTCGTTCCCGTCGACCCCCGCGTCCCCCCGCAGAGGCTCCTTCCGTCCGAAGGGGGGGACCTCGATCCCGTCGAAGGCGAGCATCGGGATGCCGGAGAGGGCGGCGACCAGCTCGGCCTCCGGCACGACCAGCTCCGACGGCGCGGGATACCCCTCCCGCTCCCCGGTGAGGGCGTACTTCTCCTCCGTCTCCTCGAAGGTGTTCCGGACGGCGGCGACACACTCCACGGAGTCGACCGCCACGACGAGGGCGTCCGCGGGAAGGTACGAAAAGACCGGGGCGGCGTCACCGTAGAGGAACGGCAGGAGCGCGTCCGCGCCATGGAACCGGATTCCCTGCCGAAGGGTCTCTTTCCATGCGAACGACCCTGAGGCAAGCCCCCTTTTGGGGGCCTGCTCCATGCCGTTGAGATCACCGACATCCTCGGCGCGCCCGTCGCACGCCGCCGACAGGCGGTCGTCCCGAGTGATCACCTGGGAGCACGGAAGGATCACGAGCCGCTCCCCGTGCCCGGGCTCCCCGTCCGGCCGCGCTCCCGCCGCCACCGTACGCTGCGTCGCCGGGTGGAACCACCGCACCGACTCGACGGCGTCGCCGTCCAGAAGGAGCCGCGCCGGGAGCGGATGGGCCGGGCTGTACACGTCGACGATTCCCCCGCGCACCGCGAAATCCCCCGGGTCGGCCGCCGCGGGAAGGCGGGCGTAGCCGAGGGTGACCAGGCGCGCGGCGAACGCGGCGACATCGAGCGTGTCCCCCGGGGATATTGCTGCTACCGCGTCGACGAAGGCCTCCGGGGGGAGCGTCTTCTCCGCCGCCGCTGCGATCGCGGCGACGACCACGGCGGGGGGGCCGGAAAGGAGCCGGTGCAGCGCCCGCATCCGGTCGTGGACCGAAGGGAGGTGCGGGGGGACCGCCTCGTACGGCGTCGCTTCGATGGATGGGAACGGGAGGACCGCGTCGGGGCCAAGATAGGCGGTCAGTTCCCGGGTCGCCTCCTCCGCCTCCTTCTCGCCGGCGCACAGGTAAAGGAGCGTGCGTCCGAGGCGCTCGAAGAGACGGGCCGCGAGGAACGACCGCGCCCCGGGCGGGATCCGCATCCACTGGACGCAGGGGGAGGTCCCGCGCTTCGCGAGGGCGAGGGCGACGTGCTCGAAGGAGAGCCTGGGAAGGGTGTGGGGCATTCCGCGAATGGCCGCTTGCGCGGATTTACGCCGCGTCGCGGGGAACGGCGAGCATCGCGTCGAGGGCGGCCTTCGCACGCACCCGCACCCCTTCCGGCACCGTGATGACCGGCGAGAGGGAGACGAGCGCGTCCCGCACGTCTTCGAGCGTCGTGAGCTTCATGTTCGGGCAGATGAGAGCGCGCGAGGCGATGTGGAACCGCTTCCCGGGGTTCTCCTTCCGAAGCCGGTAGAGGATCCCCATCTCCGTGCCGACGATGAACTCCTTCGCGGGAGAGCGCCGGCACCAGGCGTACATTCCCGCCGTGGAGAGGACCGCGTCCGCCATCGCCACCACCTCGGGCGGGCATTCGGGGTGGACCACGAGCACGGCGCCCGGGTGGGCCTCCTTCGCCTTCACCGTGGCGTCGACGGTCAGCCGCTCGTGGGTCGGGCAGTAGCCGTCCCACCACGTGAGCGGGCGGGCCGACACCTTCGCCACCCACTGCGCGAGGTTCCGGTCGGGGACCATGAAGATCTCCTTCCCCGCCGGGATCGACTTCACCACGTTCACCGCATTGCCGGAGGTGCAGCAGACGTCGGAGAGGGCCTTCACCTCCGCGGAGGAGTTGACGTACGTCACGACGACGGCGCCGGGATGCGCTTCCCGGTACGCCACGAGGTCGGGCGCGGTGATCATGTCCGCCATCGGGCACCCCGCGTCTTCGCGCGGCAGCAGGACGGTCTTCCCCGGCGACAGGATCGCGGCGCTCTCGGCCATGAAGTGGACGCCGCAGAAGACGATCACGTCGGACGTCGTCTTCGCCGCCTCCTGCGAGAGCCCCAGCGAGTCGCCCGTGATGTCCGCGATCTCCTGAATCTCGTCCCGCTGGTAGTTGTGCGCCAGCAGGATCGCGTTGCGCTCTTTCAGCAACTTCCCGATCTCCGCCTTGAGGGCCGGCAGCTCCTTCCGCATCGCTTTCCTACTCCTTCTCCCGCTTCAGCGCCCGGGAGAAGAGCTCGTTCACCGCCTCCCGGACGTCTTTTCCCTCGTGGAGAATGCCGTGCACCTGCTCGGAGATCGGCATCGGCACCCCCGTGCGGCGCGACAGCTCCACGGCGGCAACCGCCGTCCGGACGCCCTCGGCCACCATCGTCATCCCTGAAAGGATGTCGCCGATCCTCTCCCCTCGTCCCACGCGCGTTCCCACGGTCCGGTTCCGCGAGAGGTCGCCCGTGCAGGTCAGGACCAGGTCCCCCATCCCCGCGAGCCCCGCGAACGTCTGCGGGTTCGCCCCGAGGCGGACGCCCAGCCGGGAGATCTCGGCGAGCCCCCGGGAGATGAGGAGCGCCCGCGCGTTGTGGCCGAACCCCAGCCCGTCGGCCATCCCCGCGGCGATCGCCATCACGTTTTTCAGCGCCCCCCCGATCTCGATCCCCGTCACGTCGTCGTCGGCGTAGAGGCGGAAGCGGGAACCGGACAGCGCCTGCTGCAGCCGGCGCGCGACGGAGAGGTCGCGCGCCGCCACCGTCGCCCCCGTCGGCTTCCCTTCCGCCACCTCGCGGGCGAACGTCGGGCCGGAAAGAGCCGCGATGCGGGGGGCGAGCGAAGGGGACACCTCGGCGAGCACCTCCGTCATCCGCTTCAGCGTGCCGTTCTCCACCCCCTTGGCCAGGGAGACGAGGCACGCGCCGGGGGAGAGG
>Ga0208716_1000846_pt1 | contig 12152 bp, 14 predicted proteins | sample NGESurdeep092012_8_FD_184482 | JGI IMG/M metagenome (GOLD analysis project Ga0208716, IMG submission 184482) | Arctic peat soil microbial communities from Barrow, Alaska - NGEE Surface sample 415-3 deep-092012 (SPAdes) | ecosystem: Environmental > Terrestrial > Soil > Wetlands > Peat ...
AGCCTCTGCGACCCTGACAGTCCCAAGAACCGGGCAGGCCAGGGGGCCTGCCCGACATGACGCGCCGCGCGAACCACACCATCACTCAGAGCGTTCCGACACCACCTCATCCACATGCGGTCTCACCGTCCCACCTGCGAGATCACTTCGTGGATAGGCATGCTGCCAACCCTCTCCGCCACGCACTACAACGACAGGAGGTCCCCCGAAATGGCCCACGGAAGCAGCAGGAGAGCCCTTTTTCGGACGGTGGACGCCGTCGCTGGTCGCCGGCGACATCCCGGTTCCGGTGCCCTCTGGCGAGCCCGGTCTGGACTGGGAGGTGGAACTCGCCGTGGTCGTCAGCCGGCCGTTGGACCGGGTCGACGGGCCGCTGCGCTGGGCGGCGTCTTCGGGTACGCTGCGTTCAACGATCTGTCCGCGCGGGAGCACCAGATGCATTCGCGGCTGCGGACTCTCGGCAAGAATGCCGATCGGAGCGGGCCAATCTCGCCGATCGTCACCGCCGATGAGGTCGGCGATCCCGCCGACGGGCTCCGACTGGGGTCCAGAATCAACGGCGAGGTGTGCAGGACGGGAACACGGCCGACATGATCTTTCCGGTCGGCGACATCCTGGCCTACGTCAGCGAGGTGCTCACCCTGGCTCCCGGTGACGTCATCTGCACCGAGACGCCGGCGGGAGTCGGCTTCAAACGCACGCCGCCGCGGTACCTCGGACCCGGAGACGTCGTCGAGGTGGAGATCGGGCGGGTCGGAATCCTCGGCAACCCGATCGTGGAGTCGGTATCTATCTGAGGGGTTCCCTTCGGCAGTGCCATCGACAGCGCCGGTCGCCATTGCTTCTGCTCACCAGAAAGAGGTTCAGCTCTGCGCCGCCCGCGGTCAGACTCGGCGGGGATCAGTCCTGGGAGATCGGTACCGGGAGATCGGCGAAGGGCGGCGCGATGCCGACGGTCAGTGATGCACCCACACAGTCGTCGTTCGACAGCGCTGCCTTCAGGACCGTCATCGGCACGGTGACCAGCGGCGTCATGGTGCTCACCTCGCGGGACGACGACGGCGACCACGGCATGACGATCAGTGCGGTCTCCTCGCTCTCGCTGGAGCCGCCGATGCTGCTGGTCTGCCTGAACATGAACAGTCGCACCCAGCAGGCGGTGCTGTCCGCGGGAAGCTTCGCGGTCCACGTACTCGACGATCGGCAGGCGTGGATCGCCGAGCGATTCGCCAGGCCCGCGGGCGACGACAAGTTCGAGGGCGTGACGGTGAGTTCGGGCTCCGTGTCGGCCCCGGTGCTCTCCGACGCACTCGCAGTCGTGGAATGCCGCGTTCGGGAAGCGGTCACCGGTGGCACGCACCGGGTCTTTCTCGCCGACGTGTGCATGCGCAGGCGCGGGAAGGCTCGCCGTTGGCCTACTACCGCGGCAAGTTCGGTAGGTTCGAGCTCGCCCAGGACGCCAAGACCTACCAGCGGATCAGATCAATGGTGCTGGACTGCATCCTGGGGCCGGACCAGGAACTGGACGCGCCCACGCTGGCGGAGTCCTTGGGGGCCGGCCTGTCCTCGATCCACTATGCGCTGACCCGGCTGGTCGGCGAGGGTCTGGTGGTGCGCACCGCCGACCGCGGGTACGTGGTCACCCCGCTGGACGCCGCGCGGTCCGACGACGCCTTCGACGCCAGGCTGGTGATCGAATTGGGTGTGGCGGAACTGACAGTGGGCCGGCTGAGCGCCGAGCAGCTCGCCGAATTCCGCGGGCTGGCTCTTGCCTCCGTTGCCCGGCTGGAGGACGGCCGGCTGGTCGACGCCGCCGAGTACGTCGCGGCGGCGGTGCGGTTCCATGCGTTCCTGCCGGCCCTCACCGGCAGTCCCGCCCTGCAGGAGGCCTACGAGCGGCTGAGCATCGCGGATCTGATGTCCAGGGCACTGACCTCGGAGACCTCGGTGAACCCGCAGATGGCCGCCGATCACCTCGCCCTGGTGGACGCCTACGGGCGCGCCGATGTCGCGGAGGTACGTCGGATCATCCGCGAGCACAGCGCAATAGCCAAGCAAAACCAGCGTGCAGGCCTCGCCGCGCTGGCCGTCCGATCAGCTGGTTCCCCGTCGCTGCCAGCGCAAGCTGTTTCGTCGCAAGCTGCTTCGTCGCACGCTGAGTCGCACACCGTCCCGTCACAGCCGAGGGAGACCCGATGACCCACCAGTCGTTCACCGTCAACGAGTTGACGGCGTTGGCCGACGGCCACGCCTACCGCGAATTCCTGCGGCGGCCGGCGATGTCCCTCGGCCTGTACCGGCTGGCAGTAGGCGGGACCGACACCCAGCACCCGCATGCCTCCGACGAGGTGTACATCGTGCAGCAGGGTAACGCCCTGCTCGTCGTCGAGGGGACCGCGATCGAGGTCGGGCCGGGCAGCGTGGTCTCCGTCGACCAGGGCCGTGAGCACCACTTCACCGACATCACCGAGGAGCTGGTGATTCTCGTCGTGTTCGCGCCGCCGCAGAGTCCGGACTGACGGATGGCCGTCGACGGAACACCCTGTGGCACAGGGGTTCTCCGTCCGCGTCTCGCCGCCGCCATAAACGTCAGGCAAGCCGGCCCGGGTCCGACGTCGCTCGCAGGTCGATTCCGCCCGACGCCGCAGCAGGCCCCGGCTACAGTTTTCGGATGGAGCGCTACGTCATCCGCGGGGGTGAATGGGGCTATCAACGGCTGCAGGTGCTGGCCCGGTGCTGGCAGCCCACCACCTCGGCCCTGCTCGACCGCGTCGGGCTGGCACCGGGCATGCGCTGCCTGGATCTGGGATGCGGTGGCGGCGACGTGAGCTTCGAGCTGGCTCGGCAGGTCGGACCCGACGGCTCGGTCGTGGGGATCGACATGGACGAGGTGAAGCTCGCGCTGGCCGCGGAGGCGGCCGTCAAACAGGGGCTGGACAACCTCGAATTCCGGGCGACGAACGTCTACGAATGGGCCGAACCCGGGTCGTACGACATCGCGTACTGCCGATTCCTGCTGCAACACCTCAGCCGGCCGGTCGATGTGCTGCGAAGAATGTGGCAGGCCGTGACGGTCGGCGGGGCGATCGTTGTCGAGGATGCCGATTTCGAAGGGTCGTTCTGCGACCCACCCAACCCCGGCTTCGCGTTCTGGGTCGATGCCTACCAGCGGGTGCTCGAACGGCACGGCGGTGACCCGCAGCTCGGTCGCAAATTGCACCGGTTGTTCCCGGCGGCCGGAATCCCTGAGCCGGCAATCACTCTCGCACAGAGGACCGACAGCACCGGCGAAAACAAGACCCTGCCCTATTCCACGGTGTCGGCCACCGCAGAGGCGATCGTGCACGAAGGTATCGCGACCGCCGAGGAGGTGGAAGCGGCGCTGGCGAATCTCGCCGACTTCGCCGAGGACCCTGCCTCGTTGTGCGGGTCGCCGCGGGTGTTCCAGGCATGGTCGCGGCGTCACCGCGACTGACGAAAGTGGGATCTCGTTAGGTTAGTACGAATCGGTGATTCCATGATTCCATTAGTACAATCGGCGATCGTTGTGTCAGCGGGGATCAGCAGGCGCCGCCAGATCAGCGGATTGACGCCGCGCACCACCACCCGGAGTCGGTACACGCTCGGACGGGGTGCGGGCGGCATGGTGTCGGGCATGGCGCCCATCCTCGCCTCGCGCTGCGGGCGGATGGCCCCGGGCACGGCGCCTCCCACGGTTTGTCCCGCTCTCCGTTCGAAGTCGTCGCACGTCATCGGGGTCACGAGCCTCCACGAGCGGACCCAGAGGGTGCCAGATAATTCGATCAAACCATGCCATTTACCGCGACCAACGACACCGCAACCGGCCCGGATGTGGGACAGACACGGCCGGCGGCTGTTCAACCCGGGTTGTCGGGGGGACGCTTGACGCGAAGTCCCTGACGGGATCAGCCTGCGGGGAGAGGCCCCGACGAGGGGAGAGTTCCATGCTGGGAGAGCATCCGATTACCCCGGTGCTGCTGGCCAAGGACCTGGCCGCGGCGCGGGAGTTTTACCACGACCAACTCGGCCTGGAGATCCTGACCGAGAGCGAGGCGGCCATCGTGTTCCAATGCGGCGGCGGCACCCACCTGGACATCACCCGGAGCGCCACCGGGACCGCGGACGAGCAGACCCAGGCGGCCTGGCAGGTCACCGACATCCGCGCCGAAGTCGCCAACCTCCGCTCCCGCGGCGTCATGGTCCAGGACTACGACATACCGGGACTGAAAACCGAAGACGGCATCGCCGACATCGGCTTCGCCTGGGCCGCGTGGGTCATCGACCCCGGCAAGAACGCCCTGGGCATCCTGCAACTCAAGCAATGAACCCAGCCATCGCTCCCCCCACAGGAACCAGGACGACGTCGGGGCCGGGCCGTTGATCAGCGGCTTCCGGGACCGCGAACCTGCGAACCGCAACGGCCACATCGCTATTCCGTTGCGGACGGATCGAGTTGCCGACGACCGCTCCCACAGCTTGGGCGCGGACCGCAGCCACCTGTCGGCCCGCAGGGCTTTTGGGCCCGCGTTTCCAGGCCGGTGATCAATGCACCTGGCGGATCAGGATGCAATGACTGTCGGCCGATGACGTCAGATGCCGCGGAATCCGCAACGCCCGGTGAAATCGCGGTCTCCCAGCAACAATCAACACAAAAGGCCGGGTGGTACATGGTAGAGCCTGGAGCACCACGCGGACTCATTGGCAATACCGACGCCTCTGGGAAGTGGGACGACGGGTGGCCGAACGCCTGGCGCGCCAGGGCATGTCCCAGCGGTTGATCACCCAGCACCCGTCGTACTCCGTTGACCTGCCGGGTGCCGAAATGGTTTCGATCACTGATGACGGCGACGTCGAGTCGGTGAAGGAGGCGCTGACCGGGGTCGAGACGCTCTTTCTCGTCCCCATCAGAGAACGACCCGACCGCATCCGGTTGCATCAAAGTGCGATAGACGCGGCGGTGACTGCCGGGGTGCGGCGCATTGTGTATTCCTCTTTCCTCGGCGCCGCCGTGGACGCCACCTTCACCCTCGCGCGTGATCATTACGCTACGGAGCAGTACATCCGGTCGACGGGCGTCGCGTTCACTTTCCTGCGCGGCAGCGTTTTACCTGGATGTCCTGCGTTGGATCATCGGTTTGGACGGAGTGATCCGCGGGCCTGGCGGAAACGGTCGCCTGGCTCCGGTGGCGCGGGACGACATGGCCGACACCGTCGCCGCGGTCATCACCGCAGACGGTGTGCACGACGGCCGGACATACGAAGTCACCGGCGCTGATCTACAGGCCAGCCGGCTTGCCTCCGACGGTTTGTCCCGCTCTCCCGCGGGTCATGTTTGGGGTCGTCGATTGGGGCTCGTAGAGGTCGACCCGGCCCTGCTCGACGCGCAGGCCGGGCGCGAGACGTGGCTGGTCCGCAACCGACTTCGAGCACTCGACCGGAAGAAGCGTCCGCGACGAGGACATCCAGTCGCCGGTACCAGCCCACGAGTGCAACTGCCCGGTCGAATCCGGGCGCGACCATCGTCTACCAGCGATCAGCCAGCCGGCTCCTTTTGCGAGCGGCTCCGCGCACGGTCATCGGCTACCGCTCGAAGAGGTGACCCGCCAGCGACCAGACTCGCCCGGTGCGGGCGTGCGCCGGATTCACCCACCGTGCGCGCCCTTCCGCGGCACCGGGCTCCGCGAGATGCTCCGCGAGCATCTCGCCCCACAACGGCTCGATGAACTCGTAGGTGACCCACCGCTCAAGGTCGTGGTAGCGATCGAAACCGCGTGGGGTCAGCCGGTACCCGCCCGGAACACTGCGCAACATCCCGGCGAGAACGAATGGCGCGAGTCCGGCGCGAGCGACCCCGGACACCACCGGGCCATAGGACTCGCTTAGTGACACCCGATCGACCCCGCCGGCATATGCCTGCCAGAACGAGTCGTAGGCAGCGCCACCCCACGGACCGAGGTGCAACCACCGTGCGATCGGAAGCCGGTTGTTTTCGACCGCGTCGGCGTAGGTGGCGACACCGAAGTGGTTGACGTAGAAGTCTCCCCCCGCGAACGAGGAACTACCCGCACCCATCCCCAGGAAACGACGCCGGGTGATCGAGGTGTAGGGCATGGACCCTCGGCGGTTGAACGTCCAGACCGATCGACGCTTGTAACCCATCGAGCGCGCGAGTTCGGTGACCTGACGCAGTACCGCGTGCTCCAGATGACGATCATGACGGGCCGTGCCGAACGGCGTACAGCCGAAGCGCATCAGCGGGTACGTCGACACCTGGTCGACGCCGTACTCGAAACAGCTATTCACGTCATCCAGGAACACCCCGGGGAACGCGCCCTCGTCCTCCCATTCCACATCGACGATCAGGTCGACGTCCACGCAGCCGAATCGGCCGAACGCGTTCTCGACGGCCGCACGACTGGCTGCCGCATCGTGCGGGCGGTGAAGCCGGCGGAGTACTCCGTCGTGGAACGACTGTGCCCCGATGCTGACCGCTGTGATGCCCATGGCGGCAAGCCGGTCCAGCCGCTGCACCGTCCCGTGCGTCGGCAGCACCTCCACCGCTCGTTCCCCGGACACCGGGATCCGTCGGACCACGTCCGCGAGCTGGTCCAGGTACAGCGTCGGCGTGCCGCCGCCGATGTACATCGAGGTGAACGGCGCGTCCCCGTGCTCCGCCACGTACCAATCGATCTCACGGTGCAGGGCGGCGAAGTAGCGGCGCGCGAGATCGGCCTCCGCGAGCACCTTGTTGTAGGGGCAGAACGGGCAGATCAACTCGCAGAACGGCACATGGATATAGGCGCCGAGACGGGGCCGTCGAACGATGCGACGACGTCCTTCGGCCGCAGGGAGGCCGTTGTGGTGCCGACACTGTTCACAGGGCACCCCACCGCCTCGTTGACTCCTTCACCACACAACTCCCGCCAGATCCGGAACAGGGCCCAAGGTCCCGTTTCCGAAGCTACGAACCGCCGGACCACTGCGACGAGATCGGGCCGGTCCGACGCCGGTCCAGGGACTGCTGGTGTTCGACATCGCTGTAAAGCGCGGAATTGTTTGGCATAGTTTCGCAGACCAGACTGCGCCACTTACTGCGACAATTGACAGCCTGACGCACACGGCGGACGCGGCCGATCAGCTCAGGTAGACAGACGCCGGGGAGTTGGCGAAGTCGTGGCCGGTCTTCCAGGTGGCCGGTAGACCACACCGCGCCGACAGGCGGCTCTGGCCGCTGAGCTTGGTGGGTCCGCCCGCTCCGTCGGGGACATCGCGGAAGCGGATCGTGCCCGACTCCAGGGGACTGAGCAGCGCAAGCCAGTAGGGCTGTCCGGCCGTGATCGTCGTGCTGGTGATCGGAATGGGGTTCCATTCACCCGGGACCAGCTCGGTGGTGTGCCCGGTGGCCAGGAGGGTACCTGGCTGTCCCTCCGCGTCGTCGTAGACGCCCACGATGACCTGGGTCGCTTCATTCTGTTCATCGAGATAGACGTGAACAGCCGTCGCCGGTCCGCTCCGGGTCGCCGTGTACTGGAACGCTTCAGCGGTGCCCGCGGGGTTGGTATCAACCCACGGCTGCACGTCCGCCGAACCGAGAATCGGTGCGGACGGCTCCGCGGCTGCGGCGATGGCCAGCCCGTAGTCGTAGCCGGCGGACACCGCCCGGAATCCCTCGCCGGTCGGGGCGCTCGGCGGGAAGTTGTCCCGGTAGACCGAGATCGTTCCGTCCCGATGCAGGAACACGTCCGCGTTCGAGGCAGAAAGGGCGGCGACGTTCGAAACGCGGGGCGGCCCGGACTCGCCCCAGATCCCGTAGGGCACGACGGTACCGTCCGAGCGAAGGCCGAGACTGTTCCCGGAGCCGGCGGAGATGGCCACCACGTCCGACCACAGTCCCGGTGGGGTGCCGTCGTACCCGTCGGAAACGCCGGTCCCCCAGGCGACCACCGTGCCGTCCGCGCGGAGGGCCAGTGCCTGCCGAGACCCGGCCGAGATGGCCGTCACATCGTCAAGACCGGCCGGCGGATCCATCCGGGCATCAATGAAGTCACAACCCAGGCCCGGCGTGTCCTGACCCCACCGAGCCACCGTTCCGTTCGGACGCAAGGCCAGCGCGTAACCACAGACACCGTCGGGAACCCCGAGACCGCGGGAGCTGAAGTAGCCGCCGGCCGAGACGGCGGCTACCGGCCCCAGGTCCACCGGAACGTCGAGCTGGCCCGAGTCGTTCGCGCCCCAGCTGGTCACGGATCCATCAGACCGCAAGGCCAGCGAGAAGCCGGCACCGGTGTCGATGCCGACCACGTCGTTCAGGCCCGGGGGCGGCGTCGCCTCGCCGAACTTGTTCAGCCCCCACCCGACCACGGTGCCGTCGGCTCGAAGGGCCAGGTTGGAGTAGCTGCCGTTCGTATCGCTCGCGGCGATCGCCACCGCGTCATCCAGGCCCGCCGGTGGGCTGAGGGACGGCTGGTACTCCGCCGGTCCCCCCCAGCTCACCACCCGCCCAGGTCGCACGTCGGGCATCGGCAGCTGAGTGTCCGCGCGACTCGCCGCGGGCGCGAGCGACCCCATGAGCAGACAGCCGATCCCGATTGCCGCCGCTCGACGCGCGATCCGACGGACGTGGTTGTTCTGCATCATCAGCCCCTGACAGGTGCGATCGGCGTGGGTTGGCCGGGGTCTACCCCGCGGCCGGTGGTTTCATCGAAACTCCACGAACCAGCCAAACTGAAACTCCCTCACGTCGTTCGGAAAATATCAGATGCCCGTTGTGCATCCCGCGCTGCGCACCTCCGGACTTCCTTTCCGGAGCACCGACCGGTGCGACGAATAGCCGCCGCGCCGCGATCGCGACAATCAATGTCACCGAGAGCCCCGCGCGGTTTACCTTCAGTGGTCCACACCGAGAGAACATTGCGGAACTCCTGCTGCACTGGTCGCGGTGTATGTGACGTCAGTTCAGCGACCTCGAAGGGTAGCGGGTAGCGGGCAGTGGCAGTTACCGAACGCGCAAATGGGCGTCCCCCACCTAATTTGCAGAGCCACTCATGGCCGCTCCGATGTACCTGCCAACCCAGGTAGTGCCGAAGGCATGAAACTATTTCCCTGTTTGCTCAGCAAAGCTGTCGATATGTCAAACGATTCACGGTGGTTTCGCCAGGTGAGTGAAATTTGTCTCAAGTTGACGTGGTGTCAATCACAACCTGACGATCACCCCGGACTCCTGTGACGCTGTGACGTTGTAAGGGTGTAAATGATCGAATTATCTGGCACGCTTTGGCCAGGCGGTTTCTAGCGGTCGTCGCAACACGAGGCTTACTTACCTGGATTCGAGAAGTCTATCGCGAGGCCGTGCGTCCGCCGTTTCTTCCCCCTCGCCACCCGGGGTAAGTGTCTTCCGCCGCTCGTCGAGGTCAATGTCGTTCGTCCTCGGGGGTCCCACCCCGGCATGGCCGGGCTGGTGACCCGGCTCCGGGCGCTTCACATTGAGCTCTCCTCAACGGCGAAAGGACCGGCAGCTACGAGGGGGGATGATGGCCGGGACTTCGGAGTCCCCAAGCGGAACGTTCTGTGAAGAAGTCTCGATGATTCCCGAGGGCTTGAGCTGGGGGGGAAGCCTTTGCCCGTTAACGCTTCTCGTCGGGACCGGGTCGTGGCCCGTCGGGCATGGCGTCCCCGCGTCAGTCACGCAGCAATGTGAAGCAGAATGTTGAGGCGCTCGGCCGGGGTGTCCCAGTTCAGGGTTTTCCGTGGACGGCCGTTCAGCTCGGCGGCCACCGCGAGCAGGTCCGCCGGGGTGTGAACCGTCAGGTCGGTGCTCTTAGCTTAGGGAAGTACTGGCGGAGCAGCCCGTTCGTGTTCTCGTTGGATCCGCGTTGCCAGGGGCTGTGCGGGTCGCAGAAGTACACCGGGACGGAGGTGGTGATGGTGAATTGTTGGTGTTGGGCCATCTCCTTGCCCTGGTCCCAGGTCAACGACCGGCGCAAATGGGCGGGCAGGGTCATGACCGTGCTGGTGAGCGCATCGCGGACCGCTTCGGCGGTGTGCTCGGCCGGGAGGTGCAGCGGCATGACGTACCGGGTCGATCGTTCGACCAGGGTGCCGATGGCCGAGCGATTGCCCTCACCATGATGAGGTCGCCCTCCCAATGGCCGGGGATCGCCCGGTCCTCGGCCTCGGCGGGCCGCTGGCTGATCATCACCGAGGTGTCGACGATGCAGCCCTGCCGGCGGGCATCGGGTCGGCGATGCGTTTTGCGCCGGGCCCGGCCGGTCCGCAACGCCCGGGTCAGCTCGCGGCGCAGTTCACCGCGTCCTGCACGTAGAGGGCCTGATAGATGGTCTCGTGCACCAGGTGCCTTTCCCGTTGGCCGGGGAACTCGCTCGGCAGCGCGTGGCAGATCTGCTCCGGGCTCCAGTGCAGCTTCAACTTGTCCTGCACGAAATCTCGTAATGGCTTGTCGTGGGCCAGTTTTCCCGGTCTGGACCGAGGCCGGCGGGCCAGCGCCATGCGGTGCGCGGTGAACGGCCGATAGTTGCCCGCCTCGCTGCTGTTGCGGCGGACCTCCCGGCTGATCTTGGACGGCTGCGGCCCAGCTGGGCAGCGATGGAACGGACCGACTGGCCGGCACGCAGCAGGTCGCCGATCAGCACCCGCTCGTCCTCGGACAAGAACCGCGCCGAGATCACCACCGGCGGAGTTGCGATCGGCGGGTAATAGTGGGCCCGGCCACCGCTGTCGACCACGTTCCGGCCGTCCCGCCACCGGGTGCCGGTGATCCGGTGCACACCGACCTCCCGGCACGCCTGCACGTTGCTCATTCCTTGCGCCACCAGTCGAAGGTACCGCTCCCGCTCCGCCGTCAACGGAGCACCAGGACCCAGGTCGCCGACCGCTGGCACCTGTGGGACAACCTGTGCGAACACGTGGAGCTGCTGGTGGCCGCGCACCACACCTGCCTGCCCGAGCCCGCCGTCCCGGCCCCGGACGGCGGCCTAGACCCAGACCCAGACCCAGACCCAGACGACCCGGTGGACCCGGTCGTGCTGCACCGGGCCGCACACGGCGCGGAACGAGCACACCCGACAGCGGTACTGCCGAACCCACGCGCTGCGCGATCAGGGCCTGTCGATGCGGTCGATCGCCCGCAGACTCGATCTGAACTACAAGACGGTGCGCCGCTACCTCCGCGCCGGCAGCGTCGATTCGCGGCTGGCCGGCGGCGTGCGGGCCAGCGTGCTGGACTCGGTCAAGCCCTACCTGCACGACCGGCTCGTCGCCGGTGTGCGCAACGCCACCGTGTTGCACGCTGAGATCGCCGAACAGGGCTACGCCGGCGGCTACAACACCCTGGCCCGCTACCTGCGGCCGCTGCGCCGCGTCGACGCGGCCGCGCTCGCCACGCTGCTGCAGCGCCCACCGCCGGCCGTGCGGCAGGTCACCGGCTGGATCACCGGCCTTCCGGGCCACCTCGACCGGGCTGATGCGGTGCGTCTGAATGCGATCCGCGCCCGCTGCCCCGAGTTGGACTCCGGCTTCAGGCACGTTGCCGGTTTCGCCCGGATGATCAAGGACCTGTCCGGCGACAGGAACAGGCTCACCGCGTGGATGGGCGCCGTCGTCGCCGACGACCTGCCGGCGCTGCACTCGTTCACCGCCGGCCTGCGCCGCGACCTGGACGCCGTGATCGCCGGGTTGACCCTCGACTACAACTCCGGCGCAGTGGAAGGCACCGTGAACCGCATCAAGCAACTCAAGACGGCGATGTACGGACGCGCGAACCCCGACCTCCTGCGCAAGCTGATACTCCTGGCCTGAACACATCCACCTGATTCCGCGACGACGCGACACCACGGTGAAACACGCCACCCGGCAAGAGGATTGCCGCCGGCCCGCCTGGGAACTCGTCGGCACTGGGCAAGCCAGCGGCGAGGGCTCCGCACCTCAAAACAAGCCACGCCCGGCATCACGGAAAGTGTGAACAGAACCATATTGCGACAAGTGACACGTCTACTTACTGCGAGCCATTTACAAGTGGGACCGTGCGGCGTGACCTGCGGGAGCATGCGCTACTGAACCTGGTACAGCCACAGGATCGGGTCGGTGAGTTCACCGCTGGCGTCCCATCGGTAGTT
>Ga0208716_1000850_pt1 | contig 12110 bp, 9 predicted proteins | sample NGESurdeep092012_8_FD_184482 | JGI IMG/M metagenome (GOLD analysis project Ga0208716, IMG submission 184482) | Arctic peat soil microbial communities from Barrow, Alaska - NGEE Surface sample 415-3 deep-092012 (SPAdes) | ecosystem: Environmental > Terrestrial > Soil > Wetlands > Peat ...
TCGGAATTCGTTCTCCTCTGGATACAGAAGTATGTTATTGGGAAGTGGTGCCCGCTGTGCGTCGGAGTCGCCCTCTCGGTCGTAACAGCGTGCGTGCTGATCGCCCTGGAACGATTGCCCGGGGTCGCAATCCGAATTCGTGGCGGAGAAAGGAATCAGATGATGAAACGGCTCGCGGGCAAGACGGCGTTGATTCTTTTCGCGTTCCTCGCCGGCATGAGCATAACCGCGATGGGTCTGGAGAAACCCGACGCGTTTGCGGCCGGCCTGTCGGTGAAGTCCCTCGCCTTCGGGGATGCGGAAAGCAGCTCGGAGGTCTACATCATCACCGACTGGTTCTGCCCCGCGTGCCGCATCGCCGAGCCGGAGATGCTGAAGGGCGCCCGAAAAGCCATGCTGCAGGCGAAGGTGATTTTCGTGGATTACCCGATCCACCCGGAAACCTTCAACTACATTCCCTACAACTTGTCCTTCATCGTCCGTGAGAAGGAGAAATATCTCCAGATCCGGGAAGCCCTGGCGACCCTCGCCCGGAAAACCAAGGAGCCCACGCCGGAGGATGTCCAGGCGGCGGTTTCCCCCCTCGGCGTGAAGTTTGTCCCGTTGAATTACGCGGACGTCCAGGGGGGCATGCAATATTTCAGCTCCATCATCAAGAAGTTCAAGGTAACGGGCACTCCGTCCGTGGTCGTGCAGGATACGCGTACCGGGAAGATGAAGATCTTGTTCGGCATCAAGGACATCACGTCGGACAACATCCTGAAAGCCCTCGCGGAGGTCTCGGGGAAGTAGGCGACTCCGGAAAATGAAAAAGGGCTACGGGAAATCCCCGTAACCCATTAATATCGTTGGTGCCGGAGGAGGGACTTGCCCGCCTGAGCCTACGCCCTACCATGGCTGCGGCCTTTGCGGCGGGGCTCGGGGCTGACGCGCTCCCGTGCGTCGCGCTTTTCCTCCAGTTCGTCGGCGCCCCTCGCCCGTTCAACTCCCTCCCGTTGTGCACCACGCAACGAGAAAGAGGGTGGTGCCGGAGGAGGGACTTGAACCCTCACGTCCTTGCGGACACGGGATTTTGAGTCCCGCGCGTCTGCCAGTTCCACCACTCCGGCGTGCTTCGGGGCGGTCCCCCCGGACATTCTTTATACACCGCTTTCCGTGCCGATTCCAACACTTCGGATTATTTTCAAAAAAAGGTTTGATGCCGGTAAGGATTTTCCCCCGACAAGCCGATAAGAGTGGCCAGTGCAGCGAGACGCTGCACCAGGGGGGTGGCGTCGTTCCATGGATCGTCTCCGCTGGTTCTCGATATTGTTCGCCGCGGCATTCCTCGCCATCGCGGTGATCCTCGGGGTATCGATCACGCATTCCAACGAAGGAAGCGGAGCGAATCCGCGGATCTGGGCGATCCTTCTCGGCGGTTTCTCCGCCCTTTACGCCATCATCTTCGCCATCGTCAAGACCCGGATCTTCGCGGAGCAGCGGAACCTGTCCCTTCAACTCGTCTCCCTCGTGAACAACGTCCCGGGCGCGGTCTACCGGGGGCTGCCCGACTGGACGGTAACGGTCATGAGCGCGAACATCGAGAAGATCGTCGGGCATTCCTCGGAGGAATTTACCTCCGGAAAGAGACCGTGGCATGAGATCGTCCTCCCCGAGGACCAGGACATGCTGAAGCGCCGTGTCCTCGAGGCCGTGCGGACCCGCGAGTGCGTCCTCCGGCTCGAATACCGCCTCCTGCACCGGGACGGCTCCGTCCGGTGGGTGGCGGATCGTCGACAGATGATCTACAGCGAGGATGGGAAGCTACGGTGGGTCGACGGCCTCATCCTCGACATCACCGACCGGAAGCGATCGGACGTCGCGTTGCGCCTCACACAGTTCACCGTCGACCGGGGAAGCGAATCCATCTACTGGATGGGTCCGGATGGCCGCCTCATCTACGTCAACGACCGAACGTGCGAGGTGCTCGGCTATGCGCGGGAAGAGCTCCTCTCCATGAAGATCCAGGAGATCAACCCGGACTTCCCCCCCGAGCGGTGGCCGTTCCACTGGGAGGAGTTGCGCAAGCGGCGAATCTTCTGCGCCGAATCGACGCACCGCGCGAAGGACGGCCATCTCATCCGTGTGGAGATCACGGCAAATTTCATCGAGTTCGACGGGAAGGAGTACAACTGCGTCTACGCCCACGACATCACCGCGCGCAAGCGGGTCGAAGAGTTGATCGTCTTGGAACGGGATTTCTCGAAGGCGGCCCTCGACAGCCTGCCGGGGGTATTTTATCTGTTCGACCGGAAGGGGAAGTTCCGACGCTGGAACCCGAATCTTGAGGAAATCACCGGATACTCCGCGGAGGAGATCGGCCGGATGGATCCGCTCGACCTGTTCGCCGGTAGCCACAAGGCGTTGGTCCAGGAACGGATCATGGAGGTTTTCGTGAAAGGAGCCTCGGAAGTGGAGGCGGATCTTGTCACGAAAAGCGGGAAAAAGGTCACCTATTACTTCACCGGGCATTTATTCCAGGGGATAGAAGGGCCGTGCCTGATCGGCACGGGGATCGACATTTCCGAGCGGAAGAAGCTGGAGGAACAGCTCCGCAAGTCCCAGAAGATGGAGGCGATGGGGCTTCTGGCGGGGGGGATCGCACATGACTTCAACAACCTGCTGACCGGCATCCTCGGGTACGCGAGCCTGCTCTCCCTCAAGGAGGGGGGCGACCCGGAGGTCGCCAAGGCCGCCGGGATCATCCAGCGGTCGGCGGAGAGGGCTTCCCAGCTGACGGCTCAGTTGCTCGGGTTCGCCGAACGGGGGAAGAACCTGACCGTACCGGTGGAACTTGGCCGGGTAATCACGTCCGTTGCCGGCGTCCTCGAGAGGACGCAGGATTCGCGCATCCGTATCGTCACCTTGCCCTGTCCCGAGGGGGGATCCGTCCTTGGGGATCCCTCCCAGCTGGACCAGGTCGTCATGAACCTCGCCATCAACGCGTGCGACGCCATGCCCGACGGCGGGCAGCTGAAGATCACCGCCGAGCCGGTGACGCTCGACGAGGCGTTCTGCCGGGAGCGGGATGGGGTATCTCCCGGGAAGTATCTTCTCCTCTCCGTCGCCGATACGGGCGTCGGCATTTCCCCGGAAAACCTGCAGCGGATCTTCGACCCGTTCTTCACGACGAAGACCCAGGGGAAGGGGACGGGGCTCGGCCTGTCGATGGTCTTCGGAATCGTGAAGAACCACGGCGGCTGTGTCGACGTCCTAAGCGAGGTGGGGGCCGGCACCGTGTTCCGGGTCTACCTCCCCGAGGGCCCGGGGGGCGACATGAAGGAGAAGGCGGCGTTGGACCAGACCCTTCCTCGGGGGCGCGGAAAGATCCTGCTGGTGGACGACCAGGAGCCGGTCCGCGAGGTGGCGAAGGATATGCTCGAGGCGCTCGGCTACGAGGTGATCACCGCCGCCGACGGCCTGGATGGAATTTCACGCTACCGCGACCTGTGGCGGGAGATCGACCTGGTCATCCTCGACATGGTCATGCCGAACCTGTCGGGCGGGGACTGCTTCCGCCGGATGAAGGAGATCAACCCGAAGGCCCGCGTCGTCCTTTCCTCCGGGTATTCGATGGACGGGGCCATCCAGGACGTGATGAACGAGGGGATCCTCGCGTTCATCCAGAAACCGTACCGGCTGGAGGAACTCTCTCGCGTGGTCGGAACGGCGGTTGGAACGTACCAGTAGGCCTCCCCTGTTTCTGTTGTGGAGACGCTCCGGGAACGCCATAATAGTGGCATGAACCTCCTCGACCTCATCCTTGCCGTGCTGATCGTCTGGTTCGCCGTCTCCGGAATCGTCCGGGGACTGGTCGGGCAGCTTTTTTCCCTCGGGGGGCTGGTCGCCGGTCATCTTGCGGGGATCAGGTACTACGGCTTCGCGCAGACGAAACTCGGTCTCTCCTTCCAGTATGCCGAGGTGGTCGGTTATGCGGTCGTTTTCCTTGCCGCGTACCTCGCAGTCCGGCTGATCGGGGGGCTGATCGAGGGGAGGGTGCGGAAGTCGAAGCTGTCGGGGTCGGACCGGCTCGCGGGGATGGCGGCGGGGCTGGTGAAGGGCGCGCTGCTCTCGATCCTGATCGTGTTCCTGCTGGTGATCCTGCTTCCGCGGGACGCGAAACTGCTGCGCGAGTCGAAGGCGGCCCCCATGGCCGTTTCCGCCGGAAAGCGGCTCGCCGCCGCCTTTCCCGAGCGGTTCGCGGAGTCGTTCCGGGAAAAGGTGCGGTCGGTTCACCCCGCGAAATAGCGGCAGGTCCGTCGGGAGCTATCCTTTCCGGATCGCCTTCTGCGACGTCTTGATGGCGCACAGGTCCGCGCACATCGTGCAGACCGTCTCGTCCGTGGTGGGAAGGGATCCCCCCCGCCAGGCGCTCGCCCGTTCCGGATCGATGGACAGCGCGATCTGCGTCTTCCAGTCCAGCGCGCTGCGCGCATCCGCCATCTTGTTGTCCCGGTCCATCGCCCCCGGGATCCCGCGGGCGATATCCGCGGCGTGCGCGGCGATCCGGGTCGCGATCACCCCTTCCCTCACGTCCTCCACCGGCGGCAGCCGCAGGTGCTCCGAGGGCGTGACGTAGCACAGGAAATCCGCACCGCTCCACCCGGCGATCGCGCCGCCGATGGCCGAGGTGATGTGGTCGTACCCCGGAGCGATGTCGGTCACCAGGGGGCCGAGGACGTAGAACGGCGCACCGTGGCACAGCCGTTTCTGGAGCACCATGTTGGCGGCGATCTGGTGCATCGGGACGTGGCCGGGCCCTTCGACCATCACCTGCACGTCTTCCGCCCAGGCCCGCTCGGTGAGTTCGCCCAGCGTCATCAATTCGTAGACCTGTGCGCGATCCGTGGCGTCCGCCAGGCACCCGGGGCGAAGGCCGTCGCCCAGGGAGATCGTGATGTCGTACTCCCGGCAGATCGCGAGGAGGCGGTCGTACTGTTCGTAGAAGGGGTTCTCCTGCCCGTTGAAGTCCATCCACTCCGCCAGGAGCGACCCGCCGCGGCTGACGATGTCGAGGCGGCGACCCTCCCGGACCAGCCGCTCGACCGACGCGCGGGTCACGCCGCAGTGGACCGTCATGAAGTCGACCCCTTCGATGGCCTGTTTCTCGATCCCGGCGAAGAAGTCGTCCGCGGTGAGCTCGACCCACGATTTTCCCCGCAGGTTGCCGTCGGCCGCGATCTGGTAGAGGGGGACGGTCCCGACCGGTACGGGGCATTCGGCGAGGATCGCCCGTCGGATCTCGTCGATCGGCCCTCCCGTGGACAGGTCCATCACGGCGTCGGCCCCGGCCGCCACGGCGACGCGCATCTTCTCCATCTCCAGAGAAATGTCGGCGCGGTCGCGGGAGGAGCCGACGTTTGCGTTCACCTTGATGGTGAGACCTTCGCCGACGGCGACGGGGCGGATCTCGCGGCGTTTCCGGTTGCGGGGGATGACGACTGTTCCGGCGGCGATCCGATCCCGAAGCGTCGCGGGGTCCACATGTTCGAATTGCGCCGCAAGGGCGATCGCCGGAGGGATCTCCCCCTGCCGCGCGCGATGCATCAACGTCATGGCGTGCCTTCCTTTCCGTTCGGAAGATGAAAACCCGCGCCAGGGGAGAGACGGCACGGTTCGAAGAGGACCACGCTCCCTGCGCCGGTATTACCCGGGTCAGGTTCGACGGGTTGCCCTGGGGTTCGGCGCACACGGCGCATTACCCCTCAGGCTCTCAGCGAAATGCACCCCTGGCGGTTCCATTAATGATACGGCCGGCGGAGCGGGGGTGTCAAGTATTGCCCCGAAACCTTGGTCTCCCCGCGTCCTTTACTTGCCCGGAGGGGGTGGGGTAAACTTTCTCCATTGCTCATCTCGCTTCCCCGGGAGGTTCCGGCTTGGCCCGGCCCACGGTGGCGGAGATCCGCCTCTCGGCACTCCGGCACAACGTTCACGCGATTCGCGCGCTGCTCCCGCAAGGGGTCGGCCTTCTCTGCGTCGTGAAAGCGAACGCCTACGGGCACGGCGCGCTTCCCGTGGCGCGCGCCCTCGAGGGTGATGGGGCGCGGATGCTGGGCGTGGCGACGGTGGAAGAAGGATTGGAGCTTCGCGAGGGGGGAATCCGCCTCCCCGTCGTCGTGCTGGGGGGTGTCGACCCGGCGCAGGCGGTGGAGGCCCACGCCCACGGACTTTCGGCGGTACTGTTCGACCGGGGACAGACCGCCTACCTTGCCCGCGCGGCGGAGGGGACGGGGCGTCCATTCGCGGTGCACGTCAAGGTCGACACGGGGATGGGGCGGCTCGGACTGCTCCCGCGGGAGGCCATGGAGGTGGCGGGGCAGATCGCGTCCACTCCCGCCCTGCGGCTGGAAGGATGGATGACGCACCTTTCCTCGGCGGACGGTCCGGCGGCGGAGGACCGGGAGTACACGGCGGCGCAGCTGGCCACCTTCCGGGGGATGCTCCCCGCCGTTCGGAAGGCGTTCGGGTCCGCTGTGGCGGTCCACGCGCTGAACACCGCGGGGATCCTCCGGTTCGGCGAGGAGCCGTTCGACCTCGTCCGGCCCGGCATCGCCCTGTACGGCTGCTCCCCCCTCCCTCCCGGCGACGCGTCGCCGGACCTTCATCCAGTGATGAGGGTCGTTACGAAGGTGTTGTCCCTGAAGGAGCTCCCCGCGGGACACGCCGTGAGCTACAACCGGCGGTACCGCTGCGACGGCGCCCGCCGGATCGCCGTCGTCCCCATCGGGTACGCCGACGGATACCGCCGCGGGTTGACCGGCCGTGCCCGGATGTCGGTCGCCGGCCATCCCGTTCCCGTCGCGGGAACGGTGTGCATGGACCACACGATGATCGACGTTACCGGGGTGCCGGGCGTGGCGATCGGGACGGATGTCGAAGTGATGGGGGAGGCTTCGATGGGGGCGGAGGAGATGGCGCGCACCTGCGGGACCATCCCGTACGAGATCCTGGTCCAGGTCGGACCGCGGGTCCCCAGGGTGACCGTTGACTGATTCCCCGGCGAAGAAGAGCGGCGCGACCCGGCTCGTGGAGCTCCTCGGGGAGCGGGTCTACGCCATGGTGCTGGACCTCGGGGCGATCTTTACCCTTTTCCTCCAGGTCGTCACCTCGATGGTGCGGCCGCCGTCGGAGATCCGCAACATCGTCAAGCAGATGGAAGAGGTCGGGATCCGGTCGATGCCCGTCGTGCTCGTCACCGCCACCTTCACCGGCATGGTCCTCGCGCTGCAGAGCTACTCCGGGTTCCAGCGGTTCGGCGCGACCAGCTTCGTCGGGTCGGTCGTCGCCCTTTCCATCACCCGGGAACTGGGGCCGGTGTTCGCCGGGCTCATGGTCTCCGGTCGCGTCGGCGCCTCGATGGCGGCGGAGCTGGGGACGATGAAGGTCACCGAGCAGATCGACGCCCTGACCACCCTCGCCACCAACCCGGTCAAGTACCTCGTGATGCCGCGCGTGGTGGCGGCGACGATCGTACTCCCGGTGCTCGTCGTATTCGCGGACCTGCTCGGTATCGTCGGCGGCTACTTCGTCTCCGTCTACCTGATGGGGGCCAACCCGTACGTGTACATTGCCAAGACGTACCAGTACCTCGAGTTCAAGGATATCTACACGGGGCTGGTCAAGGCCTCGGTCTTCGGGACCCTGATCGCCCTCATCTCGTGCCACTACGGATTCGTGGCGGAGGGGGGCGCGGAAGGGGTCGGCCGGGCGACCACCCGGGCCGTCGTGGCGTCCTCCATGATGGTGCTCATCTCGGACTACTTCATGACGTCGTTCATGTTCTGACGGGAAAGGGCCGAAGCCGGAGTGATCGCGATCACGGGTTTGACAAAACACTTCGGGAAGAAGATGGTCCTCGACGGCCTCGACCTGACCGTTCCGAAGGGGAAGAACACCGTCGTCATCGGCGGAAGCGGCACCGGCAAGTCGGTCCTCATCAAATGCGCGGTGGGGCTGCTTCGCCCGGATGCGGGGGAGATCCGGATCGACGGCCAGGACATCATCCGGATGGACGAGCGGGAGCTGGTCCGGGTACGCCGCAGGTTCGGGATGCTCTTCCAGGGGGCGGCCCTGTTCGACTCGATGGACGTGGGGGAGAACGTGGCGTTCGTCCTGCGGCGCCTGAAAATGTACCCGGAGCGCCAGATCGGGGAGGTGGTGGAGGAGAAGCTCTCGATGGTCGGGCTGCGCGACATCCAGCGGCTGATGCCCGCGGAGCTGTCCGGCGGCATGAAGAAGCGCGTGGGGCTGGCCCGGGCGATCGCCTCCGAGCCCGACATCCTGCTGTACGACGAGCCCACCACGGGGCTGGACCCGATCATGGCCGATGTCATCAACGACCTGATCATTTCCCTGCGGGAGACGCTCGGGGTGACCTCGATCACGATCACCCACGACATGGCCTCCGCCTACAAGATCGCGGATCACATCGCGATGCTGTACAAGGGGAAGATCATCGAGGTGGGGACGCCGGAGCAGATCCGGACGACGTCGAACCCGGTGGTCGCGCAGTTCGTGCAGGGGCGCGCGCACGGCCCCATCACCGACGAGAGCGAGGAGTTCGTCCGCTTCGTCAGCCGATGATATAGTATCCCCGGTCATTCGGGGCGACGAGTCCGGCCGGCGATGACCGGTCGGGCCGCATTTCAGGAGGGAACATCGTCGATGTCCAGGGAGGCCCGCGTTGGAATCTTCGTCCTTCTGGGGCTGATCGTCCTCACGTTCTTCACGTTCCGTGTGAGCAAGTGGGGGTTGATCGCCGAAAAGGGGTACCGGCTCACGGTAGACTTCGACACGGCGGCGGGTCTGGAGCCGAAGTCGGACGTGAAGATGGCCGGGGTCCCGATCGGGAAGGTCGAGGAGATCCAGCTGGTCGGAAACCGCGCCCGCCTGGTCCTTCGCATCCAGAAGGGGATCCGGATCCCGATCGACTCGGTCGGATCCATCCAGACGCAAGGCCTCCTCGGCGAGAAATACGTAGAGATCCTCCCGGGCAAGGACGCGCAGCGCAACTTGCCGGCGGGGGGGCAGGTCGCCAACACCTTGAGTCCCGTGAATCTCGACGAGATGGTGAGGAAACTGTCGGCGATCGGGGACGACGTGAAGAAGTTCACCGATACGCTCTCCGCCACCTTCGGGACGGAGGAGGGGAAGAAGGCGCTCGGGGACATCCTTCGCGATGTCCGGGACACCACCGCGTCCCTGCGGACCGTCGTGCAGGGGAACGAACAGCGCTTCGGGCGGATCCTGGCGAACATCGATCGGCTCTCCGCGGACCTCTCCGACATCTCATCGAGCAACAAGCAGGACGTCCGTGCGACGATCGCCAATCTCCGGGCGTTATCCGACACGTTGAAGAGCGAGACGCCGGGACTGGTGAGCAAGCTCGAGGAGATGAGCGAGCGGGTGAGCGGCATCGCGGGGGACAACCGCGAGAACCTGAAGGAGAGCATCGCGAACTTGAAGACCGCCTCCGCGCGCCTCGACAACACGCTGGACGCCGCCGGGAATGTGATGGGGAAGATCAACCGCGGCGAGGGGTCCCTCGGGAAACTCATCAACGACAACACGGCCCACACCATCCTTACCGACGCGCTCGACGGAGTCAACCGGTACGTCCGGAAGTACGATGCGCTGCACTTGACGCTGGTGCCGTGGATCGAGTACCAGACCGGCACCTCCGACTGGAAGTACTACCTGAACCTGAAGCTCCAGCCGACGGCGGACAAATATTACCTCATCGGCGTCGTAAACGACCCAAGGGGGAAACGAACGGACTCCAGCACCTTCGTCAGCGTCAACGGGAATCCTCCGGTCGAGACGAAAACAGTGAGCTTCGAGGACAAGTGGAAGTTCAACGCCCTGCTGGCGAAGCAGTTCTCCCGGGTCACGATCCGGGGCGGCGTCATGGAATCCGCGGGGGGACTGGGGCTGGAGTACGCCGTGGTGAAGGACCGGTTCAGCGTCGGAGCAGACATCTTCGACTTCAACCGGCCCGACAACAACCGCGCGCATTTGAAGCTGTATGGCAACTATGATATCTTCAAAAACCTTTTCATCACGGGCGGGGCGGACGATTTACTGAGCCGCGATTCGAAGTTCCGGACCCTCTTTCTCGGGTTCGGGATCAAGTTCCCTGACGACGACCTGAAGACCGTGATCGGGGCCGTTCCCATCAAGCCGTGACGACGCGCACCGTTCCGTAAATTCCGCATCGCGATACCAAGGAAGGAACCATGGCCATGGCGAGAATCCATCGGGCGATCGTCAGCGTATCCGACAAGACCGGTGTTGCGCAGTTCTGCGCCGCGCTCTCCCGGCTCGGCGTCGAGCTGTACGCCTCGGGGGGCACGGCGAAGCTGCTGAGGCAGAAGAAGGTCCCGGTGCGTCTCATCGAGGAGTACACCGGTTTCCCCGAGATGCTGGACGGGCGGGTGAAAACCTTGAACCCGAAGATCCACGGCGGGCTTCTCGCCTTGCGCGGGAATGCGGCGCACATGAAGACGATCGGCGAGCACGGGATCGTCCCGTTCGACATGCTGATCGGAAACCTTTACCCTTTCGAGGCGACGATCGCGCGCCCCGGCTGCACGCGGGAGGAGGCGATCGAAAACATCGACATCGGCGGACCTTCGATGCTGCGGTCCGCCGCGAAAAACTCCCAGTCGGTCGCGGTGGTGTGCGACCCCGCGGACTACCCCCTGGTCCTCGCGCAGCTGAAGAAGAACGCGGGAAACCTCGACGAGGAGACCATGAAGGAGCTCGGGCGGAAGGCGTTCGCGCTGACCGCACGGTACGACGCCGCGATCTCGAATTATCTCGGTGCGGGGCAGGGGGGCCTGGAGCCGTTCCCGGTGACCTTCACGGCCCAGTGGCGGAAGCTCCAGGGGCTCCGGTACGGCGAGAACCCGCATCAAGCGGCCGTGTTCTACTCCGACACCACGCTGCCCGACGAGCCGACGCTGGGAGGCGCGCAGCAGCTGCAGGGGAAGGAGCTCTCCTACAACAACATCGTCGATATCGACGCGGCGCTGCAACTCGCCCTCGAATTCCCGATCCCCGCCGCGGTTATCGTCAAGCACACGAACCCCTCCGGCGTGGGGGTCTCGAAGCGCCGGCTCCTGGACGCCTTCAAGAAGGCGCGCGAGTGCGACCCCGTCTCCGCCTACGGAGGCGTGATCGGCTTCAACCGGCCGGTGAACTCCGAGACGGCCCGGGAAATCGCCAACACCTTCTTCGAGGCGATCATCGCCCCCTCCTACGACAAGGAGGCGCGGAAGATCCTCTCCGCGAAGAAGAACCTCCGCGTCCTGGCCACGGGCGGCGTGTTCCGGTGGTCGGGCGCCCGGACGTTCGAGATGAAGCGGGTGAGCGGCGGCCTCCTCCTGCAGACGGGCGACCGGCACGTGCTCGACCCGAAGGATCTGAAGGTGGTGACGAAGCGGAAGCCCACCCCGGACGAGCTCGAGGCGATGCTGTTCGCGTGGAAGGTGTGCAAGCACGTAAAATCGAACGCGATCGTCTACGCGATGAAGGACCGCACGATCGGGGTGGGAGCGGGGCAGATGAGCCGGGTCGACTCGGCGAAAATCGCGGTGATGAAGGCGCAGCATCCGACGAAGGGGACCGTGGTCGCCTCCGACGCCTTCTTCCCGTTCCGGGACGGCCTCGACGTGGCCGCCGAGGCGGGGGCCACAGCGGTGATCCAGCCGGGCGGGTCGGTCCGGGACGCGGAGGCGATCGCCGCCGCCGACGAGCACGGGATGGCGATGGTGTTCACCGGAGTGCGGCACTTCCGGCATTAGGCCTTCGAAGCGGAGGAAGTTGGAATGGGTATTTCTGTCCTCATCGTCGGCGGCGGCGGACGCGAGCACGCCCTGGCCTGGAAGATCGCGAAAAGCCCCCTCGTATCCAAGGTCTATGCCGCGCCCGGGAACCCCGGGGTCGCGCAGCATGCGGAGTGCGTTCCCCTGGCGGCGGATGATCTCGGCGGGTTGCGGAATTTCGCGGTGTCGAAGAAGATCGACCTCACCGTGGTCGGCCCCGAGGCCCCGCTGGCGGCGGGGCTGACC
>Ga0208716_1000851_pt1 | contig 12110 bp, 10 predicted proteins | sample NGESurdeep092012_8_FD_184482 | JGI IMG/M metagenome (GOLD analysis project Ga0208716, IMG submission 184482) | Arctic peat soil microbial communities from Barrow, Alaska - NGEE Surface sample 415-3 deep-092012 (SPAdes) | ecosystem: Environmental > Terrestrial > Soil > Wetlands > Peat ...
TACAACAAGATACCCCTGAAGTTCCAAGAGAGCCGGTACCGGTGGGGGAATTAGAGTGGTTATGTCCTTCGAGGGTACCCCTATGGGTGCTGTCCCTAACCCCGGGGAAGGCGCTCCAGGAGCAGGAACTGGAGCTGCAGCGAAAGATTGAACCGGAGGGCTGGACGGGACGACCGGGGGTTGCGCTTGCACCCTCGTGAATGCTTCAAGAATCTTAGGCATATCGGCTTCGACTAAATTTCCAGCAGCATCGTAGCGCTCCAAGGCAGAAAGACAACCAATGCTGGGATTCCAGGGATAGCTTTGGGTCGCAGAGGCCACGCTAGGGTTATCGCCATAGAACAGCGCCGGGTCTTCTCCCGTGCCATGAATGCGGACTAGACTGCGGCCAATTTTTCCGGCCCAGTAGCTCTGAGCCATGGGCGCATAGGAACGCCAACTGGCTGGGAACAGTTGCTGATAGTCATTGAGGCTCCCGAAAAAAGGCCCCGGACGATTGGGTAAAAAATTTTTCACCTCACTCTCAAACGGCATAAAGAGTTTGAAGCGCGGGAACTGCCCAAAAGCCCGAAATGTATCAGGCGTGGGCGCAAGCGTTCCTTCTACTCGAAAAATTCCTTGGGGCGTATTCCCCGCCTGCATATTCCAACGAAGATTGTGCAAAGAACGGGCCAGAAGAGACACCGACCAAGGCTGGCCAGAAGCCTGCAAGAACTGTCCCTGACCGTCCTTAATTAGGGTGCGGCAGAGAACCTTGCGGTCAGGGCGGCACAGAACATACATGGTCGGCATACCGGGGACCGGGATAAAAGAAAGCAAATCCTGTAAGGGAGGATAGCTCTTAGAGGCAGGGTTGAGGTGCCAATCCAGGTCCTCCAGGGTGGTTTTCATCCGTTCATGAAGCATCCATAAAGGAAATCGCATTTTCGTGGCAGCCGCTACGGCAGCGAGCTGGTCCTGAACGGTCGGCATCGCTTCTAAGCCTGTGAGGGCCAGCGCCGTCAGGTTAATGTCATCACTGGAGCGGGCTACGCCTAGGAGCTTCTCCGGGATAGCAGCGTAAGCACCAGGACGGTCACTATACAGTTGGATCGCAAGCTTGATGCCCATTGCGGCAATCTTTTGCTGGCCTGCACTCAAGGCCGGTTGACTGGCCTTATCCAAAATTCCAGCTAGGCTCTGAGCAACAAAAGGGTCCTGGGGATTGGTGATGGCCGCCGACCAAAGTACGGTCTGCCAGTGTTTTTCTTGGGCATCTTCTATGGGGTGCAGAGCGAGGTCAAAAAAAGCAGGTTTAATGCTGCTTAAGGCATTTTGGCGGTTGGTTTGGCGTTGGGTACTGGTTGCCTGAGACTGTCCTGCCATCGCAGGGCCGAAGGTCCACAGAGGGAGCAGCAAGCAACTAAGCGCCAAGCAACCATTAAGCGGCCATCGTTTCATGGTCCAATTTCTCCTTCTCGCAGGGGGGCTACATCGATGCTCCCCAGTGAAACTATAGGCGGTCAAGCCCTGTTTTTCCCATAAGTTAAGAGCAATTTTCTGGTAGCTTGGTTAGAACTTAGAATTCCGAGAAGCGCTGTGGATATTGAACTTGGCCGCAACCGAAAAGTGCGTAGAGCATACGGCTTTGATGAAATTGCTTTGGTACCGGGGCGTGGGACTCTAGACCCTCAAATGGCAGATACCTACTGGACCATTGGCGGAATCAAACGGGAGATCCCGATTCTCGCCAGCGCTATGGATGGGGTCGTAGACGTGAAAATGGCAGTCGCCCTTTCTAAATTAGGGGCGATCGGCGTATTGAATCTACAGGGTGTGCAAACCCGCTACGAAAATCCCGATGCGGTCTTGGACCAAATAGCCTCTGTCGGCAAAGACGAATTCGTAACCTTGATGCAAAAGGTCTATGCTGAGCCGGTGAAAATAGAACTGATTCACAAGCGCATCAAAGAAATTAAAAGCCTAGGAGGCATTGCTGCCGTCAGCGCTACCCCTCAAGTAGCCGAGAGCTACGGCAAAGCAGCCACAGAAGCGGGAGCCGATTTATTTTTCCTGCAATCTACGGTGGTTTCTACTACCCACCTTGCCGCTGCAGGTTTTGAAGCGCTCGATCTACATCGGTTTATCGACGCGATGTCCATCCCTGTGATTGTCGGCAATTGCGTCACCTACGAGGTGACCCTAGAACTGCTGAAAGCAGGGGCCCAGGCAATCATGGTTGGGATTGGTCCAGGAGCCGCCTGTACGTCCCGTGGCGTCCTCGGTATTGGGGTTCCCCAGGCTACCGCCGTTGCCGATTGTGCCGCAGCCCGCGATGACTACTTCGCCCAGACCAACAACTATATTCCGATCATTGCCGATGGGGGCATTGTGACGGGGGGCGATATTTGCAAGTGCATTGCCTGCGGGGCTGATGGCGTGATGATTGGCTCTCCGATTGCTCGGGCTGTTGAAGCGCCTGGTAGAGGTTTTCACTGGGGTATGGCGACCCCTAGCCCCGTTCTGCCTCGTGGCACCCGCATTAAAGTCGGCACTACGGGCACCATCGAAACTATTATGCGGGGACCTGCTTCTCTGGATGACGGCACCCACAATCTATTGGGCTGCTTGCAAACTTCTATGGGCACTTTAGGCGCCAAAAACCTCAAAGAGATGCAGCAGGTAGAAGTGGTGATCGCTCCTTCCTTACTGACAGAAGGCAAGGTCTATCAGAAAGCCCAGCAACTAGGAATGGGCAAGTAGGGGTGTAATTAAAAGTGAAAGTTCCTCTCAAGCGGCCCTGCAAGAAAGATTGAGCCAATAGGCATCCCAATCTTGATTAGCCCGCAACACTCTCAGAGCTAACATGGCCTTAGCATTTTCAACCGTCCACCAACTCCCAGAGCATTTCAATGGGATTTGAACGATATAGTTGTGAGCACTCTCAATTTCCCCTGAACCAATAGGCAACTCATACCAGTTTAAATTGGTATCACACCAGAAGTGATTGCTTCCATCACAGGATATTCTTTCATCCTGGAGGCTCTATCTGCCCTCAACCCCATTTAAATTGGTATAAGGCAGCCTCCCAAACTCTCTTTGGTAAAGACTTCCGTGGTATTGTCGTTTCAGACTCCTACAGCAGCTACTAGTGGATTGATCTGGGGTTACGACAAGTTTGCTGGGCGCATTTGAAACGAGATTTTAAAGCGATGGCCGAGCGTACGAGAGCCTCCAATGAAATTGGAGAAGCACTGCTGTTTCAAGAACGATGCCTGTTTCGCAGGGATTTCTTAACAATACTCACAGCCCTATCGGGAAATATTTTTAGAGATTGTAGTACCTGCAGAGGAAACTTACGTTAAACTACTGACTCGGTTAAACTACTGACAGCGAGGAGACATGGAGACATGCCGCAGAACAAGCCAGCGAAAAGCAACATTTATTATTATGCGCTCCGTTCCTCTGCTAGGCATGACACCCTAGAGGGAACGGGAGGGCATGCACGTAGCGATATTCATAGAGATCATGTTGTGATCAACGGCGTGACTCTCCCCCTCAACGAGATCTTGAACGAAGAATTACTGACGCCAAAGAAGGTCGAGACTTTAGCCCAATCTTTCAAAACCGCGGACCCTTTTCCCCATTTGGTGTTCGAAGGTCTTTTTTCGCCCCTTCTCTTGGAGCTTGTTCACGCCGATTTTGAAGGTTTGAATTGGCTCGATTGGAGACGGTACAACAATCCGAATGAAAAGAAACTCGGCAGCTTGAAAAGTACTCGATTCGGGAATGCCACACAACTTTATTTCAACACTATTCACTCTGGCCGGTTCGTCAATTTCCTTGAGCAAATCACAACTATTGCGGGCCTTATTCCTGATCCGACGCTTCTCAACGGCGGCATGCACCAGATCCCGACGAGCGGCAAGTTCTCTCTGCACATCGACTTCAATCAGCATCCGGTTAGCTGTCTCGACAATCGGCTGGTGTTCATCACCTATCTGAATAAAGATTGGCTGCCTTCATATGGCGGTGCGCTTGAACTTTGGAATGTCAAAGAAGACAATTGCAAACGTGTTGTCGAACCCACGTTCGGCCAATCAATTTTATTTTATCAATCCTCTAGGAGCTTGCATGGCCATCCTAATCCCGTCAATGCGCCGAATGGCCGTCCAAGACGATCGGTCGCCGCATATTACTACACTAATGGTCGTACGGACGAAGAGAACAGCAAGTATCGAACAACAATCTTCCCAAGCTTGCTCCCTTCATCGCGGCTCGATCGGATCATCAATGTGACGAAATACATGATGCCTCCAATTCTGCTCGACGCCGCCGGGAAACTGAAAGGGCGGTTTGCGATGAGGCCGCCGGAAACGCGCTAGGGACACTATTAACCCGGTAATATAAGTCGCTAAAAGGAATCCAGACTTTTCAAGGGTTCCATCCTAAAATATGCAAAGGTCTATAGTTGCCGGGTTAATAGTACGTTCGATAGAGGGATGGCCCGATGACTACCTACTACTTCGTAGCTGCCAGTGAGAAATTTTTGCTGGAAGAAGAACCTCTAGATGAAGTGCTTTCTGAGCGAACGCGCAATTATTTAAACCAGGGGAAAGAGATTGATTTTCAACTGGTGCGTAATCCTAAATTTTTACAGTTATCTAGTTTGCAAGCCATCGCTCAAAAGGTTCCTAAACCGACCGCTGCAGTCATTTCCACAGACCCCGTTTTTATCCGCTGGCTGAAAATGCGTTTGGAATATGTTGCAATCGGGTCTTTTGAAGCCCCGACTCCTGAAATGGAAGACCCTCTTTCTTCCCTGTCTTAGCAGTACAATTCTTCTCAGATACAAGGATGTACTTTATAGCTATCTACTATGAGTACATTCAGGATGTCGATCGGACTTTGATCGGGAAAACAAAATGCGTATTCCTCTGTCCAGTTATGGGGGCCAACCTCAGCAGGTAGATCATATTGCCGAAATCATTGAGACGACCACTACAGAGTTTCTCGCTCAATGTCTAGACCCACCCACTTTAGAATTTTCCAAAGCTCCTGCTTTTGGCTCTTTAGTCAAAGCTCGAGACGATGAAAATGATGTGGATGTCTATGCCGTTGTTTACTTTGCCACTACAAGTCCCATTGATTCAGTCCACCGAGCAAGAGCGATCGGACTTTCCCTCCAACAGCTCCGGGAAGAACAACCCCAAGTTTTTGAAATGCTCAAAACTGAATTCAGAGCAGCGATTGTCGGCTACCGAGATAAAAGGCAAACCCATCAATATTTGCCCCCACAGCCACCCTCCATTCATCAAGCCATCCATCGTTGCAGCAAACAAGAAATTGCTCGCTTTAGCAAAGACTTGCGTTTCCTAAGAACCCTATTCCAACTTTCCGGTGCGCCCTCCGATGAACTAGTAGGGGCTACGATTCGCGCTTGCTACGAGGCGCATGGTCGCTCCCGTGAGTGGCTTGTGGAAGCAGGTCGTGAAATTAGCTTGCTACTCAAAGATGACTACGACCGCCTAGGGGCTTTATTGCAGCGGATTAGGCCGTAGGGCGGGGAGAGATCCTTTTTCTATTGTTTCAACTGTTCTTTTAGTTTTTCAACCGTGAGGCCTTTGGGTAAATCGAGATAAACTTTTTGCCCTTCGGCTACGCCTTGGATAATTTGGGTTTCCTGACCGGAGGTAGGACCAATGGTTACGGGGACAAATTTGGGCTGATCCGGTTCAGATCCAGGCACCAGCACTCCGGTTTGTCCTTTACCTGTGACGATAGCTACTGTTGGAACGGCCAGGGCCTTAGGGATGGATTTCCCTACGAATAAAGCGGTCACGTTCATCCCGGAACGAAGCTTATCCTGGGGCAACAGACGGACCCGGACTTGGAAACTGGTTACATTTTGGACCACGACTGCTTCTGGAGAAATCAACCGCACGACCCCTGGAAATACTTGATCGGGGAAGGCTTCAGAACGAACTTCTACTTTTTGCTCAGGGATGACGGCTCCAATTTCAGCTTCTGGCACATCGGCCAATACTTCTAGCGTCCCTGCCAAAGTCACAATCGAACTAGAGGTAGCGGAAGCCGTGGTCGAGGCCGTAGTCGTCGGCGTGACAATCGCACCTTCGGTCGCATAGCGTTGGGTCACCACTCCAGCAAAGGGAGCCCGCAGGATCGTGTCATTCAATTGGCTCTGGATGACCGTCCGTTGGCCTTGGGCTTGCTGGACCTGAGCTTGGGCTTCGGATATTTCCTGGCGACGCGGACCTCGTTTCAGTTCTTCCAAATTTTTAGAAGATTCTGTGACCTGGGCTTGGGCTTGTTCATAGCCTACGCGAGCAGCATCCAAGGCGTCTTGAGCAATCGCGCCCGTTTCAAACAGTTCCTGATTGCGTTTGTAGCGTGATTGTGAGAGGGTTAACCCCACTTTGAAGGATTCTAAACGCGCTTGAGCCTGACCGACCTGTTCCGTGCGGGTGCCTTCTCTCAATCGGTCCAGACGGGCCTTCGCTTGGGCAATAGTTCCCTCAACTTCCTGTAGTCGCCCCTCCAAATCAGAACGGTCCATCTCAGCAATCACTTGGCCCTTAACGACGCGGTCTCCTTGTTCTACGAAGAGCCGAGCGAGACGACCTGAGGTTTTCGGGCTGATATTCACGGTTTTGACTGGGCGGACCGCCCCTGCTGCCGTGATCGTCGTCTTCAGGGTCTTTCTGGTTACCGCCACTAATTTGCTACTATCTTCCGTTGTTTCCGGTTTGGGAAGGAGGAACCATACCACCGTTCCGATGCCTAACGCAGTAGCTAGGAGCAGCCACCAGCGCTGTCGTACAAATTTGATCATTGAATCAGAACCATAAGAGAACATGTACCAATGCTGGTAGTATGCTGCAAACTTTGCGGGATAAACAGAGCGGGTAGATGCGGGCCGATTTTTTCTAAATTTACTCGATGAGTATTTTTCCCATAAAGAAGCAGAAAGGTAGTTCGCTATGAAAATTTTTCACATTTGTCAAGTCCTACTTGAGTGGCTTTACCTGGTGTAATAAACCCTCATAAAACCATATTTTGAGTGATAACTCAACTGTTCGATTGGGATCAAGTATCTATTGTTTTTGAGCAACAATGCAGATCATTTCATTCATGATTTCATGACGAATTACTTGCAATCCTATTTCTTCTATCTGGTTACATACCCAATTCTTATCAAGTCTTAACTTCGGATAAGAACTGGTTGTTAGTACCCATCGATCGCCCTGCTTACGGTAGAGCAAATCATGTACTTCCACAGCATCTTGATGATATTCAAGAAAACAAGTCAAAATAGTTGAATCATCACTTTGAACAGGGATAAAACGTTGAGTCCCTTGTAGTTCGAGCGAAACGTAGTCACGGAAAGTCAAAATGAGTTTCCCATTGGTCACTAAAACATGCTCACTATCTAAAAGTATTGACTGAACTGAACTCAAAGAATCTAGATGTGTGAGGGTATCTCCCATACAGACAATTAGCTGTACTCGATCTTCAACATATTTAGAAAAGTTAAGAATATCATCATGCACAGTCTGGATAGAAAGTTCTTTGGCGCGATCGCTCCATTCAGATAACAATGCAGCGCAGAAATCTACGGCAACGACTGAAAATCCCAGTTCAGCTAAAGGGATTGACTGGAAACCTGAACCTGCTCCTAAATCAACAGCTAATCCTTGCAGTGTTGGATTGATCCCAAGCTGAGACATAAACTCATGATTACGCTTGATTGCTATTTTTGAGTCGCCTGCCATCCAACGATAAACAGAAGCAAGTTGTTGATCGTAATGGTCTTTGACTGTATTCATATTCAACTGTATCCATCTTCATTAATGGGATGCTTTGATCATGAGACTCTTTGCGAGGCGATCGCGCACATCAATAAAATCAGTCCACGCAATATAGGGCTTGCTATGTTCTTCTAAGTAGTTTGTTAGGGGTGGACGGGCAAAGACAAGTGACGCTGCAAGGGCAAGGTTCCAGTCTGTGATTGAATCACCGATTGCAATAGTTTCATCGGCATCATAGGCGGTCATAATTTGGACTTTAGCAACCATCTCCGTCCCGCCTTCATAGCGAGAATTGGCCTGCAAGTAGGGGCCTGTTGTATCGACATCTATGGCATGGATGGCGCTAATCCGATCGGCGAAAGGGGCGAGGACTGCTTCAACCATGCCTTGCAATCCCCCGGACACGACAATAAATGGAATTTTCTCAGCATCCAAAAAATCCAAAAAATCTAGAAATCCTGCTCGGATCGGTTGTGCGCGAGTAAATTCTACAATTTCTGAATAGCTTGAGGATGGTATCGATTCCAGCATTTGGCGTACTCCTTGGCGCAGAGTTACTCGCTTAGCATAGATTTCTGGTAGCAACTGAGCTGACACTTTTGGTGTAAATTGCTGAAGCATTGCCACAAATGTTTCTGCAACTGTAATCGTGCCATCAAAATCACAAAAAACAATTCGCTTCACTCAGAGTCCTCGATGATTTTTTTGTACACACAAATTCTAAATTTAATCCAGTCTCTCTGCTAGATTGTTTGACGGCTCGGCTTGAAATCATTCAAACAGTGCTGAAACAATCTTGTACCGCAGTCGCCACAAAACGAGCAAATGACTTCACGACCATTAGTAGCGACTCGGCCCCATTGTTTTGGTTGCCCTTGGCAGATAACAACCGCATTATAAGGAACGACATGCCAAATGCACTGGAAGACTGCTTTTGACATTCTGTTCAATGGCACTCTCCTGAATACGGAACAGTCATAGGCTATGGGTTCCCAAATTCAAAGTCACTTACACTTTACTGACCAACCGCTGAACCTTATGATCACGGAGGAGTGGCGCACCAAAAACCTGTTCAACCAATCGGGGCTGTTGGGTAAACTCAAGGTACTGAGCCGCCATTTTCGGAGTGAGCAGTTCTAACATCAACCGATTTTCGATCCAGAATTCAATGACCTTAAAAGCACTGCGATCGCAAACAACTACCCGCCAACCCTCGCGATCGGCAATTTGCCGAATCTGCGCCTCGCTGGTCGGGACTGAAATCGCTGCATGGGTTGCCACCAGATTGTGAATATCGGGTTGGTGTACCACTTGAACCGCTTCCTGATCAGGGCCCGGAGCCAGTTGATTACCCAGGGGATAAACCTCGATTGCAGAACCATATTGGTCGTGGGGAACCACCATATAACCACCTGGATGAGGAAGAAACTTAAAGACCTGACCCTGCCAAACTTCTGCCAAGACATGGGCAACATGCAGAGGATTGTGGGCCGCGATGGAAAGATGATGAATCATAAACGTAACTCCATGAATGCTAAGAGGATGGGTTTGCATAAAGGACAGCTTTTGTTACGTGCACTGGGCAACTGTCCTGTTCTTGCATCATCATCAGCCACACCCTTCCCCCGTTGCATCCCGGATTATCGTGATCCGATGGGGGAAGCCTTGTCAGTGGGGTAAAGTATGCTTTATGGCAAGACTCTCTAAGGCACAAGAGCGGACAAGGCAGCAAGTTCTCCAACTGGAAGGGTTGAATTTGACCCCGCCGATCGCGGGCAGCAAAATTCTCGCCGCCTTGCAGCCTGCCGTCCCTGCCGATAGTGGTGTGCTATTTGGGGTTGATCCCACTAGCCTGTTGTTCAACCGAGTGCTTGCCCATAGCGGTGATTTTGCCCAATGGCAGCATTGGTTAGAGAAGATTTATTTGGTGGGGGAACCGCTGCCCGAACTCAGTTTTCCGGGACTGATGCGGGCAAATTTAGCGGCGGTAGGAATTCACGATCGACCTCAAGCGTCATTGGGGATTCCGCGCCCTGCCCTCGAAATTCTGACACCAGATGACTGGTGGCGTAAATATCACGACATCGCCACACCGACGGGTGGCATCTTACGTGCCTGCTTTGCGGCAAATGGGCGGTGGGTGGCGGCAGTAGAGTTAATTCGTCAAGAGTCTCGGCGATCGTTTCAAGCGGGGGAGGTCAGTTTTGTACGGGGACTGGCACCCATGATCGGGCGTATCCTGCATCTTGCCTATGAGCGAGAACGGGCACTCCAAACAACGGCGACGAGATCCGATGTCAGTGGGATTCTGGTATTGGGGACAAATGGGCAAGTCCAGGTCTGTACGCCTGCAGCTGAAACATGGCTTCAGCACCTAGGAGATAGCGGATCGCTGGGGATGGGCATCTTGCCAACGGCAGTGTGGGCGGCGATCGCCAGGCTCCGCTCCAATACCAGGAATTCTCTAGAAAGTCACCTGTATGTGTGGACACCCGCAGGCATCTTACGCATTGAAGCCTCTCAATCAAGTCTAGACGGATCAACGGCGATCGTGCTGGCTCCAGAACGTCCACCCATCCCACCAGACCTACCCATGCACTGGCAACTCACGCCCCAAGAACGCCAGATTGTTTTACAGGTGGTGCAGGGGTTCAGTAATCGGCAGATTGCAGCAGCACTCATGATTAGCGAACACACGGTAGAATCGCACCTGACACATGTCTACGAGAAACTGTTGGTGCATAGCCGGAGTGAACTCTTAGCTTGTTTATTTCGGGATGTTTACTGGGCAAAAATCCAGCCAGTTGAAGCTTTTGTAAGTTAGCTGCATAACTAAAAAGGCAAGGTCTTGGTTCCTGGGCACCACGGATGGCTGTAGGCTCTATCATTTGCAATAAGGAAGCCAATTAGATCGGTTTTGTGGATATTTAACGACAGCACAATAATTATTTACGCTTCCAAGGACACTTCCGTAAAAGCCTCCAAGACCCTTTGACAAGCGGCCGCACAGATACGGATACTGTTATCCACACTCTCACGATGGAAGCGATTATGGACGCGTTTGCTCAATTCAAGGAAGCGCAGAAGCAAGGGTGGGCGCACTTCACGCCCCTTGAAGCCATTACGACGCCACCAGCAGCGCGGCTGGTGCGGCACGCCTGTATACAAGCCGGCCAGCGCGTGCTCGACGTCGCCTGTGGAACCGGCGTCGTCGCTGTAACGGCCGCGCGCATGGGCGCCCGCGTCACTGGCCTTGATTTCACGCCGGAACTCCTCACGCGCGCGAGAGAGAACGCGCTGATGGCCAGCGTCGACATCGACTGGCACGAGGGTGACGTCGAGTATCTCCCGTTCGAGGCCGCCTCGTTTGACGTCGTGCTCAGCCAGTTCGGGCACATGTTCGCGCCGAGGCCCGAAGTGTCCATCGCGGAGATGCTGCGTGTCCTCAAGCCGAGTGGGACCATTGCCTTCTCAACCTGGCCCCCCGAGCTCATGGTCGGCAGTATGTTCACATTGGTCGCGCGCTACGCACCGCCGCCGCTTGGTGTGGTGCCACCTCCGCTCTGGGGCGACCCGAGCATCGTCCGGGAACGCTTGGGCACCGCAGTCAAGAACGTCGTCTTCGATCGCGCCAGGATGCTGGTACCCGCGCTCAGCCCAGCGCACAACCGCGCTTTGATCGAGGGTACTGCCGGCCCGATTCTCAAGCTGGTCGAGTCCCTGAGCGTTGCCGACCCGGCGCGCCTTGCGGCGTTCCGGAGAGAATACGAGGCCCTCGCTGCGCTCTATCTGGAAGACAACGTCGTCCACCAGGACTATCTGATGACGCGCGCCACAAAGGTCTGAGTGTCGGACGAGAGCGCGCTGTGGGAGGCTTTAGGAGAGCGCAACAAATTAGAGGGCATGGTTCAAATGTGCAAAAGGCTAGAATCCCAGATAGCTATGGCAAAAACACCTTAGTTCCTTGGGTAAACGTGTTTCCGTCCATCTGGTGCCTTGAACCATGCCACTTTAATCCTCTAACGCTCGACTTGCTAAATCGCACCGCTACTTAAGGGCCTAGACGCATTACGTTCTCTCAGGCTGGCTTGATATTTTGGTTCAGCCGAAAGAGGTTGTCTGGGTCGTACTTGCGCTTCACCTGGGCGAGGCGATCGTAGTTCGGACCGTAGGCGGTGCGTATGCGATCTCCTTCGTCGTCGGCCCACGAGATGCGCAATGAGATTCAAATTATTACGGCAGGTCTGGGTTTTAGGCTGCCAATCCAATCCAGGACGGCTGAGGAAATTCCAAATAGCTTGA
>Ga0208716_1000852_pt1 | contig 12103 bp, 13 predicted proteins | sample NGESurdeep092012_8_FD_184482 | JGI IMG/M metagenome (GOLD analysis project Ga0208716, IMG submission 184482) | Arctic peat soil microbial communities from Barrow, Alaska - NGEE Surface sample 415-3 deep-092012 (SPAdes) | ecosystem: Environmental > Terrestrial > Soil > Wetlands > Peat ...
TAATAGCCGCGCTTCGTGTCAGTCGTAGTAAAAGTGACTAACGCCCAGTGACTAACGCCCAAAGGCTACTCATCTTTAACCTATATCTCTCTCTGCGCGAACAAGTACGGCCCATGAAAAACAACGAGACAAAGACGCGCTTTATAGAGTTACGAGCGCAGGGACTCCCGCTGCGAGAGATCGCAGCTAAAATCAAGGTGAGCAAACGTACCGTCAGCTAACTCATAACAAGTCAGCGCTAACCGTCCAATAGTAACCTTGCACTGACCCACATGGGTGGTCTGGCAGCTAGTGCCAGCCCCTGATGTGAAGTTACTTTACCTCGAATCGCCGTATGGGTCGAAGCGGTATGGTTCGAAGCGGTTTGGGTCGGAGAAGCGGTGTTCCATGTGGCCCTGCGCTGCTACTGCGACGGTCTTGACCTCACAGCACTTAGTGACGACACAGGTCGTTACGACTGGACAGCACGTTACAACTGGGCATGGACAACAGCAGCACGCTGCTGTGGCGGTGCTCGTGCACTGCGCGCTCGTGGTCGTTGCACAGGTCGTCGTCGTTGCAGCACAAGTTGCTGCTGACACTACGCCCGTTGCCGAAAATGCAGCCACTAGAGCTAGTACCAATAGAGAAATGGCTATTTTTTTCATGATTCATCTCCTTTATTTGCACAGGTCGGACTTTTACTCCTCATCTGTGCTGTAGTCAATCTCGTTCTAAGGTATAAAAACGTTTTGATACCGTTAGGTGGCAAAATGCCTATAATTAACTAGATCGAGCGCTTGATTGACTTTGTTTTGGAGGCGGCGCCTAACGTAGCCCTTATATAGGGGTGCTATCGTTCGCCTCGGCTGTAGGTGGGACAGATGGGCCAATATTGCCAGCGTTGTTCGTGTTGCCGATGATGTGGGTGCTTTCGTTGACTGTAATCTTCGGGTTGATCGTTACGTCCTTAATCTGGACGATCACTGGAATGTTGGCTTGTGTGACGGACGCGGTTTGGGATGCATAGTTTACATTAACTGTAGAGTTTGCACGGTCGCTGTGATAGCCCCGGTTGACTGTATCTGTGTTATGTTCGACGTTTGCGCGCTTGAACTTGCAGCTGCTTGGCCTGATCCGGCTGCGACGGCTGCTCGTTCGCACTGCTCTCTCTTCAGTATCCGTGGAGGCCCTACTTACCGGCATGCCACTTAATGTAAAAGTGCACTAACGCGCCGCGCTTTTTCCCAGCGGTCATAACGTTATACGACCAACGCGTCATACGCATTTCAGTCGCGCACAGCGCGATTAGGTGCGCGCTCTGACGGTTGCAGAATGTATATATGAACATGATATTAACAGAATAGTATGCAATCGAGTACCCCAAGCGCTGCAATGAGCGCAGCAAAAAGCGCACCAACTGCGCAAGGAATGCCGTTGATCGGTGATAAATTCCCGCAAATCGAAGTCCAAACTACTCACGGCAAGATGACGCTGCCTGATGCTTTTAGCGGCAAGTGGTTCGTGCTTTTCAGTCACCCTGCAGATTTTACGCCGGTGTGCACGACCGAGTTTGTGGCCTTCGCCAAACGGTATGACCAGTTTAAGAAGCTAGACTGCGAGCTCATTGGATTGTCCATTGATCAAGTCATCTCGCACATGAAGTGGACCGAGTGGATCCAACAAAACGTAGACGTCAAAATTCCTTTCCCCATAATTGCAGACACGGGCAAGGTCGCATCGATGCTGGGAATGATTCACCCCGGTAAGGCGTCAAATACCGTGCGCGCGGTATTCATCGTCGATCCTAAAAACATAATCCGTTTGATAATCTTTTATCCGCAAGAAGTCGGCAGAAATATGGACGAAATACTTAGGGCCGTAAAAGCCCTTCAAACCGCAGATAAATATAGCGTCGCAATGCCCGCGGGATGGCCTGAAAATGAGCTTATCGGGAAGAAAGTCCTTATTCCTGCACCAGCCGACGAAAAAACGGCCAAAGAACGTGTCAAGATGTATGATAATTACGACTTTTGGTTCTGTTATAAAGAGCTCGAAGAGTAAATCGACGTCAGCCAAACAGCGCTTTAGTAAAGAAAGCCCCACGGGTGGCGAATGACATCGCAAGCCGTGAGGGCACAATCGAGGATCCCGTGATAGAGAGGAATCAGGATACGCGTGATAAGACCCGCTTAGTCTACCTTTCACCGGCCGAACTTGCTCGAAGATTGCAGGAGGAACCGAAGCTTTTCGTGCTCGATGTTCGCGATCCGCACGAACTTGAGGGTGAGTTAGGACGATTGCCTGGTGCGGTGAACATCCCGCTTCACCAGCTTAAACAGCGTTTAGGAGAGCTCTCGAAACGAGAAGGGAGAGATGTTATCGTTGTGTGCCGAACTGGTAAACGCTCAGAGACTGCAGCTCGAATGCTTCAGGATTCAGGTGTTGAGCGAGTCTTCGTTTTGAAAGGTGGCATGACGGCGTGGCGTGAAACGCCGCGCTGAACGAAGACGACTCTGAGTAACGTAGCGAGTCTCGGTTCGCGTTGTCCTTAGTACAACGCCGTTTGAAACGTCTGAGTAGCATCGCGCAAGAATCGTCCCCTCTTTTATCGTACAAAGCTATTTTTGGATGTAAAACGAACGACGAGGTCTCCAACGAGTAAGCCTCATCGAGCGGCTATGGGCACATTGATTGCATACACACAACCCTATCCGCGCTCGAGGGGATATCCGCGGCTTTTCCAAGCTCTTATCGCTCCAAGAACGACGTAGACGTTTACGAGCCCGAGTCCCGATAAAATGCTTGCGGCAAGGCTCGCGCGCCCCCCCCACGAACAGTGAATCGCGAGGGGTTTGTCCCGTGGTATATCCTCAAAACGCTGTTTTAGATGGCCAACAAAGAGGTGCGAGGCTCCTTTGATGTGCCCCTCCTGCCATTCTGGCTCGTCACGGACGTCTAGCACGGTAACAGTTGCCCGATCCAGGGCGTTTTTCAGCTGATCAACTGAACACGTCTTGAGGCGCGCAGTTGGCTTTCCTCGGTTGCGCCAATCAGGCATTCCGCTACAAAGGTGAGCTGCGATAGCATCAAAGCCGAGCCGACACAAATGCGTGCGAGCTACTGCGGCATCCGATGGTCTTTCCGTCACGAGCGCGACTGGCTCTTCGTCGCCAAGCACCCATCCGGGAAAGAAGCTTGTGCCATCAAGCCAAATGTTTAGTGATCCAGGAACATGCGAACTGGCAAACGCCCCCGGCTCGCGGGTATCGATAACGGTCATTCCTCCTTTGACAAGCTCGTCAAACTCGTCGGGGTTGACCTCTCGAACTATGTGTGGTATCGGCGGCGCGCCTTCGAGATTCAGGCCACTCGCTCTGCGGAAGTAAGGTGGAAGCGACAGATGCTGCGAAGTCAAATAGTGCACGAAACGTTCTTCGTCCAGCTGGAGCAACGGATTCATTCGCCGTTCATAGCCGAGCACGCTTATATCCCGTGTTCCCATATTGTGTCCGCAAACGCTTCCTGCGCCGTGAGCAGGGTACACGGCTAGATGATCGCCGAGCAGTAAAATCCGTTCAAAAATGCTACGATAGAGCTTTTTTGACTGTGAAACGGTCTGTTCCGTTCCGAGGAGATCGGTCCGCCCGACGTCGCCCGCAAGTAGGGTATCGCCCGTAAACATTAATAGCGGCGTATCACTGTGCAGCCGCTCATAGACGACGAAGCACAAGCTATCGTTGGTATGTCCGGGCGTGCTCAGGACCTCAACTTTAAGATCGCCAACATAGAAAGTCTCGCTGTCGGCGAGGTTATGGTCTCCGTATAAAAAACGCGTTTCTTTGCTATGTCCGATTTCTGCGCCCGTCTGCCGCTGTAAGTCGAGCGAGCCAACAACTAAATCCTCGTTGCAGTGCGACTCAAAGATATACTTGATTTTGGCGCACTCTCGGATCCCTAGCTCCGCATAAATAGCACAATCTCGGCGAGGATCGATAACGATCGCCTCGCCATGGTCAGAAAGGAAGTAGCTATTATGGGCAAGACCTTGTGCCCTCACAATCTCGAGCTGCATTGATTCTTATTGGGCCTTGGCGTTTATCACACTTTCTCGTGCAGAGATGTCGTGCCGCGTTTGCTTTTGATATGTGCTGAATTGCAGAATGATTGCACTCTTTCAGGCAAAGGAGCCTCCGTGTGACCCTCTCAAACAGCAACACGTTTTTGGGGCTGTCACAATGTTAAGCAATGAGTGCATGCGTGACGATAACGCCCTCGTTCGTCGTAACAGAGTTGCAGGCTCGGTCATCCAAGTCGCTTTAGGGCGAGGACTCGACTAGTTGGAAGCCACGTTCGGTAAGCAATTTGGCTGCCTTCGTGAGGTCGCTTGCTTGGAGAATCAGGATTGCCTTACCAGGCGTTGCACTCTCGTAAGCGTAAGCGTAGTCGACGTTTATCCCGTTGTCGGAAAGAGCACTGCTGATCTCAAACAGGGCCCCAGGCTTGTCTGGCATTTCGAGACCGAGTACCTTGGTTTCAGATACGGTGAACCCTGCTCCTTGCAAGTGGTGCAAGGCAGCGTCTGCGTCATCGACCACGAACCGAATTATGCCAAACTCACCGGTGTCAGCGATCGTAAAAGCACGTATGTTGATTCCGTTTTCAGAAAGAATTTTCGTCGCGCTTGTAAGTCGACCGGGCTTGTTCTCTGCGAACAACGTGATCTGCTTCAATATTTTATTCTCGACCATTCGCATCACGACTTTGAATGCTAAACCTCGCGGAGATCGATGACCTTCTGCGACTTGCCAGACGATCGCGGCAGCGTGCCACGTTCCACGAGCTCGACTTTTGCGTTCACCATCAGCACTTCTCGTAGCTGCTTTGCTATTCGTTCCTCTAGCTGCATGAGCGCGCCGATTTTGTCGCTCAGTGCACTTTGCGTGACTTCGACCTTCACCGTCATGACGTCCATGGGGCCGGCGCGATCGACCACGATCTGGAAGTGGTCGCCGACTTCGGGAATCTGCATAAGCACCGATTCGATCTGGCTCGGGAACACGTTGATGCCTCTGATAACGATCATATCGTCGACACGCCCTTGAATGCGCATAATTTTCGGATGCGTCCGTCCGCACTCGCACTCCTCCCACACGAGTGAGGTGACGTCTCCCATCCTGTAACGTATGAGTGGGAGCGCCTCTTTTGATAACGTCGTAACGACGAGTTCTCCTTTCTCTCCCTGCTTCAATGGACTGCCTTGATCGTCGACAAGTTCAAGCAAGAAGTGATCTGCCCATACGTGAATGCCATTCTGCGCGGAACACTCGGTAAAGAGCGGGCCGCTCATTTCAGACGTACCGTAGATGTCATATGCTTTTATCCCAAGGCTCTGTTCAATGCGTTTTCGCGATTCAAGCGACCAGGGCTCAGCCCCTAAGATGCCCACTCGCAGTTTAGTCTGCGACGCTACATCGAGGTTCATTGACTGAGCGACTTCACCGATGTGGAGGAGGTACGATGGCGTGCAGGCGATAGCAGTCGTTCCGAGGTCTTTCATGAGGCTTATCTGTCTCGTCGTTGTGCCAGCGCCGATAGGGAGAACGGTTGCCCCGATCTTTTCTACCCCGTAGTGGAGACCGAGCCCGCCTGTAAACAGCCCGTAGCCGTATGCGACTTGGACAACGTCACCTCGTCCTAATCCGCACGCCGTCAGAGAGCGTGCTAAGCACGTTGACCACACGTCGATGTCGTTAGCGGTGTATCCTACGACGGTAGGTACGCCCGTTGTGCCGCTTGAAACGTGAAATCGCACAATCTGGCTTTGTGGAACAGAAAACATGCCAGTTGGGTAGGTGTCGCGCAGATCCGTTTTATACGTAAACGGCAGCTTTTGGAGATCTTCGAGTGACCGAATATCGTTTGGTGCGATACCTGCCGATCCAAAGCGTTTCTTATAGAAATAGGAATATTCGAATGCGTTTTCGACCAGCCGTCTAAGCTTGCGTTCCTGGAGCTGTTTAAGCTCTTCTTCTGGCAAACGTTCGATGTTGGGATTCCAATACTCCATGATAGATTGTCCTTTTCTTGTTTGTGCCACGTACTGTGCCATTTTAGTACTTTAACGTTATGAGGTGTGCTTGCTGACCGCATTTCGTGCGGGGAAGCTCACGTAGTTATGACGAAACCAATCAAGGCGTTGTACTACCAAGTAATATATCAACTACTTATATATAGACAAATAAACAAGATAGTGCGTATAAGGCGTTAACTACACTCTATTTACAGGACGTTTCTAATGCAACGTGAGCAGCGATGAAAGCTATTGAAACGAAGGATCTGTTTAAACGATTCGAGAACGTTGAAGCAGTCAAAGGGATAAATCTTGAAATTGACGAAGGTGAACTCTTCGGGTTACTGGGGCCAAACGGAGCAGGCAAAACAACTACAATCTCGATGTTGTGCACTATAGTGAAGCCTACGAGCGGCTCGGCAAGCATCTTTGGACACGACGTGAAAAAAGAACCTGACATAGTCCGGGGATTAATAGGGATCGTGTTCCAGGACCCGAGTCTCGACGACAACCTGACTGGTAGGGAAAACCTCGATTTCCATGGCCGGCTCTATAAAGTGCCCCGAGGCGAAATAAAGGGGAGAATAAATGACGTGCTCGAACTCGTCGAACTGAGTGACAAGGCAGACGTAATCGTCAAGAAGTACTCTGGTGGGATGAAACGGCGTTTAGAGATCGCACGTGGTTTGCTTCACCACCCTAAAGTCCTGTTTCTCGATGAACCCACGCTCGGGCTTGATCCGCAAACCCGGAGGCATATCTGGGAGTACATCGGCCGCCTTAACAAGGAAAAACAAATTACGATGATCTTGACGACGCATTATATGGACGAGGCCGATCAGCTGTGTGATCGCATTGCCATTGTGGATCACGGAAAGATCGTTGCGATGGACACCCCCGATAACCTTAAGCACGACGTCGGCGGAGACGTCGTGACTATGACGGTGCCAAATGGGGGTGAGCAGCTTAAGGCCAAGCTCGAACAGCTCGAATTTGTCAAGTCAACCCAATTGGTCGACGGCACCCTGCGGCTGAGCGTTGACAAAGGTGAGACTGCGATACCGGTTTTTATGGACGTGGCGCGCCAAGAAGGGATCACCGTGCCATCCATTTCACTCCATGAGCCCACGCTTGAGGATATATTTATCAAGTACACGGGACGCGAGATTCGAGCGCAGGAAGCGGCCGGCGGTTTCGCCGGTTTCCACGGTCCAGGGAGACGATAGCGATGCCAAACGGACGAATGGAGTTTATTGGCGACATCTATTCGATTTGGCTCAGGGAGATGATTCGGTATATTCGCGCTCGGTCGCGGGTCGTCACGTCTCTAATTACTCCGCTTCTGTGGCTTATCATATTTGGGTCGGGATTCAGCTCATCGCTGTCGTTCGGTGGGTCCGGAGGCAGCACGAACTACATCAACTTTCTCGCGCCCGGGATCCTTGGCATGACGGTACTCTTTACTTCGATATTTTCCGGAATGAGCGTCATGTTCGACAAGGAATTCGGCTTCCTCAAAGAAATTCTCGTGGCACCTGTGTCGCGGACGTCAATCGTCCTGGGAAAGGCCCTCGGCGGGACGACGCAAGCCTCGATACAGGCCATGATGATACTCGCCCTCTCTACGCTGATCGGCGTGAAGATATCGGGCCCGCTCGGACTCGCGGGCGCCCTAGCGCTTATTGTCGTTACGATGTTCTTCATTGGCATGGGTTTTGTGGGACTGGGGATCAGCATCGCCTCGCGGCTCGAGAACATCGAGGGCTTTCAAGTGGTCGCTAACCTCCTGGTACTGCCAATATTCTTCCTAAGCGGGGCATTCTTCCCCGTCACGTCGCTCCCAGACTGGATGAAGGTCCTTGTAGACCTCAACCCGCTCGCATATGGCGTCGATGCGCTACGCTACGCCGTCACCGGCCTGCACACGTATACGTTGATGCTCGATCTCGCAGTCGTATTCGGCTTCTTCGTATTAATGACTGTAGTCGGCTCTATTCTGTTTAGAAACGTGCGCTAAGGCAACGTAGCTGCACTGGAAAAAGGAAATTGCGCCTATGGCATGCGATGAGCGGTCATGATCCCGAGCTTAGATGAAATGTTCCGGATCTCGGTCAAACATCGCCTTACAGCCAGGCGCGCAAAAAAAGTACTTTTTGCCTTTATAGTCACTGACGTACTTTGCCGTCTTTTCGTCGACGTCCATATTGCAAACGAGATCTTTCGCCATTTTTCCTCTGCCTCACTATCTCTTTGCGTGTTTAAAATACTACCTACGTCAGCCTAGGCGCTGCTTTCCCAGAAAAAATCAAAAAGTTCGGCGAGGCGTCTATAGGTTACGTAGGCCGCAGTGACGAAAAAGCCACACGAAGTATCTATATTGTATCCTTCTCGGGTGGTCACCCGCGGGAAACAGATGAGCGCGCAAAATTCGTTGAGCAGCAGCACGGTGTTGACGCCGTCGATGCATCGAATGGGGGGGCGCTTTGCTTTTGCTGTGCGTTTACAGAGCACTTTAACCGCTGAAGCATTGACCGTTGTCTCATCGACGATGTGATTCAAAACCCACAGGAAGCTTTTCGCTTTGCGTACTATATCCGTTGCTGCTGTGGCCACTAGGTCACCATCGGAGACAAAAAACTCACTAAGGTCGGCTGGCAAACGTTTGAGGTGATCCGGAAGTTCAGCTGCTGAGTGGCGCTCCCAGTATTCCAACAAGTCTTGGACGTCGCTTATGCCCTCGACGTAGGTTATGACCACTTTTCCATATTCTGATATGACGTAGTCGCCATTTGGGAGCTGATGGACGAGTCCTACATCTTCTAGCCGGCGGAGATGTCGCACCACTTCATGCACGAGCAAATCAAATCGTCTGCAAATGTCGACAACTGACGTTCGTTCACACAACTGGTTAAGGATGTCGAGCCGGCTTACGTCTGAAAGTGACAAAAAAAGCCTCGTCAGTTCGTAAGAACTTCGTACAGGCATACTATCTCCGTAAGACGTTTCGCGCGCAGATGCGTGTATGCGTACGGTAAGAAACGTATAAATAACATTCCCCTTTTAGAATTTACAGCGGAGGTTGGCCTTGAAAGCGGTTCACGAGGACGTCAAGCCCGAATTGATACAAATCCTTACGGGACTCGACGTGCGAGAGACGAAAAAGCTGCACGTCGTTTGTACGCCGAGCTTCTACTTGGATCACTTCGTTCAGGTCGACGATTTAAGCACCTTTTGCGGCCAGCTTCGAACGAAGTACGAAGCAGGAGGGGGTAACATTCCCGGCTTTGTCCAAAACGTGCACTCAGGCGGGGGCGCCGTAAACACGGCAATCGCATTATCACGACTGGGGCTGAGCTCTCATTTCATTGGCAGGACGAGCGAATTTGGACATCACGTTTTACAGTTCTTCGCCCAGAAAAGCGGCATGGACGTCTCCCACGCAAAAACCGACGGGAGATTGGGGCAGACCCTCGCGATTGAGATCGGTGAGCGAAAAATCAACGTCATGCTAAACGACGTTGGCTCAAACTACGACTTTACTTTTGATAGTTTACGAGACGCCGACCTCGAATTGATCGAGAGCAGTCAGCTCGTGGCCGTTTACGACTGGGGCACCAACGTCGTCGGTGGCACTGATCTGGCCGTGAAAACGTTCGAGTACGCTAAGCAGTACAACGTCAAGACGTATTTTGACTCAGCGGATCCGAGCTCTCGCGCTTACGAACTTCCAGAGCTCTTTGAAAGCGTCCTCGTTAACAAAAACCTCGACATATTGAGCATGAATCAAAACGAGCTTGGGCAGCATGCAGGTGAGGCTAGCATCGAACGTGCAATCGCGTTTAAGCGGCGAGTTGCCTCGCGGATTGACTATCACACCCCGTCGTTTGCGGCATCGATAAACGATAACGTGACGTTTTTCCCCGCATTTGACGTGGCACTGCATCGATCTACGGGCGCGGGTGATGCGTGGAATGCGGGCAACATTTTTGGTGAGCTTCTAGGCTTGACGCCGGCGTTTCGTCTTTGCTTAGCGAACGCGGTAGCCGGCTATTACGTTTCGAGTAGGCGTGCAGCACATCCTACGGTGGATGACCTGATCACGTTTGTCAAGGCTAAGCAACTGCGCCCTCTCCCTTCAGATGTTACCAGCGACTATAGTTGACGAGTTTCCAGGTATACATCGGTGCAAGCTGCAACGCTTCGATGAGCGGTGACTCGAACGTGGTCGCAGCAGTTGAGAAATAAGGCCCAGACCTCACTCATTCATCTCGTTCGACGCCAATTTCCGCATAAAATCTGCGCGTTACGACTTCTTCGACGAGGTGTAGCAGCGTTGTGCGGTCTCGGACGCCCGTAAAGACTCCAAGAGGGATCTGCGCGGCACCGGCGTTTGAATGGCCGCCAGCCGAGCCTATGTCGCCAAATGCTTGGCTCATCACCGCACCGACGTTTACTCGTACGTCCTTGCTCCGCGCTGATAAGTGGATCTTCTCGTCATTCATCCCGAAGACCGCGACAGCGGTTACCCCCTCAAGGTTGAGCAGGTAATCGGCAGCCTGCGCAAGCGCGTCAATGTTATGAATAAACCCAACGTTTGAGATTAGATAGCTCCCGGTAATGTGTTTGTTGTGGATAGCCTCGCCTATTATGTCGAGCGTCTCCATCGACATCGTTGGCGATTCGATTTGAATGAGGATTTCCCTATCGGAGAGCTGCATGAGCGTCGTAGTAGCGGCGAGATCTGTTGGGGTCACGTGGACCTTGTAATCCTGCGTATCGATTCGTATACCGTAGAGCAAAGCCGTGGCGAGTCGTTTGTCGATGTCTATGTCGAGCTCTTCGAGGTAACTGGTCAGTATCGTGGCGGTTGCCCCCACGTCCCGGATATCAGTGTAGAGGACGTTTTGTTCAGGAACTTCGTGGTGGTCAATGATGATCCCCACGTTGTCCAAGTTCGTCAGCGGATTGTTCGCCCCCGGGGTGGCGGTGTCGACCAAGGCGAGCATGTCGTAGTCGCGCGGGTCGACTGCGTCAACATGGATAAGGTCAATATCAAGCAGGTTGACGAATGCTCGGTTTTCCTGTCGGCTAATCTCCCCGTGGTAGATAATTGTCGCCTCGGTGTCGACGCTCGCAGCGATTTGCTTAAGCGCGAGTGCACTTGCTATCGAGTCCGGATCGGGATTATCGTGAACGAGGATGCCGAGCGTCTTTATGGTTTTAAGGATCTGATGAAGTCGAGTCGCCGACCGCTGTGATTCGGCCTTCTGCAGATCGTGCAGCGTGGCGTTCGCTATCAGTGCCGATGGATAAACGACCGCATCCGCGCCGGACTCTTCGAGTTTGTCCTTGCTGAGCGGGTCAGCGGCGCGAACGATGACAAAAACGTCCGGTTTTTTCTCCTTTATCGCACTCAGCGCTGCCATGTTCGCTTTAACGTCGGAGCTGAGAATCATTACGATCTCAAGGTCGGCGGTTAGGAGGTTCGTAATGACCTCCTCCTTCGTTATGTCGCCGACGTGCGCGTCAAAATTCTGGTCGCGAAGCGTCTCAACACGTTTCGCGTTTTTCTCGATGATGGTAAACATCCGGCCGCGTTGTGCGAGTTCCTTAGCAACGAGAAAGCCAACGCTGCCTGCGCCGAGTATCGCGTACGTAAGTCGCTCGTCACTCTTGAGGGGTACACCTTGCTCGAAGCTTGTCGCGTTATAACCCGAAATAAGCTACCACCTGCTTATTGAGCCTCATTATGAAATCTCAAATTTGAATTGGGTAACGTATATATGTGGAAGCGGTATAAGAGCATATGCCAAAAAACGGGCCGGTAGCTTAGTCAGGCAGAGCGTTGGGCTCTTACGGTATTTTACTGATGACCTGTTGACCAGAGATACCCAAAGGTCGAGGGTTCAATTCCCTCCCGGCCCGCGTATTTGTGGGGCTGTGGCCTAGTCTGGAATGGCGACGGGCTCCAGCGGTATGAAGTTCGCGATATGATGAGCAACGGGTCAACTGATGGCTCGGGGACGCTTGGGCCAAGTGATGTCCCGTTGG
>Ga0208716_1000853_pt1 | contig 12102 bp, 8 predicted proteins | sample NGESurdeep092012_8_FD_184482 | JGI IMG/M metagenome (GOLD analysis project Ga0208716, IMG submission 184482) | Arctic peat soil microbial communities from Barrow, Alaska - NGEE Surface sample 415-3 deep-092012 (SPAdes) | ecosystem: Environmental > Terrestrial > Soil > Wetlands > Peat ...
GGGGCGCCGCGCGGGGGTGCACCGGCAGGAGCAGCACGCCATCCTCGCCCAGGCGCCGCTCGAGCGATTCCGCCAGGCGGCGCCCCTCGCGCGCCAGTACCTGGGCCGCGGCATCCGTCAGGAACGGCGCCGTGTCCATGAGCGCGAACATGAGCGCGGGAAAGGTGAAGCGCGCCCGCCCCGCGGCCAGGCGCAGGAACTCCAGGGGCAGGTTGAGCGCCCGGTCCCCACCCAGCAGCGGGCCCACGGCGCGCGGCGCGGTGGAGCGCAACGCCCCGAACCAGCAGCGCAGCCCGCGGCGGAAGAAATCCCGCGGCATGGGCTCCAGCGCCGCGCCCCGCGCCGCCAGCGCCCGCGCGGCGTCGTCCTCGCTCGTGCCGAGGGCGAAGTCCAGCTCCCAGCACGCCCCGCCGTCCGCGTCGCGCGTGGGCTCGAGGGCGAACACCAGCGCCCCCACGGCCCGCCGCTCCCGGCCGACCGCGTCGCCGAACCGGCGCTCGATCATCATCGAGCTCGCGTCGGTGCGGATGCCGCCGCTCGTCCCGGGGCCCATGCCGATCGCGATGACGGTGTTGCGCACCGTGCTGTCGGAGAGGAAGGCGGTGCTGCGACGATCGTCCACGCGGATGCGGTCCCGCACCCCGTAGCCGACCGAGCGCCAGCGGTGCTCGTACAGGTCGGCGGGGTCGATGGTGATGACCAGGAGCCGGTGGAGGGGCCAGTCCGGTGCCGTCACGACGAGCCGGCCGCCGCTCGCGTTCATGGCGCCCATCGGCTGCACCACGAGGGGCGCGCGGATCGCGCTGTCGGCGAGGAGGAGCGTCACCCGGCCGTCGCCGCCGAACCGCACGCTGTCGGCGAAGGGGGAGGGCTCGCTGACGCGGGCGCCGATCTGCTGCCCCTCGATGCGGACGGTCCCGGTGAAGGTCACCGGGGCGATGGTCAGGTCGCGGAGGATCGCGCCGCCGGCACCGGAGTCCACGGCCACCCAGAACTGGAAGTGCGGGAGGAGCACGGCCGTGGGGCGGAACGCGCTCGTGGCGACCACCGTGAGGTCGGCGGGGCGCTCCTGCGCGCGGAGCGAGCCGCACAGGCAGGCGGACGATCCGATCCCCAGGATCGCCAGCGCCCTGAGCCTGCGGTGGCTCCACGGCTTCGGCCCACCCGGCCGGCCGCCCCCGACCCGGGTGCGTCGGTGCGTCGGTGCGTCGGTGCGCTCTGTCATGCGCCTACCATAGCGTACGCGGCGCGCCCTTGCCAGCGCCGGACCGGGGGCGCACATTCGCCGGACCCTCCCTCCGGACGAGCGTCCCATGTGGTTCCCGCTGATCCTCATCGTCGTGGTCCTCGCCTGGGTCGCGATGGCGTACAACGGCCTCATCGCCCTCAAGAACCAGACGGTCAACGCGTGGAAGCAGATCGACGTGCAGCTCAAGCGGCGGCACGACCTCATCCCCAACCTCGTCAACACCGTCAAAGGGTCCATGGAGTTCGAGAAGGACACTCTGCAGGCGGTGATCGACGCCCGCTCCAAGGCGATGGCGGGCGGCGGGGGCGGGGTGAAGGGCACTGCGGCGGCGGAAGGCGCCCTCTCGGGGGCCCTCGGCAAGCTGTTCGTCGTGATGGAGCAGTACCCCGACCTCAAGTCGTCGCAGAACGTGCGCGACCTACAGGAGGAGCTCTCCTCGACCGAGAACAAGATCGCCTTCGCGCGCCAGCTCTATAACGACGTCGCGACCCAGTACAACACGAAGCAGCAGCAGTTCCCCACCAACTTCGTGGCGGGGCTCGCCAAGGCCCAAATCGCCGAACTGTGGGAGATCGAGGACCAGGCCGAGCGCGCCGTGCCGCAGGTGGACCTTTCGCTGAAGCCGAAGCCCCAGGCGTGAGCGCGGCGCCGAACCTCTTCGAACAGCAGGCGCGGAACCGCCGCCAGACGGCGGCCTGGGTCATGCTGTTCGTCCTCTTCTTCGCCTGGCTCGGCTTCGGCGGGGACGCCGCACTCTACTTCGGGTCGGTGGACCAGCTGGGCCAGGCCCACTACACGGTGCCGTGGATCGGCATCGCCGTGACCGTGGCCGCCTGCGGCGTGGCGTGGTACTCGTGGGTGAACGGCCCGAAGCAGGTGCTCTGGTCCACGGGGGCGGCGGAGATCGTGAACCCCCAGACGTTCGAGGAGAAGCAGCTCGTGAACGTGGTCGAGGAGATGGCGATCGCGGCGGGCGTGCCGCGACCGCGCGTCTACCTCGTCCCCGACGCCGACCCCAACGCCTTCGCCACGGGGCACGGCCCCGGCGCCGCGTCCATCGCCGTCACGACCGGCCTTCTCCAGGGGCTGAGCCGCGAGGAGCTGCAGGGCGTCGTGGGCCACGAGATGGGGCACATCCGCAACTTCGACGTGCGCCTGATGACGACGATCGCGGCACTGGTGGGCGTGATCGTCCTCCTCTCCGACGGGATGGGACGGATGTTCCGCGGGGGCGGGGGCCGCGGCGCCGGGGCGCTCCTCGGGGGCCGCGGGAAGAAAGGGGGCGCCGGCGCCATTGCGCTGGTGATCTTCGTTCTCTGGCTGGTCACGCTCATCCTGGCGCCCCTGATCTCGCGGCTGATGGCGATGGCCATCTCGCGCAACCGGGAGTACCTCGCCGACGCCACGAGCGCCGAGCTCACGCGCAATCCGGGGGGGCTCGCCGCCGCGCTCCAGAAGATCGACGCGTCCGACGCGCCGACCACCTCCATCAAGAGCGGCGTGGCGCATCTGTGCATCGCCGACCCGCTGGGGCGGAGCGCCAACCTCAGGGAGGGGCGGTTCGCCGACCTGTTCGGCACCCACCCCCCGATGGCCAAGCGGATCACCATCCTGAAGGGGATGGCCTACCAGCAGCTGAAGGCGTCCGGACAGACGCCCATCGGCTGATCCGCGGGCGCGGCGGGCGCGCCGCTCGGCCTGTCGGCCGACGGGCGCGCCGTTCCGCCCAACCCGCCCCCGGGCGATATTCCGGGGGTGACCATCCCTCCGATCGACCTCACCGCCCTGACCGCCGGCGCGCGCGTCCAGGACACCTTCCTCGTGTGGGAGGTGGAGACGCGGAGCCAGAACGACGGCAGCCGCTTCGCCATCCTCACCTTCGCCAACGCCTCCGGCCGCATCAAGAGCGCGCCCTTCTGGTCGTCGGAGATGCACAAGGTGGAGGGCCTCGCGCGGGGCGCCATCGTCCGGGTGACGGGCGACGTCGGCGAATACCGCGGCGACCGCCAGCTCAAGGTCACCGCCATCGACGCGGTCCCGAAGAGCGGGGCCGACCTCACGCGGCTCGTCCCCTCCGTCGAGGGGGGGGTCGCGAAGTACTGGACCACCCTCGACAAGTGGCGTGGGGAGATGAAGGAGGGGCCGTGGAGGCGGGCGGTGAACGCCTTCTACGAGGACCCCGACTTCCGCCGTGACTACGAGCAGTGCCCCGGGTCCACGGGGAACCACCACGCGGCGCTCGGCGGCCTGCTGCAGCACACCGTCGAGGTCGGCGCCATCGCGCGGACCATCGCCAAGACCTGCGACGCCGATCCGGACCTGGTCCTCGCCGGCGTCCTCCTTCACGACATCGGGAAGCTCGAGTCGTACCGCTGGGGAGGCGTCTTCGAGATGACCGACGCCGGCTTCCTCGTCGGCCACGTCGTCCTCGGCTCGCACGCCCTGGACCGGCGCCTCGCCGAGCTGGAGCCGCCGCTCGACGAACGGGAGGAGTGGCTGCTGCAGCACCTCGTGCTCTCGCACCACGGCGAGCTCGAGTTCGGCAGCCCGGTCCGCCCGATGACCGTCGAGGCCGAGGTGCTCCACGTCGCCGACCACGCCTCGGCGACGACCCGCAACATGGCCGACGCCATCGACGCCGCCGAGAACTTCGGCGAGGGGGAGCACGTGTCGAAGCGGATCTGGACGCTGGAACGGAAGGTCTACCGCGGGCCCGCCGAGGGGCGCCCCGCGTGAGCGGCGAGAACGCACCCCGGACCACCGTCGAGCTCGAGCGGCGCGAGGACGCGCTGGCGGAGTTCCTCCGGGCCGCCGGGGACGCGCCGCGGCTCCTCACCCCCGATGACAGCGCCGGCTGCAGCATCGTCATGGCCCTGGCGGCGCTGCACTGGACGTCAGAGACGGGACTGGTGCACCCCGACGACCGCCTCCACGCGGCCTGCTTCCTCGGCGAGACGGGGGCCGCCGTCATCGAGCGGCGCAAGGACGGGGAGACGGTGTACCGCTACGTCGGGCCGCAGCTCGAGATGCCGCCGAAGGCCCCGGTGGATGGCGTGCAGGTGCTCGACCAGTTGTTCGTCAGCGGCTCGGAGTTCCACGAACGCTGGAGCGCCGTCGCGCACTTCCTGGTGACGACGCAGGCCCGCGGCGCCCTCCTCGCCCTCTTCGGCGCGCGGGCGCCGGAGGTCGCGCACGTCCAGCGCTGGCTCCTCGCCCTCCTCGAGGGCCCCCTCCCCGAGGGCGCCGACCACCTCCACGCCGCGTGGTTCTCCACGACCGGCGCCGGCTTCCTCTTCCCCCCCGCGGCGTTCGCCGAGCGCGCCGGGAGGGGCTGGAGCTACGTCGAGTTGGGGACGCGTCGCGACGACTGACCCGCTCCGCGGTCCCGGACGCACGACGGCCCGATGAGGTCTCCCCCATCGGGCCGTCGCCGGAGCAGTTACCCGGGGCCGAAGGATTGCTCCCTCGTTTTTCTTCCTCGAGCCACCGGTTGTCTTGGTAGGTTCCCGGTAGGGCCCGCTTGGAAGCTCCGGCTTCCATCCGTGCGCAGCGTGGCCGCGCCGCGCAGTTCACCGCTCCGAGCGCTTCGGATCCAGCCGGCTCGCTGACCGGCCTCCCGTTTCGCACCCCGCTGCGCCACGGCGAGGTGGACAAGGCGCGCGATCGCCTTGCCTACCCGAGTCACTGGGCTTGCCCTGGGATCGACGGACGCCTGTGCCCTTGGTTGCGTTGGCGCCCTCCCCCAAGCTTGCGCTCGGGCCCGCCTGCGGGCGTTGACCGGGACGAGCCCGATCCCTTCCCCGCCTGCGACACGCCCAAGATAGGCGTCGCCGAAGACCGCGCAAGTGCCGGAATTGCTTCGGGTTACGACGCTGCGACGTGCATTCTCTGTGGACTCGAAGTGCCGCTCCCAGAACGCGTTCCCGCGACTGTCCCCATAATGTCGAGATGTGTATCCACAGTGATGTGGACGGCGGCGAGCTTGCTGCAATCCGTTCGGCGCGCTACACTCGGGCCGCCCTTCACCGGCAGAGTCCGATGTCCCGTCCGCTGGCCCGCTCCTTCGCCGTCCTCGCGACCCTCGTCGCCCTTTCTCCCTTCAGCCTCCAGGCCCAGCAGCGCGCTTCCGCCATCACCCGCGTGACCGCCGCCCTGCGGCCCGGAGAGGTGTGGGCCCCGCTCCGTTTCCTCTCCGACGATCTCCTCGAGGGACGCGGCACCGGCGCGCGGGGGGGCGAGCTCGCGGTGCAGTACATCGCCTCGCAGTTCCTGGCCCTCGGTCTCCAGCCCGCGGGGGACAGCGGCACCTTCTTCCAGCGCGTGCCGATCGTGGCGCAGAATCCCACCGCGACACTGGACTACACGGCGGGCGCGGAATCGCACCCGCTGCGCTTCCGGCAGGACTTCGTGGCGTGGTCGGAGCAGATCCCCGCGGCGCCGGCGACCGACCGGCCGGCCGCCGCCACTTACTCCTCGGTCGAGGGGACGGGGGAGATCGTGTTCGTGGGGTTCGGGATCGCCGCCCCGCAGTACCAGTGGGACGACTACAAGGGCACGGACCTGAACGGCAAGATCCTGCTCATGCTGGTGAACGACCCCGGGATGCGTGACCCCGCGCTCTTCCGCGGCACGACCCTCACCTACTACGGCCGCTGGACGTACAAGCTCGAGGAGGCGGCCCGGCGCGGCGCCGCCGGCGTCCTCATGGTCCACAACGACACGATGGCGACGTACGGCTGGAACACCGTCGTCAACTCGTGGACCGGCGACCAGGTGCGCCTGATCAAGCCGAACACCTCGCTGATGTGGGCGGGCTGGATCACGCAGGCGGCGGCGACGGCGATGCTGCACGACCGCAACCTCGATCTCTCGCAGCTCATGGCCGCCGCGACCCGGCGCGACTTCCGGCCCGTCGCCACCGGCATCACCGTGCACGGCACCGTGACGTCGTCGGTGCGCCGCACCACCACGGCGAACGTCGTGGCGCGGCTGCCGGGGAGCGATCCGGCGCTGCGCGATCAGGTCGTCGTGATCGGTGCGCACTGGGACCACCACGGCATCAGCCGGCCGGTGAACGGCGACTCCATCCTGAACGGCGCGCTCGACAACGCGTCGGGGGTGGCGGTGATGCTCTCGCTCGCCGACGCGTTCACGCGGGCCGGCGTGGCGCCACGCCGCTCGATCCTGTTCGTGAGCTTCACGGCGGAGGAGAAGGGCCTCCTCGGCTCCCAGGCGTTCGCCGAGCACCCGCCGGTCCCGCTGCGCAACGTGGCCGCCATCCTCAACGTGGACGGCGCGAACCTCTGGGGCGCCACCCGGGACATCGGCGCGCTCGGCACCGACCAGTCGGCGCTCGGGGACGTGTTCGCGCAGGCGGCCCGAGCGGAGCACCTCGCGGTCACGACGAGCGTGGACGCGCTGAAGTCGGGGAGCTTCTTCCGGTCCGACCACTTCCCGCTCGCGCGCGTCGGCGTGCCGGGGCTCAGCTTCCAGACGGGGGACGATTTCGTGGGGAAGCCGCGGGAGTGGGGCGAGCAGCAGCGGGTGGAGTACAACCGGCTGCGCTACCACCAGCCGGGCGACGAGATCCTGCCCTGGTACACGGTGGACGGCGCGCTGCAGCAGGCGCGCGTCATCGCGCGGGTGGCGTGGCTGGTGGGGGATGCGCCGCAGCAGCCGCGCTGGAACCCCGCGTCGGAGTTCCGGGCCGCCGGGGACCGCCGGCTGGAGCGCTAGCGGGGGGCCTGCCGCTCCTGAGCCGAGACGAGGTTGAACGCCCGGCGGACGCCCAGGAGGCGCGCCTCGTAGGGCGCGAGGCCATCCACCTCGTCGCGGGTGAAGGCCCAGATGCCGCGCCGCAGCGTGGCGGCGGGCTCCTTGGCGCGGAGATCCCGGTCCATCCGGGTGGAGCACCGCATCCCGAGCTGGGCGACCGTGGGGAGGACCGCGCGGTACGCGTTCACCGCGGCCTGCGCGCCGCCGCCGAAGCAGTGCCGGCAGAGCCGGGGCGGAGCCGCACGCGCGACGGCCGTCAGATCCTGGCAGCTCCGGCGCATCGCCTGCATCTGCTGCACGATCACGGCGTCGGAGGAGTTGAACACGGCGCGGCGGAGCGCGTCGTGGGCCGTCCGGAAATCCGCGACCCCCTTCCCGACATCCATGATGGCCTGGCGCGACTCGGTGACGGCGGAGTCGCGGACGGCGGGCGACAGGGCCGGTCCCTGGGGGACCTGCTGCGGCAGGGACAGGACGGCGGCGAGGACGAGAGGGATCATGGGCAGGGAATGTAAAAGGGACGGGGCCGAGACGCGCAGGGGCCGCACCCGGCGGCCCCTGCCTCTCACTCCGCGCCGGTCCGGCGCTCAGCGGATGACGGCTCCCGCGTAGGGCGGTGTCCTCGGCAGCCCCGGGGGGACGGGGAGGGCGCGCCCCGCCGGGAGCACGCCGTTCAGCGCCACCACGAGCTCGCGGTCACGCTCGTGCGCCTCGCGCACGGCGGCGTACCAGTCGTTGTAGAAGTGACGCGCCGCGTTCTCGTAGTACTGCGCCCACGGGTCCCAACGCGCCGGGGCGCTGATCATGCTCGCCACATTGTCGCACTCCGCCAGCGCGTCCAGCGCCGTGAGCGCCGAATCGAGGGAGGCGGCGGCGCGCTGCAGCGACGGATTGGCGACCAGCCCCTCGCGCACGCCCTGCGTCCCGGACGCGAAGGTGTGGAAGTCCCAGTAGATGTCGCGGCAGCGGCTCCAGCGCTCGCGCTCCCGCGCCGAGAGGGACGTGGGAGCGGACGCCCCCGCCATCGGCTGACCCGACGTATTGCGGAATACGTCCACCAGCGCCACGGTCGCGGAGTCGATGTTGCGCGCCAGCGTCCGCAGGTACTCGTAGCGCGCGGCGTCCCCGGTCCCGGAGAAGGGCGGCATCGCCAGCCCGGCGGTGAAGGCGTTGGACGGCGCGGGGGGGGCGGCGACGACCGCCTGCGGCGTCACCGGTGCCGCCGGCCGCGCCGCGGGAGCGACGGCCGCAGGAGCGCCCGCCGCCGCACCGGCCGGACTCGGCAGGCCGGAGGGGAGCTGGCGCGGACGCAGGGTCTTCGCCGTCGGGGCCCCGGGCGCGCGCGGCGCCTTGACGCGCGGAGCGCTCGCCCCCGGCAACTGACCGGGCTGCTGTCCATACGCGGGGAGCGCCACGCCTGCGGCGAGCAGCGCGGCGGCCACCAGCACCTGTCGTCGAGCCATCCCAACCCCCTCGATTCGTCCAGTCGTACGGATAACGCTTCGACCCACGCGGCGCCAGTTCGCGCGAGGCAGAGGCGGTGTGACGCCCGTCACACCGCGCCCGCGCGGGAACGGCCCGCAGTGCGGCGTTTCCGGTGACGCCCTGCGGATCGCCTGCCGCTAACGTGGGCGCGAGCGTGGCACGGCCGCACCCCGCGGTTGTGACCCCCGACAGGGCCTCCGCGCGCGCGTCGCCGGCCGTGCCTCGCTCCCACACCCCCACCCCGCAACGACGACGGCCGCGGCAGATCGCCTGCTCGCGGCCGCACGCCATCGGACGCGGCCCGCGGGCCGCAGCCGGCTACTTCTTCTTCGAATGCGCGGTGGGGCGCGCCTTCTTCGCGACCTTCACCTTCCGGGCGGCCGGCTTCCGCCTGGCCGCGGGCTTCGCCTTGTTCTTCTTCACCGGACGGTGCGGGCGCGCGTGGGAGGCCTTCCCCTTGTGCGTGGCGCCGTGGGACTTGGCCGGCTTCCCGTGCGCCTTGCCGTGGTGCGGCTCGCGCGAGGCACGCCGGGCGGCCAGCCGGCTCTCCCTCGCCTGTGTCGCGCCCTCGACGTCTCCCAGGACCTTGTCGTGCTCTTCGTTGTTGATCAGGCCGCGCCGGAACGCGAACCGCATCAACTCCCGGGCATCCTTGATGTCGAAGGGCCCGACGCCGGCGGCGGCGCGCGTCAGGTTCACCATCGCGTCGGCCGACGGGCTGCGCAGGACCGTCTTGATGCCCGGCACCGCCTCGAGGATGTTCGTGATGGTCGTGCTGGTCAGTTCCGTAGCCACGGGTATCTCCGTATCCTGCTTAGAGTTACACCGAGCGATCTGTGCCGACGCGCGGCCTCGGGTCCGAAAGCTGGCTGGTTTAGCGGGCTAACGTAGCCCTTGGCCCGAGGGCAGTCAAGAAGAAAAGGCCCGGCAAGGACTTAGCCCGCCGGGCCTTCTCGCTCCCTCTTGGTGCCGCTACGCCGGGTGGTGCACCTTCGCCGGCCGGGGTTGCTGGCCCTTCCGCCAGGTCATGAGCGGCGGGCGCGGCTGTGGTTGCGGCCGGGCGGCACGCTGCTCCACCGGGAGCCTAGGCGTGGCCGCGCGCGCCGGCCGGGCGGCCGCTACCGCGACGGGCGCGAGACGCCGGGCGACGGGCCGCATGTTCGGCGGGGCGAGCATCACGTCGGTCGCCGGTATGTCGAGCCAGTCGACGAAGGTGATACCTTGGCTGAGGATGAAGTCCCCAGCCCCCAAGCCGCTGCAGTTCGGCACACCGCCGGAGCACTGTGGGCCGTTCGCGTCACCCCAGTAGTTGGTGTCGGCATTCATGATCACGGTCGACGAATCCTCGTTGCGCGCCCCGCCGAGCGTGTTGCCGAAGATGTTGTTCCTGTGCGCGATCACGGCGTAGCCGAGATAGCCCCCGTTGACCAGGCCGACGTTGTTGCCGGTGATGGTGCTCCTGGTGACGAAGGCGGTGTCGCCGCAGGAGTAGTCGCAGCGCACCTCGAGGCCGGCCCAGCCGCTTCCCGCGATGCGGCTGCTGTCCACCACCACGGGCGCGCCCGACCCGCTGGCGTCGATGCTGAGCCCGTTGCCGCCACTGCTGTCGATGCGGGTTCCGAAGACCTTCGCTGCTCCCGCGATCTGGTACGCACCCACGCCGTCGTACGCGCCGACGATCTGCGAGCCGCTCACCGTCACCGAGTCGCCATAGGATATCCCGACACCCGAGCCGTTCGGCGTCATCCGGATCACCGAATTCCGGACCAGCGTGGACATCATGTAGTAGCCCAGAACTCCGGCGCCGCCGGTCGAGTCGATCACGGCGGAATCCACGAAGAGCCGGCGGCCATGCTCCGCCGAGATCCCCGCGCCGCCGGCGTAGAGGATGGTGTCCCCCACGCTGATGAGCGTATCGGGGCCATTCCCTCCGCAGCCGCCCATCGCGCCACGCGCTACCGGGGGAGCGCCACGCATCGGCGGAGCGCACCCGTACCCCGGGGTGTAGGACGAGGCGTACAGCCCCTGCGCCGCGGTGTACGTGATGACGTTGTGGCGGCTCTCCAGAACCGTCCTGGACGTATCGGGCGTCCAGGCGAGGACGCCGGCGCCGCCATTCCCGACGACGCTGTTGATGTGGCTGTTGCTGAGGGTGAGATGGCCCCCCCAGAACTGCACCCCGGCCGACGTGTTGGTGTTGTCGAAACCGACGTTGGAGACCGTCAGGGAATCCACTGTCGCGTTCCGGACTCCCCACAGGATGAACCCTCGGTCACCGGAGTCGATGATCACGTCGCCCAGCGACGTGACGACCTGGCCGGGGGCGCTGTTGCGGACGACTAGGCCCCCCGCTTCGGCCTCCGAGCTCCCGCTGATGATGCGGCTCACCACGTTGTGGTCGAAGGCGATCGAGTCGCCGTTCGCGGCGATGCCCATCCCCGCGGTGCGGTCCACCGTGTTCCGGCTCAGCCGCACAGTACCGCCCTGCTGATCGACGGCGATCCCGACACACGGCGCGCTGAGCACCGTGGTGTGGGAGATGTCGGTGTGCGACGCCGCGTTGATGTAGATCCCCGTCGGGCCGTAGCTGTAACAGTAGGGGAAAGTGGTGCTGTCCCGCGTCACGGCGCTGTTCCGGATGGTGGCCGTGCCGGCGAGATAGATGTCGATGCCGTACTGCCCGTAGTTGTGGACGGTCACGTTGTCGAGGACGACATCGCCCGTATCGCTCGGGAAGCTGCCCTCGCCCAACGAGCTCTCGAAGTAGAACGGCTCGCTGATCAGCGAATCGCCTTCGACGTGCACATCGCGTGCGGAGAGGCCGCGCGCATAGATCGAGACCTGCCCGTGGAGGGCGCGCAGATGCTCGATGACCATCGGCGCGGCGAGCGAGCCGGTGGACAGCGCCGGCGTGGACGAGTTGTAGTAGGGCGCCCCGCGCGGATCGATGACCGGCAGGTCCACCGAATCACCCCGCAGGTACACTGAGATGTCCGAGCCGACCGATTCCTCGTAGGTCCCCCGCGCGACGTTGATGGTGTCGCCGTCGCGGCCGAAGTCGAAGGCATCCTGGATGAACGGGAACGGGAACCGCTGCGAGCCCGTCTGCAGGGTGGCCTCCAACCGTGCCACGTCCACATACCACTGGGTGCGGTGCGCGATGACCTTCACCACCATGCTGCCGCGGTAGCCGGCGCCGAGCTGGGCGGTGAGGGTCGCGACGCCGGGGTCTCGCGCGGTGATGCCGAAGCCGGGCGACGTGACACCCGCTACCGCTGTGTTGCCGCTCGTCCACGTCGCCCCGTTGAGCGAGGCGGAATTGCCATAGGAGTCGCGCGCCGAGACCACGACGTTCGCCGTCTGGCCTGTCTGGAGTTCCAGGGTGTCCGGCGTGATGGCGAGGGTGAGGCCGAATCCCGATCCGCAGGCGCCGGCGGCCGCGGCGAGACCGATCCGGAAGCCCGGTACCGGGAGCCCGACCGCGTACGACATGATGATGAGGGCGTCGCGGGACGTGACCTGCCCGTCGCCGTCCACATCGGCGAGGCCGGGGCGGAGCGTGACGGTGGTATCGGCGTGCGTGCCGCCCGTGT
>Ga0208716_1000854_pt1 | contig 12101 bp, 12 predicted proteins | sample NGESurdeep092012_8_FD_184482 | JGI IMG/M metagenome (GOLD analysis project Ga0208716, IMG submission 184482) | Arctic peat soil microbial communities from Barrow, Alaska - NGEE Surface sample 415-3 deep-092012 (SPAdes) | ecosystem: Environmental > Terrestrial > Soil > Wetlands > Peat ...
GAGGAGAGAATCCGGGAGGCGGCCCACCTGTTCGCCACGACCAAGCCCGCCGGCATCCAGTGGGGAGTCGCCATCGAACAGCAGATCAACTGCTCCGACAACAATCGCCTGCTGATGGCGCTGATGGGCCTCACCGGCAACATCGACAAGCAGGGCGGGCAGGTGCTGTTCAAGCCGCCGAAGATCCGCAACGTGGGCAAGTTTGGCGCCCACGACATGCTGCCTGAGGAACAGGTCGCAAAGCGACTTGGCGCGGAGCGCTTCCGGCTGGCGGGCAACTTCGCCATTCAAAATCCCAAGTGCGTCTGGGACGCAATCCTCACCGGCGAGCCTTACCCGGTGAAAATGCTGTTCTTCATCAGCTCCAATCCGGTCATGACCCGCGCCAACGCCCGTGATGTGTACAAGGCGCTGGAGCAGGTGGAGTTCATGGCGGTGGCCGACTTCTTCATCACCCCGACCGCGGAACTGGCGGACATCGTCCTGCCTGCGGCGACTTGGCTGGAGATGGATTACATCGGCGACTTCTGGAAGCGCCACGGCTACATTCTGCCGCGCCGGAAGGTGGTGCAGATCGGCGAGTGCCGGTCGGATCACGAGATGCTCAACGACCTGGCACATCGCATCGGCCAGGGGGAGCACTGGTGGGAGGACTTCGAACAGGGCCTCGATTACATCCTGGAACCGATGGGCATCACCTGGCAGGACTTCAAGAAAATGAAGTACGTTCGCGGCGAGCTTGCCTACGAGAAGTACAAGACGCGCGGTTTCTCGACGCCGACGGGCAAGTTCGAATTGTATTCAACACTGCTCGAGAAGTGGGGTTACGATCCGCTTCCGAACTATAAGGAACCAGTGGAAAGTCCCGTCAGTACGCCGGAACTCTACCGGGAGTATCCCTACATCCTGGTCACGGGAGCGCGCTCGCCTGGCTACTTTCATACGGAGAATCGACAGCTTCCCTGGATACGCGAACTTCAGCCGGACCCATTCCTCGAAATCCATCCCGATACCGCGAAGACGCTCGGCATCAACGACGGGCAGTGGGTGGTTATCGAATCGCCGCGTGGCAAGGTCAGGCAACGCGCCAAGCTCTTCGGCGGCATCCGGCGCGAGGTCGTCGGAGCGCAGCATGCCTGGTGGTATCCGGACAAGAACGTGAAGGGGCAGGGCTGGAATGAATCGAACATCAACGTCCTGACCGAGGATTCCTACGCATCCTGCGATCCCGCGATGGGAGCAAACAGCGTGCGCACCCTTCTTTGCAGAATCTATCTCGACCCGGACCAAAGCGACAAATGGAGTGGAAGCAGGAGCGCAAGCGGGCGCGGGACCGGGGAGCGCGCATGAAACAACTGGCACTCATCATCGATCACGAAGCCTGCTGGGGATGCCTTGCCTGCGAAGTTGCGTGCAAGCAGGAAAACAATGCCGATCCGGGAATCAAGTTCATCCGCCTCACCGAGGAGGCGGTGCGGGAGAAAGACGACAGGCCGTTTTTCTCATTCAATGTCAACGTCTGCCGGCATTCCGAGTGCGAAGGAACCCCGTGCATCGGCGTCTGCCCGACCGACGCGATTACGGTCCGCGGTGACGGTATCGTTGTGATGGACACGAACGATTGCACTGGCTGCAATCTGTGTCCTCGAGCGTGCCCTTACGACGCGATCGTCATCAACGAAAACGCGTCGGTCACGCAAAAGTGCAACCTTTGTTTCCACCGGGTCGACAACGGGTTGATGCCGGCCTGCGCGGACAACGTGTGCCTGGCGCATTGCATCTACTTCGGTGACCCGCGGGATGTCCGGCCCCGAATCGAGAGCCGGCGCAGGGTGCGGGAGAGGTTGTAGAAAATGGAAGAGTTCTCAGGAACGGGGAGCACCCCCGCACCCGCGCCCCCCGCCGACCAGCGGCGCGGCGCACGGGACTTGCGCAGCTGGCTGCGCACGATTGAAGCGGCCGGCGAGCTGAAACGGATCGATGCCCCGGTCAATCTCGAGGAGGAGCTGTCGGCGATCGCCTATATGGCCGCGCAGCGGGAAGATGCACCCGCGCTGATTTTCTCGCGCTTCACCGAGTCCGTTGAGGGGCAGGTGCTGATCAACTTGCTCGGCGCCAGCACGCGGCGCTACGCGCTTGCGCTGGGCCTCGATCCGGACCTTCCGCTTTCCCGTCTGATCGTCGAGACCCGGCGCATCATGGGGCGACGGATCGCGCCGGTGCGGGTCGCTTCGCAGGACGCGGCGGTAAACGAGATCGTCCTCACGGGCGACGACATCGATCTCACCCGGCTGCCGGTGCCCAAATTCTGGCCCGGCGACGGCGGTCGATACATCGGCACGGGCGACGTCACCTTCACGCGCGACCCGCGTACCGGCCGCATCAATGCCGGCGTCTACCGTCAGATGCTGCACGGGCCGCGCCGGGTCGGGATGTATACCTCGCCGGGGAAGCACGGCGGGCTGGACCGCGATGCCTGGTGGGCCTCGGGCAAGCCGTGTCCCGTGGTCGTGGCCTACGGCGTCGACCCCATCCTGTTCATGGTAGGCGCCCAGGTGTTCGGCTCACAGGAGTCCGAACTCGACGTGGCCGGCGGGCTGCTCGGCGAGCCGGTGCAACTCACCGACGGCGTGGTCGCGGACCTGCCCATTCCGGCGAATGCAGAGATCGTGATCGAAGGTTTTATCCATCCCGGACAGTTGGAGGCCGAAGGTCCGCTGGGCGAATTCACCGGCTATTACGGCAACGTCCGCTCGCCCCAGCCGGTGATCGAAGTCAAGGCGCTGCACATGCGGCGCAATCCCATCCTCACGGCCACGCTGATGGCGCGTTACCCGGCTTGCGAGATCGGTGCCTACTACGCCATCATGCGTTCGGCCCGCATTTGGGACAATCTCGAATCGCTTGGTGTACCCGGGATACGCGGCGCGTACGCGCACCCGGCGGCGGCCTCGGGCTGGGGCATGACGGTGGTCTCGCTCAAGCAGCAGTACCCCGGACACGTGGCGCAGGTCCTGGCGCTGGCCGCACAGTGCCCCGCCGCGGCCTACTACAGCAAGTGGATCATCGCCGTGGACGAAGATGTCGATCCAACCAATCTCAACGATGTGCTCTGGGCGTTGAGCACGCGCTGCAATCCCGCGGACAACATCGACATCCTGCGCAACACCTGGTCGACCGGCCTGGATCCCAGCCAGGGCCCGCCCGCGATGCGGCCCTACGGCTCGAAGGCGCTGATCGATGCCTGCAAGCCGCATCGCTACCTGAAGGAGTTCCCACAGAGCACGCTGCTGCGGCAAAGCGTGTACGAGCGCGTTCGCGAGCGCTGGTCCGAACTGGGATTTTCCGGGGCCGCTCCGACATTCAACGACTTTCACCGCGAATAGCGGTCCATTGACGGAAGGAAAACCGATCATGCATTTGCCTGCACTACTCCATCGACCCCGCAAAGTCATCGCCATGGTCGCAGCCGTGCTGTGTTGCGCGCTTGGTTCGGGCATTGCCGTTGCGCAGCCGTACACCTCGCAACCGATCAGGATCATCGTTCCCTATACGCCGGGGACCGGCAACGACATTCTGGCGCGCACGGTAGGCCAGCGCATCAACGAAAAATGGAAAACCCCTGTCGTCGTCGAGAACCGGCCCGGGGCGAGCGGCAACATCGGCACGGCGGCGGTGGCGCGCGCAGCATCCGACGGTCAGACCTTGCTGGTGGCGCCGAACAACTTCGTCATCAACCCGTATGTGTTCAAGGACGCGCAGTACGATCCGTTCAAGGATTTCGAGCCGGTTGCGCTGCTGGGCTGGGGACGCCTGCTGCTGGTGGCGAACCCGGCCACGCGTTTTGCCAATGCGCGCGACCTCATCGAGGCGGCGAAGGCCCAGCCCGGCAGGATCACCTATGCGTCGCCCGGATCGGGCACGCCGCATCACGTGTCGATGGAGCTGTTCAAGGTGGTCGCCGGGATCGATCTGCTGCACGTTCCCTACAAGGGATCGGCCGGCGCGGTGACCGACGTCATCGCCGGCAACGTCAACGTCATGTTCCTGCCGATCCACGTCGCGCTTCCCTACGTCAAGGACGGCCGGCTGCTGGTGCTGGGCCTGGGTAGCGAAAAGCGGTCCCCGAACGCCCCCGACATCCCGACACTTGCGGAGCAGGGCATCAAGGGGGCGGAGGTGGATATCTGGTACGCGCTGTTTGCGCCTGCGGGAACGCCGAGAGAAATCGTTCGGCGCCTGCACCAGACGGTGAACGAAATCCTTGAAGGACCCGAAACCAAGGGCCTGCTGGCAAAGCAGGGCCTGGAAGTTGAGACGGTCTCCATCGAAGCATTCAAATCGCTGATGGAACGCGATTCCGTGCGCTGGGGCCGTGTGGCGAGAAGCGCCAAGCTGACTGCGGATTAGAGGCACGGGGGGCGGTCGCGCAAGACGGGCCCGCGCAACCCGTCCGGTGACGCTGCTGCCGCGCGCCGCAACGGCAAGCTCGGCGGACGACCGAAGAAAGTCAAAGAGCCTGCTTGAGTGCGGTTGCGCGTCTATGCGAGGCAAGTATCGCAAGCGCGGGTAACCCTGGGTCGGCATGGGTGCGGTTGTCGATATGCAAATACCGTTGAGTAGATCTGCCAGCCACCGCAAAATGCGCGTATGTGTAATTAAAGTTATGTAAACTCGCAGTTCCAACTCCATTTCAGCGCAAGCGCAGCGTGTGGCATGCGCACGAACGTCGCGTCAGGCGTGCTTCCGAATTAGGACAACACCCGGCAGTTTTTCGAAACGTGCATCGCAAGTCAGCAAATCCGCGCCATATTCGATCGCCGTGGCATAGACGATCGCATCCGCGGTCGCGAGCTTGTACTGGCGGTGCAGGCCGTCGGCGGAAAGGGCGATGCGCGTATCCAGCGGTGCCACCACGCACTTCTGCGTAAAAGCGATCGCCTGGTCCGCCTGATCTTCGCCGGCTTCCCGGACAAGCCACTTCGCCAGTTCCAGTTGCACGATCGTGGGCACGACACATTGCGCTTTTTGCGGGAACTCCTTCCTCAGCGTCTTATGCAATGGTCCGCCGATCAGCCACTCGCTCCACGCCGAGGTATCGACGACCCGCATCAGAACCGGTCCTTGCGGTCCCGATAGCCGCCCGGCTTGGCGCCCTTCGCCAGCCCGGCAAGTTGATTCAGTTCAGGCACCGGCATGACCAGGACCCCTTTGCCCTTGGGTATGAAGACGAACTCCTGGCCCGCCTTCCAGTGCCGTTCGTCGCGGACGGCTTTGGGGATGTAGATCTGGTATTTCGATGACAGGGTCGCACTGGCGGCCATTTTCGTACCCTTCTTTTATCGATAGAGAATCGGTAAGATTGTAGCGGCAAGCTGGCCCTCCAGGCGAGAGGTCGCGGGCCCAATTCGAGGGACAGAAGTCATTGCGAGCGGGCCCGGTGTTCAGGTTCGCCCGTATCTGCGCAAGGCGTATGGCCGCGGTCGTTGGCGAAAGCTAAAGGGAATAGCCACGGTTCGTTTGCCAAACGGTGCTCTGCGCGAGGTAGAATTGCATTGGTATGAAGCTCACGGGATCGGAAAGCGAGACTTGAAAATCAAGGGATACTTGGACGAGAAATGAAACAACCGACAAAGCCATTTGCTCTGTGTGTCGACAACACCGATTACAAGGCGTCGCTCATCCCAGGCAAGGTCTACACAATCATTGCCGATCCGCGGGCGGCCAAGGATGACCTTGTGCGTATCGTGGATGAAAGTGGCGAGGACTACCTGTATCACAGGAGCCATTTCCTGTTCGTTGAGTTTCCACCGGCGGTAACGAAACGAATCCTCGCCTTGGAACACGCGGGCTGACGATTACTTTCAGCGCACACTCCCAAGCTCGTGCCGCTGAAGTAAAACGCTAATTCAGTCGCAAACTAGCCCGCTTTCTCCAGCACCGCCTGCAGCAGCACGTTGCAGCCTGCGGCGAGATCCTCGGGCGTGGCGTTTTCGATTTCGTTGTGGCTGATGCCGCCCTCGCAGGGCACGAAAATCATGGCCGTGGGCGCCACGCCAGCGATATAAACCGCATCGTGGCCGGCGCCGCTGACGATGTCCATATGACGATAGCCTAGCCGCTGCGCTCCCGAACGCACCGCAGCAACACAGCTGGCATCGAAATGACAGGGCGGGAAAAAAACCGTCTGGCGGATATCGATTTCGAGTCCATGTTCGGCTGAGATTCTCTGCGACGCTGCGCGTATTCCCTGCTCCATGCGATCCAGTCCGGCAACTTCGGTGTCGCGGAAGTCGATCGAAAACACGGTCTCTCCCGGCACGACGTTGCGCGAGTTGGGCCGGTTGACGATCATGCCGACAGTGCCGCGCGAATGCTCGGTAGCCTTGGCCAGCCGGTTGACCTCCTGGATCAGGAAGCTTGCGCCGTAGAGCGCGTCGCGGCGCAGGTTCATGGGCGTGGGGCCGGCATGCGCGTCCATGCCGCGAACCGTCACCTCGAACCAGCGCTGACCCAGCGCCCCGGTGACGACACCGACGGTATTGCCGCTGTTCTCCAGCAGCGGCCCCTGTTCGATGTGCGCTTCGAAATAAGCACCCAGCTTGTGTCCGCCGACCGGCGTCGTGCCCGCGTAGCCGATCGCGCGCAAGGCGTCGCCGAACGTCACGCCGTCCAGATCGCGCGCGGCCAGAATTTCCTCCATGGTATGCACGCCGGCAAACGCGCCCGAGGCGCCCATCACCGGCAGGAAGCGCGAGCCCTCCTCGTTGGTCCACATCGCGATTTCGTATGGAGCCTTGGTCTGTATTCCCCGGTCGTTGAGGCTGCGCGCCACTTCCAGCGCCGCCATCACGCCGAAACAGCCGTCGAAGCGTCCGCCCGAAGGCTGGGTGTCGAGATGGCTGCCCGAGACCACCGGCGGCAAAGCATTGTTGCGTCCCGCGCGGCGCGCGAAAATATTGCCTACGCCGTCGACGCTGACCGCGAGGCCGGCTTCCTTGCACCAGCCGACAAACCGGTCGCGTCCCTGGCGGTCGAGTTCCGTCAGCGTCAGCCGCTTCACCCCCCCCTTGGGCGTGGCGCCGATTTTCGCCATCTCCATGAGCGAGCCCCACAGCCGCTCGGCGTTGATCCGTATATCTGCGCTCATGCTCGCATTCTCCTATTCGATGCACGCATGATAGCCGACTGGCGCACTATTTGAGCCGACCTGCACGCTCCCCGGAAAGGACTTGACGCAATGTCGTCTATACACGACAATGAAACATGAACGCCGTTCTCACGGTTTTTCATTACCAGACTCGGGATAAGCGTATTCCTTATCAGGAGTGGCTGGACACCATCAGAGACGCGGTCGCCTTCGCTGCAGTCCAGTTGCGGGTCGATCGGCTGGAACGAGGATTATTCGGGGATTGCGAGCCGGTAGGTGAAGGTGTGTGGGAATTGCGCATCGACACAGGAGCGGGTTACCGGGTGTACTACGGACGCTCCGGGAAGCAAGCCGTGCTGCTCTTATGCGGCGGCGACAAGCGAACACAAAAGGCGGACATAAAGCGAGCCAAGGAGTACTGGAGAGATCATGAAGAAAGAAAACGTGCCGGCGGCCGTACCCGCTAAAGACTACCTGCTGAATCGACTGCAAGACCCGGCGACGGCCGCGGCCTATCTGAACGCGGCAGTAGCCGAAGATGATCCGGGAGCGTTTCTTCAGGCCCTGCGCAATGTCACGGAAGCGCGCGGCGGGATGGCGAGGATCGCCGATCTTACCGGGCTGAACCGGCAGCAGCTCTATCGCACGCTTTCGGAAAATGGAAATCCCGAGCTGCGCAGCCTGAGCAAGATACTCGGGGTCTCGGGTTTGCGCTTCGCCGTCGTCGCCAAGAACAACAAACGCGCCGCGCCGAAGGGCAGGAAGCTTGCGCAAAAACGCGTTCGGCTCACGCCGGGCGCAAAGATGGCAAGAGCCGCATAGCGCCTCGGCGTCGCTGCCGCAAGCGCCTACTTCAGCTCGCGCACCACTTCGGCCGTGACGCCGAACATTTCGTCCAGGTGTTTCTTCTCTGCGATCAACGGCGGGCAGAAGGCGATGTTGTCGCCGATGGGGCGCACGAACACGCCGCGGTCCCAGCACTTTTCGAACACCTCCTTCGCGCGCGCGCCCGGGGCGCCCGCGCGCGCCGCGAACTCGATCGCGCCGATCAGGCCGAGGTTGCGGCAATCGACCACATGCGGCAGTCCCTTGAACGAATGCACGCCATTCTCGAAGTCCGCGGCCAGCGTTTGCGCGCGCGTCAGCAGACCCTCTTCGGCGTAGGTGTCCAGGGTACCCAGCGCCGCGGCGCAGGCAAGCGGATGCCCCGAATAAGTATAGCCGTGGAAGAAATCGATGCCGTTGCCCGAAGCCTGCGTGAAGGTATCGTAGATCCCGCGTTTCACGATCACCCCGCCCAAGGGCACGGTGCCGCTGGTGATGCCCTTGGCGAAGGTAATGAGATCGGGCGTGACGCCGAAATATTGGCTCGCGAAGGGCTTGCCCAGGCGCCCGAAGCCGGTGATCACCTCGTCGAAAATGAGCAGGATGCCGTGCTTGTCGCAGATCTGGCGCAGGCGCTGCAAATAACCCTGCGGCGGAACCAGCACCCCGCCCGCGCCCGACACGGGCTCGACGATCACGGCGGCGATGTTGGAAGCATCGTGCAAAGGGATGATGCGGGCCTCCAGCTCATCGGCGAATTCGGCGCCCTCGGCCGGCTGGCCGCGCGAGTAGGCGCTGCGCGCGGGGTCGTGCGTGTGGCGCAGATGATCCACGCCGGGCAGCATCACGCCGTAGGCCTTGCGGTTCGCGGGCACGCCGCCCACCGAAATACCGGCGAGGTTCACGCCGTGATAGCCGCGCTCGCGGCCGATGAACCGGGTGCGCGTGCCCTCGCCCTTCAGGCGGTGGTAGACGAGCGCGATTTTCAGCGCCGTGTCCACCGCCTCGGAGCCGGAATTGACGAAAAACACCTGCTCCATGCCCTCGGGCGCGAGCCCGGCGATGCGGCGCGCGACCTCGAACGGCAGCGGATGGCCGAGCGAGAACGAGGAGGAGAAATCGAGGATGCCGGCCTGCTTGCGTATGGCCTCGACGATTTTCGGCCGGCAGTGCCCGGCATTGACGCACCACAGCGTCGCCAGGCCGTCGAGCACCTTCTTGCCTTCCACTGTGGTGTAGTACATGCCTTCGGCCGAGGCGATCATCCGCGGCGAGCGTTTGAACTCGCGGTTGTTAGTGTAGGGCATCCAGTAGTGCTCGAGGTCGAGCGGCTGCGACGACTGCTGCGGTGCGTTCATGGTCTGTACTCCGGATACTGCAATGAGGGGATCGCCGAAGATCGGGGGCACCGTCTGCCGGCGCCCCTGGGAATCAGCCCAGCGTCGGCATGTTGAGGCCGGCCGCGGGCGTGTCGTCGTGCGGCCAGCGCGTGGTCACGACCTTGGTGCGGGTATAGAACTTCACCCCCTCCACCCCGTGCATGTGCAGGTCGCCGAAGAGCGAGGCCTTCCAGCCCCCGAAGGAATAGAACGCAACCGGCACCGGGATGGGCACGTTCACGCCCACCATGCCCACCTGGATCTCCTCCTCGAAGCGCCGCGCCGCGCCGCCGGAGTTGGTGAATATGGCGGTGCCGTTGCCATAGGGATTGGCATTGACCAGCGCGATCGCCGCATCGAGGCTGTCCGCGCGCAGCACCGCCAGCACCGGGCCGAAGATCTCGTCCTTGTAGATTTTCATTCCCGGCTTGACCTGGTCGAACAGGGTGGTGCCGAGGAAAAAGCCGTTCTCGTAGCCCGGGATTTTCTTGTTGCGCCCGTCCAGCACCAGCTTCGCGCCTTCGGCCACGCCGCTGTCGATATACCCCGCGACCTTGTCGCGATGCGCCGAGGTGACGAGCGGCCCCATTTCCACGCCCTCGCCGTCGCCGGGGCCGACCTTGATTTTCCCGGCCTTGTCACGGAGCATCCTCACCAGGGGATCGCCGATGGCGCCCACCGCGACCACCGCCGAGATCGCCATGCAGCGCTCGCCCGCCGAGCCGTAGGCCGCGCCGATCAGCGCGTCGGCGGTGAACTCCAGATCCGCGTCCGGCAGCACCACCGCGTGGTTCTTGGCCCCGCCCAGGGCTTGCACCCTTTTCCCGTTCCTGGCGCAGGTCTCGTAGATGTATTTCGCGATGGGCGTGGAGCCGACAAAGGACACGGCATGAATGCCGGGATGATTGAGGATCGCATCCACCGCCTCCTTGTCGCCGTGCACCACGTTGAACACGCCGTCGGGCAGCCCCGCCTCTTTGAACAGCTCGGCCATTTTCATGCTGGTCGAGGGCACTTTTTCAGAAGGCTTGAGGATGAAGGTATTGCCGCAGGCGATCGCCACCGGGAACATCCACAGCGGCACCATCGCCGGAAAGTTGAACGGCGTGATGCCGGCGCACACGCCCACCGGCTGGCGCAGCGTGTGGCAGTCGACGCCGGAGCCGGCGTTCTCGGTGTACTCGCCTTTCAACAATTGCGGAATGCCGCAGGCGAACTCGATCACTTCGATGCCGCGCTGCACGCTCCCGAGCGCATCGGGCAGCGTCTTGCCGTGCTCCTCCGAGGCGAGCCGCGCCAGTTCCTTCTGATTGACCTGCATCAGCGCGAGAAACTTCTGCATCACGCGCGCGCGGCGCAGCGGCGGCGCGTTGCGCCAGCCGGGGAGCGCGGCGCTTGCCGCCTTGACCGCGAAATCGATGTCCTGCGCGTTGGCGAACGGCACGCGCCGGACGACATTGCCGGTGGCCGGATTGGTCACTGCGCCGGAGCGCAGGCTGGTGGACGGAACCGCGCCTCCGTTCACCCACAGGGAAACGCCGGGTTGGCTCACTGCCTTTTCATTGGGAATGTTCATAATATGGCGACCTTGGTCCTTGCTTAGATAGGGGCGCCCCGATCGCGATAGCCTGGATCTCCCGCGCGGCACGGAGCTGGTGGAAATGTCGAATTCGTGAGCGAAATAATACCACAGCGGCACTGTGCCGCATTTCGCATTGTGGTATAGAATCCTGCAATTCGATATCTCCTCACGGGTCATGGCTCAATCCGAATCCAAGAATTCCATCCAGGTCATCGAGCGCATGACGCGCCTCCTGGACGCGCTCGCCCATTCACCCACTCCGGCCAGCTTGAAGCATCTGGCGCAGTCCGCTGCGCTTCATCCCTCCACCGCGCACCGCATTCTCACTGCCATGGTCAACGACCGCATGGTCGAGCGCGTCGAGCAGGGCAGCTACCGCCTGGGCATGCGCCTGATCGAACTCGGCAACCTGGCCAAATCCCGGGTGAGCGTGCGCGAGCACGCGCTGCCGTTCATGCGCGAACTGCACGCGGCCACGGGCGAAGCGGTCAACCTGTCGGTGCGACGCGAGGACGAGATCGTGTACATCGAGCGCACCTCCAGCGGGCGCGCCATGATGCGCGTGGTCAATGTGATCGGCGGGCGCGCGCCGCTGCACATTACCGCGGTCGGCAAGCTATTCCTGGCCGAGGAAGACGCCGCGGGTGTGCACGAATACGCCAAGCGCACCAGGCTGCCCGGCCATACGCGCAACAGCCTGACCGGCCTCGGCGCGCTGGAAAAGGAACTGGACAAGGTGCGCCGGCAGGGCTACGCCCTAGACCACGAGGAGGCCGAACTGGGTGTGCGCTGCATCGGCGCCGGCATACGCGACGATGATGGCACCCTGATCGCCGGGCTGTCGGTATCGGCGCCCGCGGAGCGCATGAAACCAAGCTGGTCTCACCTGGTGAAGGAGACCGCGGAAAAGATTTCGCGGTCTATAGGCTGGAGCGGCTAGCAGCTTGTTGCTGAGATGAGACGCTGCGCGGACGAAAAATCCGTCCGCCCGCAATCGGCGATCTTCTACAAAACCAAACCCAAGCCGTTTTCGCTTTTATCCAAAACCATGTTTTCGGTACGGATGCGATTTTCATCCGTACCGAAAACATGGTTCGCGCGCGGAGCGCGCAATGCTCGCTCTCAGACATTGACCGACGCAGGAGGATCGCTCGATCTGTGGCCC
>Ga0208716_1000855_pt1 | contig 12098 bp, 12 predicted proteins | sample NGESurdeep092012_8_FD_184482 | JGI IMG/M metagenome (GOLD analysis project Ga0208716, IMG submission 184482) | Arctic peat soil microbial communities from Barrow, Alaska - NGEE Surface sample 415-3 deep-092012 (SPAdes) | ecosystem: Environmental > Terrestrial > Soil > Wetlands > Peat ...
GTTGCACGGAAAAACCGTTCGGCGGCTGCTCCCCCTAGTGGAGCGCTTGACCTACCTGGCGAAGCTGCCTACGCGACTGCTGCGGCCGCCTAGGCGAACGGGGTGAAGGACGCTCCCTAACGGTCGCGGCTCTGATCGGAGCCGCGACCGGGGTACCCTCTGGGTCCGGAGCGTTTGGTTTGCTTGCCCCGCGGAAATTCGTGAGTGAGAATAGAGGCACCATGTCCAAATCCAAGATCAGCCGGCGTAGCATGCTCAAGGCGGTGGCGCTGACACCCGTCATGCAGCCCGCCATAGTCTCCCGCGCCATGGCCGCGGACGAAGCGGCCCTGAATGGGGTGGCGGGTATCGATCGCGTGGCCGTGTTGCCGGGCAAGACCTACCTGCGCGGATGGGCCGGCTACGGCGATCCACCGCGGCCGGTCCGCGCCGGCAGGGGCGCGCAACCGGTGGCGCCGCCGGTTCCCACCGGCCCCACGCCTACCGTGACCTGGAGCAAGGCGTCGGGTCCCGGGGCGGTGGCATTTGACAACCCCAAGTCGCCGATCACCACCGCGACCTTTACGACTCCCGGCGCCCATGTCATCAAGCTGACGGTGGAGAACGGCCAGGCCACGGCTTCCTCAACCTTGAATGTCCAGGTGGAAACGCCGCCTCCGGCGAAGCAATTGGATGCGGTCTACACCAAGAACTTCAAGGTCGCCAGTCCGCTGTGGAACGCACGGACGAAGGCCCTGATGGTCAATTGGATTCCGCATTGCATCGAGTACATCAATCGCACGGACCTGACGCAGGGTCCCGGTGGAATCGATAATTTCGTCGAAGCCGGAAAGGCCTTGCGCGGGGAGCCCCACGGAAATCACAAGGGCTATGTGTTCTCCAATGCCTGGGTGCACCAGACGGTGGAGGCGATGAGCATCGCACTGATGATCGACCCGCAGGGCGATGCGGAGACGGTCAAAGCTCACGAAAAAATGCGGGCGACGCTGGACGACTGGATTCCCAAGATTCTGGCGGCCCAGGAACCGGACGGGTACTTGCAGACGGCGTTCACCCTGCCGCGGGTGAACGGGCGCGGCGACGTTACCCCCGGCCCCTTCAAGCATTGGGAGAGGCGCGGCGATCACGAGGGTTATACGGCGGGCTATTTCCTGGAGTCGGCGATTAACCACTACCTGATGACCGGCAAGAAGGATGCGCGGTTGTACAATGCGGCCAAGAAGCTGGCCGATTGCTGGTACAACAATCTCGGTCCGGCGCCTAAGAAGGCGTGGTACGACGGCCACCAGGAGATGGAACAGGCTCTGGTGCGCTTCGGGCGTTTCGTCAACGACATGGAAGGCGGCGGCAAGGGCCAGAAGTATGTCGAACTGGCCAAGTTCCTGCTGGACAACCGCAATGCCGGGTCGGAGTACGATCAGAGCCACCTGCCGGTAACCCAGCAGTATGAGGCCGTGGGGCACGCCGTGCGCGCGGTCTACACTTACTCGGGTATGGCCGACGTTGCGGTGGAGACGCACGACCCGGACTATCAAAGCGCGGTGAAATCGCTCTGGGATAACATCGTCAATAAGAAGTATTACCTCACCGGCGGGGTGGGCAGCGGCGAGACCTCGGAAGGCTTCGGTCCGAATTACTCGCTGCGCAACGCCGCCTATTGCGAATCCTGCTCCAGTTGCGGCGAGATCTTCTTCCAATGGAAGATGAACCTGGCTTACCACGATGCCCGGTACGTGGACCTGTACGAAGAGACCATGTACAACGCTCTGCTCGGCTCAACCGATCTGGAGGGTACGAATTTCTACTACACCAACCCGCTGGATGCCAATGAGGCGCGAACTGCCTGGCACGTTTGCCCGTGCTGCGTGGGCAATATCGCCAGAACTCTGCTCATGCTCCCTACCTGGGCGTATGCCAAGAGCGCCGACGGCGTGTATGTCAATATGTTCGTGGGCAGCACCATCAATCTGGAGAATGTGGGCGGCACCGATGTCCAGATGGTGCAAGCCACAAACTACCCATGGGACGGCAAGGTCACGATCACGGTGAATCCCAAGGTTTCGAAGAACTTCAGCTTGCGGATTCGGGCGCCGCAACGCAATGTCAGCAGCCTATATCACGGCACGCCGGACACGAGCGGTATCACTTCGCTTGCAGTCAACGGGACGGCCGTGAAACCAGCCATGGACAGGGGCTACGCCGTGATCGCGCGCGCCTGGAAAGCCGGCGACAAGGTTGAGGTGGTGCTGCCGCTCAAAGTGCAGCGCGTACGGGCCAGCGGCATGATTGAAGCCACGCGGAATAAGGTAGCCCTGCGCTACGGCCCCCTGCTGTATAACATCGAGCAAGTGGACCAGGATATCACGAAGTCGCTGAATGCCGATTCTCCGTTGACCACCGAATGGAGAGGCGATCTGCTGGGCGGGGTGATGGTGATCCAGGGCAAATTCGCCGATGGCAGCCCGATGATGGCCATCCCGAACTTCGCGCGGACCAATCGCGATCCGGCGGCGCCTCCGCCTCCTGCCGGTCCCCCGCCCGGGGCCGACACGCGACCGCCTCGGCGGCCCGCCACCTCTATCGTGTGGATCAAGGAAGGGTAGTTCCAGTTGGCAGGCGGACCCAGAGGGTACCCCGCCTGCCCCACCCCGCACAAGGCGGAGCCTTATGCCACCAACTGTTGTGATTTCTGTGCGTTGCGACCCAATTCCCGGGCCGAATCGCGGTTCTGTCCGCGTCATTGATATTTTCTACTGGACTCCGTCGCCGGAAACTGCTAATCTCCCGCCAATGGCGCACTTTAAGGGGGCCTATGAACATTCTGCGCGACGAACTGAAACGTGACCTGATGAATCGCGGGTTTTCGCGCCGCAACTTCGGCCGGATCGCCGCCATGATAACCGCCGGAGCGACGCTTCCGTTCTATAACGAGCCCGCCCTGGCGCAGCTTTCCAAAGTCAACGCGCCGCCGGACGCCGTGCTTCTCAATGCCAACGAGAATCCGCTGGGACCTTGTAAGGAAGCGCGTGAAGCCGCTGCCGCGATGATTCAACACGGCGGGCGCTACCGCTATAGCGAAGGCGACCGGGTGCAACAACTACTCTCTGAGCAGGAAGGCGTGAAGCTGGATTACGTGCGGATCTACGCCGGTTCCAGCGCTCCCTTGCACCAGGCGGTTCTGGCCTTCACCGGGCCCAAGCGTCCTTTTGTCATGGGCGAACCCGGTTATGAATCGGGCGCCGGCGCCGCCGCATTCATCGGCGCCGAAACCATCAAAGTCCCGCTGATGAAGAACAATGCCTACGCCCACGATGTGAAGGCGATGGCCGCCGCCAGCCCCACGGCCGGCCTGATCTACATCTGCAATCCGAACAACCCCACCGGGACGCTGACATCGGCATCCGATATCGAGTGGCTGGTGGCCAACAAGCCGGCGGGCAGCGTGGTGATGATCGACGAAGCCTACACGCACATCGCCGGCGCTGCGTTCCACACCGATATGGTGGCGGCCGACAAGGACGTGATCGTTCTGCGCACGTTCTCCAAAATTTACGGTATGGCCGGTCTGCGCGCCGGCGCCGCCATCGCGCGCCCGGACCTTTTAAGGAAGCTCGGCGGGTTCAGCGCCGGCATGATGCCGATCACGGGGATGGCTGCCGCGAGCGCGAGCCTGGAAGCGAAGTACGTGATTCCGGAGCGGCGCAAATATATCGCCGGCGTGCGCGAGGAAACCTACAGCTTCCTGGAAAAGCACAACTTCAGCTACGTGCCCGGCAAGTCGAACTGCTTCATGATCGATGTGAAGCGCCCCGTCCGGGAAGTTATCAGCGCACTGCGAGCCGAGAAGATCTACGTCGGGCGGCCTTGGCCGGTCTGGCCCACCCACATGCGCGTCACCGTCGGCCTCGCCGAAGAGATGAAAAGATTCCAGGACGCCTTCCGTAAGGTGATGGCGTAATCTTCCGCGCCGGGATGGGACTTGGGTCCCCGGGCGGGGAACGGTACGCCTGGACGCGGTTGCTCGGGCATTGTTCGGGCGGGGTGATCGCGGCACCGATCGCGCTGCCCTACGGCCACGCCATGGCGTCCCTCATGGGGTTGCGGCCCGTGCTGGCATAGCGACGCTTCCCAGATTGACGTTGTGGGGCCAGTTTCCGCTAACCGCACAGCAGTAGGGCCAAAAAAGAAACAGCCCCGAGCTGGGTACTCGGGGCCTGCACTCAGAGGGAGGCGGTGGGAGGGGACTCACCGCCTGGGATGCTGTCTGTTGAATTGAGCCTAGCAGTTTAAGATCAAGTTGTCCAGTATTATTTTTGAAATTATTTTTGAAATATTTTGAGGGACACTGGCTCCGGAGGCGCGTGGAGTTTGAGGGATGCGATTTCAATGCGAACCGGTCGCGTTCCCGAGCAGCCGGCGAAGCGTGCTCCAAAAAGATAAAGGCCCCGAGTTGGGTAACTCGGGGCCTGCACTCAGAGGGAGGCGGTGGGAGGGGACTCACCGCCTTGGATGCTGTCTGTTGAATTAATGCTAACCGTTTAAGGCCTTGTTGTCTACTATTATTTTCAACTATTTTTGGGGCTGTGCCGCCGGCAGCCAAAAGGGCCCAAACCGGGCTATCGCCATGCTGCGTGGTGGAGTGCCGGGAAGGGTCGAGGAAAACTGCTCGGAGAGTACTGGTTATTAGGACCACCAAGGTTTCTCGTACGCTATTGTAAATAGGTCAGATAGCAGAATTATGCCGGGCTGGCGTCAGGGGGCGATAGCGGCATCCAAATAACTAAAGACAGCTTGAGCCGCCGGAGCGCGCGTTGTAATTTGGCGATTGGAAGGCGGTGTCTGGTGATCGATACCTATGAAGACAGAACGTTCAGCGCCAAGAGCGACCGGGAACGACGGACCAAACGTCGCTTCCAGATCGATCAGGAAGTCCGTTATAAGATGCTCTACGGTCAGCGCATCGCCGAGACCGGCGTGGGCAGAACCATGAACATCTCTAGCGGCGGCGTGTGGTTCAGCACCGAGAACATGCTGACCAGCGGCATGCCCGTGGAGCTTTCCATGAACTGGCCGGTTCTGCTGAACGACGTCTGTCCGATGAAGCTGATGATCTACGGATGCGTGGTGCGCAGCAACGAAAAGGGCGCCGCGGTGGCGATTGAACGCTACGAGTTCCGCACCCAGGGTTCGCGCACCTTCCAGAGCACGGCCGCCGTCCCTCTGGAATTGCGCCTGGTTTAGCCCCACTGAACAGCAGTGGCCGCGCCCGGTCCTGGGACCGTGGCACGGCCACTTTTCTTGGTCCGGCGGCGGTGCCGGCGGCGCCTCGACTAAAGCGCGCGGAGCATGCGGGCGGGCAGGGTGACAATCGCCCAGACCAGGCCGAGGGCGCCTTCCACGGCGATCCCCGCCAGCCGGAAGGGCAGCAGGAACAGCCAAACCAGCGGATAGAGCACCAGGGCCGCCAGGGCCAGCGGCCAGCACAGCACCAGCAGAATACACCACAACAGGAACTTCATCTTGGGCCTCCTCGGGAAGCCAGGGTCTTGGCGTTGCTTTCCATTGGTCCCATTCTCCCCATACGTAAAAACGCAGGCAAATGTTCGAGTCTGCTACCATAAAAATCTTACCTGATGCTGCGATTTGAGACGGCTGGAGAGTCCCACGGCGAATGCCTGGTGGCTACGATCAACGGGCTTCCCGCCGGAATACCTATATCACTGGAAACCGTGAACCGGGAACTGTGGCGCCGCCAGCAAGGCTACGGACGCGGGGGACGGATGAAGATCGAGACCGACCGGGCGGAGATCGTGGCCGGGGTGCGCCACTCCCATACCATCGGTTCGCCGGTGGCGATTCTGATCCGCAACCAGGACTGGCGGAATTGGACCGAAGCCCTGCCGGTGGAAGATATCGATGGCGGCGAGGAAAAGCGTAAGCCGGTCACCCGTCCGCGGCCGGGGCACGCCGACCTGGCCGGGGCCATCAAGTACAATTTCCACGACGCCCGCTACATTCTGGAGCGCGCCAGCGCCCGGGAGACCGCCGCGCGGGTGGCGGTTGGCGCGATCGCCAAGGCGTTGCTGGGGGAATTCGGCATACAGGTGTTGAGCCACGCGATCGCGGTGGGGCCGGTCCGCCTGGAGCGCACAGCCGATTGGGACGAATTGGTGGAACTGAGCCGGCGCGACGAGATACTGCTGGGCTGTGTGGATGCGGCCACGGAGTTGCGCATGCAGGAAGTGGTAGACCACGCATACCGCACCGGCGATACGGTGGGCGGCGTGTTTGAAGTGGTGGCGCGCGGCGTCCCCGTGGGCCTCGGTTCGCACGTGACCTGGGATTCGCGGCTGGACGGGCGGTTGGCGCAGGCCATCGTCTCCATACAGGCGGTGAAGGGCGTCGAGGTAGGGTTTGCGGCGGAGGGCGCGGCCCGCATGGGTTCCCAGGTGCAGGACACGATCCATTACGACCGCGAGGGGCGGCGCTTCACGCGCGGCGCCAATCGCGCCGGGGGACTGGAGGGGGGGATGACCAATGGACAGGATCTGTTGGTGCGCGGCATGCTGAAGCCGATTTCGACGCTGCGGCGGCCCTTGGAGTCGGTGGATCTGGTGACGCGGGAAACGTCGCCCGCGGCCTACGAGCGGAGCGATGTCTGCGTGGTCCCGGCGGCGGGGGTGATTGGCGAAGCCATGGTGGCGATTATACTGGCGCAGGCGTTTCTAGAAAAGTTCGGCGGCGATTCGCTGACCGAAACGCGCCGCAATTTCGATGGATATCGGGAACAGGTGAAAAACTACTGAGAGCTATGGTTTATCCGATTGTGAAACTTGGCGACCCCGTGCTGGAGCGCGAGGCCGCGGAAGTGACTGAATTCGACACGCCGGAACTGCACAAGTTCCTGGACGATATGTTCGAATCGATGTATGCCGCCAAAGGCGTGGGCCTGGCGGCGCCGCAGATCGGCGTTTCCCGCAAGATCGCCGTGATCGATGTCTCCAACGGCGAGAAACCCGAAGACAAGCTGGTGCTCATCAACCCCACCATCCTGAAGATCGATGGCCGGCAGGAAGGCGAAGAGGGCTGTCTAAGTATTCCCGGATTCCGCGAGCAGGTACGGCGCGGCCGCAGCGTCGTCATACGGGCGCAGAATGCGCGGGGCGAGGTGTTCGAGCAGACCGCCGAGGATCTGCTGGCGCGCGCGTTCCTGCACGAGACCGAGCACCTCTACGGGAAGCTGTACATCACCCACATCAGCGTGCTCAAGCGCGACCTGATGAAGCGCAAGATCAAGAAGTTGCAGCGCGCCGGGGACTGGAGCTAGGCGCCTTGACCGTGTGGTATTGTGCTCATGCAACAAGCTATCGCTCCCTGACGGTCGCGGCTCAGATCGGAGCCGCGACCGTCAGGGAGCGATCTTGCATTAGCACTGAAACTCGCGGCCGAAGATCTAGACCCTCATGCGCCTGATATTCCTGGGCACTCCCGCCTTCGCCGTTCCCACGCTGGAGGCCATCGTCCGGGCGGGGCACGAGGTGGCGGCGGTGCTCACGCAGCCCGACCGGCCGCGCGGCCGGGGGCAGAACGCGGCGGCGTCTCCGGTGAAGCAGGCGGCGCTCGGGCTCGGCCTGACGGTTTACCAGCCGGAACGCGTGCGCCGTCCCGAAGCGGTGGAGTATCTGCGCGGCATCGACAGCGATGCCATGGTAGTGGTGGGTTACGGACAGATTATTCCGCAGGTAGCGATCGATCTGGCGCCGCTCGGCATCATTAATGTACACGCCTCGCTGTTGCCGAAGTATCGCGGCGCCGGACCCATTCAATGGGCGATTGTGCGCGGGGAGACGCGCACGGGCGTTACCACGATGCGGATCGATGCGGGGCTGGACACTGGGGATATGCTGCTCAAAGCGGAGACCGAAATCGGCCGCGACGAGAATGCCGTGGAACTCGGCCGGCGCCTGGCGGTGATGGGCGCGGGCCTGCTGGTGGAGACGCTGGAGGGACTGCTGGGGGGCAAGATTGTCGCCGAAAAACAGGATGACACGCAAGCCACGCTGGCGCCGCTGCTGAAGAAGGAAGACGGCGCGATCGATTGGACCCAGCCGGCGCAGGCCATCCACAATCGCGTGCGCGGCCTACAGCCCTGGCCGGGTGCGCAGACCAGCTTTCGCGGGGTGCCGCTGCATGTGTGGAAAACCAAGAGCCCGACCAGGGGGTCGGGCGCGGTCGGACCCAGAGGGTACCCCGACCGCCCCACCGCCGGGAAGCTGCCCGGGCAGTTTGTCAGTTTGAAGCCGCCGGTGGTGGCCTGCGGCGACGGAAGCCTGGAACTTCTCGAAGTGCAACTGGAAGGCCGCAAGCGGATCTCCGCCGCGGATTTCGCCAACGGGCAGCGCTTGACGGACAATGATATTTTAGGAGAGCCACGGATTTGAAGCTTCCGCTGGGATACAAATACGCCGCCACCTACGCCGGGATACGGCAGGTGGAGAAGGACGATCTGGCCCTGATCGTGAGCGGTTTGCCGGCCAATGCCGCCGCCGTTTTTACGCAGAACCGCGTGCAGGCCGCGCCGGTGCGCCTGGGCCGGAGTCACCTGAAAGCGTCCAAGGGTCTGTGCGGCGCCGTGGTGATCAATGCCGGCAACGCCAATTGCGCCACGCGGAGCGGCGATGCGGTTGCCCTGGCCACCTGCAAGGCGGCGGCCAAGCTGCTGCATCTGAAGGTGCCTCTGGTGGTGCCGTCCTCGACGGGCGTGATCGGGGTGGAACTGGACCCGCGCAAGATTATCGACGCGCTGCCGCGCCTGGTGAGCGGACTCAGCGCGGATGGCTTCGACTGTGTGGCGCGCGCCATCATGACGACGGACCTGGTGCCGAAGACGGCCTTCGCGGAAGCCAGGCTGCGGCGCGGCGCTGTCAGGGTGGCGGGCATGACGAAGGGCAGCGGGATGATCCAGCCGATGATGGCCACCACGCTGGGTTTCGTGATGACCGACGCGGTAATTCCGCCCACGCAACTGCGCGTCATGCTGAAGCGCGGCGTGGAGCGCAGCTACAACCGCATCTCGGTGGACGGCGACACCTCCACCAACGATACGCTGCTGCTGCTGGCCAACGGCGCATCGGAAGTGCGGCCGGATCCCGGGGAGTTTGCCATGGTGGAAGCGGCGATTACCGATGTCATGGAATCGCTGGCGCAACAGATTGCGCGCGATGGCGAAGGGGCCAGGAAGTTGATCACGATCACGGTAACCGGGGCGGGGGATTCGGAAGCCGCGGCGCGAATGGCGCGCGCCATCGCCAATTCGCCGCTGATGAAGACGGCGATCGCCGGTGCAGACCCGAACTGGGGCCGCATACTCTCGGCCGCCGGCAATGCGGGCGTCACGTTCGATCCGAAGAAAACCGACATCCACATGCAGGGTGTCAAGGTGTGCCAGGGCGGGCTGGCCGCGCCCTTCGACGAGCCGGAACTGAAAGCCAAACTGGATGCGGCGGATTGCGAAATCCGCGTGGCCCTGGGCGGGAAGGGAAAAGGCGAAGCGCGCTTCTGGACCTGCGACCTGACGGAAGGGTACATCCGGATCAACGCCAGCTACCGGACCTGACATGAGGCGCCGCGCACTCCTCATGCTTCCGCTGGCGGTCTGCTGCCGCGCCGCCGACCCGGCGCGGGAAGTGCTGGATCTGGTTGCCGATGCCGCGGCTTCGCTGAGCGCGGGCAACGTGGCGCTCTTCCTGAAGGCGTTCGACCCCAAAATGGCGGGCTACGCGAAACTGCGGGAGAACGTCACGGGGCTGATCGCACAGGGCGACGTGCAATCCCTGATCGACCCTTTGGAAGACGAGGGAGACGACCGCCGGCGGGTAGCGCAGTTCCACTGGACGCTGCGCATCCAGCGCGGGCAGCAGGCTACCAGTTTCGCGCGCCGCGAGCAGGTGGTGCAGTGCCGGGTGGAAAAGCAGGGCGGCAAGTGGCGGATCGTGGAGTTGGAGCCGATCGAATTCTTCGCGCCGGGGTCCTGAGCGCGCGTAGCGGACTCCGCTTCAGCGCGATGTGACGTTGCGGATCAGGGCGAAGGCCGCGTCGCGTTGCTGAATCGCAATCTGGAAGTCTTTGGTGCCCGAGGGCGGGATTTTTTCCACGATCGCGTTCACCGCGCCGAGTTGAGACCCGGCGGCGTTGGTCAGATCGATGACCAGTTCGGTGACGGCGATCTCTCTCCTGGTGGTGTTCTTCACCACGCCAACCAACCGGGACCCTTCCACCTTGATTTCGATCACCTGCACATCGGTGGCCGGTGGGAGCTGAATGGCCTGGTCCAAATTGGGCAGCAGTTTCGCCGTGATCTCGGCCGCCGTAAGTGGCTTGACGGGTTTGGGTGCGGGAGGCTGGAGGGATCTGCTCAATATGACGATGCCCAAAGCCAAGACCACGCAGGGTATGGCGATCAGGCTCCAGGATTTGAGTTTTTGGGTCAGGGTCCGGTTGGTCAGATAGAGCGGGTCGGAGGGTGCGGGGCCGCCGGAGAGAAGGCGCTCGACAGGGCCACGCAGAGGGCCGAGCCACGTGAGTTGCCGCTTCGGTGCCGTCTGCCCGCCGGGTTTCATGCCCGCAAACACAATCGATTCGAGGAATTCCCGGATTCGTTTCATGGTGGTACCGCCAAAAGGGCTGTCCATTGGCTAGTATAGCGTGGAGCGGGGACTGACAAGACTGACATGAATTTTCGGCGCAGTTTGCCGGAAATTCGCTGTCAGTCCTGTCTGTCCCCGGTTTCCCGGGGTTCGGCGAGCAGCGTCTCGAGGGTGCGAAGATTGCCGGGGCGGCCCATCACAATCAGGTAGTCGCCGCCCTGCACAGCGGTTTCGGCGGGCGGGTTGAATACCATTACGCCACTTTCCTTGCGAATGGCCATGACGATGACGCCCACCTCCTTGCGCAGTTGCATTTCCTTGATGGTTTTGGACACCATCTCGCTAGTGCCGGCGACGCGCACCTGTTCGATGGCGATATCCTCGCCGACGTCCTTGGTGGTGAAGTCCAGGAATTGCACGACGTGGGGGCGCAAGAGGGATTGCGCCAGGCGATGGCCGGTAATCGCGTAGGGCGCGAATACGGCGTCGGCGCCGGCGCGCCGCATCTTAGCTTCGGCGCCTTCCTCGGCGGCGCGCGTGGCAACGTAGATCCCCGGATTGAGCCCCTTGGCGGAGAGCAGGACGAAGAGGTTGTCGGCGTCGGTGGCGAGAGCGGCGACCAGGCCGCGGGCGCGCTCGATGCCCACCAGGCGGAGGGTCTCGTCCTGGGTGGAATCGGCGGCTACGGCCAGCATGCCCGCAAGCATGGCGCGTTGCACGCGGTCTGGGTCGATGTCCACGACGACGAAGGGCACGCCGGCGCGCCCCAGTTCGTTGGCGGCGCCGCGGCCGACACGTCCGAATCCGCAGATGATGTAGTGATCTTTCAGGTTGTCGATCATGCGTTTGTTCCGCCGCTTGCCACTGGGGTCGCCGAACTCCAGTTCGATGATGGTCTGGGTCATGGCGCCGATGGCGATGAAGATCGTGGTCACCCCGAACACGATCAGGAAGGAATTGAAGACGCGACCGGCGTGGGAGAGCGGATGGATCTCGCCGTAGCCCACCGTCGTCATGGTGATCAGCGTCATGTAGAACGCATCGAAGGGTGGGTACCCGTCAATCACGGTGAAGCCCACTGTCCCGATGGAGAGTGTGGTGACGATGGCCACAACAATCAGGATGAAGCGCCGTGTGAGCCGGTTCATGGTGACGTCTGGATCAAGTATAGCGGGATGCGCCACGGAATACGGCGAAGCTTAAAAGTGTGAACCGGGCGACCGCGTCTGTTAAACTGGGAAAGACCCGTCACGATTCACCGCTTTTTGAGGGCCGGTAGCTCAGTTGGTAGAGCATGTGACTTTTAATCACAGGGTCGCGGGTTCGAGTCCCGCCCGGCTCACCACTCGAACTATATCAAAACAAACGCCTTACAGCAGAACACCGTTGGCCGGTCAGCGGACGGGGGTGGCGCGCATTATAATTACCAGACATGATCGATCGCACAGCCTT
>Ga0208716_1000857_pt1 | contig 12090 bp, 8 predicted proteins | sample NGESurdeep092012_8_FD_184482 | JGI IMG/M metagenome (GOLD analysis project Ga0208716, IMG submission 184482) | Arctic peat soil microbial communities from Barrow, Alaska - NGEE Surface sample 415-3 deep-092012 (SPAdes) | ecosystem: Environmental > Terrestrial > Soil > Wetlands > Peat ...
TTCTTGGTGTTCGGCATCGAGACGGCGAGGAGGATGTGCGCTACGTCCCGGACATCGAGGGTCGGAGGCTCAAGGAAGTGGTCCGAAAGTGGAGCTCCCCGTAGCTGTGCGAACTCGTCGCGCATCAGGTCGGAGTAATTGACCATCGCGAGTCGGACCACCGAGTTTGTGAAAAAGTCCCGGGCCCGTTGATCCCAGGAGGAATCGCCAGCACTTCTCGAAGCGTTACTCCACCACGCCCTCGCCGACCTCGGCCGGGAATCGAGCACGAGCGCGTCGAGAAGTGACGTCCTTCGATCGAGAGTCGTCAATCGCTTCCTCCAGAGATCCTCTTCGACATTCACCTTTCGGAGAACTCCGACTTCCAGACGCGCCACGCCGATTCCGAGAAGCGCCGACATGGTCTCCGGGCGCACGTGAAGCGACTCGTTGAGATTCCACGAAGCCTCCAGCGAACGCGCGGCCTGGTCGTGGTGACCGGCGTGCGCCCGCGCAAGGACGCGGCCGACGAGGACGCGTTGCAGGCGCATCTGCCCGAGACCGTTCGGCATCCGCCGATCATTCTCTGGAAGGGAGAGATCGAACGCCCATTCGGGAGGCGGTCCTGCGATAAGAAGCGATTCGATTGCATCGAGGTCGGCGCGCTTCTCCTCTAAGAATCGGGTGACCTCTTCAGGCGGCGCTTCGATCGAAGCCTCGGGCTTAGAGATCTGGACCGAGATGTAATCGAGAAGGGCCTGCCCTCTCTTCGCTTCGGCAGGCGCGAGGGGACGCGGCATGGTCCCGACCGTTCGCACCGAGGGTGCGAGATCGAATCCGAGAACCTTCGAGAGCTCCTCCACCTGCTTCGCCGCCTCATTCGTCTCGCGCTTCGGGTACTTCTTCTTCAGATCGTCGAGACCGCCGAACGTTGCGGTCCATGCGCGGTCGCACTGCTCTTCTCTGCGCGCCGCCCACATGTTTCCGCCGACGACCCATAGACCGGTCGCCAGAAACGCGGCCGCGAGTGAGAGGACGACGACGCGCCTGAGCTTCACGGTTTTCTGTTTCCCGTCAGGCCTTCGGCGTCCGCGCGGCCAGGGCTGCGTCCGTTTTCCGGATCTCGAGGGCGAGAACGTTCGCCCGGCGCCAGGAGCCGACCAGGTTTGGCATGGCTTCGGGCGGCACGGCACGCGCGCCGCTTCGCACGAGCGCTGACTGAAAGACCTCCGTGAGCCCTTTCGTCTCCGCGTCCTCCACGGCGCTCTTCGCGGCCGCCTCGGTTGCGGCGCGCCACGCGTCGAGATACGCCGCAGACTCGACGCGATCGCGCCAGGAGCGGAGCAGGACCGCCGCGCGGCCCGAGAGCGGGCCCGCGCGCAGCCGTCCCTCCCGCAGCCTCTTCGCCGCCTCGTGCTGCACCCACGCCTCGCGCTTCCAGGTCAGGAGCATTCCAGCGCGCGGGTCGAGCGTCTTGAGGCGCTCGCGCCAGGCAGCCGCATCGACCGGAATCCGGCGCACGGCCGCGATCTCCAGGCGCGTCGCGGCGATCGAAACGAGCTGGCTCACGATCTCCGGCCGACCGCGCAGCGAGCCCGTGAGCGCGAAGGCGGCGCGGAGCGATTCCTCCGCGCGCGCGTCCTTCGCGGCGGCCCTCGCCTCGGCCCGCCCCACGAGCACGCGCGCGAGCTGCATGTGTCCGGAGAGGTTCGGCACCGGCGCCGCGTAGAGCTTCGAGACATCCACGGCCCACTCGGGCGCGGGCCCCGCAAGAAGCGTCTTCTCGATCGCGTCGAGCGCCGGCGCGTGCGTGGCGAGAAACGACGCGACCGGGGCCGGCGGCGGTTCGGGAAGGCCCTCGGCTTTCGCGGCCTGTGTGTCCGCCCACTTCTCGAGGGGCGCGCGAACCCCGTCCCATTCGGTCTTCTTCGGCCGGCTCGGCTCGTCGTCCGCGAGCTGCTCGCCGCGGGGCCGCATCTCGATCCCCAGAGTCCGCGCCGCGCCCTCGAGGGCGCGCGCCGTCTCGTTCGTGGGAAGCGCCGGGAACCGCGCCGTGAAGTCCCCGAGAGGTCCGAACGACGCCTCCCACGCGGCCTCCGCCGCCCGCTCGCGGCGCGCGGCTTTGAGGGACCCCGCCCCCAGCCAGACGAGCGCCGCCCCCAGGAGGGCGAGAACGAGAAACCCGATTGTCCTTCCGATCCGCATGCAGGGCCTCCGATATTCCGGACAGGGGATGATACGAGGCAGAATGCATCCATGAAACGCTCCGCCAAACTGTCCGCGAAAGACGTCGACGCCCGGCTCTCCATGCTCCCCGGCTGGAAGCGCGCGAAGGGAAAGCTCCACCGCACCTTCACGTTCGCCGACTTCTCAGAGGCGTTCGCCTTCATGGCGCGCGCCGCGCTCGCCGCCGAGAAGCTCGATCACCACCCAGACTGGTCCAACGCTTGGAACCGCGTCGCGGTGGATCTCGACACGCACGACGCGGGCGGCATCACGGAGCTCGACTTCCGCCTCGCCGCGGAAATGAATCGGATCGCGGGGGTCTGAGGGGCTGTCGCCCAATCTGTCGATTTCTCCGCACGCGCCGTTGGGACGAACGGCGGAGCGCACGGGCCGTGTGTCCGGATAAATTACCTTCTAGGAGAATCTTAGGTGCTCTTTGGATGCAACCAATGCCCGTGGCACAGTGTGTGAAGTGCCGCGCCCGGGAGACTCGACCGCCATGTCCCAGAAATGCGTGGAAATGATCTTTGGAAGGCTCGCGACCGACGAGGAACTCCGCCAGGAATTCCGGCGGGATCCGCAGGGGACCCTCGACAAACTCGCCGCCTGCGGCGTGGAGTTGACGATGGCCGAGCGGGACGCTCTTCTCGCGACGAACGGAGCGCTCTTCGAGCGCCTCGCCGAAACCATCGACCCTCGCCTCCAGAAAGCGAGCCTGCGCCCGAACGAGGCGCAACGCCCGGACGCCGAAAAGGGCTCCGACACCGAAAGGAGACCTTCGTGATCCGAAAGGTCCTCGCTTTGACCCTCTCGCTTCTCGCGTTTCCCCTCGCGGCCCAGGAGGCCGGCACACCCGAGGCCGCAGCCGGCGTTCCGCTCTCGCTCGCCGACGCGACGGCGCGCGCGCTCGCCCGCAACCACGACATCGCATTCGAGCGCGACGCGTTCCGGATCACGGACGCGACGATTCTGAAGGCCGAGGGCTCGTACGATCCCTCCTTCCACCTCGACGCGCGCTACCGCAACCACACGGATCCCGTGAACTCGCTCCTGTCCGGTGCGCCGGCGGGCGAAATCGCGCCGTCGGCCGAGGGCTTCGCCACCTCGGCGAGCATCGGCCAGCTCCTCCCGACGGGCGCCACGGTGAACGTGTCGGCGAGCGGATCGCGCGATCTCACGAACAACTTCATTGCGATCCTGTCCCCCGCGTGGAGCACCTCCGTCGGCATCGACCTTCGCCAGCCGCTCCTCCAAGGGCTCTCCCTGGATCCGGCGCGGCGGGCCCTGCGTATCGCCCGGATCGACCGCGACCGCGGATCGGCCAGCCTGCGCCGCACCGTGACCGAGACCGTGGCGTCCGTCGAACGCGCGTACTGGTCGCTCGTGGCGGCCCGGCGCGACGTCCTCGTGCGCGAGGCCAGCGTGAAGCTCGCCGGAGACCAGCGCGACGACACGAAGACGAAGATCGAGGTCGGAACGCTCGCCGAGTCCGAGATCTCGCAGCCGGTCGCCGAGCTCGAGCGCCGCAAGGGCGACCTCTACGCATCGCAGGAATCCGCGCGCCGCGCCGAGCTTCTCCTCAAGCTTCTCCTCCTCGACGACGAGAACGACCCGGCTTGGAACCAGCGGTTGCTCCCGTCCGACAAGCCGGAAACCGACGTCCGCCGCGTCGACCTCGCGACCGCGCTGAAGGAGGCCGACACCCGCCGGCCCGAGATCGCCGAGGCCTCGGCCCGGGTCGCCGAGCGCGACGTGGACGTCGCCTTCGCTCGGAGCCGGATCCTTCCGCAGGTCGACCTCGTGGCCTCGTACGGGCGCCGCGGCCTCGCGGGCGACCTGAACCCGAACGTGCCCGCGATCGGCTTCACGGGACAGCCCGTCGTCGTGCCGGACGCGCTGAACGGCGGCCTCGGGCGCTCGCTGGGCACGATCGGAGAGGGACGATTCCCCGACGCGTCGATCGGCGTCTCGGTCTCGGTGCCGATCCTGAACCGCGCCGCCCGCGGCGACGCCGCCATCGCGAAGGCGCAGAAGAGCCAGGCCCTGACGACGCTTTCCCAGCAGAAGCAGCGCGTCGCCGTCGACGTGCGCAATGCCGCGCTGACGCTCGAGACGGCGGCCGCGCGCATCGAGGCTGCGAAGGCGGGGCGCGAGGCCGCCGAAACGCAGCTCCGCGCCGAGCAGGAGCGTTACGGCGTCGGCTTGTCGACGAACTTCTTCGTCCTCACCCGCCAGAACGAGCTCGCGCAGGCCGCTCTCACCGAGACCGCCGCGCTCACCGATTACCGCAAAGCCCTGACCGACTTCGCGCGCTCCACGGGGGTCCTTCTCGACGAGCGCCGCATCGAGATCCGGGACGACGCTCCGGCCTTCACGGCCGAAGGGAAAAAGTGAACATGACCCGACCGAACGTTTCTCCGATTCTCACGGCCTCTCTCGCCGCTCTCGGGGCTCTCGCCGCCGCCGGCTGCTCGCGAAACGCGAACGGGCGCACGACCGCCGCCGTGCCGGCGCCCGCGCCGATCTCCGTCCGGGCCGCCGCCGTGGAGAGCCGTGTTCTCCCGCGCGTCCTCGAGGTCACAGGCGCCCTCACCGCGGACGAATCGGCGGACGTGGCGTCCGAGCGCGACGGGAACGTCGCGAGCGTCCGCGTGGAACGCGGGACCTACGTCGAGAAGGGCGCCGTCCTCGCGACCCTCGATGACCGCGAGGCGAAGGCGCAGCTCGACCAGGCGCGCGCGAACCTCGCGTGGGCCGAATCCGAATACGTAAGGTACGCCGAGCTCCGGCTGAAGCAGGTTGTCGCGAAGTCCGAGAACCAGCGGAAGGAGACCGATCGCGACCTCAACCGCTCCGCGCTCGTTCTCGCCGAGAAGGCGTTCACCGACTGCGTGATTCGCGCGCCGTTCGCGGGCGTCGTCACGGAGAAGAAGGTCTCCGCGGGCGCCTTCGTGAAGCGCGGCCAGGCGATCTGCGGCCTCGTGAAGATCGACCCTCTCCGCGCCGAGCTCGCGATCCCCGAGTCGGCCGTGTCCGCCATCCAGATCGGACAGAAAGGCAAGCTCAGCGTGCAGTCGTTCCCGGATCGGGCATTCGACGCCACGGTGCGCTACATCGGCCCCTCGCTGCGTTCCGAGTCGCGGACGCTCGTCGTCGAGGCGGTCGTGCCGAATCCGCAGCACTTCCTGAAGCCCGGCCTGTTCGTGACCGCACGTCTCGCGCTTCCGAAGTCCGAAAAGACGCTCCTCGTGCCCTCCGCCGCGGTCCTCACGGACTCGGGCGTCTCGCGCGTCTTCGTGCTCTCCTCCCAGCGGGTCGCCGAGCGCATCGTGGCGCTGGGCGACCACTATGGCGACGCGATCGAAGTGCGCTCGGGCCTCGGGGAGGGTGATCGTGTGGTCGTCAGCCCCGACCGCCGCCTCACGGACGGCCTCGAAGTCGTCCGGCCCAACTGATCGGCGAAAGGAAACCACACCGTGCAGGCCCTCGCCCGTCTCTGCGTCCGCCGGCCCGTCTTCGCGTCGGTCCTCATCATCGCCCTCGTCGTCGTCGGCGGGGTCGGCTACACCAGCCTCGGCGTCGACCGCTTCCCGCGTATCGACTTCCCCGTCGTCGCGGTCATCACCCGGCTGCCGGGCGCCGCGCCCGAGGAGGTCGAGACCGAGGTCACGGACAAGATCGAGGAGTCGATCAACACGATCGCGGGTATCGACGACCTTCAGTCGGTCTCCGCCGAGGGCATCTCGCAGGTGTTCGTGACGTTCGTCCTCGAGAAGAACGTCGACGTCGCGGCGCAGGAAGTCCGCGACAAGGTCAACCGCGTCCTCGCGGAGCTGCCGCGCGACATCGACCAGCCCATCGTCGAGAAGCTCGACCCCGACGCGACGCCCGTCCTCTCCATCGCGCTCTCGGGCACCCGCACGCTGCGCGAGACGACCGAGTTCGCCGACAAGGTCTTCCGCCGCCAGATCGAGTCCGTCAACGGCGTCGGCCAGGTCACGATCCTCGGCGGGCGCTCGCGCCGCATCAACGTGCGGCTCGACACGGAGCGCCTCAAGGCCTATGGCCTCACGGCGGTGGACGTCCGCCGCGCCCTCCAGACCCAGAACGTCAAGATGCCCGGCGGCACGCTGAAAAGCGGCGCGAACGAGGCGACGGTCCGCGTCTACGGGCGCGTCGCGAACGCGAAGGAGTTCGAGCAGATCTTCATCACGCAGAAGAGCGGGCTCCCCGTGCGTGTCGGGGACGTCGCGAAGGTCGAGGACAGCGAAGAGGACGCCGAGCGCGCCGCCTCGAAGGACGGCGTTCCCACGGTCGTCCTCTCCGTGCGCAAGCAGTCGGGCACGAACACGGTCGAGGTCATCAACGCGCTCAAGGCGCGCCTCGCCGAGATCGCGCCCCAGCTCCCGGCGGGCTACACGACCGAGATCGTCCGCGACCAGGGGCAGTTCATCAAGGCGGCCGTCGACACCGTGCAGGAGCACCTCATCCTCGGCGGCTTCCTCGCGGCGCTCGTCGTCCTCCTCTTCCTCGGCAACCTCCGGGCGACTCTCATCGCGGCGATCGCGATCCCCACATCCGTCATCTCGACCTTCGCGCTCATGTACGCGATGGGCTTCACCCTGAACGTCCTGACCCTCCTCGCGCTGACGCTCGCGGTCGGCATCGTGATCGACGACGCCATCGTCGTCCTCGAGAACATCTTCCGGTTCATCGAGGAGAAGAAAGTCATGCCCTTCCAGGCCGCGATCGACGCGACGAAGGAGATCGGCCTCGCCGTCCTCGCGACAACGCTCTCGCTCGTGGCCGTGTTCCTCCCCGTCGCGTTCATGGGCGGCATCGTCGGCCGGTTCATGAACTCGTTCGGCCTCACGATGGCGTTCGCGATCCTCGTCTCGCTCCTCGTCTCCTTCTCCCTCACGCCGATGCTGTCGGCGCGGTTCCTCAAGAGGAAAGAAGAGAAGGAGAAGTCCAAGTCCCGCGGGTTCTATGCCGTCATCGACCGCACCTACATGGCGATGCTCAAGTGGTCGATGGCGCACCGCTGGGTCATCGTCCTCGTCTGCGTCCTCGCCCTCCTCACGGTCCCGATCCTCTTCAAGGTCGTCCCGAAGAACTTCCTCCCTTACGACGACGAGTCGCAGTTCGAGGTGAACTTCCGGGCGCCCGAGGGCACGTCTCTCGAGGCGACCGCGCTCCTCGGGAACCGCATCAGCAAGGACGTCCGGCAGCTGCCCGGCGTCGAGTACGCGCTCCTGACCGTCGGGGGCGACGACGCCAAGACGCCGAACCTCGGGGCCGTCTACGTGAAGCTCGTGGACGCCGACAAGCGCAAGCTCCCGCAGACGGGCGTCATGGACCGCGTCCGCAAGGAGATCCTCCCCCATTACGCCGACTGGAAGCTGCGCACGGACGTCTCGTATGTGAACGCCTTCTCGAGCGGCCAGAAGAACGCCGAGATCATGTACGTCATCAACGGGCCGGACCTGAACCAGCTCGCGAAGATCTCCGACGCGCTCATGGCGAAGCTCCGGGCCGTACCGGGCATCGTGGACGTCGACTCGTCGCTCATCTTCGGCAAGCCCGAGCTCGGCGTCACGGTCGGGCGCTCGAAGGCGTCGGACCTCGGCGTCTCCGTCGCGGATGTCGCCGAGACGCTCCGCGTCCTCGTCGGCGGCGAAAAGGTCTCGGCCTTCGACGACGGCGGGGAGCAGTACGACGTGTACCTGCGCGCCCGGCCCGAGGACCGGGCCGACGAGGCGAGCCTCCGCCGCTTCAACGTGCCCTCGAACCGCCTCGGCGCCGTCCCGCTCGAGGACGTGACCTCGTTCCGGGCGGGCGTCGGGCCGTCGGAGATCCGCCGCCTGAACCGCCGGCGCCAGGTCACGATCATGGCGAACATGAACCCCGGCTTCTCGTCGCAGGTCGCGTTCGACCTCCTCGTGAAGGAGACGAAGGCGCTCAACCTCGACCCGTCCTACACCTACCGGTTTATCGGCCGGTCGAAGGAGCAGGGCCGCGCCGCGCAGAACTTCATGCTCGCGTTCGGGCTCTCCTTCGTCTTCATGTACCTCATCCTCGCGGCGCAGTTCGAGAGCTGGCTGCACCCGATCACGATCCTTCTCGCGCTCCCGCTCACCATCCCGTTCGCGCTGCTCTCGATCCTCATCTTCGGGCAGAGCGTGAACATCTTCACGTCGCTCGGCATCCTCGTCCTCTTCGGCGTCGTCAAGAAGAACTCGATCCTCCAGGTCGTGTTCGCGAACCAGCTCCGCGAGCGCGGGATGGAGCGCGACGCCGCCGTCGTCCTCGCGAGCCGCGAGCGCCTCCGCCCGATCCTCATGACCACCCTCGCGTTCGTGGCGGGCATGCTGCCGCTCCTCGTCTCTTCGGGGCCGGGCGCGGGCACGAACCGCGCGATCGGCTCGGTCATCGCGGGCGGGCAGACGCTCGCCCTCCTCCTCACGCTCCTCGCGACGCCCGTCGCGTACTCTCTCTTCGACGACGCCCAGCAGGCCGCCGGCCGCCTCGTCCGCCGCCTCAGGAAGAAGCCCGCCCCCGAGGCCGCCCCCGTGCCGGAGACCCGGCCGGCCGCGGCCGCGCTTTAGGAGACGCCATGCGCCCTGCGACCCGATTCACCGTCCTGGCCGCCGCGACCCTCGCGGCCGCCTGCCGCAACGGCGGCGACCCGAACGTCGTCGTCCTGAGCGGCCGCCTCGAGGCGCCCGTCGTCGACCTCGCGCCGAAGGTCGCCGGCCGCGTCGTCGAGGTGAAGGTCCGCGAGGGCGACCGCGTGAAGGCCGGCGACCTCATCGCCCGCCTCGACCTCGGGGAGACCGCGCTCGCGCCGGAGCGGGACGCGAGAGGGCTGCAGTCGGCCGAAGCGCGCTTCAACGACCTGAAAGTCGGCAGCAGGAGCGCCGAAATCGCACAAGCGGAGGCGGATGTCGCCGACAAGAAGGCCGCCGTCGAACTCGCACGACGAGAGCTGGAGCGCCAGGAGACTCTTCTTTCCAAGAAAGTAGGAACACAGCGCGACACGGACACCGCCCGCACGACCATGGAACGCGCGGTGGCGAACGCAAAAATGGCGGCCGATCGGCTGCAGCTCCTCCACGAGGGCTTCCGGAAGGGGCAGACCGAGCAGGCGCGTGTCGACGTGGAGCGCGCGCGCGCAGTGCTCAAGCAGTCCGAGTCCGTCGCGCGTGAAGCCGACATCCGCGCGCCCGCGGACGGCGTCATCCTCCACCGCATGGCCGAGCCCGGCCTCCTCCTCGGCGCGGGCCAGCCCGCCGTCACGATGGCGTTCGCGGACCGCCTTTACGTCCGCACGTTCATCCCCGAGACGCAGCTCGGACGGGTGCGCCCCGGCAGCCTCGCCGAGGTGACCGTCGACGCGCTTCCCGGAAAGGTGTTTCCCGCGAAGGTCACGGAGATCTCACCCGACGCCGAGTTCACGCCGAAGCCGGTCGACACGCCGCGCGAACGCGTGAACCTCGTGTATGCCGCGAAGGTCGACCTCGACGCGGGCTGGAACGCGCCGCTCGTGCCGGGCCAGCCAGCCGACGTGCACGTGAAAACCGCGGAGAGCCCCGCGAAAAGCTCCGCCAAGTGATCCGCGCCGAGAGGCTCGTCCGAACCTTCGGCGGCCGGCCGGCGCTCAACGGGATCGATCTTGCAATCGCGCGCGGCGAGATGTTCGCGCTCATCGGGCCCGACGGCGCCGGCAAGACGACGTTCTTCCGGATCGTCGCGGGCCTTCTCGCGCCGACGTCCGGCCGCGCCCTTCGCGAGGACGTGCCGTTCGGGATGGTGCCGCAGCGCTTCTCGCTGTACGAGGACCTCACGGTGGACGAGAACCTCGCGCTCCGGGCCCGGCTTTACTCCGTGCCGCCCGCCGAGAGCGCCGGGCGCGCGAAGGACCTCCTCTCACGCGTCGGTCTCGACCGCTTCTCGACGCGCCTCGCGGGCGAGCTGTCGGGTGGAATGAAGCAGAAGCTCGCGCTCGTCGCGGCGCTCCTGACGCGGCCCGCGCTCCTCCTCCTCGACGAGCCGACGACGGGCGTCGACCCCGTCTCGCGCCGCGAGTTCTGGCAGGTCCTGAACGCCCTCCACCACGAGGGGCTCACGATCGTCGTCTCGACGCCCTACATGGACGAGGCCGAGTACGCCTCGCGCCTCGCCTTCCTCGACGAGGGGCGGCTCGTGGCCGTCGGGACGCGCGATGAGATCCTCGCGGCCTGTCCGGCCGACAACAGCCGCCCCGGTGGGCCGACGCTGGACGACGCCTTCGTTTTCTTCAGCAACCAGAATGGCGAGGCTGGCCGCGTGAGCGACCGGCCGACTCCCCTCCCCTCTTCACCTTCCAAGAAATCTTCGTCTTCCTCTTCGGACATCCTCCTCCGCTGCGACAACCTGACGCGCAAGTTCGGCGACTTCACCGCCGTCGACCGCGTCTCGTTCGAGATCCCCCGCGGGAAGGTGTTCGGCTTCCTCGGCCCGAACGGGTCGGGCAAGTCCACGACGATCCGGATGCTGACGGGGCTCCTCAAGCCCACGTCCGGCACCGCGATCGGGTTCGGCGGCCTCGACGTGGCGAAGGACACGGAGGCCTGGAAAAAGCGCCTCGGGTACATGAGCCAGAAGTTCTCGCTCTACATCGACCTCACCGTCGAGGAAAACCTGCGCTTTTTCGGGTCCATCTATGGTCTTTCACGTTCTCGTCTCGCCGACCGCGTCGGCGCGCTCGCGTCGCGCCTGCGCTTCGAGCCACTCCTCGGGGAGCTCACGGAGAACCTCTCGACCGGCCAGCGCCAGCGCGTCGCGCTCGCGGCGGCCCTGCTCCACGAGCCCGAGCTCCTCTTCCTCGACGAGCCGACCGGAGGCGTGGACCCGAGGGGGCGGCGCCTCTTCTGGGACCTCATCTACGAGCTCGCCGCCGCGCGCGGGATGACGGTCCTCGTCACGACGCACTACATGGACGAGGCCGAGCAGTGCGACCGCCTCGGCTTCATCCTCGACGGGAAACTGATCGCCGCGGGTAGCCCGCCCGAGCTGAAGGGCGCACTCGCCGGCAGGCTCCTCGAGGTGCCGCTCGCGTCCGAGCCGTTCGCGGCGCTCGCGTCCGTGCGGGGCGACGCGAGCCTCGAGGACGCCTATCTCTTCGGCCGGCGCCTGAGAGCCGTCGCCCGCGCGGGCGAGGCCGGCGCGGCGGCACGGCTCCTCGCGCGGTTCGGCGCGCCGGAGGCCGCCGAGCCTTCCCTCGAGGACGTATTCGTATCGCTCGCCCGGAGCGCCGCGCCTTCCGGCGCGGCCGTGGCGGCCTGACGGAGGAACGATGACGCGCCTTCTCGCCCTTGTCCGCAAGGAGTTCCTCCAGCTCCGCCGCGACACAATCACGCTCCGGATGATCGTGATGGTGCCGATCATCCAGACCCTCATCTTCGGCTACGCGATCAACTACGACGTCAAGCACCTCCGGACGGTGGTCCTCGACGAGGACAAGTCGTACGACAGCCGCGAGCTCGTCGCGAAGATGACGGCGAGCGAGTACTTCGACATCGTCAAGCACGTCAGCTCCGAGGCCGAGCTGCGCCACGAGATCGACGCGGGCCACGCCTCCGTCGGCCTCGTGATCGACCACGACTACGGCAAGGACCGGCACCGCGGCACCCCCGCGAAGGCGCTCCTCGTCGTGAACGCCTCCGACACGACGACCGCGAGCCAGGCGATGGCGATCGCGGGCGGGATCTCGAACCAGCTCTCGCTCCGGACGCTCGCGGCGAAAGCCGGCTGGAAGGAATCCGGCCCGCCCGTCGACCTGCGCGTGAGGCCCTGGTACAACCCCGACCTCCGCACGGCGACGTTCATCATCCCGGGGCTCAT
>Ga0208716_1000858_pt1 | contig 12086 bp, 4 predicted proteins | sample NGESurdeep092012_8_FD_184482 | JGI IMG/M metagenome (GOLD analysis project Ga0208716, IMG submission 184482) | Arctic peat soil microbial communities from Barrow, Alaska - NGEE Surface sample 415-3 deep-092012 (SPAdes) | ecosystem: Environmental > Terrestrial > Soil > Wetlands > Peat ...
GAGCGCGATGCCGACCACGCGCGAGAGCGCCACCAGGGCGTCGCGGCTGTTCGCCTGGCCGTCGCCGTCCACGTCCCCCCACCGGCCGGCGGCGTGGCAGAAGGTGCCGTTCACGACCGTCAGCATCGGCAGGAGGTCGTCGAACGTGGGTGCCACGCCCGACATCTCCTCGAAGGTGACCGTGATGTCGCTCGCGCCCGTGTCGCTGTAGACCACGAAATGGCCTACCGCGAGGGTGATGATGCCATCCGCCCCTGACGGCTGGATCGCCGTGAGGCGCAGCACGCCGGCGGAGTCCTCTCGCACGAGCGGCTCGGCGAAGGTCCCCGGGCTCCCGCCGTCGTTGATCAGGACATTCGGGTTGTAGCGGATGGTCATCCGGTAGCCGCCGAGGCGCACGCCCGGGGCGCCGGTCATGTCCACCGTGATCGGCACGTTGAGCGTGTCACCGACCCGGCCGGCCAGGTTGCCGCCCACGCGGGCGACGATCTGCGCCCGAGCCGGTATCGCCCAGGCCGTCAGGGCGAGCGCCGCGAGGAGCAGCGCTCCACCGAACCACCGACGGGGGCTCACGGGTACCTCCGGAAGGACGGGTTCACGTCGCCGCTCCCGGCCGGCGGTGAGGTCAGGCGCACGATGGGCCCGCTCGGCCCGCCTGTGAGCAGCCAGACGGCGTTGTCGCCGCCCGGCCCGGTCGCCGTGAAGAGGATGCCCCGAGGCCCGACGTCGAACCCGCGGGACCCGCCCTGGAGCGCCACCAACGGCTGAGAGGTGCCCCCCGTCGCGCGCACCGACCAGATCGACCGGTCGGACCGCGAGAAGAGCACGCTCGCGTCGTCCGGCGACCAGCGGACCTGGTCGGCGTCGCTGATGGACGCGAGGACGGCAGGGACATGCGTCGTGTCCAGCGTGACAGTGGCCACGGAGCCATCGGGATACGACCCGACAGCGAGCCGCGTGCTGTCGCGGCTCCACGCCACTCCATTGGCACGGTACCCCGACAGCCCGCCGAGGGAGACGCGATTCGCCCCCGAGGAGTCCATCAGCGAGACGACGACACCCTGCAGAAATGCGATCGTCCCGCCTCCGGGCGACCAATCGGGGAGACTGCTCGGCTGGGCCAGACTGGAGTCGAGGTAGCGGCGCCCGGCGCCGGTCAGGTCGCTCCGGCAAAGCTGCAGGACGCCGAGCCAATCGCACTGGAAGACCAATTCCGTCCCCGTCGCGTCGAGACGGGGGAAGTCGTCCAGGTTGTTCGACCCCGCAAGCATCGCCGGCGTCGTCGCCGTGGAGTCGAGGCTGTACAGCCCCGCGCCGGGCCCGTTGCGCTTGAACACGACCGTCTCGCCCGGCGGCGTGAGGCCCGGGCACACGTCCGCGATGCCCGCGCCAACCCGATTGACCGGACCCGAGATGGAGGTCGACATGCCGATGGCGTAGCTCAGCATCATCAGCGCGTCACGCGAGTTGCTGAGCCCGTCGCCGTCCACGTCACCGTGCGGGAGGTCGAAGCCGCCCGCTACGGGCAGGCCGACGGCCGCGGAGAGCGTGATCAGCGCGTCGCGCGAATCGACGCTCCCGCTGGCGTCCACGTCGCCCCACACCTGCGTCGCGTGGCATACCTGGCTGATGCGGCTCGCGACTGATCCGAACGATTGGCCGTAGTAGCAGTAGGAGTAACAGTAATCGTACTGGGCCGAGTACGGACGGATCCAGAGGTACGCGCCGCTCCCCGCCCCCGCCCGGAGGCGGACCTGCAGGTTGACGATGGTCTGCTCGTGCCCGTAGAAACTGCCGGAGGCGTTCACGCGAAGGGAGTCGCCGCCGCCGGTGCTCGAGGTGATGTAGAAGGCGGCGGGCTGCACGCCCAGCACCTCCACGAGCGCCGGATCGAAGAACACCGTGAAGGACGCCTGGGTCGCGTAGTAGTAACAGGTGGACGTCGGCGAGCAGTAGTTGTTCACGAACCGCACCGGCACCGTTGCCACCGCGCTGGCTGTGGCGGCGGCGACGGTGTCCCCCGCGTTCGCGACGTAGAGGACGGCCTGGGCCCGGCCGGCCCGGGCGGCGCCGATGGCGGTCAGCGCCGCGAGCCCGAGTCCCTTCAGCGCGCGCTTCATGGCCGCACCCCCTGGCTCCGCGTGCCACCTGGTGAGGCGGCGTGCGCCGCCGCCCGCGCGGCTTGCGCCGCCTTCGCCGCACGGCGGGCGGCATCCCGCGCCTCGATGCGGGCGCGGACCTCCTGGATCCGCTGGGCACGCTGGGCCTCAAGTTCGGCCCGCGCCTGCTGCTGCGCCGCCCGGTGCTGCGCTCCCGGCTCGGACGCCGACGGGACGCCCGACGCGGCGGCCTGCCGCGCCGCCGGCCTCTCGGCGGGGAACCGATCCACCCGCGGGAAGGCGGTGCCCTGGCGACCCGACCCGCTCGCGGCCCGCACCACCGGCAGCGCCCTGGCGCCCGCCAGGAACCGCGGCGCCAAGGGCACCGTGGTCGGCGCGGAATCGTTCGGCGCCGTCCGGAAGGTCGAGAAGTCGACACCGCTGACGCTGTCGCCCGCGCTGGCGAGATCGCAGCCGCTCGCACACCGCGGCCCCAGCGGATCACCCCACCAGTTGTCCAGCGCCGGCACCGACCCGCGGTCCGCCTGCACGCGGAACCCGTAGGGCAGGTTCCCAGAGATGTTATTGCCCGTCACGTCGATGGCGTCGTAGGACGTGACGAGGATGCCGTCCCGCCGCGCGCCCGTCACGAGGTTGCGCGTGATCGTGGCAGGTCCGGCGTAAGGGTAGATGCCGGTCCCACCGACGGTGGTGTCAGCGGCCGACGGACCCACATCCGCCACGACGTTCGAGTCCACCTGGACCACGAGCCCGTCGTAGGGGTGATCGAGAACGACCCCGCTCCCCGCGATGTGCTTGACGACATTGCCGACCACCCTCGCGAACGAACTCAGGTACCCCATCACCGTGATGCCGGCGACGTCCTGCGGGTAGCCGTTGTAACCGGCCGTCGGCGAATTCAGGTTCTGCACGGTGTTGCCCAGGATCACCAGGCTGTCCGAGTCCATGGCGCGGATGCCGAAGTTGGTGCCGCCGGTGACAGTGTTGGAGTCGATCGTCACCACCGACGGGCCGTAGTCCGTGTACGCCCACCAGGCCCAGGGGCCGTCGGCGTCGATCAGTCCGGCGGTCTGCCCGCCGGTGGCGGCGCCCGTGACCGTGTTCCGGCCGATGCGGGCCACGATGGAGCCCGACACGCCGATGCCGAAGTGCGCGCTCGCCGGCGCCGTCACGATGTTGCCCACGATGCTGTCGGACCGCGGTGTGTTGGCGGCCACGACCGTCCGAATGCCCTCGTAGCAGTTGCTCACCTGGTTGTCGTTCACGGCCATGTGGGCGTCATACAGCTCGATCCCCGCGACCCCGGCCGCACCCGCGGCGTCGCACGTCACCGTGTTGCCGCGCACGTCGAACACCGTCTGCAGCGCGTCGGGAGGATAGGAGCTGCCCTGGACGTAGATGCCCTGTGAAGCGATGCCGCTCAGCACGTTGCCCGCGACGGTCACGGTCGTTGTGCTGTCGTAGGTGTAGAGCTGGATCCCGTTCGGTGACGCGGACAGCGAATTACCTCGCACCGCGATGGGCCGCGGGGTGTCGAGGTAGATCGGCTGCTGGCCGTTCACGAAGGTGTTGCTGTCCACCACCATCCGGCCGTCGTACGCCTGGACCCCCCACGAGAATCCGTCGAAGGTCGAGTGCGTCACGGTGAGCGTGCTGGCGCTCGGCCCCGGATAGGTGTTCAGCTCCCAGTAAATCGGGTTCTGCACGTGCCGGAAGACGGAATTCGTGATCGTCGTGGACGAGTCGCTGTACTCCGCGTCGATCCCCTCGGCGGCGTTGATGACGGTGATCCGGTTGGCCTCGACGCGCGCGCCGTTGTGCTCGAAGGCGTCCATCCGGGCGTCGTCGCGCGGATCGCCGATGACCGTGTCGTTGTCGAGCTGGAGTACGCCGCCGGGGGTGGACGAGAAGCTCACCTCGAGACCGTAGGCGTCGCACTCGCAGTTGCCGCCTCGCACATCACGCAGCGTACTGTTGGTCAGCCGGACCAGCGGCACGTCGTACGTGGAGCCGTAGCCGAACCCGACGGCCCGGAGCGAGTCGATGACGAGGCTGTCGAAGTGCGAAGCGTTCAGCCACGCCTGATGCTGGTTCTCCGGCGGCGCGAGGATCGAGTCGCCCACCATCGAGACGTATCCGCCGTTCCCGGGCGCCCCGTCCGCGTACAGGTAAAGGACGTCGCGGCCCGGGTTGCTCAGCACGTTGTACGCGAACGCCACCCGGCGGAAGTACGCCTCGAGATCGATCAGGGCGCTGTTCTGCGAGCGCTCGATCCGGCTCAACTCGATGACGATCGCCGCCGGAGAGGACATGCCGCCCAGGGCCGAGCGGGCGACGGGGGCGTGTGCCGGGCGCGCCCGCGCGGCGGGCCGCGCCGGTGGCGTGCCATAGGGCGCCGTGCAGTCGTAACACCCGCCCGTCACGACGGCGCCGTACTCGAAGTCGTGCAGCTGCGAGTGGCGGATCGTGGTGGTGTCCGGGATCGTCTCGACGTTCACCCCGATGTAGAACCCGGCGACCTCGGTGTCCTCGATCGTCAGGGTATCGACCGGCCCATAGGTCGTGACGCCGGCGCCACCATAGTAGTAGGCGGCCGACCCGGCGACCCGCTGGACGGGACCGCGCTGCACGGGGCTCCCCGCCACGGGGGCGTCCAGGTACGGGACCTCCGGGCCGAGCAGTTGCGAGTGCTCGATCCGCAGGCAGTGGGTCGGCGAGTCAACGTACACGCCGTCGGTGTAGGTGTGCATGCGCACGCCGCGCAGGAGGACGCAGTCGGCCCCGCCCACGTAGACACCGGTGGTCACGCCGCTGAACGCCAGGTTCTGCACCTCGACCCGGCCGGAGGTCATGATGTCGATGCCGTCGCCGTACCAGCCGGCGGCGTTCGAATCGGGGACGAGGGTCGGCCGCGAGCCGTCCGCCGCGGTGTCGCCGAGGAGGACGATGGGCCGGGACAGGCCGAGCGAACCGCTCTGAATCTCGTAGCGGCCCACCCGGATGCGCAGCGTATCGCCGTCCTGCGCGAACTGGAGCCCCTCGTCGATGGAGCCGAAGGGGAGGTCGGTCGTGCCGAGCCGGTTCGTCGCGTTCACGGCGACGGCGTCCACCCAGCTCGTGGTGCGCCGTGCGATGACGTGCACGGTCGTCTGGGCGGAGTCCCGCAGGCCGCGGAGCGCCGTGACCACCGCGGTGCCGGTGTCGCGCGCGGAGGCCTGGCCATCCGGGCCGACGACCAGCACCATCGAGGCGTTGCTCTTCCACGTCGGGTTGGCCACGGCCTGCAGGGCGCCGGTTACGCTGTCCGCGGCCCACGCCTCGAACTTCACCGTCTGGCCCCGCACCAGCTCGACCGGTCCGGGCGTCACCGAGAGGGCGACCCCGGTGAAGGCGCTGCACGCGCCCCCCGCCAGGCGCATCACGCGGTAGGCGCTCACGTCCACGCCCACGGCGTTCGACAGGATGATCAGCGCGTCGCGGGCGTTCGTCAGGCCGTTGCCGTCCACGTCGCCGAGGGAGATGTCGAAGGCGCTCACGTCCAGCCCGACGGCGTTGGAGAGCGCGATCAGCGCGTCACGGCTGTTCGCGTTGCCGTCCCCGTCGATGTCGCCCCACAGCCCCCGCGCCGGGCAGTAGACGCCGTTGGTGACCACCGCGAGCGAATAGAGGTCCGCGAACGTCCCGGCCGCGTACAGCTCCGTCAGCGTGAGCTTCAGGGTGTCGACGGCCTTGATCAGCGGCAGGAGCTCGAGGTTGACCAGGGTGATGATGCCGGAGGCGCCGGCGGAGTTCACGCCGGCCATGCGCAGCACGCCCGCGGTGAGCGAGTCGCCGTTCACCGTGGCGCCGCCGAAGGTCCCGTCGCCGCCGCCGGTGATCTGCAGGACGGCGGGGTTCCACTGGAGCCGCAGCGAGTAGGAGCCGAGCTTCTCTGGGCGGCCCGTGAGGTCGGCGACGACTGGGATGACGATCGGGACGTGCACGATCGACGAGAGTTGGCCGCCGAGCCCGACGTGGATCTGCTGGGCCGCGAGGCGGCCGGGCGCCGCGAGGGCGCCCAGCAGGGCGAGGAGGACGAGGAGTCGCTTCACGGCCGGACCCTCCCCGGCGATACCGGTGCGGCGGGTCTCGGCCGCTCAGCGGGCCGCGTGCCCTGGGCGCCCTGGGGCTGGGCCACCTGCGGCCGTACGGCGAGGCGCGCCGGCAGGGTGACGTGCATCCGCGCGGCGCGGAACACCGGCGCGGCGGGGATGCTCGGAATCGGCGGCGCGCCGACGACGAGCGCCGTGTCGGGCAGCGGGAAGAGGACGAACTGGCTCACGCTGTCTCCGACCGTGACCGACGACGTGTCGCAGATGGCGAAGCACCGCGGCCCCATGGGGCGGCCCCAGTAGGAGCTGTCCGCGACGATGGGCGGCGGGCTGCCGTGGCCGTTCACCATCCCATAGCCGACGTTGCCGACGAAGTTGCCGCGCCGGAACGTGGCTCCGCTGGGGGTGTTGAACAGCGCGCCGATCTGCTTGTTCCGGACCACCGTGTTGAAGCTCCCGGACACCGGCACCAAGCCCACCAGGCCGGTGTCATTGTCGGCGACGACGTTGTACCGCATCAGCACCGGGCTCGTGATGTAGCCGCTCAGGGCGATGCCCGTGCCTTGAATTCCCTGCACGGTGTTCGAGTCCACCCGCGCCGCGCCGATGCCGCCGTAGTCGCCGAACAGCCGCAGGCCGATGCCCTGGCCGCCCTGGATGACGTTCCCCGACACCACGACCGAATCGTACGCGTCGGCAATGTCGATTAAACTGCTCGAGTATGTGGAGTCGCGCGTGATGGTATTGCCGATGACGACCAGACTCCGACTCCGCGTACTGTTCTCATTCTCCGACCAGAGGCCGCGCAGGCACCCGGCGAGCATGTTGCGCGTGAACCAGCCGCCGGCGGCGAACAGGTGCACGGCATCGCTCGCGCCGGGGTCCGCGCAGGTGACGGTATTGCCGTCGAAGACGACGTCGGAGGTGAAGCTGGCCTGCAGCGCCTCCTGGCCGACGCCCGTGAAGCCGTTGCCGTGGATCGTTGCCGGCCCCGCGTACGAGACGCCGACGCCGTTGGACGTGGAGTCGAACGCGGAGCCGCTGACAGTGAGGCCGGTGAGCGCGGCGTAGACCTGCACGCCGTAGCCGCCGTGGTTGCGGCCACGGAAGGTGGAGCGGGTCACGGACAGGGAGTCGCCCAACTCGGCGTTGCCGAACCGGTCCACGTAGACGAGGGACGTCGAGTCCCCGACGAAGGCGCTCGAATCCACGCTGAAATGGCCGCCCAGGCCCCCGGCGCGCAGCCACAGGCCGGCGAACCCGCTGCCGTCGATCCGGACGCCGTACACGGACGCGCTGGTCGGGCCCTCGAGGACCATCGTCCCGATCTGGCCTTCGTAGAGGTAGCCGGTGTACTGCCCGTTGCGCAGGAACTCGCTCGTGTCCACGGCCACCGCCCGGCAGGCGCGACAGATCAGCGCTCCGAAGGGGTTGTCGTGGAGGGAGACGTGGCGGACATCGAGCGAGTCGGCCAAGGTCACGTCCACGCCGAAGGGGCCGCCGTACGACGAGTAGTCGGGCGGCGCCATGATGCCGCTCTGGTCCACGTGCTGCAGCGAGACGAACCGCACGTACTCCGCCTGGAGAGCGGCCTGGGTGGTGTTCTGGAAGAGGGAACGGCGCACGTCGAGCAGCGCCGCGCGGTCGGCCCGGAGGACCGTGCCGCGGAACGTGCTCGAGTCCACGGTCACGAGCATCGCGAGGCTCGGGTCCTCGAAGAGCACGTAGGCGTCGTTGTTGTCGAGGAAGCCGGAGAGCTGCACCGCCACCCGCCGCATCCCCTGGAACATGGCGGCGGCCCCCGGACCTGCCATCGCATTCTGGGTGAGCTGCGTGTTCTGGACGACCAGGCCCGACACCAGCAGCGAGTCCCCGCCGAGCACGATCAGGCCACTGCGGCCGTTGTGCCGGATCACCGTGTTGACGATCTGCCCCTTGCCGGAAGACGGTACCATCAGGATCGCCACCGCGGGCACGCTGTCCTGCGGGCTGTTGGGCGTGCTGGCGCCGGCGACGTCCGCGTTGCTCAGCGAGAAGCTGCCGCCGATGCGCGCGGCGAGGCCGGCGCCGTCGGTGTTGAACGACTGAAAGCCGTCCACGACCATCACGCGCGCGCTGTCCACCCACACGCCCGCGGTGCCGACGGCGAGGCTGTCGGCCATGAGGCTGTCCGCGCCGGAGACCCGCACGCCGATGGGCGCCGCGCCGGCGCCGTGGAGGTCCTGGCGCGAGACGGCGTCCGTGAACACCGCGTGGAGCCCGACGTACCCGACGCCGGAGGCGGCGACGGCCTGCGCCACGGCGCCCTGCACCATGGTATGGTCGAGGAGGAGCCGGCCGAGGCCGGTCGCGGAGATCCCCACGCCCGAACTGCGAAGGACCTCGAGGCGCGCGAGACTCAGCACGCCCGTCGGACCGCCCTGCGCCACGATGCCGCCCTGCGAGTCCTCGATCCACAGGTTGTCGAGGCGCACCACGCCGCCGCCGGGAAGGCTGTCCACCGCGATGCCGGGGCCGGCGGGGTTGCGGATCACCGTCGCGCCGGCGGCGGTCGAGTCGCCCACCAGCGTCAGCGGCCGGGCGAAGTGCACCACCTCGCCGTAGGTCGCGGGCGCGATGCGGACGGTGTCGTTCGCCGCCGCGCGCGCGACGGCCTGGCCGATCCCGCTGTACGGATAGGTCTGGGAGCCGAGCTCGACGCCGCCCTTGAGCGCGGCGAGGGCCGGGTTCACCCACCACACGTGCCGCAGGCTGTCCACCGTGACGGTGACGCTGTCCTTGAGACCGGGGGCCGCGAAGGCGAAGATCCTGGCCGTTCCCGTCTTCATCCCCACCAGGTGCCCGGTGCCGTCCGCCTTCACCACCGTGGTGTCGGCCGAGGTCCACACCAGGTTGACGCCCTGCACCGCGGCGCCGCCGCTGTCGCGCACCGTGGCGGCCAGCGGGAACTGGTCGCCCACCGCAACCTCGGCGTTCCGCGGCAGGATCTGCACCGACGCCGCCGCCTGGACCGAGCAGCCGCCCGGGTTCATGACGCCGACACGGAAACCGTCCACCGGGAGCGCGACCGCGTAGGTCAGCACGATCAGCGCGTCGCGGGTGTTGACCTGGCCGTCCCCGTCCACGTCGCCGTTGACGACCGTGTACGGGGTGATGGGGAGCCCGACCGCGTGGGTGAGGATGGTGAGGGCGTCCGCGCCGTTGACGGCGCCGTCGTTGTTGAGGTCGCCCCACAGGCCGGTCGAGACGCACACGTGCCCTGCGGTCGAGACCCCGAAGGGGAGGAGGTCGGCGAAGGTGCCGGCGCGGGTGAGCTCTTGGAGCTGGAGCTGGAGCGTGTCCGCCGCCCCCGGCGCGCCGATGACCGCGAACGTCGCGGAGAAGAGCACGGGCTGGCCCGTGACGCCGGCGGGATTGGCCACCGCCACACGGAGGTTGCCCCCCGCCGAATCGGCGTTCACGACGGGCTGGCCCAGCGCGCCCCCGCTGACGCCGCGGAAGGCGAGCACGCCCGGATGCCAGACGAGACGGAGGGTGGCGGATCCCAGGGAGGCTCCGCCACTGCCCGTCAGGTCGGCGACGATCGGCACCGTGACCTGCGCGCCCGGCAGCAGCGCCATCGAGCCCGCCTGCGGCCCGACGACCACCGTCTGCGCCTGCACGCGCCCGGCCAGGCACACCCCCGCCATGGCGAGGGCGACCTTGAAGCTCGCCTTCACGCTGCCTCTCCCGCGCACGGGAAGCGTCCTAGTGTCCGGCCGACCGGCTCAGGAAGATCTGCCGGTTCACCCGCAGCTGCGGGGTCAGGTTCGTCAGCGACAGCGCCGCCGACAGCTCTTCCATCTGCAGCGCGAGGTCCGCGGCGTAGTCGGTGCCCTTCACCTGGAACATCCCGTCGTAGAGAACGAGGGTGGTGAAGCCCGTCGGCGCGGCGCCGGCGAACCGGATCAGTCCCGTGGCGGCCGTCGTCGTGTTGTTGACGCGGAGGCCGTCGTTGATCGGGTTCTCGGTCTTGAACTGCAGCTTCGCCGTGTTGAACCGCAGCCGGCCCGTGAAGCTGCCCAGCTTGTAGCTCTGCTGGCTCCCCACCTGGACCTCGACCCGCACCCGGACCGTCTGCCCGACGGTCGCGTTCAGGTTGTCCACGGTGATGAAGGCGGCCACCCCCTGCTGGACGGGCGGGGGCGTGGGGCCGGTGCTCTGCGCCGGCTGGTCCTGGCAGGCGGAGAGCGCCAGGCCGAGTACTGCGAGTCGCAATGCGTGCATCGTTCCATCCTCCCTGGGTGCGGCCGAAGCCGCGGACGGTTTGCTACTTCACCTGCACGCTGCCCGAGAGCACCAGCGCCTGGGTCAGCATCTGCGTGAACGTGGGGGAGATGCCCGACAGGTCGGTCAGCGCGAACGTGACCGCCGACGAGCCGGACGCGGTGGCGACGAACTTCACGTCCACCAGCGCGAAGGACGGTCCCGCGACGCCGCCCGGATCCGCTGCGCCGAAGCGCAGTTGGCCGGTGGACGTGGCGGACTCGTTGAGCGTCGTGCTGCCGGCGAACGAGACCGGGGCGGTGCTCACGTACTGCAGCACCGACGGGGTCCAGTTCAGCTGGGCATTGTAGCTCCCCAGCTTCTCCCCTGTCACTGCCCCGATGTTCACAGCGACGAGGACATGGACCGTGTCGCCGACGTTCGCGGCGCCGAAGGCGCGGCCGTTGCTCACCGGCAGCGCCACGGCCACACCGTTCGTGGCCACCGCGATGAGGGTCGAGTCGGAGACCGTCCCGGTCGCCCCCGGGGCGGACGCCACGATCACCGCCGTGCCGCCTGCCACCCCCGTCACCACGCCGGTCAGACTATCCACCATCGCGATACCCGTCGCGCGGGAGATGTACCGGAGCCCGGGGGTCGGGGCCGGAGCGCTCGCTGCGTCGAAGCCCTGCACCGAGAGCGGCAGCGTGAACGATTGCGGCACCACGCCGAAGCCCGGCGTCAGCACCATCCGGGCGAGGGGCACCGGCGCGATCGTGAAGGTCACCGCGACCGTCTGCGGGGTGTTCCCCGCCACCGCCGACGTGACCGGCACCGTCGCGGTGTACGTGCCCGCCGTGAGCGCACCCTTCGCCACCGTCAGCGTGAGCGTGGCGGGTGCGGTGGTGACGTCGAGCGACGCCGTGAGCCAGTTGGAGCCGCTGATGTAGTTGATCGTCCCGACGGCCAGGCCGTTCAGCGTCCCGGTGCCGGCGTTGGTCACCGCCACCGTCCGCGCGGCCGGGTCGGAGGTCGCGATCGTGTCGGTGAACGTCACCGAGGTCGGCGCGAGGCCGATGAGCGGCAGCGGCGCGATCGTGAAGCTGACCGAGACCGACTGCGGGGTGTTCCCCGCCTGCGCCGAGGTGACGGGCACCGTCGCGGAATAGCTGCCGGCCGAGAGGGCGCCCTTGGCGACCGTCAGCGTCAGCGTGGCCGGGGCGGTCGCCTGGTTGAGCGTCGCCGTGAGCCAGCCCGTGCCGCTGGCGTAGTTGATCGTCCCGACCGCGAGGCCGGTGAGGGAGCCGCCGCCGGCGTTGGTCACCGCGACCGTCTGCGCCGCCGGATCCGAGGTCGTCAGGGTATCGGTGAAGGTCGCCGTCGAGGAGGCGAGGCCGATGGCCGGGCCCGCCGTCACGTTGAAGGTCACCGACACGGTGCGCGGCGAGTTGCCCGCCACCGGGGACGTGACCGGGAAGGTCGCGGTGTAGCTGCCGGCCGCGAGCGAGCCCGTGGCCGCCTGCACCGTCACGGTCGCCGGCGCGGTCGCCTGGTCGATGGTGGCGGTGAGCCAGCCGGTCCCGCTGCCGTATGTGACCGTGCCGACGGCGAGGCCGGTGAGCGAGCCGCC
>Ga0208716_1000859_pt1 | contig 12085 bp, 14 predicted proteins | sample NGESurdeep092012_8_FD_184482 | JGI IMG/M metagenome (GOLD analysis project Ga0208716, IMG submission 184482) | Arctic peat soil microbial communities from Barrow, Alaska - NGEE Surface sample 415-3 deep-092012 (SPAdes) | ecosystem: Environmental > Terrestrial > Soil > Wetlands > Peat ...
AACACCCACCCGAAACCCTTCATCTGGACCAAGAGCGCCGACGAGATCCTCGAGTCACTCGGACGACTATTGAAACGAATCTCTGGCGCCGGACACTAGATGCCAGGCCGCCGAACCCCAGCCGACCGGCACCCCCTGGATGAGGTTGCGCGTGGCGTACGGAGCCAATTTCGTCAGGATCGCCTGGGCGCGAGGTACGTCGCCGAGGGCGACTGCGGTGCAACCGAGAATGGCGAGGCTCGCCAGGAACAACGAATCTCTCCGGAAGAGGCCGAAGTCATTGGCCACCAGTCGACGCAATCCCGTCAGAGCGGCGTTCCGGCGGCCGGTCTCGGCCAGCACGAGCAGCGCATCACACCGTAGCGTCGGTAACCCCGGGAACTGCGCGACCAGCCGATTGAGTTGGGAATCCAGCTCCTGGAGTCGTCCGCACCGCCAGAACAGCGGGACCAATTGCGCGACCTGGTAGACGTCGGCGGCCGGCTGCCCCAACCGGCGGCCCAACGCACCCCCTTCCACGGCACAACGCTCCGTCTCGCCGTCGTCGCCGGAGAACCCGGCCAGCAGGCCGTTGAAAATCGTCACCCACCAGCGTCGCAGGGGATCGCGCGACGCGTCGGCGATCGCGGTCGCCGCGGCCAGCTCGACACGGACGCCGTCAATGTCGCCGGCCTGGAATCGTTCGGGGATGAGCCACTGGTGACTCCGGAAGCGAAGATCGTCATCGCACAGTCGAGCGGCGATCTCGCTCGCCTCTTCGCCGATGGCGATGCGCTCCGCCAGATGGTCCGGGCCGCGCAGGGTGAATTGCCGAGCGATCAAGGCTGCGCCGAGAACACCGTCGTCGGCGACGAGCCGTCCACCCGCCACCGCGTCCTTGCTCCGGCGCTGTGCGTCATCCTTTCCGTCCGCGGTCCGGTACGCGGCGATCGCGCGCCGCGCCTGCAGTCTCACCCGGACGCCGTCGGTGACTCCGGGAGCGGCCAACGCGTCGTCCAGCATCCGGATCAATCCGGCATCTGCGGCCACCTCGGCGATCGTATCCCCGATGGCCAGGGCGGCTTCTGCCAGGAGCGCATCGTCAACGACGGCCTGGGCGTGCAGCGCGACACGCTCGAAACAGCGCCGAGCCGCGGCGATCTGACCGCACTTGAGCAGTGAGCGCCCGAGGCTCATCGGGGTTCCCTGCTGGTTGGGCGCCTCCTCCGCTAGTGAATTCCGCGGCCGCGCTGTCACCGATGATCATCCGTGCCTGGACTGCGTGATGCGCGAGATCGCTCGGCACGCCCCAGCCGGTGTCGCGCAAGGCGGTCAACGCCACGGCGTGCAACTCGGCGCGCCTGGCCGGGCCGATCACATCGAGGACTGCATCGCGGACGAGGAGGTGGGAAAATCGATAGCCACCCTGTCGCGCTGGATCATGAACGAGCACGCCGGCCTCGACCGCGGGTTCCAGGTCTCGGACAATGGTGAGCGGGCTCCGGAGCGGTCGCCAATGCTGCGTACCCGAAGTCGCGTCCGAGGAGGGCCGCCATGTCCAGTGCGGCCCGGGTCGGTGTGGGCAGCCCGGAGACGCGGGTGCCCATGAGTTGCAGAACGCTCGGGGGAATGTGATCGCCGCGCCCGACCTGAACGAGCCGCACGATTTCCGACAGGAACAGGGGGTTGCCCCCGCTCCTTTCCCGTAATCCGGCCGGGATGAGTTCTGGTGCAGAGATCCGTTGGCGCCGCAACCATTCGTCGATGTCGCTGGTGTCCAGACCCGCCAGCGTCAACGTCCGGGTTCGTCGATAGGCGGAAATTCCGGGTATCACGGTTTTCCACATGCCGTCCGCGGATTCCTCGGTGCGGTAGGCGACGACCAATCCCAATGGCGCAGGCCAGATCTGATCGGTGACAAATGCCAGCAGCCGCAGGGACATCTCGTCGGCCCGGCGAACATCGTCCAGCACGATGAGGAGCGGTGAGCGTCGGCAGAGTTCGTTCAGTCGCGCGGTCACCTGGTCGAAGAACCGGAAGCGGGCGGCCGGATCGGAATCACCCGCAGGGGGCACCGAATTGATATGGAGTTGCCGCAGGACCTGAATCCACGGCCAGAGCGGCGGCGCCCCTTCGCTCTCCCGACAGCGTCCCCAAGCAACAGTGAAGCCGGCTCTCGCGGCGTTGTCGGCAGTGTCCTCGGCGAGCCTGCTCTTCCCGATCCCGGGTTCTCCCGCCAGCAGGACGGCGCCACCATCATGTGCTGCCACCCTCTGGAGGAAATCGGCCAACTCGCGCTGTTCGGTCCATCGGCCGACGAAATCCGTCGACCGGACCCAGCCCCATGGCGGTCATGGTACGGCGCTACCAGCCTACGGTGAGGGCGACGAGAGGGAGTTCTCGTGCTTGCCGACCCCGTTCAGGTGTCGGCGACGAAGATGCAGAACGGGTGGCCCGCAGGATCGGCGTACACGCGCAGGGGCTCCGCAGGATCGTCGGACCGGTCGAGCAGCGGCCGCGCGCCCAGACCAAGGGCGCGGACGTGTTCGGCGTCGAAGGCGGCCACCGTCGACACGGTCAGATCCAGGTGGGTCATCTGCGGGTAGGGCCCGTCGGGCCAGGTCGCCTCCGGCAGGTCGTCCACCTGCTGGAAGGCCACCTGCATTCCTCCGGCCGGGTTTCGCAGCACGAGCCAGTCCTGTCCGTGCGGGTCCGGCTCGTCCGGGGCCGGAGGTTCGTCCCCTGGGCGGTAGTCGAAACCCAGCAGCTGCCGGTAGAACTCGGCCAACCTGCGGACGTCAGGGCAGTCGAGAACCACCTGTCGCAGCGCGACCGTTTCCGTCATGACATTGATCCTGCCCGAGGTCAGGCTCCGGGTCACAGGGTCGCTGTCCCGGGACTACCAGCGGTTGTGGCGGGAGTGGTAGTCCTCCCAGCGCCGTCGGCGAGCGCCCCTGCCCATGAACAGCAGCGCCATTGCGATCCAGATCAGCGGGAATAGGAAGAACCCGTGCGTCATCGCGGTCATCGAGAACAGCATCGCGATCACCACGATGACCGGCAGCAGCACCAGGATCCGCGGCGGCCGGTGGAACGGCGGCCGCGCCGGCCCCGACCACGGACCGGTGCGCCCGGCCGGCGGGAACGCAGCGGCGCCGTCGTGGCCGGGCCGACCCACACCCGCACCGGGCCCACGGCGGGGCGACGCCTCGGGAAGGTCGGCGAACAGCGTCGGCAACTCGTCGAGATAGGTTGCCGCGTAAGCCTTTCCGACCCGCTCGTCGAACTCGGTGGGATCGAGCCGGCCTTCGGTGAAGTGGCGGGTCAGCCCGTCCACCGCCGCCTGCCGATCACTGGTGCCGGCGCGCATCCGTGGTGGGGTCGGCGAGGTCATGACCGCGCGCTCCCCTCGGCGCCGCCGTCCTGGTCGCCGAGGATCCGGTACAGGTCGGCCCGGGTTCTGGCGAGCACCTTGCGGGCCTCCGCCATCTGCTCGGGGGTTCCGGTGCGGGCGACGTGCACGAAGGCGGCGCCGACCTGGAAGATCAGGTCGCCGAGCTGGGTGTCGTCCTCGCTCGGAGCGACACCTTCCCACAGGGTCGCGAACTCCTCGGCGCGATCGGCGGCCACCCGCTGACCGTCATCGGTGAGCCGGTAGACCCGCCGGCCATCCTGTTCCTGCGCACGGACCAGGCCCTCGTCCTCGAGTTGCTGGAGTGTCGGGTACACCGAGCCAGGGCTGGGCTTCCAGGATCCCCCGCTGCGCCGGTCGATCTCCTGGATGATCTGGTAGCCGTGCATCGGTTCCTCGGCCAAGAGCGCCAGCACTGCGGAGCGTACGTCGCCACGCGCACGTTGCCCCCGCTGGCGACGCGGTCCGCCACCCCAGGCCCCGGCACCGGGCGGACCCCAACCCGGGCCCCGCCCACGCTGATCCTGCCCACGTTGATCCTGCCAGGGTCCTCGCGGCCCCCGAGGACCGCGAGGGCCGCCGAAACCGCTGTCGGCAAACGCCTTGAACAGCGACCCGAGATCCCACTCACCTCCGCCGCTGCCGCATGCGTACGACGTCATGGCTGACCTCCTCAGTGAGCACTTCCCGATAGTTCGACGATATATCGCGATACAGCGGTGTCAAGGGCTGCAGGTTTCGCCGGAGGCGAATTCCACCAGCGCGGCGCTGGGTATCCGGCCCGCGGCGATCGGCGCCCGCCGCGGCTGATCTGCTGGGCCGGCAGGGTCAATTCTCCCCGCCGTTGCGGTGAGCGCGTTGAGGTGACCTTCGACCATGGTCGCACCGGCCGGCACGCCCCTACCGTCGGAAGTGGTCCGAACACTTCGAGGCGATCGCCGATGACTCTCACCGCGCCCAGACACCGTCCCGCCGCCACGACCCGACGCTTCGGGAACGTCGTGGCGGTGCTGATCAATGCTGTCCTGTTGTATGCCGCCAATGTGTGGCCCGGCTGGGAGGCGGTGCCGTTCCTCACCGCCGACACCGCGCTGGTGATGGGGCTGGTGAATGCCTCGATCATCGTGAGCCTGGCCGCGAACGCGGCGTACCTGATCACCGACCCGCCCTGGTTCAAGGACCTGGGTACGGTGCTCACGTCGGCCGTCGGTTTCGTTGCGACGGCACGGATCTGGAAGGTCTTCCCGTTCGATTTCACCGGCAGCGCGGTCGACCGGACCGTGGTTGTCCGGATCATGCTGGTCCTGGGACTCGTCGGGTCTGCGATCGGGGTGATCACCGGATTTGTCGCCGTGGTGAGAAGCGTGGCGACCCGGTCCGGTCGAGGGTACGGCGCCCCGCATCGGCGGTTGTCCCAGCTGGGACGTTGATCAGTCTACGATGCACGCGGCCGACGAGGTCGGTCGCGACGGTCAGGTCCGGTCAACCGGGGAGGTGGCACGCATCTGCGCCGACGACGGTACTCAGGACTTGATCTTCGCCGGTCCCGGCGAGATGCGGGGAGCTGCGTGCGACCGAAGGCACCGCGCGGTTGCCGATGTGGTGCTCACCGCACGGGGTGGCGCGTCCGCGGCAGCCGAAGGACTGGCCGCCGGTGCCGACGACTATCTGATCTGACCAAGCCGTTCGCGACACCGGAGCTGCTGGCAAGGGCCAGGGCGAACTACGAGTTGAATTCGCTCCGCGAACGGGCCATCGACGTGGCGGACACCCGCGATGCACAGCTCCGCAGTGCCCTGGACAGCAACCGGATCATCGGCATGGCGACCGGCATTCTGATGGCGACGCACCGGTTGTCCGCCGCGCAGGGCTTCCAGCTGCTGACCAGCGCCAGACAGGACAGCAATCGCAAGCTCCGCGACCTTGCGGTTCAGGTGGTGGAGATCGGTCGGCTCCCGTTCCGGCCGACCGTCGTGGACAACCTCATCATTCGGGTCACCACGCCGAGGCGCTGATATCAGCCGGCCCCTCCCGCGGTCGCTTCTCCGCAGTTTCGCTGTCCACAGGGGCGAACTCGTCGGCCAGCAGATCCATCAGCAGGCCATCGTGCCAGCTGCCGTCATTTCCGCGCTCGCTGCGCCGCCGAATGCCGACCGGCCGGAAACCGACCTTTTCATAGCAGCGAATGGCCGCCGCGTTGTCGGCTGCCGGGTCGATTTCCAGGCGATGATGGCCGTGGTCTTCGATCAGGTGCCGGGCCATTCTCCGGACCGCGTCCGTGCCCAATCCGCGGCCGCGCGCTGCGGGGTCCAGGTAGATGTCGATGCTGGCATACCGGTAGTCCGGATCTTCCTCGGCCGACCACTGGATCCAGCCGACCACTCGACCGGAGAATTCGATGACGTACGGCGTCGAACCCGGCTCTTGGAGGTCCTCGATCACAGCGGCGTCCAGATCGTCGCCGCCACGTCAGAACTCATGGACCTCCGGTGTTCGACGGATCGCCGCCAGCGCCGGGACATGTTCTGCTGTTGCGGGTTCCAGCCGGACGAGCGAGCCGATCAACGTTGCCATGACCGCAACCCAATGACGCCGCCGGCCCTCCGATCGCGGTACACATTCCAGGGCCGATTCCACGTGCTATTTCCAGCGGAAATGCACGAACACCCGGCCGAAGTTCGTGGAGTCCTTTTCAACGCGGTGGTACAGCGCTTTGATCTCCCGCTGGTCGAGAAAGCGCAGAACATGTTTCTTGAGCGCACCGGAGCCCTTTCCGGGAATGATCTCGACGAGCGGCGCTTTCTTGGCGACGGCCTCGTCGATGATCGCCCGCAGCGCACGGTCGATATCGCCGCCCTTGTTGTAGATGTCATGCAGATCGAGTTTCAGCTTCATGCCCGGCCGGCTATCCGGCAGCCTGGTAGGTGACGATGTTCTGATCCAGCACCATCTGGTCCTTGTGCGTCGTCGAGGTCACGCCGGCGACGGTGCCGATCGGGGTACCCTCCGCCTCGGCCTTGTCGAAGGCTGCGGTGCTGTCGACCTGGCCGGTGACGGTGAACGAGTCGATGAGATAGGGCAGACCCTCCGACGCCAACTGGGACGGGCCGTTCATCACGTGGAAATGCAGATGCGGGGCCACCGAATTCCCCGAATTGCCGACCAGCCCGAGAACGTCGCCGCGCTTGACGGTATCGCCCACCTGCACCTTCACACTTCCTGGTTGGAAATGCGCGTAATTGGCGTAGAGTCCATTGCCGATGTCGAGAACCACGGAGTTGCCGTCGGCCTCGGCCGGGCTGATGTTCGTCGGGAAGGTGCCTGGCGTCTGCTCCGGCAGATTGTCGGCGGCCACCGCCACGGTTCCGTCGGCCACCGCGATCGCCTGCTCGCCGAAAACGGCGTAGCTGTTGGGGTCGGTCGACGGGCCGACGTAGATCCGGCCCTGATCGTCTAGCTGCTCGTAGTCGATGGCGTAGCGCTGCGCGACGTACGGCTGGCCGTTGACGGCCAGGATCGCCCGGGTGTGCCGGGTTGCATCGCAGCACCCGTCCGCGGCGATCAGCCCGGCGGCGAGGATCGGTGGGCCGAGCACCGGCAGGGTGCGCGCGTCCACCGAGGTTGGCGTGATGCGCTCGACGATCGGGTTGAGATCGGGCGGAGCGGCCTGCGCGGTCACCGTGAGCTGGTGCATCAGCGATGTCGGCACGCCGGCCCCGGCGGGCAGTGTGATGTGCAGAAGGATGGTCGCGGCCTCGGACGGCTCGAGGTGGTCGGCGCCCGCGCGCGTCCCGGCCGGTTGCAACCGCCCGGTCGACCCCTCGAGATCGGCCGGGCCAAGGGTGAGCAATGGTTGGTCGGTCGAGGAATCCAGGACCTCGAGCTTGTCGATGGTGGTCGATCCTGAGCTGAAGTTGATGACCGAGAGTTCGTACACCAGATGCGTGTTGCCGTCGGACCCCGCGAACGGGACCGGCGGGTACAGCACGGTCCCGGTGATCGGGGTGAAGGCGATGTCAGGCACTGGTGCACTCGTGGCCCCGCCCGAGGTGCCGCCGAGCCCGGCGGTGCCGGTGCCGGCGCCGGATGTCCCGCCCGACTCGGGCGTGCTCGATGCTGCCGGCGTAGGAGTGTTCGTCGTACAGGCGGTCAGCGTGACGACCAGACCCGCCAGCAGCGCGGCGGCCCGGCCGCGTCGACGGGGGGCTCGGACGGACGTGCCATCGCCGGCGAGGTTCATACTCGGGCATCCTCGCAGACCTGATCACTTCAGTGGCTCCCGCGGGCCAGTTCCTCGCGGACGTGCCGTCGGGGGGTACGGCGGTCCGGCAGCGTCCTGGTGCTGTGAGCCACCGCACGGCGTGTCAGGGACTCGCGGACGCGCCGTCCGGTCAGCGGGTGGGGTCGCGGCGGTACAGCTTGCGCGACCAGAGGTAGCCGACGAGGGCGATGAGTGCACACCAGCCGACGGCGATCAGCGCGGTGGCGGTGTCCGCGTTGCCGGTGAACAGTCCGCGCACTGTTTCGATGATCGGGGTGAAGGGCTGATGTTCGGCGAACCACGCCAGACCGGCGGGCATCGAATCGACCGGGACGAAGCCGCTGCTCAGGAACGGCAGGATGACCAGGAACATCGGCAGGTTGCTGGCCGTCTCGACACTCTCGGACACCAGGCCGAACGCGACGCACAACCAGGTCAACGCGAACGCGGTGAACGTCAGCAGGCAGAACAGGGCGAGCCAGCCGAGCGGGCTGGCATCCGGCCGGAATCCGAGCAGCACCGATACCCCCAGCAGGGCTCCCATGGCGAGCAGTGACTGGATGACGCTGCCCAGAACGTGCCCGGTCAGCACCGAACTGGGCGAGATGGCCATCGTGCGGAAGCGGGCGAAGATGCCCTCGGTCCGGTCCATGGCGACGGAGATGGCGGTGCCCTGTGCGGCAGACGCGGCCGCCATCAGCAGGATCGCGGGGGTGACGTAGGTCAGGTATTCGGCCCGGCTGTCGGCGCCGACGGCGACCCCGGACAGGCCTGCTCCGAGCGTGCCGCCGAAGACGTACACGAACAACAACAGGAACAGGATCGGCAGTCCGATGAGGAGCAGGGTCATGCTCGGGTAGCGCCGCATTCGCAGCAGGTTGCGGCGGAGCATGGTGGACGAGTCGGTGACGGCGAGCGAGATGGTATTCACAGGGCGACTTTTCGTGCGTCGGGGCCGGTCAGGGCGAGGAAGACGTCATCAAGGCCCGGGCTGGTCACTTCCAGATGGCTTGCGGTGACAGCGGAACGCTCGAGCCGGTCGAGCACTGACCGGATCGCGGGGATGTCGCCACCCGCGGACAGGCTCAGGGTGAGTGCGTCGTTGTCTCCGGTGCCGTCGGGGAACGCTCGGGCGGCGGCATCCAGCCCGGCCGCGTCGTTCAGGTGCAGCACGATGGTGCCGCCGGGAACACGGCGCTTGAGTTCGGCGGGCGTTCCTTCCGCGACGATCCGCCCGTTGTCGAGGACGGCGATCCGGTCGGCGAGCTGATCGGCCTCGTCGAGGTACTGGGTGGTGAGCATGATCGTGACGCCGTCGGCAACCAATCCGCGCACGATGTCCCACAGGCCGCGGCGGCTGCGGGGGTCCAGGCCCGAGGTCGGCTCGTCGAGGAAGATCACCTCGGGCGCGCCCATCAGGGTCATCGCCAGGTCCAGCTTGCGTTTCATCCCGCCGGAGTAGGTCATCGCGGGTTTGCCGGCGACGTCCTGTAGGTCGAACCGCTGCAGCAGCGCGTCCGCCTGGCGGCGTCCCTCCGCCCGGCCCAGGTGATGCAGGTCGGCCATCAGGCGGAGGTTTTCCTGCCCGGTCAGCAGGCCGTCGATGGCGGAGAACTGCCCGGTGACGCCGATGGCCGCCCGGACGGCGGAGCCGTCCCGGTCGATGTCGTGGCCGGCGACCCGGGCGGTCCCGCCGTCCGCGTGGACGAGCGTGGAGAGGATGTTCACGGTGGTGGTCTTGCCGGCCCCGTTCGGCCCGAGCAGCGCGAAGATGGTCCCGGCGGCGACCGTCAGGTCGATGCCGTCGAGCACGGTGTGGTCGCCGAAGGCCTTGCTGAGGCCTGCGGTTTCGATGGAAATGGGTCTGGGTGAGGTCATGATCGGTCTCCTGGTTGGCACGTTGCTGGGCAGGCTGAAGCCCACGAGCGCACGCGGCAGTTCGATGGGATGGTGTAACGCCACCGCGGGCGCATCCGGCAGTGGCTACCTGGGCGCGACCCAGCAGGGCGGCTGGATGCGCAGGTCAGATGTCGAGGTCCTCGATGACGGGTTGGTCGACGGCGGCCGTGACCAGGTCGTAGAGCTCGGCGGGAATTTTCACCTGGAGCTCCTCGAGCGAATCGAAGACATCGAGGGTGGCGGTGGGCGCGGTTGACCCCCATTGCTGGTCGCTGCTGAAGTGCTTGCGCCAGCCGTGTGCGGAACCGTCCGGCCCAGCGGTCCACAGCACCTCCGCCGACCGCTGCACGTGCACGACGAACTTGCCGGTCCGGCTGCGATACACGCGGAACTGTTCGACCCGATCCTTTGTCGAGCGTCCCAACTCGGCCAGCAGCACGCCGATGAACCGCTGCCGTCGACCTGCGCCGGGACCCACCTTGACGGCGATCTCCTCGTAGCCTTCGAGTTCGCCTTCCTCGAGCTCGACGAGGCGGCGAAGAGCGCGCGTGATGGTCGCCGAGAGATTGCCGCCGGTGAGCTCCTGCGCGCGATCGAAGAGCGGCAGGTCCCCGTCGGCAACGTAAATGGTCTTGTTCGGCACGGCATCATCATAACCTCCGCGACAAGTATACGTATATGGATACGGATAGGGCAATGCGTGACCGTCGTCGAGCAGCCCAGCGGATTTTCGGCCCGGCAGGTGGAATCCGACGTCGCCCACCCGCCAGCAACGCTGCGGCCTGCGAGCGGCCCTCATGATCGTTCCGGTCGATCCACCCGGTCGATCCACCCGGTCGATCCACCCGGTCGATCCACCCGGTCGATCCACCCGGTCGGTCGTGCCTGGCATTCCTGTCAGCGGCTGCGGCTCAGTGGCTGCGGCGCTCTTCGACAGTGCTGGTCGCTGGTGCGGCCACCTCAACCGAGTGCCGGGCTGTTCGCTGACGCCCACGCATCGTCGCGGTCGCCACGCTGGATGCGGCGAAGCAACCCGCTGCCACCACCACGATCGCGGTGCCGGCACCCAGCTGATCGGCCAGTGGCCCGGCGATCAGTGACCCGACCGCGATGGCGCCCACGTTGAGCTGGTCGTACACGCCGAACACCCGGGCAACGACGTCGTCCGGGGCCGCCCGCTGCAGCAGCGTCACGGCAATGACCTCGGCAATGAGCGTCGCCGCCCCGGCCAGCGTGACGAACGCAACCGCCGGCGGTAGCGACCCGGACAGCCCGATCAACGCAACGGACACCGCGAAGGCCGCCATCACCGCGAACAGCACTAGGGCGGGCCGTCGATGTGAGGCGAGCCGGTTGACCACGGCCATCGCGGCGAGTGCGCCGCCGGACAGGCCGGCGCTGAGCCAACCGACCGCGTCCGGTCCGCCGAGCCCACGCTCGGCCAGCAACACCAGGGCGACGACCAGGTACCCGTAGAGGAAGTTGTCGATGACCGCGACCGTCATCGGCCGCCGGATCCGGGCCTGGATCGCCACCAGCCGGAGCCCGGTGAGCAGTTCCGCGAGCAGCCCGTCGGCCGCGGGTCCGCCGGCGGGCCGTGGCAGCCTCACCCGGGCCGCCAGCAGGGCCGCGAGCGCGAACAGTGCCGCGGAGCTCGCTGTGGCGATCGTGGGTCCGTATCCGGCCAGCACGACAACCCCGAAAGCGCCGGGCCCGGCGATCCAGGCCGCGTTCTCCACCCCCGTCACCAGCGCGTTGGCCGGCGGGAGTAGTTCGTCCGCAACGCATTCCGGGGTCGCCGCTGCCAACGTCGGGTAGGACGGCGTCGCGAGGACGGCGGCGACCGCGGTGATCACGATCAGTACCGGGACCGGCCAGCCCAGCAGCAATCCGGTCGCCACGGCAGCCGCGCAGGCCGCTCTCGAGGCGAACGAGAAGAACAGCACCACGCTGCGGGACCAGCGGTCGGCGAGCACGCCCGCGTACCCGGAGAACACGACGTACGGCACGAATCCCAGCGCGACCGTCACCGACACCCACAGGCTCGATGACGTCCGGGCGAGCGCTTCGATCCCGACGGCCAGCATCATCATCAGCTGGGCGATGGTGCCGGCCCCATGACCGAGCAGCAGCAGTCGGAAATCACGATGGTGGAGGGCGGAACGGAACGTGGGCGCGGCGTCGGTGCCGGTCCGCCGATGGCTGCTCACCGGTAGACCTCGCGTAGCGGTGCGAAACCGTTGAACCCGACCGACGAATAGGTGGTCGTGTACGCACCCGCCGACTGGAATCTCAGCCGGTCGCCAGGCCGAAGGTCCAACGGGAGCCGGTAGCGGTTCTTGCGGAAGAGCACGTCGATGCTGTCGCAGGTCGGGCCGGCCAGCACCGTCTCGCCCGCCTCGCCGGTCAACGGCGACCCGTCTCGGCTGACCTCCAGCCGGTAGCGGATGCTCTCCCCGTACGCCTCGGCCAGGCCGCCGAACAGCCCGACGTCCAGGTAGACCCATCGGACGCCGTCGCGTTCTGCGACGAGC
>Ga0208716_1000860_pt1 | contig 12077 bp, 7 predicted proteins | sample NGESurdeep092012_8_FD_184482 | JGI IMG/M metagenome (GOLD analysis project Ga0208716, IMG submission 184482) | Arctic peat soil microbial communities from Barrow, Alaska - NGEE Surface sample 415-3 deep-092012 (SPAdes) | ecosystem: Environmental > Terrestrial > Soil > Wetlands > Peat ...
ACTTCTTACCCACTCACGCCTTCCAGCACAGGATCTTCCCGCCCGTCTGATGCATGTGCATCCCGTAGTAATCCACTCGCCTTTCCGTATAAATCCGAGTACTTCACTTCAATAACGCTGGGTACCGTACGATGGCGCCCGCCTGGAGGCGCGCTGACGCAACAGATCCACCCTCACAGGTTGGAGAGCACGACCATGCTTCCCCGAAGGACCCTGTCGCTTCTCGCCGCGCTCACGATCGCCGTTCCCACGCTCGCCGCCGCCCAGCAGGACACCAGCGTGGCGAAGCCCGTCGTAGTCCTGGACCCCCTGGTGGTGACGGCGGAGCGCCGGCCCACGCTCGCCTCGGACGCCACCGCACCGGTGCTCGTGCTCGACCGGCGCGACATCGCGCGTCGCGCGGCGACGGATCTGACGACCATCCTGCAGGACGCGCCGGGCGTCCAGCTCGAGGCGGTGGTGGGCTCGGGCGCCGGGATCTACCTGCAGGGCCTCGGCTCCGACCGGGTCCTGGTGCTGCTCGACGGGGCGCCGCTGGCGGGCCGGCTCAACGGCCAGTTCGACCTCTCGCGCATCAGTCCGTCCGCGGTCCAGCGCGTCGAGATCGTCGAGGGTCCGCAGTCCACGCTCTACGGCTCCACCGCGCTGGGCGGCGTCGTGAACGTCATCACCGCGCGACCAGTGCTGCCACACGCGCAGCTGACCACGACCGCGGGCAGCTTCGGGCAGCTCGACGTAACGGGCAGCGTCGCCGCGCCGATCGGCGGGTTCTTCACGTCGCTGGAGGGTGGCCATCGCACGCTGGACGCCGTTCCCGGCGCGTTCCCGGGGACGGTGGGCGGCGCCGCGCGGTGGGACTGGATGGGACGCCTGAACGGGAACGTCGGCGGGGCAGCGCTCGACGCGCGGGTGATGGCGACGAACGAGGACCAGCACTACGCGATCCCGCCCATCCCGCCGTCGACGAACCCCGACTACATCTTCAACACCAACGTCCAGTACGACGGGCTGGCCCAGCTCACCTTCGGCGCCACGGGCGCGACGGACGTGCGCCTGCACGGGAGCTGGTTCGACCACCGCTTCGTGGACTCGCCGACCGCCGACCGCGGCGGGGCGCCGGCCTCGTGGGACCGCCAGCGCATCGCCGACGTGGAAGTCGTGCAGCACGGCGCGCTGGGCCGCAGCTCGTGGGTCGCCGGGGCGAAGGTGGACCGGGAGTGGCTCCTCTCCGATCGCATCCTGGGCTACAGCCGCTCGGCCTCGACGGGGGCGGTGTACGCCTCCGCGGATTGGGCGCTCACCGGCGCCCTGCACGCCACCACCGGCGTCCGGGTCTCCGAGAGCCAGCTGTGGGGCGCCGACGTGTCGCCGCGGCTCGGGGCGTCGCTCCGCGCGCCGAACGGCCTGTACCTCAAGGCGGGGGTGGCCCGTGGGTTCCGCGCGCCGTCGTTCAGCGACATGTACTTCGATCTCCTCCAGGCGCAATACGGCTACGCCGTGCACGGCAATCCCGCCCTCAAGCCCGAGCAGTCGTGGAACGGCAGCGCCGAGCTGGGGCTGTCGCGGCCGCAGCTGCACGTCTTCGTCCAAGGGTTCACCAACCGGCTGAAGGGCTTCATCGAGACGGCGCTGGCGAGCGACAGTGCGGGGATCGGCATCTACACCTACCAGAACATCGGCCACGCGCGCACCGGCGGCGTGGAGGCGGGTGCGAGCGCGTCGCGCGGCCTGGCGACGGTGAGCGGGTCGTACACCTGGCTCAGCACGAAGGACATCGACAACAACACCGACCTGCTCGGGCGGGCGGCGCACACCGCCAACGGCGCGCTGACGTTGGGCACCGGGAGCTGGAGCGTGCGGGGCGAGGTGATCTACACGGGGCAGACCCCGCTGGCGCGCAGCCAGGCGGGGGTGGTGACGTACCAGGGAGCGTTCACCCGCGTGAACACCAACGCGATGGTGGCGCTGGGGCGCGATCTGTCGCTCACCGTCGGCGCGGATGACCTCACCGACGCGAAGCCGAGCGGCGCGGCGCTGACCTACGGCCGGCGCGTGTACGCGCAGGCCGGCGTCGGCTTCGGCTGGTGAGCGCTGCCGCGCTCGCCGGCGCGTGCGCGGTCCTGGCCGGAGTCCCGGCCGGGGCCGCGCGCCCCGATCTGCCTCTGGTGGACTACCTCCCCATCGCGACGACGCTGATCGCCGCGGCGTTCACCGCCGTGCTGTGGTCGCGGTGGCGCGAGCGGCGCACGGGACCGCACCTCCTCTGGTGGGCGTTCGGCGTCCTCGTCTACGGCGCCGGCACGGTCACCGAGGCATCCACCACGCTCTTCGGCTGGCACGAGGGGCTGTTCCGGGCGTGGTACATCACCGGCGCGCTGATGGGGGGCGCGCCCCTGGCGCAGGGGACGGCGTATCTCCTGCTCCAGCGGCGCACGGCCAACCGCCTCGCCGCGGCGCTGCTCCTGACCATCGCGACGGCGTCAGTCTTCGCGCTCCTCGCGCCGGTGGACTACGCCCTCGTCACGCCGTACCACCTCACCGGCCGCGTGTTCGCGTGGCCGTGGGTCCGGGCCTTCAGTCCCTTCATCAACACCTACGCGCTCGTCCTGCTGGTCGGCGGCGCGGCGCTCTCCGCCTGGCGGTTCCGCCGCAAGACGGCCACGCGCGACCGGATGGTGGGGAACGTGCTCATCGCGATCGGCGCCTTGCTGCCGGGGATCGGCGGCATGGCGACGCGCTTCGGGCACACCGAAGTGCTCTACGTGACGGAGTTGATCGGGCTGAGCCTGATCTACGTGGGGTACCGGTACAACGTCAGCGGGAAGGGACCGGTGGCAGCGTCGGGAGGAAGCTCGAAGGCGTGAGAGGGTGAGGGGTCAGAGGTGAGACGAGAGTCGAGACACGCGTCCGTGTGCCTCGTCCCCTCTCACCTCTGGCCTCTTACCGTCTCACCGGTCTTGTGCCAGTTGTCTCAGCACGTACTCCAGGATCCCCCCATGCCGATAGTATTCCGCCTCCTGGGGAGTATCGATCCGCACCAGCGCCCCGAAGCTCGTCGCCAATCCGTCCGCCGCCCGCGCCCGCACCTCCACGCGCTTCGACCCCGCGAGCGCCGCCTTCACCCCCGACACCGCGACGACCTCCTCGCCCGTGAGGCCGAGGGACTCCGCGCTCGCCCCGGCCTCGAACTGCAGGGGGAGGATGCCCATCCCCACCAGGTTCGAGCGGTGGATGCGCTCGTAGCTCTCGGCGATCACCACCCGCACGCCGAGGAGGCGCGGGCCCTTCGCCGCCCAGTCGCGCGAGCTGCCGGAGCCGTACTCCTTCCCCGCCAGGACGACGAGCGGCACGCCGGCGGCGCGGTAGCGCTCCGCGGCGTCGTAGATGGAGAGCACCTCGCCCCCCGGGAGGTACCGCGTGACGCCCCCCTCCGTGCCGGGGGCGAGGCGGTTCTTGATCCGCACGTTGGCGAAGGTGCCGCGCACCATCACCTCGTGGTTGCCGCGCCGTGATCCGTACGAATTGAAGTCGGGCTGGTGGACGTCCCGCTCCTGGAGGTAGCGCCCCGCGGGCCCGTCCTTCTTGATGGAGCCGGCGGGGGAGATGTGATCGGTCGTGATGCTGTCGCCGAGGTACGCGAGCACCCGCGCGCCCGCCACGTCCGCGACCTCGCGCGGCGTCTTCGCGAGGTCATCGAAGAAGGGGGCGCGCTTGATGTACGTGGACGCGTCGTCCCACGCGTAGCGATCCCCCTCCGGCACCGGGAGCGCCTTCCACCGCGCGTCCCCCTCGAACACGTCGCCGTACTCCCGCGCGAACATCTCGGAGCGCACCGCGCGCCCCATCACCGCGCGCACCTCCGCCGCCGACGGCCAGATGTCGCGGAGGAAGACCGGGTGTCCGTCGGCGCTCGTGCCGAGGGGCTCCGCCACCAGGTCGGCGTCCATCCGCCCCGCGAGCGCGTACGCCACCACGAGGGGGGGGGACATCAGGTAGTTGGCCCGCACCTCCGACTGGACCCGCCCCTCGAAGTTGCGGTTCCCGGAGAGCACCGATGCCACGACCAGCTCCCCCTCGCGGATCGCCGCGGAGACCGGCTCCGGCAGCGGGCCGCTGTTGCCGATGCAGGTGGTGCACCCGTAGCCGACGAGGTTGAAGCCGAGCTGATCCAGGTAAGGTGTCAGGCCCGCCGCCTTGAGGTAGTCGGTGACCACCTTCGAGCCGGGGGCGAGGCTCGTCTTCACCCACGGCTGCGAACGGAGGCCCATCTCGACCGCCTTCCGGGCGAGGAGGCCTGCCGCGATCATGACCGACGGATTCGACGTGTTGGTGCAGCTGGTGATCGCGGCGATGACCACGGCGCCGTGCGTCAGCTCCGCCTTGCGGCTCCCCAGCGTGAGGGGCACCCGCTCCGGCTTGCCTTCGGTGTTCCGCTTCAGTCCCGGGAGGGCGGCGAGGAAGGACGCCTTGACGCCCTTGAGTCCGACGCGGTCCTGCGGGCGCTTCGGCCCCGCGACGCTCGGCTCCACCGCGGCGAGGTCGAGCGCCAGGGTGTCGCTGAATTCCGGCTCCCGGCTCCCCGGCGTGTGGAACAGGCCCTGCTCCTTGGCGTACGCCTCGACGAGCCGCACCCGCCATTCGGGCCGCCCGGTGAACGTCAGGTACCGCAGCGTCTCGGCGTCCACGGGGAAGAAGCCGCAGGTGGCGCCGTACTCGGGGGCCATGTTCGCGATGGTGGCGCGGTCGGCGATCGGCAGCGCCGAAAGACCGGGGCCGAAGAACTCCACGAACTTCCCGACCACGCCCTTCTTCCGCAGCATCTCGGTGACGGTGAGGACCAAGTCGGTCGCGGTCGTCCCCTCGGGGAGCTCCCCGGTGAGCCGGAAGCCGACGACCTGCGGCACCAGCATCGAGGTGGGCTGGCCGAGCATCGCCGCCTCGGCCTCGATCCCGCCGACGCCCCAGCCGAGGACGCCGAGCCCATTCACCATCGTGGTATGCGAGTCGGTCCCGATGAGGGTGTCCGGATAGGCGAGCGGCGTGGCCTCCTCCGTCGTGAAGACGACGCGCGCCAGATACTCGAGGTTCACTTGGTGCACGATCCCGGTGTCGGGAGGCACCACGCGGAAGTTGCGGAACGCCGTCTGGCCCCACCGGAGGAAGGCGTAGCGCTCGCGGTTCCGCTCGAACTCCATCTCGGCGTTGATGCGGAAGGCGTCCGCCATGCCGTAGGCGTCCACCTGCACCGAGTGGTCGATCACGAGCTCGGCGGGCAGGAGCGGGTTGATCCTCGCCGGGTCGCCGCCGAGGGCGCGCATGGCATCGCGCATCGAGGCGAGGTCCACCACCGCCGGGACGCCCGTGAAGTCCTGGAGGAGGACCCGCGCGGGCATGAACGCGATCTCGTGGGAGGGCGCGGCCTTCGGGTCCCAGCGGCCGACCGCCTCGATGTCGTCCCGCCGGTACGCGGCGCCGTCCTCGAGCCGCAGGAGGCTCTCGAGGAGGACGCGGAGCGAGTAGGGGAGGCGCGCGAGGTCCACGCCCGCGGCCTCGAGGGCCTTCAGGCGGAAGATGGTGTAGGTGCGGTCGCCGACCTGGAGCGACGCCTTGCTGCCGAAGGAGTTCGTGCTCATGCGCTCAGGAGTCAGAGGTCAGTGGCTCGCCGCGGGCTGCGGCGTGCCGGCGTTCTTCACGTAGCGGTCGTACCAGTCGATCATCCGCGCGACGCAGTCGAGGAGCGTCTCGCGGGCGGCGTAGCCGTGGGCCTCGTACGGATAGGTCACCAGCTCCGCCCGCGCGCCGAGCCCCTTCAGCGCGGCGAACATCCGCTCCGATTGGATCGGGAAGGTGCCCTGGTTGTCGTCCGCCTCCCCATGGATGAGAAGGATCGGCTCGTTGATGCTGTCGGCATAGACGAAGGGGGACATCGCGTTGTACACGTCCCGCGCCTGCCAGTAGTTCCGCTCCTCGTTCTGGAACCCGAACGGGGTGAGGGTACGGTTGTACGCCCCGCTGCGGGCGATCCCGGTGCGGAACAGGTCGGAGTGCGCGAGGAGATTCGCCGTGGTGAAGGCGCCGTAGCTGTGCCCCCCGACGCCCACGCGCGTCCGGTCGGCGACGCCCATCTCCGCCATCTGGTCGATCCAGGCGCGCGCTCCCGCGACCACCTGGCGCACGTAGCCGTTGTTGGCGGTGTCGCCGCCGACGACGGGGAGGCTCGGATTGTCGAGGACCGCGTACCCCTGGGTCAGCAGGAAGAGCTGCGACGCGCCCCCGATGCGGGTGAAGCGGTTGGGGGAGCCGCGCACCTGGCTGGCGGCGTCGGCCGAGCCGAACTCCGCGGGATACACCCAGAGGATGAGGGGGAGCCGCGTCCCGGCCTGGTAGCCCGGGGGAAGGTAGAGCGTGCCGGAGAGCCCGACGCCGTCGGCGCGGTGGGCGTTCACCAGCTGCTTCTGCATCCCGTGCAGCTGCGGCGCGGGATCGCGGACGTCGGTGAGCTGGCGCGGCGCGATCCGGCGGACGAGGTCCCGCACGAACACGTTGGCCGGCTCGGCCTGCGACTCGCGGCTGGTGAGGATGCGCGAGGCCGCGGGGTCGAGCACCGCCAGCACCGTCTCGTAGGACGGGTCCTGCGCCTGGAAGAGGCGCTGGGTCTGCAGGGTGCGCAGGTCGAGGCGATCGAGGAAGGGATGGTCCCCCTGCGGCGAGGAGCCGGCGCCCGTGAGATAGAGGGAGCGGCCGTCGGCGGACTGGAGGAGCACCGCGTCGCCGCTCGCCGTAGGCCGCATCATCGGGCGGCCGGGGTCGCTGTACGCGTCTTCGGTGGAGCGGTCGAAGAGCTTGCGCGGCAGGGCGCCGGCCTGGTCGGGGTTCACGATCCACGTCCGCGAGCGTCGCGCGGCGCGGTCCACCTCGCTCACCAGCGCGAGCCCGGGGGCCTCGCCCCACATCATCCCGGCGAAGCGGTACTCGGTGCGCGCCACCTCGGCGGTGTCGCCCGCCGGGAAGGTGAGGGCCACCACCCGGTCGCGCTGCGGCACCTGGCGGCGCGGATCGCCGCCGTCGAGCGCGTCCGCCCACACGAGCGTCGCCGGCTTGCCGGGACGCCACTGCACGGCGCGCGGCCCCGTCCGGACGCCCCGGACCGGGATGCGTTCCCCGAGGGGGAGATCGGCGATGCGGCGCACGGCGTGGCCGTCCCGGTCCCACACCTCGATCAGGCGCGGGAAGAGACCCGAGGGCACGTGGTACGAGTAGGGCGTGTGGAGGCGCTCCACGAGGAGGAACTGCCCGTTGGGTGCGGGGTCCACACCGTCGTAGACGCCGGGCTCGCCCAGCCACGCGACGGCGCGGGTGGCGACGTTCACGCGGCCGATCCGCGACGTGAAGTAGTAGTCGAAGAGCCGCTCGTCGTCGGGGTTCTGGAGCAGGTCCTCGTACGTGGGGGCGGGAGCGGCGCGCCCCTCCGCCACCTGGACGTGGGGCCCCGGCGGCACGCGGGACGCCGCGGGCGCGGCGCCGCGCCCCTCCGGCACGAACCGGCAGAGGAGTTCGGTGGCGTCCGGCATCCACGAGCAGGGCGCGCCCGTCGTGGCGTTCAGCGTCGGGCCGGTGAGGGCCGACGCCTGGCCGGTGGCGACGGTGGCCACCCAGAGGGCGATGCCGTCGACGCCGGTCACCGTGAAGGCGACGAGCCGGCCGTCGGGCGACCACGTCGGGGAGCCGAGCTTCGCGCCGGACGGTGCCGCGATCGCGCGCGTGACGCCGTCGGACACCTGCTCGAGCCGAAGCCCGGTGTAGTTGACGGCGCGGAACGGACCGTTGGTCACCGGATTGATGCGGTCGCCGGCGAGGCGCAACATCGGCTGGGACATCTCGGCGATGGTCGGCATCGCCGCGCGGTCGGCCAGGAGGAGCCAGAGGCGGTCGGGGCTGATCAGCGTGGCGGGGGGCGGCGGGGCGTCGAGGATGTCCACCACCACCTGAGGCGGCGTGCGGTATGCCTGCTGCGCCGGGGCGAACCCGGCGAAGACGAACAGGAGCGCGGCGGCGGCGACGAGGCCGCGCGCGAGTGTGCGGAGAGCGTTCATCCGGGCCCCATGGCGAGAGAACTGCCGAGCAGGAGGAGGCACAGCTCCGTGAGGAGCAGGAAGAGCAGACTGAGGATCTTCCACTTGTGACGGCGCCAGAGCACGACGCGCATCGGCTCCCGTACCACCTGCGTGACGGCCATGCGAGATTGGCGCTCGCCCTCTTCCAAGGCGTGTCGGGTCCGATCGTCGGGCACTTGTGTCACCGCCGAATATTGGTGGAGGCCGGGTGGCGGCGCTACTTTCCCCCGTCCCGCATCCCAGGCCCCGCGCGTGGAGGATGGCATGAGCAGCATCCCGGCCCGGTACCGGCCGCACCTCGATCCCCAGGCATTCGTCGCCGCGCCGGCCGCGGGGCCCGACGAGCGCGTGGACGTCGGCGCGCTTTTCGTGGGCGCGGGCCCTGCGGGCCTGGCAGGCGCCATCCGGCTTGCGCAGCTCCTCGAGGGCGCGCCGGCGATGCGGGAGCGGCTCGGCGAAGTGCCGGTGGCGGTGATCGAGAAGGGGAAGTACCCCGGGGCCCACGCGGTCTCCGGCGCGGTGATGGACCCCATCGCCCTGCGGACGCTGTTCCCCGGCGTGCCCGACAGCGAGCTCCCGGTACGCTCGCGCGTGGAACGGGAGGCGGTCTATTTCCTCACGGCGGACGCCTCCGTCCGCATCCCCACGCCCCCCACGATGCGGAACCACGGCAATCTCACCGCGTCGCTGAGCGAGGTGGCGCGCTGGATGGGCGAGCGGGCCGAGGCGCTGGGCGTGACGCTGCTGAACGAGACCGTGGCGCAGCGGCTCCTCGTCCAGGACCGTGCGGTGCACGGCGTCGCGACGGGCGACAAGGGGCTCGACCGGGACGGCGCACCGCTGTCCAATCACGAGCCGGGCGTCGAGGTGCGCGCGCAGGCCACCGTTCTCGCGGAGGGCGTGACGGGCCACCTCGCCCAGACGCTGGTGGAGACCTTCGACCTGCGCGGGCCGAACCCGCAGGTGTACTCGCTCGGGGTGAAGGAGGTCTGGGAGGTCGCGCGCCCTCTGGACCGCGTGATCCACACCCTCGGCTGGCCCCTGCGCGGCGGGGCGAAGTGGCGCGAGTTCGGCGGCACCTGGCTCTATCCGCTGGGTGAACATCAGGTCTCGATCGGCCTCGTCGTCGGCCTCGACTACGCCGACGCGTCCCTCTCGCCCCACGACCTCCTCCAGGAGTTCAAGCTCCATCCCCTGGTGCGCGGCGTTCTCGAGGGCGGCACGCGCCACGAGCGCGGCTGGGGCGCGAAGACGATCCCCGAAGGGGGCTGGTACGCCCTGCCCCGCCGCCTCGCGGTCCCCGGCGCGCTGCTCGCGGGGGACGCCGCGGGGTTCGTGAACGTGCCGGCATTGAAGGGGATCCACTACGCGATGTGGTCGGGGATCCTCGCGGCGGAGGCGATCTTTGCCGCGCTCTCCGCGGGGCGGGACCTCCGCGCGCCGGGGACGTTGGACGGGTACGACACGGCGGTGCGGCGGAGCTTCATCGGCCGCGATCTCCATCGCGTCCGCAACCTCCGCCAGGCCTTCGGCGCCGGTCTCGCCGGCGGCGGCGCGCTGGCGGGGCTGATGACGGCGACCGCCGGCCTCTTCCCCGGCTGGCGCTTCGGCGCCGAGGAGGACGCCGAGCACGCGGTCGCGCCCAGCGGCCGCGTCTACGCCAAGCCCGACGGGGTGCGCACCTTCGACAAGCTCTCGAGCGTCTACGCCAGCGGGAACCGCACGCGGGACACGCAGCCGAATCACCTGCGCGTCAGGACCGACGTCCCCGAGGAGGTGGGGGAGGCGTGGATCCGGATGTGCCCCGCCGAGGTCTATGAGTGGGGGACGGACGCGGCGGGGAAGCGGACGCTGGTGGTGAACGCCACGAACTGCGTGCAGTGCGGCGCGATCACGGCCAAGGGCGGGCGCCTCACGCCCCCCGAGGGCGGGAGCGGGCCGGAGTATGTGATCACGTGATCACCGATGCCAGGAGCCAGATGCCCAGGAACCAGGGGGTGTGGCGGGCAGACCTTCAGCGGGACATGATTGACGCATGAGCGCACCGGCGGCGAAGGGCTCCAAGGTGAAGATCGCCTTCATCGGCACGCACGGCGTCGGGAAGACGACGCTCTGCTTCGACCTCGCGTCCCGGCTCAAGCGCCTCGACCTCGGCGTGGACATCGTGAAGGAGGTGGCGCGGCGCTGCCCCCTCCCCATCAACCAGGACACGACGCTCGACGCGCAGGCGTGGATCCTCCACACCCAGATCGCCGACGAGATCACGGCCCGGGCGCAGTACGACGCGGTCATCTGCGACCGGTCGGTGCTCGACAACTACGCCTATCTAGTGAACCGGGTGGGCCGGAAGCCGGAGTACGACGCGCTGGTCCGCTCGTGGATCGGGAGCTACGACGGGCTGTTCAAGGTCCCGGTGCTGCAGGCCCCCTCGTTCGACGGCACGCGCGACGTCAGCCAGAGCTTCCAGCTCGAGATCGACGCGGTCCTCGACACTCTCATCGACGCCTTCCACGTGAAGACGCACCGTCTCGACGCCGCGGACCGGCCGGGGTGGGTGGACGCGGTCCTCCGGGCGATGGGGCTCCCCTTCGTCCCGCCGCAGATCGACCTCTTTGCGACGGCCTGAACTCGACGCCCCTTGGCGTCTGGCGCCTGTCCCCTGTCAGTTCCCCGTCCCCATCAGCTTCCCGACGAAGAAGTCCGCCCCCGCCGTCAGCGCCGTCAGCCAGTGCGCGTGGCGCAGGAAGTCGTGGACCTCGTCGGGGAAGATGAGCTCGTGCACCTCGACGCCCCGCCGCTTCAGCTGGTGCCCGAGGTCCACCGTCTGCGCGAAGGCGACGTTGCGGTCGTCGTCGCCGTGGACGAGGAGGACGGGGGAGCGCCACCGGTCCACGTCGGCGACGGGCGAGGACGACCGCCGCAGCGCCACGATGGAGTCCGCCGCCTGCGGCCGGGCGGCCCCGGCCGGCACCCCGCGATCCGTCGTCCAGTCGTGCACGCCGTGCAGGTCGAATCCCGCCGCGAACAGGTCCGAGTTCCGCGCCAGCCCGAGGGCGGTGAGGAAGCCGCCGTACGACCCGCCCCACAGGCCGATCCGCGCGCTGTCCACGTCGGGGCGCGCGCGGAGGTACGCCGCCGCCGCGAGCACGTCGAGGTACTCCGACGCTCCGCGCATCCCGCGCCGCGCCGCCGTGCGGTACGCGCGCCCGTAGCCGATCCCGCCCCGGTAGTTCACCGACAGCACCACGAAGCCCCGGCTCGCCAGGTACTGATTGAAGGCGTAGGCGTTGTGGTAGTAGTACATGTTGTGCCAGCCGAGGAGCATCTGCCGGGACGGACCGCCGTGGAAGAAGATCACCGCCGGCCGCCGCCCCGACGCCGTGCCGGGGGGCAGGAAGAGCTGCATCCGCACGTCGAGGCTGTCGCTCGCGCGCACCACCACGAGCTGCGGCTCCACCAGTTGCGCGCCCGGGAAGCCGGGCCAAGGGTCGAAGCCGACGACCCGCTGCGGCTGCGCGCCGGGCTGCGCGATGACCACCGGCGCGCCGGGGCGTCGCACGTCGCTGCTCAGGTACGCGAACCCGCCGCCGTCGAGGGGCTGCGGCGCCCAGTCGATGGTCTGGCCGCCCGTGAGCGCCTGCGGCGTCCCGCCCATCGCCACCACGCGCGCGACGTGCCGGCGCTCCGTGTCGCCGCAGTTCGAGGAGTAGAGGATGCCGCGGCGGTCGGCTTCGAAGGCGGCCGACTCCACCTCGCAGTCGGGGGGCGTGAGGCGGATCGCCTCCCCGCCCTGCGGGCTCACCGCGGAGAGGCCCAGCCACCCGCCGATCTCGCTCGCGAACACCAGCCGGTCGTCGGCGCTCCAGAGGAGGCCCCAGTCCCCGGCCGCGCCGGCGAACGCGCCGTCGGGCGTCGCGGGGGCGTGCCACACTTCGTGGCCCACGCCCGTCTCGACATCGGCCA
>Ga0208716_1000861_pt1 | contig 12063 bp, 6 predicted proteins | sample NGESurdeep092012_8_FD_184482 | JGI IMG/M metagenome (GOLD analysis project Ga0208716, IMG submission 184482) | Arctic peat soil microbial communities from Barrow, Alaska - NGEE Surface sample 415-3 deep-092012 (SPAdes) | ecosystem: Environmental > Terrestrial > Soil > Wetlands > Peat ...
CGCCGCGCGGCCTGATCGAGCGCGGCGCGGATGGCGTCGTCGGTCAGCGTGGCGGGCGGTTCCGTGGCACGCGCCGCAGCGCCGCCGAGAGCCATCTTGAAAGCGTAGTAGGCCAGCGCGGGGCGCGAATCGGCGTCGCTGCGGCGGTTCCAGCCGGCGATCAGTTTGGCAACCTCGTGATCGGGAGCGGCTTGGCGGATGCGCTCCTGCCACAGCTCGGCGTGCCAGACCTGCGGGGAGAACGCGATGCCGATGGCCTGTTCGGCGGTGACGTTGTGTGCGGCATCGAGCAGATCCAGCACCATGGCGGCGCGCTGGCTGGGCGGGCGGCGCGTCTCGTTGTAGACATAGGGATGCGCGGCCCACTTCTCCGGGACCAGCGGGGAGTCCTTCATCATGTTGAACGGCGACGTATTGCAGTTCTGCATGTAGCCTTGCGGCGGGTTGGCGATCTGCACCAGGTCTTCGAACGGGTGTATGCCCTGCCACTCGCACGCGCCGGCTGGACCGGACATGGGGCGCGAGGAATCGCAGCCGTTGGGGCGCACCGGGACGCGGCCGTTGCGTACATAGTAGATATCGCCATCGACGGTGGCGATCATGATGTTCTGCGCCATGTATTGCAGCCCGCTGAGCGCCTGTTTGGCCTGGGCGAGATTCCGCGCGGTGGCGATCTTCCAAGCGGTGTCGAGCAGGCGGAATTCGTTGGCGTACGGGATGGCGACGGCGTAGGCCTTGCCGTTCTTGTGGGCGACGATCGGACCGTGGTGGGTGGATTCGATGCGCACGTCCTGGTATTTGATCTCACCGCCCGTCTTGACGGCGATGCGCTCGGTGCGGACCTCTAGCGCGCGCCACTCGTCTTTGAACTTGTACTTGCCGTCCCGCACTTCTTCTTCGTAGACGTCGGAGGTGTCGGGACCGCCGGTGGTCATGGCGATGGAGAGGAAGCGGTTGTGGCCGAGCGAGGGGAAGGGTTGGCCGAGAATGGCGGCGCCGGAGAAAGCCAGGTCGCCGCCGTAGATGCGCATTTCGTAGAAGCGGACTTCGCCGTACCAGGTGAGGTGCGGATCGATCACGGCGATGGGAACGTGGAGGGCAGTGCGCGAGGGCGCAAGCGCCATTTCGTTGGAGCCGTGGTACGCCACGGGGTCGGGCTGCACGCCGCCGCGCAGTAAATCGCCGGCGGCTTCGCCTTCGGGCCAGCTCCAGATGATGAAGCGGCCGAGCGCGACGATCTGCCAGGGTTCGAGTTTGGGCGCCCAGGCCGGAACCTGCTCGGGATGCTCCTGCATGAACTTTTTGATGCCGGCCTGGTAAGCTTCGCAGATGGCGCGCAGGTTGGGCGCCAGTTCCGCATAGTGCTGGCGGGCCACGTCGCGGTGACGCCACAGGCGCTGGCGGTAATCGTGGGTGACGAACTCGGGGCCGAAAGCTTCCGACATGGTGCCTTCGGCTTTGCGGTAATTGCGCAGCAGTTCTTCGAGGCGGTCTTCGGCCTGGGCGTAGCCAGAGGCGAAAGCGGCGCCGGTGGCGGTGGACGCGTAGATGTGGGGGACGCCGAACTCGTCGCGCAGAATGTCGATCTTCTCTGCCGCGCAGAGAGTGAACGATACCAGCAACAAGACTAGAGATTTCATGGAAGCCTCCGGGAAGCACAGTATAACTCCAGGAGCCGATTCGAGCGAAGATGTTGGTTCAACGCAGCTGCAATTCAGACACTGGGGGATCTGTAGGGATACGTTCGGGCAGGAAACGGCCTGGCAGGGTGAGCCGGTCGGCGATGCCGGATCGTTGGGCCGTGAGAGAGGAGGGTGGGGCCTACCGCGGGGATGCGGCAGTCAAGTCAAATCGCATAACAGCAAGCAAGCCCATGGCCAGAAAAATGAGGAAACCCGCAAACAATCCTCCCGGCGCAACGGAATGCTCGCGGACCTGGCCGCCTTGGACGACCTTGACACCCCTCCGCCAACCGCCAACAGGGCGTTCTGGAGCCCGGTGCGGGCACTGCCCGGTCGAACGCGTCGGCGCCTCGCTGGAGGGTAAATTACTGTCTGAACCGCAGGGGGTGCTTCACCGCGGAGACACAGAGACGCGGAGGAAGCGCGGAGATCCGGAGGGGCTTCGGTGCGGGGGGCCTCCATGTCTTCATGGCGGGCCGTTGCCCGAAAGCCCGACTAGACCGTAACCCAGCCGAACGGCAATGTCAGGCTTGAAATCGCACAGCCTATCGCCTCTTCAGCATCTCGCGCGCGCAGTTGAAGCCGGGGGCGCCCATCACGCCGCCGCCGGGGTGGGCGCCGGAGCCGCATAAATACAGGCCCGCGACCGGGGTGCGATAGCGCGCCCAGCCCGCCACGGGACGCATCGCGAACATCTGGTCCAGGCTCATCTCGCCGTGGAAAATGTTGCCGCCGGTGATGCCAAAACGCCGCTCCAGATCGAGCGGGCTCAGCACTTGCCGGTGTTCGACGATCTGGCGGATGTTGGGCGCGTATTCCTCGATCAGCGAAATCACGCGGTCGCCGAAGGGCTCGCGCAGTTCGTCCCATGTGCCCTCGCGCAGGGTGTAGGGCGCGTATTGCAGGAAGATGCCCATGATGTGCTTGCCGGGCGGAGCCAGCGAGGCGTCGTACATGGTGGGAATGGTCAACTCCAGCAGCGGGCGCTGGCTCGCGCGGCCGTACTTGGCGTCGTCCCAGGCGCGCTCCACGTAATCGATGCTGGGGCAGATGTGCATGGTGGCTTTGTGGTGCGGGCCCGGCCCAGAGGGCGCCCCGCCGGGATACGCGGTGAACTCCGGCAGGCCGTTGAGCGCCAGATTGATTTTGCAGCTTGTGCCTTCGATGCGGAAATTGCGGATGGCGCGGACGAACTCCGCGTCGAGATCCTTGGGGTCCAGCAGGCGCAGGAAGGTGAGCTTGGGATCGAGATTCGACGCCACCGTGGCGGCCGCGATCTCCTCGCCGCTTTCGAGCACCACGCCGCGCGCCCGGCCGTCGCGCACGAGCACTTTGGCGACCGGCGCATTCACGCGGATCTCCACGCCCTTGGCGCGCGCCGATGCCGCGATGGCCTCCGGCACCGCGCCCATGCCGCCGCGCACGAAACCCCACAGCCCGCGATGTCCACCCACACCGCCCATGCAGTGATGCAGCAGGATGTACGCCGTGCCCGGCGAGCGCGGTCCGCCATTAGCGCCGATCACGCCGTCGGTGGCCAGCGTGACCTTGACTTCCTCGGATTGGAACCATTCGTCGAGGAACTCCGCCGCGCTCTGCGTGAAGATCTTGACCAGCGCCACGAGATCGCGCGGGCCCAGTTTGCGCATCTTCCCGGCAAGCCTCAGGTAATCGACGAGATCGCTGGCGCGCAGAGGGAACGCCGGCGGCGTGGTCAATAGCAGGCCTTCGACGACTTGCGACAGGCGCTCCAGTTGCTCTTCGTACGCCGGGTAAACGTCGGCGTCGTGTCGCGAGAATTTGGCGATTTCGGCCAGCGTCTTGGCGCGGTCCTGCCACATGAAGAAATGGCGCCCGTCGGGAAACGCGGAGAAGAAGGCGGGATCCTTGGCATCCACCTGGTAGCCGTAGCGCGCTAACTCCAACTCCTGGACGATGCGTTCCTGGAGCAGGCTGGTGAGGTACGCGGCAGTGGAGACGCGATAGCCCGGCCAGATTTCTTCGGTGACCGCGCACCCGCCCAGCAGTTCGCGCCGCTCCAGCACCAGCACTTTGCGTCCGCTGCGCGCCAGATAGGCGGCGGCGACCAACCCGTTGTGGCCTCCGCCGATGATGACGGAATCGTATTTAGTCACTCAGTGACTCCCAGCAGGTTGCTAAGAAAAACATATTCAGCCGCCGATGAACGCCGATGAACGCGGATAACAAAACACAGATAAGAACTTAGTGTTATCTGCGTTCATCTGCGTTCATCGGCGGCCTATAGCTTCTTGAAGGCCACCACAGCCAAGGGCGGCAGCGTCACGGCGATGGAGTGCGGGCGTTGGTGCTTGGGTATGGGCCGCGACGAGACGCAGCCGCCGTTGCCCATGTTGCTGCCGCCGAACAACTCCGAATCCGTATTCAGAATCTCCTGGTAGAAGCCCTCTTCCGGCACGCCGAACTCGTACCCTTGCCGGGGCACCGGAGTGAAGTTGCAGCAGACCAGGATGAAATCCTTGGGGTCATGGCCGCGGCGCAGGAACGCGATGATGGAATTCTGCCCGTCGCGGAAGTCCACCCACTCGAAGCCCGAATGGTGGAAGTCCACCTCATAGAGCGCGGGGCTCGCCCGATACAGCCGGTTCAACTCGCGCACCAGGCCCTGCAGCTTGCGATGGGGCTCGAATTCCAGCAGGTCCCAGCGTAGCCCCGCGTTGTGATTCCACTCCTCGCGCTGGCCGATCTCCTGCCCCATGAACAGCAGCTTCTTCCCCGGATGCGCCCACATGTAGGCCAGGAACGCGCGCACGTTGGCGTACTGACGCCATTCGTCGCCGGGCATCTTGTTGAGCAGCGACCCCTTGCCGTGGACCACCTCGTCGTGCGATATGGGCAGCACGAAATTCTCGGTGAAGGCATACAACAGGCTGAAGGTGATGCTGTTGTGCTGATACTTGCGATAGATGGGGTCGTTGCCGAAGTAGTCCAGCATGTCGTGCATCCACCCCATGTTCCACTTCATGGTGAAGCCCAGCCCGTTGAGGTAGACCGGCTTGGACACGCCCGGGAAGGCGGTGGACTCCTCAGCGATCGTGAACGCTCCGGGCACGGTATGCGCCAGTTCGTTGAAGCGCCGGATGAATTCGATGGCCTCCAGGTTCTCGTTGCCGCCGTACTGATTCGGAACCCACTCGCCGGGCGTGCGCGAGTAGTCCAGGTAGAGCATCGAAGCCACGGCATCCACGCGCAGGCCGTCGATGTGGAACTCCTTGAGCCAGAACATGGCGTTCGAAATCAAAAACGAGCGCACTTCGTTGCGCCCGTAATTGAACACCAGCGTGCCCCACTCCTTCTGCTCGCCCTTGCGCGGGTCGGAGTGCTCGTAGAGCGCCGTGCCGTCGAAGTAGACCAGCCCATGCGCGTCCTTGGGGAAGTGGGCGGGCACCCAATCGACGATCACGCCGATCCCCGCCTGGTGGCAGGCATCCACGAAAAACTTGAAATCGTCCGGCGTGCCGAACCGCGAGGTGGGCGCGAAATACCCGATCACCTGGTAGCCCCACGACCCGGAGAACGGATACTCCATGACGGGTAACAGTTCCATGTGGGTGTAGCCCATCTGCTTGACGTACTCCACCAGCTTGACCGCCAGTTCGCGGTAGGTGAGCATCTGTCCCATCGGTCCGCGCATCCAGCTTTCCAGGTGGACTTCGTACACCGACACTGGCGATTTCAGGATGTCGGAGGAGGCGCGGGCCGTCATCCACGCCGCGTCCTGCCATTTGTATTGCGAGTTGTCCCATACCCGCGATGCCGATTTTGGCGGCAATTCGCAATAGAAGGCGTAGGGGTCGGCCTTCAGTTGCTGGTATCCCGCGAAGCGCGATCGCACGTTGTACTTATACGAAGCGCCGGCGGCGAGCCCGGGCACGAACAGTTCCCAGACGCCGCCGTTGCGCCGCCGCATGGGGTGGCGCCGCGTGTCCCAATCGTTGAACTCGCCGGCCAGCGAAACGGTCTCCGCATTCGGCGCCCACACCGCGAAGCGTACGCCGGCAGCGCCCTCGCTGACCACGGGGTGCGCGCCCAGCGTCAGCCAGGCTTCGTAGAGCGTGCCTTCGGTGTGCAGGTAAAGGTCCGATTCGGAAATCTGCGGCCCAAAGCGGTAGGGGTCGTCGATCTCCACCTCGCGCCCATCCCACAGGTGGGCGCGCAACTCGTAGGGGACGGGTTCACCGTCCAGGGCGGCCACGAAGAAGCCCTGTGCGTGCTTCTTCTCCATCTCGTAGCGAGTGCCGCCCACTACTACCGCCGCCGCGTCCGCGTGCGGGAGCAATGCCCGGACTTCCCACCGCGGCGGACCTTTCTTCTTGCGGACCGAATGCGGTCCCAGGATGCCGAACGCATCCCCATGATATCCGTTGACTATCGCTTCAATTTCTTCGCCAGTCATGAGAACCTGTGAATTCAAGTATGGACGATTTTCCGCTCGACGTGCCCAAAGCCGAACTGCATCTCCATCTCGAAGGCTCGGTGGAGCCGGAGACTCTGTACGAACTCGACCCCTCCACTTCCATCGAGGAATATCGCGCCCTCTATCATTACACCGATTTTGACGCCTTTCTGCGCGCCTTCGGGGCCGTCGGCAAGCGCCTGCGGACTCCCCAGGACTACGCGCTGATTACGCGCCGCCTGCTAGAGCGGCTGGAGACGCAGAACGTGCGCTATGCCGAGATCATGGTCGCCGCCGGCGTGGTGCTTTGGAAGGGGCAGGAGTTCGCGCCCATCTTCGACGCCATCCGCGCCGCGGCGGTGGAGTCTGGGGTGCAGGTTCGCTGGATTCTGGATGCCGTCCGGCAGTTCGGCGTGGAACCGGCGATGCAGGTGGCCGCTCTCGCCGCCGAGCGTGTGGATCGGGGAGTGGTCGCTGTCGGCATCGGCGGCAGCGAAGAGCGCGGCCCCGCCAGTTGGTTCAAGGACGTTTTTGCGTTCGCCAGGCGTGAAGGACTGCACCTCCACGCGCACGCCGGCGAGAGCATGGGGCCGGAATCCATCTGGGACGCGCTGGCTCTGGGCGCCGAACGCATCGGCCACGGGATCGCCGCGGTGCGCGACGCCGCGCTGATGCGCCACCTGCGCGAGCGCGACATTCCGCTCGAAATCTGCATCACGAGCAATCTGGTCACGGGGGTGGTCAAGCGCATCGAGGACCACCCGGTGCGCCGCTTGTTCGACTCGGGAGTGCCGATCGTGTTGAACTCCGACGACCCGGCGATGTTCCGCTGCTCGCTCGCCGGGGAGTACCGCCTGGCGGCGGAGCGGTTCGGGTTCACGGAAGCCGAACTCCGGCGGATCGCGGAGAACGGCTTCCGGTATGCGTTCGACTGGCGATAGACCTGCGCGAAAAGAATGCCCCCAAGAATGGGGTCATGGCAGCCTAAAAGGCTACGCTACTAATCCGCACCGGGCCGAGCAGGCCGGAGGGCAGCAGGGGCGAGTCGGCCCGGTAGAACTGCTGCGTGGTGTAGGTGTACTTCTTGGCCGCGTCCGGCTGCTGGTCGCCGATCAGCCGGTTGACCCACAGGTTCGTCACTTTGACCTGAAGCGCGTTGGCGCCCGGCTTCAAAACGCTCGTCACATCCACCTGGAACGGCGTTTTCCAGAGGATGCCGAGCGGCTTGCCGTTGACCGTCACCTCGGCCAGGTTCTTGGTGTCGCCCAGGTCGAGCCATAGGTGGGTGCCGGTTTTGAACCACTCGGCCGGCGCCTGGATGGTTTTGGTGTACGTTCCGGCGCCGGAGAAATACTTCACTCCGGCGTCACGGTTTTCGTGCCACGAGCTCAATTGAGCGAGCGTGATTTTAGCGGGAGCGCCGCGCTCCGCCTGGAAGCTGATTTCCCACGGACCTTCGATAGTGGCGAGCGCGGTCTCTACCGGCGCGGGCACCGTGCGCGATGGCGCAGCGGCCGCCTTGCGGAATACCACGAACACGGCATCGGCCGGCTCCAGGCGCAGCGATACGGTGGTGCGCCCGCCGGCGATCTTGTAGGATGCCGGCTCCGTCTTGCCGGTCTGCGGATGCCAGATTTCGGGCGCCTTTCCGGCCACACGGAACGAGGCTTCGAGATTCTCCTTGCGGTTGGCGCGATTGTTGACCCAGTAAACCTCGCCGTCGGGCAGCTTGCGGTGCACGAAGAGCAGATGGGTGTTGGGCTGCGGCTTGGAATATTCGAAGTCCGGGGTTACCTGCGCGAGGGCCAGGGCCTGGGCCACCGTTTGGTTGGCATAGACCTTACCCTTGCCCGCATTGCGTTCTCCCGTGCCCGGACCCCAGAGTTCGTCGGCGATGACGCTGAATTCCGTCTGATCGTCGCTCATGCTGGGACTTTCCTGAGGTTTGGGACCGGCCACCGCCGCCCCAGCGTTCACCAGGTCGCGAATCTTGCGCAATACCGGCAGCGACATGTGCTGGCTGTTGGGGTCGAGCGCCAGCAGGCGGTAACTCATGCCGGTAGCGGTCACGAGGCGTCCGCCCGTTACCGTTAGCTTGTTCACCAGGGCATCGGCGTTGACGAAGTCATAGTTGTAGCCGGCGGGCACGTCCGGCAACTTGGCGCCGAACAAGGCCGTGATGTTGGAGTCCTCGCCGTAGAAATAGATCACGTCGGCCACGAACTTGCCTTGCTGGAGCATGTAGGAACTGCGCGCCAGATACGTGGTCCACGGTTTGGCGATTTCGCCCCATGTTTCGAGGCGCGTGAACCACTGGCCGTACGGTCCCAGCCCGAGGCCCGGCGCCTTCTCCGTCAACGGCTGGTGCACGGAGGTGTGGATCACGAAGCGGTTCAGCCCCATGGCCAGTTCCTTATCGGCGGTGGGCTTGAGGGTTTCCGGCGACCAGCTCCAGGCGCCGCCGCTGGCGGTCAGCGACTCCGCGGCCACCAGGTTCTGGCCGTAGATGTGGGCCACCGACGCTGACTCCCGTATGTCGGCGCTGTAGCCCGTCTGCTCGTCGGTGGGGCTGCGCGGCGTCCACATGGCGCTCATCGGGACATCGGCGTTGCGCTTGACTTCCATGCCGTCGCCGATGAAAGCCCGGCCCGACTCGTGCGACTCGGTGTAGCGGCCCATGCCGCGCTCTTTCAGCGACGCGGTGATCTGGTCGTAGTGATTCTCCGTGGTCAGGTCGCCGATGGTCTTGCGGAAGTCCCAGAGGACGCGGTCGCTCGCTTCCGCGCTTTCCACCACGCGCCCGGCCAGAACCGGCAGCCAGGGATGCAGATCGTAGCCGCGGCGTTTGGCGAACTCGGCGAACATGTCGTCGGTCCAATTCTGCACCCCGGCCTCCCAACTATCGGTGATCACGTAGTGGAGGCCGCGCCTACCCATCAGGTCGCCGACGGTATTCTTGTACTGGCCCAGATAGTTGTCGAAATACGCTTTGACGTAACCTTTGTTGAGTTTGTCCACTTCCAGGCCCGTGGCCTCCGGCGAGGCTGGGGAATTCTGATGGCCCGTCAGCGAATAGCCGAAGCGCAGCACCACCCAGCGGCCGGCGGGCGGAGTCCAGTCGAGCGTGCCATCGGCGCGCATCTTGGATGTCAGGTCGATGACGTCCGCTTTGCGCACGCTGCCCTGGGGCGGCATGGCGGGTGTGGCGAGGGCATAGATATTGGTGGCGGCGGAGAAGCCCGCCTTGTCTTCGAAGCGGTTGACGCGCTGGCCGGTGTGCAGCACCAGTTCGGCGATCTGGGTTCCGGCCGGAGGGGCCGGAGTGGCCGGCGCCGCGCCGCCCGCGGGTGCGCCGAAGCCGCCGCCAGGGCCGCCGCGGCCGCCGGCCGGGGTTGGCTGCGTCCGGAAGGTGACGCGGAAGAACCTGGCCGTGACCGCCGGAAAGGCGATGGTGCGCGCTCCAGACGGGAGGGTTGCAGCGGTCTGAAATTGCTGGCCGTCGGCGCTGGATTCCAGCTCCGTTCCGCTGGCTCCGCCGCCTCCCCTGCCGCCTCTCCCGCCACCTGCTGTCACCAGGGTAAGTCCGCGCACCGTCTGTGGCGCGGCGAATTCGAATTGGATCCAGGCCTTCTGCTCCACCGGCGCTGCCGGCAACAGCGTGGCCTTGGCCAGGTCGCCATCGGTCAGCGCGGCGAGAGAGAATTGGCCGCCACTGGAAGTCACTTTCGGCTGCAACTCCGCCATCGACACATCGCTGTCCGGCGCACGATAGGCGATCACGGCGCTATCGGCGTAGAATTCCGGTGGGGGAGGGGGTGGCGTGCCGGCGCCGGACCCGCCCCGGGGCACGGAGGCGATGTTCTGGAACTGTCCCGTAGTGGACGGCGGTTTGGCCAGCGCGCCGGTGAACGGCGGTCCACCTTGCACGCGGGTCTCGCTCCACACGAATTTTTTCATGGCCTGCGCGGGCGGCACCCACGGACCGCCGCTCTCGCTCCATCCCGGCGAACCGGCGATGGCCATCTCCAGTCCCAACTGGTCGGCCAGCGTAGTGGTGTACTTGAAGGCGTCCTTCCACTCCGGCGTCATATAGACCAGACGCTTCTCCACCACCTGCGGCGTGTTGAGCGCCGCGTCGAAGTTCTGGAAACCGCCGATGCCTACCCGCTTCATCCATTCCAGATCGAGCTTGATGCCTTCCTTGGTGATGTTGCCGTTCATCCAGTGCCACCAGACGCGCGGTTTGGCGCTCTCGGGCGGGTTTTGGAAGCCTCGCTCGAGCGTGTCGCCAGAGTTCTGCGCGGAGACAATCCATGCCCCCACCAGCACGGTCAGGAGCGCTACCGAGCCGGCCCGCTTGGCCCGTTTGAAGAGTTTCATGTATCTTTATCCTTTGGCGTCAGCCTGCTCCAGTGTAGTCCGAATCACCGGGCCCGGCGCGCCGAATTTGCCGCGATGCCCGCGTGTTGGTAAGATATCTGGAGGAGATATCCGTGCGATCTATCGCTCTCAAATTACCCGAAGACCTCATGGCGGAGAGCGGACGCCTGGCCGATACCCTTTGCGTCTCCCGCGCCGAATATATCCGGATCGCGATTCGCCGGATGAATCATAAGATGGCGGCCCGCCTTCGCGCGGAACGCCTGGCGGAAGTTTCCAAGCGCGTGCGCGAAGAGAGCATGAAGGTCAACGCCGAGTTCGCGGCCATCGAGAGAGACCCGGATGCTTAAGCGCGGTGAGGTCTGGCTCGCCGATCTGAACCCGCCGCACGGCACGGAACCCGGCAAGACTCGTCCTGTCCTAATCGTTCAGTCACAGGCCTTGTTGGATGCGGGGCATCCCTCCACTCTGGTCATTCCCCTCACTACGAAACTGGTGGACGATGCGGAGCCGCTGCGTATCCGTGTGGCCGCAGCGGGGCGCCTTCCAAAGCCGTCGGACCTGCTGATGGATCAAATGCGAGCCATCGACAACGGCCGCCTGGTGAAAGGACCGCTCCTCCGTCTTTCGAACGTGCAGATGAAACAGATTGGCCACGCCTTTCTGGAAATGATTGGAATCGAAACATAAACCACATGCAACAACGCATCTCTCCCGCTTCGGCGATCACCGGCGCCATCACGCTGCCTGGCGACAAGTCCATCTCCCACCGCTATGCCATGATCTCCGCCATCGCCGATGGGGAATCGCGCATCCACAACTACTCGACGGGGGCCGATTGCCACTCTACGCTGGACTGTATGCGCGCGCTCGGCATCGACGTCGAAGTTGCCGGCACGGAAGTGCGGATCAAGGGCAAGGGCCTCGACGGACTGCGCGCGCCAACCGGCGATCTCGACGCGGGCAATTCGGGCTCCACCATCCGCATGCTGAGCGGCATCCTGGCCGCCCAGCCCTTCCTCACGCGCATCTTCGGGGACGGGTCTCTCTCCCGCCGGCCGATGCAGCGCATCCTGCGTCCGCTGGCCGAAATGGGCGCGAAGATTGGCGCGCGCGAAGACAAATTCCCGCCGCTCGAAATCCACGGCACGCGGCTCCGGCCCATCGATTACACCCTGCCCGTGCCCAGCGCGCAGGTGAAGACGTGCGTCCTGTTCGCCGGACTTTTCGCCGAGGGGCAGACCTCCGTCAGCGAGCCGGTGCCGTCGCGCGATCACACCGAAATCGCTCTCCGCGAATTCGGCGCCGATCTCAGCGCCGGCCTCAAGGATGACGCGCGCAAGATCACCCTCACCGGCCGTCCCCATCTCACCGGCCGCGAACTCACGGTACCGAGCGACCTCTCTTCGGCCGCGTTCTTCATCGTGGCCGCGCTGCTGGTCCCCGGATCGCAACTCACCATTCGCGGGGTCGGCCTGAATCCCACGCGTTCCGCGTTGCTCGACTTCCTCAGGGGCATGGGCGCCAAGATCCTCATCCCGACGCTCGAAAGCCGGAACGGCGAGC
>Ga0208716_1000867_pt1 | contig 12012 bp, 11 predicted proteins | sample NGESurdeep092012_8_FD_184482 | JGI IMG/M metagenome (GOLD analysis project Ga0208716, IMG submission 184482) | Arctic peat soil microbial communities from Barrow, Alaska - NGEE Surface sample 415-3 deep-092012 (SPAdes) | ecosystem: Environmental > Terrestrial > Soil > Wetlands > Peat ...
TTGGGGGCCCCGCGCCTGGCGCGCATTGGCGCGACCCTGCTCACGCGCCATAGCGGCCGACGATGGAGATCGAAGATACATTCTGGTGCGGAAAGCCGCCCAGGTTGTGGGTCAAGCCGAACACCGGCGGCTGCTTGCGTTGCCGCGGACCCGCGCGGCCGAGCAGCTGCAGATACATCTCGTAGAGCATACGCAGCCCCGAAGCCCCGATCGGGTGGCCGAAGCATTTGAGCCCGCCGTCGATCTGGCAGGGGATGGTGCCATCGGCGTCGTAGAACCCATCGAGCACGTCCTTGATCGCTCCGCCCTCGGGCGAGATGTGCAAATCCTCCATGGTCACAAGTTCGGTGACGGAGAAGCAGTCGTGCACCTCGATCAAGCTGATCTGCTCGCGCGGATTCTTGATCCCGGCTTCGGCGTAGGCGCGCGTGGAGGCGATGCGCGTGGTGGGGAAATAGCTGCCGTCCCAGGAATTGTGCTGCGCTTCCAGGCCGTTGGAGACCGCGAGCTGCAACGCCTTGACGCTGATGATGTCCGATTTGCCCAGGCTCTTGGCAATTTCCGGCGTGGTGACGATGGCGCAGGCCGATCCGTCGGACACGCCGCAGCAGTCGTACAGCCCGAGCGGCGCGGCCACCATCGGCGCGTTCATCACGGTGTCGACGGTGATCTTGTTCTGCAGGTGCGCTTTTGGATTGCGATTGCCGTTGTCGTGGCTCTTGACCGAGACGTGGGCCATCGCCTGCTTCAGGTCGCTCGCATTGCAGCCGTGCTTGGCAACGTAAGCCGCCGCGAGTTGGGCGAAGCTGCCGGGCGCCGAAAGGTTGGGCCAGAACATCGAGTTGAGCACGCCGCGCGAGCGTTGCGGCAGGCCGCCGTAGCCGGCGTCCTTGAGCTTCTCCACGCCGAGCGCGAGCGCGAAATCGCATGCGCCCGAGGCCACCGCGTAGACTGCGCCGCGAAACGCTTCGGTGCCGCTGGCGCAGTAGTTCTCCACGCGCGTCACCGGAATGAACGGCAACCTGAGCGCCTGGGCGAGCGGAATGCCCGATTTGCCCACATGCATTTCCTCGATCGCCGTGGCGAGCCAGGCCGCCTGAATCTGGTTCTTTTCGATGCCTGCGTCCTTGATCGCCTCCTCGAACGCTTCCACCATCAGATCGTCGGCTTCCTTGTCCCAGCGCTCGCCGAATTTGGAACAGCCCATGCCGAGAATCGCTACCTTGTCACGTATGCCCGTAGCCATGTCATGCCTCCTTCGCGGCACCGGCCGGCGTCGCTTTCCAGAAATAACGAGTGAATCCCCGCTGCGAGTCGTAATCCTTGATGCGGAATACCATGCGCATCGCCAAGCCGACACTGACTTCGGCTATGTCCACGTCGGTGGAGTCGGCCATTAGCCGCCCGCCCGCATCGAATTGCACCATGCCGAATATGGTGGGCGGATCGGGCGAATAGGTCAGTTGGTCTGCGGTATGGGAGTTGACCTTGCCGCTCATGTCGGCGAACGGGTGGTCGACCTGGGTGTGGAACGCATTGCAGTCCGGATTGACGCAGACGTTCGACTTCGGAAACTGCAATGTGCCGCATTTTTCGCAGCGCCCGCCGACGAAGCCCAGGATCATGTCGCGTTTGCGATACAGCGTCGACAGTGCCGTCTGCTTGTCGAGTTCGGCGCGCATGCCGCGCTCCAGCGTGACGAGATCATTGAAGGCCAGATACCGGTTGTAATTGGTCTCTTCGCGGCGCCGCGCAAGATAGCCGCGCACGCCCATGCGCGGCGCCAGCTTCGGCAGTTCCGCGGTCGCTTCGAACAGCAGCGCGTCGCAGCCCTGGCCGAAACCGACCACCAGGATGCGCTCGCCCGGCTTGGCCAGCGCGAGCGCGTCGGAGAGCATCACCAGCGAATGCGCGGTACCGGTTTCGCCGCAGACGGCGTGCAGGTTGTCGCGCACGGCGCTCTCGGGAATGCCGGCCTTCTTCGCCACCGACGCGGCCACCTTGCCGAGCGTGCAGGGCATGCAGAAATGGGCGATGGAGCCCGGCTCGATCGCGAGTTTCTTGAACAGGCCGGCCAGCGTCGCCGGCACGATCTTGGCGTGGCCTTCGTCGCGAATCCAGCGCTCTTCCCAGACGTAGTCGTAGGCGAAACCCTGGCCGCGATAATGATCGACGAAATCCACCGTGCGGCTGAATGCGCCGATGAACTTGGCGATCACCTTGCCCGCTCCGATCAGGAGCGCCGCCGCGCCGTCGCCGCTGGTCATCTCGAGCGTGCTCCCGGCCTTGGTGCGGCGTTTCTCCGACGCGAGGAACAGCGCCTGGGCGCCTTTGCCGGCCGCGCCCTCGAGGGCGGCCGCCAGCCCGGCCGTGGCGGCGCGCTGCGACGAACCGACGTCGAGCGCCGAAATCTCGGCCCCCAGATTCAGCGCCTGCGCGACGATGCCGGAGTTCAACCGGTCCTCGAATGGAAACGAGGTCGAGGCGAGCTGCACCGTGCGTATCTGATCGCGGTCGAGCCCGGTCAGGCAGTCGCGCGCCGCCTCTACCGCCATGGTCACCGCATCTTCGTCCCAGTTGCACATCGAGCGCTCGGCCTTGGCCTGAGCCTTGAGCGCGGGGTTGAACCAGGCGTTGGCATCGGCGACCGATTTGCGCGCGAGGCGGCGTCGCGGAATATAAGCGCCGTAGGCAAGAATACCGATTTCCATGCTTTTGTCTCCTTAGATTGGATTCCGGCTAATGACATTGCCGGATCGGGCGGGCTGAGTGAACGTGTACATGTTGCAAGCTTTGCGAGTCTGAATCCGGATCTGCAATTGGCCCGAGTGCACATATTCGAAGCAGGTTTGTTGCGGAGCAATTCCGGGAAATGCCGCGCTCATTCGGGTTTCTCGGATGGCCGGAATGGGTAGATAGGGATTTTCACATTCATGAAAAAGGTTTATCGTATGTGAAAAGTTGAACTCTACTCCAAATGCCGCTTTTGCTCCAGACGACCATCAAGCCGGGAACCTGAATGGCCTATATCACCGGCGCCGGGGACACCGCCTTCGGCAGGCTGGAATACTCTACTCCGCTCGCGCTGATGGCGCAGGCTGCGAACGCGGCCCTCGCGGACGCCGGAATCGGACGCCAGGCGATCGACGGCCTCTTGTGCGGCTATGCGACGACGCTGCCGCACCTGATGCTGTCCACGGTGTTCGCCGAGCATTATGGCGTGCAGCCGCATTATGCCCATGCGCTGCAGCTCGGGGGGGCGACCGGCTGCGCCATGGTGATGTTGGCGCGCGAACTGGTGGATGCGGGGCGCTGCCGCGAGGTGCTGGTCGTGGCGGGGGAGAACCGGTTGAGCGGGCAAAAGCGCGATACTGCGATTCAGACGCTGGCGCAGGTGGGGCATCCGGATTACGAAGTTCCGTTCGGCGCCACCATCCCCGCATATTATGCGCTGCTCGCTTCGCGCTATATGCACGAATACCCGGTAGACGAGGCAGACCTGGCCGAGTTTGCCGTGCTCATGCGCCGCCATGCGGCGACTCACCCGGGGGCGCACCTGAAGGACGCGATAACGGTCGCCGACGTGCTCGCTTCCAAGACCATTGCCGCCCCGCTGAAGCTGCTCGACTGCTGCCCGATTTCGGACGGCGCAGTGGCGCTGGTCGTGAGCCGCGAGCGCCGCGACGGTTCGGGCGTGCGCATCGCAGGCGCAGGCCAGGCGCACCTGCATCAGCATGTGAGCAGCATCGCCAGCGTGTCCGATTCGGGCGCGCGCCGCGCGGCGCAACTGGCCATGACCGAGGCAAGGATAGGCGTTTCCGACATCGACTACCTTGGCATCTACGATTCGTTCACGATTACCCTGCTGATCCTGCTGGAGGAAATCGGCATTGCGGCGCGAGGCGCTGCGGCGGCGCGCCTGCGCAGCGGCGACTTCGGCGCATCCGGAAAGCTGGCCCTGAATACCCATGGCGGCCTCTTGTCCTACGGCCATTGCGGGGTCGCCGGCGGCATGGCACATATGGCCGAGGCCCAGCGCCAGCTTGCCGGCAAGGCGGGCCCGCGCCAGGCCGGTGCGCGCGCATGCGCGCTGGTGCACGGCGACGGCGGCGTCCTGTCCTCGCATGTCAGCCTGATATTGAGCCGCGATGGATAAGCTCGCGGCGCACTTCTGGAGCGGCTGCGCAGCGGGCGAACTGCGCTACCAGAGCTGCGCGGCCTGCGCGGCGCTTCAGCCCTATCCGCGCATATACTGCCTGCGCTGCGGTGCGGCGGACTTAGAATGGCGGGCAGCCCAGGGCAGGGGGACGGTGTATGCGCTGACCAGGGTCGAGCGCGCACCCTCGGACGAATTCCGCGCGCTGCTGCCTTACCTCATCGTGCTGGTCGATCTGGATGAGGGTCATCGCATGATGGCGCACGGCGCGCCCGGATTGGCCATAGGCGACCGGGTAGGGGTGCGTTTTTTTGAGCACGGCGGACGCCACTTGCCGCGCTTCGAGCGTACGTGATTCCAATAACCCATTTTTCTGAAATAAGACCATGCCAAACAATCTCGAAGCAGCACTGAATCCCGGGTCCGTGGCCGTCGTCGGCGCCTCCGACAATCCGCATAAGGTCGGCGGGCGGCCGATACTCTACATGGACAGATACGGCTATAGAGGAAAGATTTTTCCGATCAATCCCTCACGCGCCGAAGTGCAGGGACACAAGGCGTATCCGGATCTCGCTTCCCTGCCCGAGGCGCCGGACATGGCCATCGTGGCGCTCGCGGGCGAGGGCACGGTGCAGGCGGTGGAGCAATGTGCCCGCATGGGGGTCAAGGTCGCCGTGGTCATGGCCTCAGGATTCGGCGAAACCGGGGCCGAAGGGAAGAAGGTCCAGGACGCGATGCTGGCCGCGGCGCGCGCGGCCGGCATGCGCATGGTCGGTCCGAACTCGCAGGGATTGGCCAACTTCGGCACCGGCGCCATCGCCAACTTTTCCACCGTTTTCAACGACGCGCCCTGCCTGCCGGGACCGGTGGCCATCATCAGCCAGAGCGGCGCTTTGTCGCAGTTGATCTACAGTCTGCTGTATCAGCGCCGCATCGGCGTACGCCACTGCCATGCCACTGGCAACGAGGCCGACATCACCGTGGCCGAGTTGGCGGTCAAGGTGGCGCAGGACCCGGAGGTGAAGCTGATGCTGCTGTACCTGGAGACCATTAATAATCCGGACCAGCTGGCCAAGGCGGCGGCCATCGCGCATGCGCGTGATCTGCCGGTGGTGGCGCTAAAATCCGGGCGCACCGAGCGCGGCCAGCGCGCCGCGCGCGCGCATACGGGCTCCGCGGAAATGGACGATCGCTGGGTGGACGCATTTCTGCGTCATCACGGCATTTGGCGCGCCGACGACCCGCAGGGCCTGGTCAATGCGTCCGAGCTTTACCTCAAGGGTTGGCGGCCCCAAGGCAGAAAACTGGTGGCGATAAGCAATTCCGGCGCGACCTGCGTCATGGCTGCAGACGCGGCCGCGGAACTGAGCCTGCCGCTCGCCGCGCTGGGCGAGACCACGCGTGGGCAACTGAACGCAATTTTGCCGAGTTTCGCCACCACCACCAATCCGATCGACATGACCGGCGTGTTGCTCGGCAACAGCAGCTTGTTCGGCAAGACTCTGGAAATTGCAGGCAAGGATCCAGGCGCGGACTTGCTCTTTGTCGGATTTCCCATCGCCGGCACCGGCTACGATGTCGAGGCATTCGCGCGCGATGCAGCCAATTTCATCGCGACCACCGGCAAGCCTCTGGTTCTGGCTGTGCCGCAAGACGAGGTGGCGGCACCGTTCATCAAGCTGGGCGTGCCGGTGTTCGGCAGCGATCGACAGGCGTTGCAGGCTCTGGACCAGCTTGCAGCCCACGCGGCATTGATGCGTCGCGGGCGCGATGCGGGCGGTGCGCCACCGGTGGCGATCAGTCTGGCCGCGAGCGGCAAGTCTGTTGCCAACGATACCGAAGAGGCGAAGCCCTGATTGCATCGCGCGCCTAATGGCAGCCTGCCTGAGACCGCGCGATATCGGCAGGGTCGTCTTAAGTTATAATTTCGCCTTCGTCTTTTTCATTTCCTTCGGAGCAAGTTGATGAAAGTCCTAGTGCCCGTCAAGCGGGTGGTCGATTACAACGTGAAGGTGCGGGTCAAAGCCGACGGCTCGGGTGTAGAGACGGCAAACGTCAAGATGTCGATGAATCCGTTCGATGAAATCGCCGTTGAAGAAGCCGTGCGCCTGAAGGAGGCGGGCGTGGTCAAGGAAATCCTGGTCGTCTCCTGCGGCACCGCCGCGAGCCAGGAGACCTTGCGCACTGCGCTTGCACTGGGCGCCGACCGCGCCATCCTGGTCGAAAGCGGCGCTGAACTGCAGCCGCTTGCCGTGGCAAAGCTGCTGCAGGCCGTGGTGCAAAAGGAAAGTCCGAATTTCGCCATCCTCGGCAAGCAGGCGATCGACGACGACTGCAACCAGACCGGGCAGATGTTGTCGGCATTGCTGGGCTGGTCACAGGCCACGTTTGCCTCGAAAGTGAAAATCGCAGACGGCAAAGCCGAAGTGACGCGGGAAGTCGACGGCGGCCTGGAAACGATTTCCGTCACGCTGCCGGCGGTGATTACCGCCGACCTGCGCCTGAATGAGCCGCGCTATGTCACTTTGCCCAACATCATGAAGGCGAAGAAAAAACCGCTGGAAACGCTCAAGCCCGATGCGCTGGGCGTGGATGTCAGCCCGCGCCTCGCCACCTTGAAGGTGGAAGAGCCGCCCACGCGCAAGGCAGGCGTCAAGGTGCCCGACGCAAAGACGCTGGTGGAAAAACTCCGCAACGAAGCCAAGGTGATCTAAATGTCCATACTCGTTATTGCCGATCACGACAATCAGACCATCAGGGGTGGAACGCTCAATACGGTCGCCGCTGCCGCGCAAATCGGCGGCGACATCGTGGTACTCGTCGCGGGCGGCGGTTGCGCCGCTGCGGCTCAGGCCGCGGCGCAGATTGCCGGCGTGAAAAAAGTGCTGGTGGCAGATGCGCCGCAGTACAAGGACGAACTCGCCGAAAATCTCGCTGCGCTGGTGGTGTCCATTGCCTCGGGCTACAGCCATATCCTTCTTCCCGCGACCAGCTTCGGCAAGAATGCCGGTCCTCGCATCGCCGCCCTGCTGGATGTGGCGCAGATTTCGGAGATAATCGCCGTCAAATCGCCGGACACTTTCGTGCGCCCGATCTATGCGGGTACCGCACTGGCGACGGTGCAGTCCAAGGATGCGGTGAAAGTCATCACGGTACGCACCACCGGATTTGACGCGGTTGCCGCGGGCGGCGGTTCGGCCGCGGTGGAAACCCTCGCCGCAGTGGCAGACGCAGGATTGTCCAGCCTGGTGAAGAGGGAACTGGTCAAGTCCGAGCGGCCCGAGCTCACGGTCGCCAAAATCATCGTTTCGGGCGGCCGCGGCATGGGCTCCGCAGAAAATTTCAAGCTGCTGGAGCCGCTCGCGGACAAGCTTGGCGCGGGCATGGGTGCTTCGCGCGCCGCGGTCGATGCGGGCTTCGTGCCCAACGACTGGCAGGTCGGCCAAACCGGCAAGATCGTCGCGCCGGAGCTCTATATCGCCATCGGCATCTCGGGCGCGATCCAGCACATGGCAGGCATGAAGGACAGCCGCGTGATCGTCGCGATCAACAAGGACGAGGAAGCGCCGATTTTCCAGGTGGCCGATTACGGCATCGTCGGCGATTTGTTCCAGGTCGTGCCTGAGCTGGTGAAAGAATTGAACAGTTAGGGACAAGGGGCGAGGCACGATCCTCGCGCTTCGCCTCTGGAGGCTTGTCATGAGCGATTATGTTGCGCCGTTGAAAGACATGCAGTTCGTGCTGAAGGAACTCGCCGGGCTGGACCAGGTGGCGAAGCTCCCCGGTTGCGAGGATGCGAGCGCGGATTTGGTCGATCAGATACTGGAGGAAAGCGCCAAATTCTGCGCCGAGGTATTGGGGCCCCTGAACCAATCGGGCGACGAAGAGGGCTCGAAATGGGACAACGGCCGGGTCACCACGCCCAAGGGCTTCATCGAAGCGTATAAGCAGTTCGTCGAAGGCGGCTGGAATGCGCTGCAGTTCCCGCCCGAGTTTGGCGGCCAGGGCCTGCCCAAACTGGTGGCGACGCCGGTGATGGAAATGTGGAAGGCGGCGAATCTGTCGTTTTCGCTGTGCCCGCTGCTCACCGGCGGCGCGATCGAGGCGCTGCTGCTGCGCGGCGCCGACGCGCTGAAGAAGACCTATTTGCCGAAAATGGTCGAAGGCACCTGGACCGGCACCATGAACCTGACCGAACCGCAGGCGGGGTCGGACCTGGCGCTGGTGAAGTCGAAGGCGGTGCCCAGTTCGGATGAACGGCTGGGTGCGCATTATCGCATTCACGGCCAGAAGATTTTCATCACCTATGGCGAGCACGACCTGGCGGAGAACATCGTCCACCTGGTGCTCGCGCGCACGCCCGATGCGCCCGAAGGGGTGAAAGGCATTTCGCTATTCATCGTGCCCAAGTTCCTGGTCAATGCCGACGGCAGCCTGGGCAAGAGAAACGACGTGTACTGCCCTTCCATCGAGCACAAGCTCGGCATCCACGCGAGCCCTACCGCGGTGCTGATTTTCGGCGAGAAGGAAGGCGCGGTCGGTTATCTCGTCGGCCAGGAAAACCGCGGCCTGGAATACATGTTCATCATGATGAACGCGGCGCGCTTCGCCGTGGGGCTGGAGGGCGTCGCGATTTCCGACCGCGCCTACCAGCAGGCGCTTGCCTACGCCAGGGAGCGGGTGCAGGGCCGCGATCTCGCGGGCGGGGGCAAGGCCGTGCCGATCATCCGCCAGCCTGACGTGCGCCGCATGCTGATGAGCATGAAGGCGCAGACCGAGGCGATGCGCGCGCTCGCCTATGTGGTGGCGGCCGCGATGGACATCGCCCATCGCGACCCGGACGCAGCCCTGCGGGCCAAGCACCAAGCCTTTGCCGACATGATGATCCCGGTGGTGAAGGGTTGGAGTACCGAGACCTGCATCGAACTGGCTTCGACCGGCATCCAGGTGCACGGCGGCATGGGTTACGTCGAAGAAACCGGCGCGGCGCAGCACCTGCGCGATGCGCGCATCACCACCATTTACGAAGGCACCACGGCGATCCAGTCGAACGACCTGGTCGGGCGCAAGATGGCGCGCGAAGGCGGGGCGACGGCGAAGGAGGTGATCAAGGCGATGCGCGTGGTCGAGGGCGAACTCGCGAAAGCGCAGGGCGAGGATATGGCCGCCATCCGCGCCGGTCTGGTTGCAGGCATCAAGGCGGTCGAAGACTGCGTCGACTGGATCGTCGCCACCTATGCGCCGGACATCAAAGCGGTGCATGCCGGCTCGGTTCCCTTTCTCAAGCTGATGGGCATCGTCTGCGGCGGCTGGCAGATGGCGCGCGCAGCGTTGATCGCGCAGAAAAAACTTGCGGCCAAGGACGGCGATGCCTCGTTCTACCAGGCGAAAATTGCCACCGCGCGCTTTTACGCCGATCACGTGCTGACACAAGCAGCAGGACTGCGCAATACCGTCGTGCGCGGAGCCGCGGGCGTGATGGCGCTCACCGAAGAGCAGTTCTAATAGGGGTAACAAATGGCAATGCACGAATCAAGGCTCAGCAGATTCCTCGGCCAGTTCAAGCCGCAAAGCTACGAATCCGAGTTCACCAGGTTCATGCGCGAGCTCAAGCAGCAAAGGCCGCAGCTCGAGGCGGAGCAGAGGAAAAGCCGCGCCATCTGGTGGGACCACAAGCAGGACCTGGAGACGCAAGAGCGCGACAAAGAGTCCCGCGTCAAGCAGCAGGCGTATGTGTACCAGAACAAGGTCTGAGCTCTCTTGACCGCCAGGTTTTTCAAACAGGCAGGCGTCATCGCCTGCCTTGTTTTTTGCGCAGGCTGCGCGCAAGTCGCGCTGATGTCGGTGGAGCCGATGATCGGCGCGCTCGCGCGCCATCTCGATCAGCGCACCGCCCGCGAGATCGTCGAGCTCGAGAAAAAACAGGACTGGCCCGGCATGCTCAGCCTGGCGCGGGTCCAGCTGCAGCGCGAGCCGGACCGCGTCGAATGGTGGTTTCTGCAGGGCTACGCGCTCGCCCGGCAGGGGCAGCACGCAGCAGCCATCGAATCGTATGAGCAGGCGATACGCATCTCCCCGGAAGACGAAGGTTCATGGCTGTATCTTGGTCAGAGCCAGGGCGCGCTGGGTCAGACCGGGCGTGCCATCCAGACCTATCGGCAGCTGCTGCGCTATCGCCCCGAATCGGCGCAGGCCTATCTGGCCCTGGCCGACATTTACCAGCGGCAGGGACAAACGGACCTCGCCATTTCCAATTATCGCGAAAGCGTGCGTTACGACCCGTACTCGGAGCAAGCCTGGTACGGGCTGGCCGCCGCGTATCAGCGCACCGGCCAGCGCGAACACAGGGACGAAGCCCTGCAGGGGCTGCGCAAGCTCGATCCCGCCGCCGCGGATCAGTTCGAAAAGCAGTATCTGTCGAAGTAGCTAAGCCGCGGCGAGGCCGTCGTCGGCAGAGATGACGGCGCCGTTGATGAAATGAGACTGCTCGCAGGCGAGCAGCAGCACCAGCCCATCCAGGTCTTCGGGCTGGCCGACGCGCCGGCGCGGCAGCATGCTCACCAATTTCTTCCCCTGCTCGGTTTGCCAGTAGTCGCGGTTGATCCCGGTTTCGATATAGCCGGGGCAGATGGCGTTGACGTTGATGTTGTAGCGCCCCCACTCGTGCGCCAGCGCCTTGGTCATCTGAATCACTGCCGCTTTGGACATGCAATAGGTCGATAACTGGGCCAGCACGCGCAGGCCGGCGACCGAGGCGATGTTGATGATGCGTCCGGAGCACTTGCGCGCGATCATGCTGCGGCCCACTGCCTGGGCGACGAAAAACGCCCCTTTGCAGTTGGTGTCGGTGACGTAGTCGTAGTCCTGCTCCTCGACCTCGATGGCGCGCTGCTGCTTGCTGACGCCGGAGTTGTTGACCAGGATGTCGATGCCCCCCAGGGCCGACTCCGCGGCCGCCACCGCGGTGCGCACGCTCGCGACGTCGGTTACGTCCATCCTCACGGCGCAGGCTTTGCCGCCCGCCTTCTCGATTTCCTGTTTGAGCTGTTCCAGCTTGTCGGTGCTGCGCGCCGCCAGCGCGACCCTGGCGCCGGCCTGGGCAAGAAGCTGGGCGAAACGCCAGCCGAGTCCGCTGGATGCGCCGGTGACGAGCGCGGTCTTGCCGTCGAGGCGAATCGATTGTTCCATGCTGTTTCCTTTATGTGCGAAGTTTTCCGGCGCCACGGTAGCGCGTTCTGTCTGCGGCGGCAAGCGCTCTGTTGCTGGTAGACTTGCGCTCGAGCACCCATCACCACTGCAAGAGGATATCGTGACCTGGCAACCGGAGATAGACGAACTGCGCAAGCGCGAGGAGCTCGGGCGCAGAATGGGCGGAGCGGATAAGATCAAGCGCCACCATGACGGCGGCAAGCTGACGGTGCGCGAGCGCGTCGCCGGCATACTCGACGAAGGCTCGTTCCACGAGATCGGCGCCATCACCGGCAAGGCGCGTTACGACGAGGCAGGCGCGCTGATCGACATGATTCCGACCAACCTGGTCATGGGCCGCGGCAGGATAGACGGCCGGCCGGTGGTGATCACCGGCGACGATTTCACCGTGCGCGGTGGCGCCAACGACGGCGGCCTACGGCAGAAGCTGGAGCGCGCCGAGATGATGGCTTATGAACTGCGCTTGCCCATGGTGCGCCTGGTCGACGGCACCGGCGGCGGCGGCTCGGTGAAGAACATCGAGCAGGACGGCAGGACCCAGATCCCCACGGTCGCAATCTGGGACCAGGTGGTGAAAAACATGTCGGTGGTGCCCGTGGTGTCGCTCGCCCTGGGTTCGGTCGCCGGCCTCGGCTCGGCGCGCGTGG
>Ga0208716_1000868_pt1 | contig 12002 bp, 10 predicted proteins | sample NGESurdeep092012_8_FD_184482 | JGI IMG/M metagenome (GOLD analysis project Ga0208716, IMG submission 184482) | Arctic peat soil microbial communities from Barrow, Alaska - NGEE Surface sample 415-3 deep-092012 (SPAdes) | ecosystem: Environmental > Terrestrial > Soil > Wetlands > Peat ...
ATGGGTCCGGAAGACGCGTCCGCGACCGCCGCCGCGGAGGCTCAGTCGTGAAGCGCCTGGCTCCCACCTTCGCTTTCGCCCTCGCCGCGGCCGGCGCGCTCTCAGGCTGCGCCGTGGGTCCGAACTACCAGCGGCGCGCGCTTCCCGCGCCGGAGAGCTTCTACGGATCGTCTCGGCCCGCGTCGGATGCGTCGCTCGCAGACACCCAATGGTGGAATGTCTTCGCGGACCCGGTCCTGCGCTCCCTCATCGAGGAAGCGCTCCGGAACGGTTACGACGTCCGTCTCGCCGCCGCGAGGGTCGAGGAATCCCGCGCGCGCTATGGGATCGCCGGCTCGCTTTATTACCCCGATCTCGGGTATTCGGCGGGGGCCGGCCGTTCCCATACATCCGCCTACGCGACCCCCAGCGACGCCACCGGCAATCTCGTCACCGCAAACGTTTCGGTTTCCTGGGAGCTCGACGTCTGGGGACGCGTGCGGCGCCTCAACGAGGCCGCCCGGGCTCAGTATCTGGCGACCGAAGAAGGCCGGAGGGCCGTCGTTCTGTCGCTCGTCGCGGACGTCGCGTCCGCGTACTTCGACCTCCGGGACCTGGACGCCGAGCTCGAGATCTCGCGGCGCACGCGCGCGACCTTCCAGGACACGTACGACCTCTTCAGCCGCCGGCTCGCGGGCGGCGCCGCCTCGGCCCTCGAAACGGCGCGCGCCGAGGCTCTCCTCGCGAACGCGTCGGCCCAGATTCCCGCCCTCGAACAGCGCATCGTGGCGCGTGAGAACCAGATCACGCTCCTCCTCGGGCGCGCGCCCGGGCCCGTGCCGCGCGGCGGCGCGCTGACGGAGCAGTCGATGCCTCCGGTCGTGCCCGCGGGCCTGCCGTCGGCGCTCCTCCTGAGGCGGCCGGACGTGCGGGCCGCCGAGCAGAGTCTCGTCGCCGCGAACGCGAACGTGGGCGTGGCGCGCGCGGCGTTCTACCCCACGCTGAGCCTGACCGGGTTCTTCGGCGGGCAGAGCGCGGACCTCACCGATCTCTTCACGGCGGGCCGAACGTGGTCGATCGGCGCGAACCTCCTCGGTCCGCTGTTCAAAGGGGGCCGCCTCAGGGCCGAGGAACGCGTCGCCCGCGCGCTGTTCGACCAGGCCCTCGTCTCCTACGAGCGGGCTTTCACGCGCGCCTTGGGAGAGGTCTCGAGCAATTTCGTCGCGATCGAGAAGCTCGCCGCCGAGGAGACGGAGCGCGACCGTTCCGTCCACGCGACGCGCGAGGCCGTCCGCCTCGCCACGCTGCGGTACGAGTCGGGCCTCTCGGCGTACTTCGAGGTCCTGGACGCGCTTCAGTTGCTCCTGCCCGCCGAAACCGCCCTCGTTCAGACGCGCCGCGATCGGCTCACGGCTTTCGTCTCGTTTTATCGCGCGCTCGGCGGGGGATGGAGCGATGCCCCACCTCCGCCGCCATCGGCGGCGTCCGGCGGGGCGGAAAAGCCCTGAGCGGGGTCATCCCGCTCACCTGTAAACTTCCCTTCGCACATGGCCCACTGGGAGCGCAACGAGATCGTCCTCCGCACGAACGCCGTCGGCCAGGCGATGACGGCACCGGTCTTCTGGTGCCATGGGCGCAACCCGCGCCCGCTCGCGTACGTCCAGGCCAACGTACATGGAGCCGAGCTGCAGGGGAATGCCGCCATCCTCGCGCTCTTCGACCTCCTCGAGAAGGAGCCGCCGCGCGGAAGCCTCATCCTCGTGCCGCGCGTCAACCCGATCGCCGCGAGCCAGCAGATCGGCGACTACGTCGCCGGCGTCTATGATCTCGCGACCGGCGTCAATTTCAACCGGGGCTACATCAACCTGACCGGTCCCTCGCGCGGAAGCTCCGCCTGCTACGTCGACGTGGACGCCTTCGCCGCGGTCCATCGCGACGCGACCCTCTCCGAGATCCGGGACGGCTTCCGCGAAGCCCTGAAGGCCGCGCTCGGCGCCGTGCGCGACGCGGCCGGCCCGTGGGGGATGGAGGCGCGCCTGGAGTTCGCTCTCGCGATCCAGGAGGTCGCGATCGAAGCCGACGTCGTCCTCGACCTCCACACGGGCGACCGCGCCCCGCGCTACGTCTATGCGCCCGAGGGCGCGACCGCGGCGACGCGCGCCTTGGGGTTCCCGTTCGTCCTCGAGGTGCCGCCCCGCTTCGCCGGCGCGCTCGACGAGGCGTCTTGGGTGCCGTGGAACGACCTCGCCGAGGCCTTCCGTCGCCTGAATCGCACGGACGTGCGGCGCTTCGTGGACGGATTCACCGTCGAGCTGGGCTCGATGAACGCCTTCTCGATGGCGCAGGGCGTCGAAGACGCCAAGCGCATCGCTTCGGCGCTGCGCTATTACGGGGTCCTCGACGGCGAGCCCGACGATCCCGCGTACCGGATCGTGGCGTGCAGCGTGAACGACTACAAGTCGATCTACGCCCCGGCCTCGGGTCTTGTGGACGCCACGCTTTCCCCCGGCACGCCCGTGAGAAAAGGCGACCTCATCGCCCGCATGGTGGACCCGACACGCTGCACTCTTCCGCCCCGGGCGCAGGATGCGTTCGTGGAAGTGCGCGCGCCCGAAGACGGCGTCGTCCTCCTCTTCCACGCCTTCTCGTCGATCCCGAAGGGCCTCAGGCTCCTCTCGATGATGACGAATACCCGGTCGCTCTGACCGGCCCCGCGGCACGGGGCGTCCGTCACCTCAAATAGCCGAGCGAACGCAGGTTCTCGACGTACTCCTTCGGGTCGATGGGCAACTGCGCGGCCACGCGCCTCCGGCCCCACGACGCCACGGTCTCGCCGTCGACGGCTCCCTTTGCGAGGAGATCGCCCCGCACGCGCCCCGCGATCTCCCGCGAGGCGGGGACACCGAGCACGGAGAGGACGGTCGGGGCGAGATCCGCGGGGGCGAGCGTGGCCTCGGCTCCCGCGCGCGCCAGGGGCCCGGATAGCCGGACGATGCCGCCCTCCTCGCGTCTTCCGGCGTCGAGGACGTCGACGAGAAGGTCGGGCGCGGGCGCGAGGCCCGGGTCGAGGAGGAACGCGCGGAGCTTCGCCGTCTCCTCGGTCAGGGCCGCGGCGAGCGCGACGCGGTCCGCCGCGCCGCGCTCGGGGTCGGCGAGGGCGGACGAGAGGATGTCGGGCCCCGGCAGGTAGAGAAGAGCGAGCCGCGGGCCCTCGCGCCGCCAGGCGTCCCGAAACGCCGCCAGCGCGAAATCGTCGAGTCCCCCCGCGTCCGCCACGAGGCGCTCGAGCGAGCCGGGCTCCGGCGCTACGCGCGGGGCGAGGCGCGCCGCGCGTTCCGCCGCGTCGGCCGGCCAGCCCTCCCCCGCGAGCGCTCCCCCCGAGCGGGCAGCGAAGAAGAGATGGTTCCCGAGAATCGTCCCGCCCCCCTCCTCGGAGGGGTACGTCGTCCACCAGTTCACCGTGAGGGAAGGGATTCCTCCGCGGCTCGCGACCTCCCAGAGGGCCGGCACGCGCCGGGCGCTCGCCGTGACCGATTCGCGCCGCGCGAGGCGCAAAGCCGGAAGGACGCTTCGGAGGTACCACCTGGCGCCCGCCAGAGGGCGCACGGGCGCGCCGACGCCCGCGACGCGCACGAGATCCAGCGAGCCGATTCCGTGGCGTTTCACGCTTTCCCCGGTCGCGACCGTCGTCCAGAAGGCCGCCGGATCCCGCGCCTCCTTGACGTAGGACGCTCGCGCGCCCTCTCCCGAAAGCGAAGCGGTCCATCCGTCCACGCCGACCACGACGACGCGGCGGCCGTTCGCCGCCACGACGAGGGGGGCGTCTCCGACCACCGGAACGCGGAAGAGGACCGCTGAGATCCCCACGAGGACGAGCGTTCCGCCCGCGAGCGCCCACGCGAGGAACGTGCGTGAGGGACGCGTCACGAAGAGCCGCCCCGAGGCCGCGAGCACCGTGAACGCGAGGCCGCGCGCGACGCGCACGGCGATGAGCACCGCGAACGCGACGGCGGTGAGCACGGCGGCCGCAGCCGGCACGCCGGCGCTTTCGAGCGCGGGCCGCGCGGCGAGGATGCCCGCGACGCCGGCGAGAACGCCGAAGGCCACGGCGATCTCGGTCGAACCCTCTTCCGCATCACCCCGCACGCGGGCCCGGAGCAGGGCCAGGAGGACGAGCGCGAGGACGACGAGGGAGGCGACGGCGGCCGCGCCCGCGAAGAGCCAGAGGAAGAGCACGGCCGCGTCGCGGAGCGGCAGCGCCGAAGACACCGCGTGCAACACGGTCTGGGCGAGAGCCACCGCCCCGGCGAGGAACGCGGCCCCCGTGGACGCGCCGAGGAGGAACGCTCGTGTGCGTGTCCGAGCAGCCAGCGCGCCCTTGAGGACCGCGCCCTCGACCCCCCTCTCGAGATAACCCCGCTCCCTCAGCCTCTCGCGGGCGGCGTCGAGCGAAATCATTTCTTCCGGTCCCGCAGCATCGCCGCAAACTCGCGCAGCAGGTCCGCCCTCTTCCCGAAGGGCTTCAGGGAGTCGAGCGCGTGCTGCGTCAGCTCGGCGACGAGCGTACGGGCGCCCGCCTCGCCGACGTGCCGCACGAACGTGGGTGCGGGCGCGCGGCGGGCGGACTTGCCGGTCTCGCCCGCGTCGCCGCGCGTCTCGAGGAGGTCGTCGACGATCTGGAATGCGAGTCCGACGTTGCGCGCGTAAGAGCGAACGGCGCTCAGCTCATTCTGGCGTGCTCCACCGAGCACGGCACCGAACTCGGCAGAGGCCACGAAGAGGGCCCCCGTCTTGCGCGCATGAATCGTCTCGAGGCGGTCGAACGTCGCGCCGGTCTCGTCCGTCGCGAGATCGAGCGCCTGGCCGGAGGCGAGCCCGAAGAGCCCCGAGGCGTCCGCGAGGCGTGAGACGAGGTCGAGCGCGAGAGAACCAGGGATGCCGCCGCGGCGCGCATGCAGTCCCGCCTCCGCCAGCAGGCCGAAGGCGCGCGCGAGAAGCGTGACGGCGGCGAGAATCGCGTTCCCTTCTCCGTGCGCCACGTGCAGCGCCGGCCTGCCGCGCCGCAGCGTCGCGTCGTCCATCGACGGCAGGTCGTCGAGGACGAGGGAAGCCGCGTGCACCATTTCGATCGCGCATCCGGCGTCGATGAGGCGCTGGCGGGACGCCTCGAACAGGTCTCCCGCGAGAACGACGAGCGCCGGTCTCACCCGTTTCCCCGGCGACAGAAGCGCCTCTCGCGTGGCGGACGGGAGAGGATCCCACGGATCGGGGACGTGCGCCTCGCCGGCGAGAAGGGCCGGAAGCCGCGCGTCGACCGCGGCGCGCACCTCGGCGAGGAGACGCGAAAGGGCGAGAGAGGAAGCGGGAGAAGCAGCGGGCGCGGCCACGTCGTTCACCTAGGAGGGAAGACGGGTACCGCGCCCTCTCCCGAACATCAGAAGCTCGCGAGCGCGTCCTTCTCGTTCGTGAACACGTCGAACACCGTGATGAGTTGCGTCACCGTGAGGACGTCGCTGATCTTGGGGGGAAGGTTCACGAGCTTCAGTTTCGCGCCCTTGTGCGTGGCGGTCGTGTAGCAACCCACGAGCTCGCCGACACCCGAGGAGTCGATGGTCGTGACGTCCTTCATGTCGATGAGGAGCTTCGTCGCACCGGCGCTCACGGCCGTGTGGATCGCCTCCCGCATCTGCAGGTCGCCGGCCCCGATCGTGATCTTGCCGTGGAGCTCGACGATCTTGACGTCATCGACATCGCGCGTGGTCACCGTGGTCTTCATCGTGCTTGTACTCCCTTCTTCTGGTCTCCGCCGAGGTGTTTTCTCATCGTGAGGATGGTGCCGCCGCGCGCGCCGCGCGAGAAGGTCACGTCGTCCATGAACGTCTTCATGTAGAAGATGCCGCGCCCCGAAGTCTTCATCTGGTTCTCGGGCGCAAGCGGATCCGCGACTGCGGCCGTCTCGAAACCTTCGCCCTCGTCGCCGACGACGATCTCGAGGTCGTCCGTCGAGCCTCCGAGGGTGAGCATGACGCGACGCGACGGATCCTGGCGGTTCCCGTGTTTGATCGCGTTCGCAAGGGCTTCGCGGAGCGCGACCCCGATCCAGTGCTCGGCGTCGTTCTCGATGCCCCGCACGCGGCAGACGTATTCGAGCACGGCCTGGCCGAGCTCGAGGTTCTCGTACCGGCTGGAGAGCCACAGCACGATCGGTCCCGGCGAAGCGGACGATTCCGTCATTGCAGATGAACGAGGAGACGCGCTGCTAAGCTCGACCCTCGATGGTTACCTCCCCCGTCATCCCGAAAGGCGGGCGCATGATACGCGAGCGCGGCGCGGGCCGTCCATCGCTCCGGCTTCCCGCCTTCGCGCTCCTGGCCGCCCTCCTCGTTCCGGTCGCGCCCGCGGCGGCCGAGCGCCCGATCGCCGAACGCCTCCCCGAAGCGGTAGCGGCCGCCCAGAAGCTCGTCGAGAGAGTCCGGGGCGTGCCGTTTCCCGGGACGGTCGCTTCGGCGATCCTGCACGAGAAGGACCTCGCCCGCGTGCTCGCGAGGAAGCTCGTCGAGGACCTGCCGGCGCCGTTTCCCCGCTACGCCGCCTCTCTCGCGGCCGCCGGCTTTTTCGACCCCGAGCCGGGCCTCGAGCAGAAACTCACGGCGCTCTACGCGCGGCAGGTCGCCGGCTTCTACGATCCCGCCGAGAAGAAGTTCTTCATCGTGCCCGAGCGGACGGCCGAGACGGCGGCGGGAGCCCCCGAGCTGGGCCTCTCGGCCGAAACCCTGCTCGAAGAGACTCTTCTGGCTCACGAGCTGACGCACGCGTTGCAGGACCGCCGCCTCGACCTCGTGCCACGACTCAAGGCGCTCCAGGATTCGTCCGACGGCCTCCTCGCACTTGAGGCCTTCCTCGAGGGAGAAGCCACCGTCGTGATGATGGACGCGCTCCTGACCCGGCTGCCGGACGAGGCGAAAACACTCTTCGGCGAGGAGACCCTTGCCACGATGATGTCCGGCCTCGCCAAGGGCGCTGCCGTGGAGGGCGCCGAGGGCGTGCCGCCGTTCTTCGTCAAGGAAATGCTCTTTCCGTACGTGGGGGGAACGGCGTGGATCCAGGCGCGGAAGAAGACCGGCGGCTGGCCCGCGGTCGACGCCACCTATGCCCGGCCGCCCCGGACGACATCCGAAATCCTCCACCCGGAACGCGCCAGCGCTGCGCACGTTTTCCTCAACGCCGGCGATCGCCCGTCGTCCGCTAGCGTTCCCCCCGGAATGCGCCTTCTCTACGAGGACACCTTCGGGGAGTGGATGCTCGGAACGCTCCTCGAGCGCGCGGGGGCCACGAACGCCGCTGCGCTCGCCGCCGAGTGGCAGGACGATCGCGTCGTCTTCTTCGAGCCGAAGGAGTCGCTGGGCGCCGGCACGCTGCCGGTCGGATTCGTGTGGCGCCTGCGCGCGACGTCGCCGGCCGCGGCGAAACGAATCGCGACTGCGCTGGAATCGCTCTACGCCCGCCCGGACGGCCGCTTCGCCGCGACGGTGACCACGGTGGCCGATCGCGTCGAGGTCGTGCGCGGCCGGACCGCGGCACACGCCTCCGCGCCGGAAAGGACCCTCAGTTCTCCGCTATCAGCTTCAGCGCCACGGGAAGGAAAATGAAGAGCTGAACGGCGTCGAACGTGCCGTGCGCGAAGATCGACGCGACGGCGTTTCCGGTCTTGCGGAAGGCCGCCGCGAGGACGGTCGTGATCGCGAGCAGTCCGACGAAGAAGAACGGCTCGCCGTAGCCGGCGTGCGCGAGCAGGAACAGGATCGACGCCGGGACGGCCCCCAGGCGGCGCTGAAGGAAGGCCCGGAAGTGAAATTCCTCGAGCGTCATTGCAAGGAGGACGAGGAGGCCCCTCTGCGCGGCGGGACGGGAGGCGAGCCAGCCCACGAGGGGAGGCACGGTGTGGTGCGGGTCGTAGTCGAAGGCGCGAAAGAGCACGGCCGCCGAGACGCCCACCACGATCGTCAGCGTCCAGCCGATGAGGCCCAGCGCGACGCCGGCGCCCGCCTCCGCGAGAGGGCGCTTCGAGTCGAGCCCGAGAAAGGAGCGCAGCGGCGGCCTTCCGCTGAGCAGCCACCAGCCGAGAAGGAAGCCCGCGAGAATGGCCTGCACGGCAAACACCTGGAAGAAGCGGAGCGTCGAGACGTCCGGGGCGCGCCCCCCGGCGGCCGCGGGCAGCAGCGTCGTCGCGATCAGGACGAGAACGAGGAGGAGAAGCGCGGCGCGCTTCCGGGAGGGCGACGAGAACGCGTCGTGCCGGAAGGCCCCCTTGCGGTCGGCCACGAACACGATCGCGAGCACGAGCGGGAGGCCGGCGCCGAGGAGAAGGGATCGGTCGAGAGCAGTCACAAGGGAATCCGGCCGCATTGGACTCTAGCAGAGCGCTACACTGAGACCCCCGGGAGACACCTTGATGCGAGCGGAACTCACACAGATCGACCTGTCCCCCATAGGCGAGCTCGTCCGAATCCGTAAGGAGGAGACGGTTCTCGAGGAACGCCTCGCGAAAATGGAGGCGAAGAACGAAAACGTCTCGCCGGTCGTGTACGCGCGCGTCAAGAGCGACTACGAAGCGCGCAAGAGCGAACTCGCGCGCGGGTCGCAGCCCCTCAAGGAGAAGGCCCTCCGCGAGTACCAGCGCCTCAAGGTCCTGCGCGTCGAGGTCGAGCTCGCCGTGCAACAGGTCTCGCTCGAGAAGGAAGAGCTCGAATTCCGTAAGGGCCTCGGGGAATTTCCCGACGACGAATTCACGAAGCGCCTCGCCGACTGCGAGAAACGCCTCGCGGAGGAGCACCGACAGCTCGAGGACGTGCTCCAGATGCGCAGCACCTTCGCAGCCGCATTCCGCTCGGAAGAGGAGCTCGAGGCCGGAACGCTCCAGTCCGGGCCTCCCCCGCCCGCACCGCCCGCACCGCACGCGCCGCATGCGCCCGTGCCTCCCCCGCCCGCACCGCACGCACCTCCCGCGGCGCACCCGGCGGGAGACGACCTCACGCCCGACGGGACAGTGATCACCGCCGTGCGGCCAACATCTCCCGGCGCCAAAATCCTCTCCAGTCCTCCGGGGGTGCCCGCCGACGGGACACCGGTGGCGACGCCGTCTCACAGTGCGACGATCGTCCTTCCGCGCGCCCGGCTTTCACTTCTCGAGGGCGACGAGCCCGTGAGGGAATTCCTCCTGAAACCGGGCGCTTCGGTGATCGGCCGTCTCGTGCAGAGCGACATCCAGCTCCCCTCCCCCGATGTTTCGCGCCGGCACGCGCAGGTCACCGTCGGACCCGACGGATGTTTCGTCTCCGATCTCGGCTCCGAAAACGGCGTGGCCGTGAACGGCCACCGCGTCGAGCGCCACCGGCTCGAGGACGGCGACGTCATCGTGCTCGGCAAGCAGCGGCTGATCTTCCGGGCGTGACGGCCGGCGCTCGGATGCGCCGCGCCAACCTCCCCTCGTTCTGCCCGCCTTCTTGACGGCGCCCCGGGGAAATCCGATCATCCTGAACAGTGCAGGAGCCTGGAGAGATCGAGACCGTGCGACTTCTGCCGCCGGCCGTTGCGAATGCTCCTTTCGGCCTGCACGTCGTCCTCGATGCCCCGGACCCCGGCGGTGCGCGTAGCCCCTGGGTGCGGCTTTCGGAGGCTGACGACTTCGCACGCGTTTACTTGGCCGCGGTCAAGGGGGACCACGGCACCCTCCTCGAGCTCTGCGCGCTGAAGTTGATGCCGGACGTCTGGCCGGACGGCGCGACACCGGCGGCCCTCGGCGTGACGAACCGCGACCTCGAGGACCGGTGGGAGAGGGAGAATGCGCGCCTCGTCGAGCTGCGCGCGCTGTCGCCGCACTTCCCGCGCCTCGTCGGCATCGACGCCTCCGCCGGTGAAATCGCCCGCCGCCTTCCCCCTCTTCTCTATTCGCATCCAGGGCGTTCGTTCTTCGTTCCACCCTGCCCGCGCTGCCGGAATCCGCTCTCGCTCTGCCGCGACGAGGCATGGCTGGCCGGTGCAGGACTCCCGTCCTTCGCCACGACACTGGACCGCTTCGTCTGGTGCGAACGCTGCGCCCGCGAACCCGAGGCGCCCACGGTCTACACGACGTCGCGGATCAGCGCGCCGCGCGCCGCCGTCCGTTCCGCCACCGACCTCCTCGACGATCTGGGCCACGCGCTCCGCGAGGTCTGGACGCAGGATGAGGCAACCGCTCTGGTCGGCGCGGAAACCGCAAATGCAGTGCGCTCGTTTACCGCGACCGCGGCCGGCGGCGCGAGTGTCCGGGACCTCTTCACGCCTCTGACCTTTTATGGGTCGCCGTTCCTCCTGACCGTGGCGGCGCCCTTCGACCTCGAAGCGCTCGCCGACGCCCTCGGCGGCAGGCCCTGGGAGGAGCTCCCGGTTTCCAGCCCGAGAGCAGGCAGCGTCTTCCCCCCACGCTGGGCGTGGCTCGTCCGTCCGCCGGCGCCGACGCGACGGCTGCTCTTTCCGTCCGAGAGCTCGGGCCTCGACGCCGTCGAGATCTTCTTCCTGAAGCTGACCGCCTTCCGGCAGATCCTCGAAGGACTCATCGACTACTACCGGGCCACGGGACGACCGCACCTCGACCTCCACCCGCGCCACCTCCTTTTCGAGCTCTCGGGAGCCGGAGACGGTCTTCCCGTCTTCTGGACACTTCAGGCGCGGATACACGGCCTCGCCGCGGCCGCGGTGCCGCTCCCGGCCCCGGGATCACCGACGGTCGTCCTGCCCGGACAGGGGCTGGCCGTTCCATACGCGGCCCCCGAGGTCCAGGAATTCCGCCTTGCCGGGTACCGGCCGGGCGAGTTCGTCTTCACCGACCTCGACGAGGAAGGGACCGCCGCGCGACGCTTCCGCCTCCGCGGCCGCCTGTCCGACCCGTACGGTCTCTATCCCTCGCCGCGACCGCGCGACACGATCTTCCTGTCGCTCCCGGATCCGACTCTCGGCTTCGGTTTCACGGGCCTCGCCGTCAGGGCGACGCCCGGAGACATTCGCTCCGACGAGGCGGTTTTTGCGAGCGACCTTCTCGAGCTCGAGGAGAGCGGCCTTCGCCGCCTCCGCCTCGCGCTCGGCACGAAGCTTCCCGGCGCCCGCTATCGTGTCTTCCCGGATTTCGGCACGCCAACCGATCTGCACGCCCTCGGCGTTTCCCTGCTCCGCCTGCTGCTCCGGAACGATGAGCAGGATCTGACCGCCGTGCTCAAGGCCACCGACAGGCTCGGGCGAGAGGTGGCGGCGTGGGCGCCGGAGGCCCGGCGAGACGTCACGCTCGCGGCCCTTCTCAAGCGCGCTCCCGACGCGGCGCCCGCCTTTTCGAAGACACAGATTCTCTGGGGCAAGGACGACCGCCGCGGGAGCCGGCCGAATGCCGTTCCGGACGGACTCTGGGAGCGGGCACTTCTCCTCGCCCTCCGCCTCGTCACCCGCGTGACGGGCTTCTCGGTCGCGGCCGGCCCCGCCGACTTCGATCCGCTCTTCCGGGAAGAGAAGCTCGAGCGGATCCTGCCTGAAATCGTGGGCATCCTCGCCGAGCTGCAGTCGCTCCTCTTCGAGCGGCAGCCGCTCCACCTCGAGATCCAGCAGGTCCTCGCCGAGATCCGTGAGGACGAGCGCTCTTCCGGGGCGCTGCCGTGAGCCGCCCGACCTTTGTCGCCGTCGAGGTCTGGCTCGGACCGATGGAAGGGCTTCGTCACGTGACCCCGGCCGGGGACGCGCCCGCCACCGTCCATATAGGACGGGTCTCGGTGGACAAGAAGACGAACACGAGGAATGAGTTCGTGCTGTCTTACGGCTACGGCGTTTCGTCGGCCCATGCCGAGGTTCGCTTCGAAAGAGGGCGGCTCTTCCTGAAGGACAACGGGAGCACGAACGGGACCTCCGTCCAGTCCGGGCAGGTCACCGGGGAGGTCGAGATCCACTCGGGTGACGTCTTCCTCGTGTCTTCGACACCGGTCCGGGTCCGCTTCGTCGACGCG
>Ga0208716_1000869_pt1 | contig 11999 bp, 12 predicted proteins | sample NGESurdeep092012_8_FD_184482 | JGI IMG/M metagenome (GOLD analysis project Ga0208716, IMG submission 184482) | Arctic peat soil microbial communities from Barrow, Alaska - NGEE Surface sample 415-3 deep-092012 (SPAdes) | ecosystem: Environmental > Terrestrial > Soil > Wetlands > Peat ...
CCCGCGCTCTGCCCAGGCAGCGACGCCCGGCGCCCGGATGGATGCGATAATGGGCAATTATAGCCCAGGCTGAGGGGTAATCTTGCGGGCCGCGCGCGCCAGCGCCGCCGCGGGGCACAGCGCTTGGTCATCGACTCACAGGAAACGCATGCGCATTGATCAGAAACCGCTCGCTGCCCCGGACGAGGAAGTCCTCGCCGCGACGCGGGCCTGGCTGGAGCGCGCCGTGATCGGCCTCAACCTGTGTCCGTTCGCCAAGGCGGTTCACGCCAAGAAGCAGATCCGCTATGCCGTCAGCGCGGCGCGAACGCCCGAGAATCTGCTCGCCGATCTCGTCACCGAGCTGCGCACCCTGCAGGCGGCCGATCCGTCCGAAATCGACACCACGCTGCTGGTGCATCCGCGCGTGCTCGGCGATTTTCTCGACTTCAATGAATTCCTGGCATTGGCCGACGCCGCGGTCGCGGCCGAGGGGCTGGAGGGCGAAATCCAGGTCGCGAGCTTCCATCCGCACTACCAATTCGCCGGCACCCGGCCGGAGGACATCGAAAACTGCAGCAACCGCTCGCCCTATCCGACGCTGCACCTGCTGCGCGAGGCGAGCATCGAGCGCGCCGTGGCGGTATTCCCCGATGCCAGCGAGATCTTCGAACGCAACATCGAGACCTTGCGCCGCCTCGGCCACGATGGCTGGCGCCGCCTGGGGGTGGACAACACATAGTCCAGTGCATTCGTCCGAGCACGATGGCCCAAGACTGGGTAGAATGCGGCGCTTTGCTTTATGCCCGCTATAATATATGAGGGATGCGCTTCCTCATGCTCCCTTAAATCAGAGGCCGTTTTGGTTTTGGTAATTCTGAAACGACCTCCTAACTGACTAGGATATGCAGACGTGAAAAAAACCGACCTGGAAAAGAACAAGGGTCTGAAAATCAACAGCGGCGTGAACCGGTTCGGCACCCCCGGCCGATTCGGCAAGGACGCAGCCGCCCCTTTGCAGCGACGCGAGCAGCGCAAGCTCGACCAAGCTCGCGGCCTGGTGCCGTTCGCGGTCAAGCTCGACGGCGATCTGGTGAAACAGGTCCAGGCGCTGGCGCAGGAACGCAAGACCGGGCTGAACGAAGTCGTGGCCGAGCTGCTGAAAAAGGGTTTGGAAAGCTAGGTTCTCGAGCCCGCTCCAAGCATACAGCGGGCTGTCAGCGTAAAGGGGCAGGTGGGATTTTGACCATGGTCAGGTCCACCTGGATCCTGTCCTGCGCATCGCCTATCCACACTTGTTGGTCCTGGATGGTGCAATTCAGCTGCATGTTGCGTTGGGCCAGCTTCGCCAGCGCCTGGCTGGCTGCCGCCGGCACCGAGACCACGGTCAGGTTTCTCGCACGTTCGAGTTTGCCGCCGTTTTGATCCCACCAGATGGCGGCGGCCTGGCCGCCGTAGCTGTAGATGAACACCTGCTCCGCGCGGCCGCAGGCCCTGCGTACGCGTTTTTCATCGGGCTGGCCGACATCGATCCATAGTTCGATCGCGCCGGTCAGATCCTTTTGCCACAGATCAGGCTCGTCATCGGCGGAGAGCCCCTTGCCGAAGGTCAAGGCCTCGCTGGCGTGCAGGGCGTAGGCGAGCAAGCGCACCATCATGCGCTCGTCTGTTTCTGACGGATGGCGGGCGATCGTGAGCGCATGTTCATGGTAGTAATTGCGGTCCATGTCGGCGATCTGCAGTTCGGCTTTGAAAATGGTTGCCTTGAGGGCCATAGGTTCGCTTCTGCTGTAATTATGCGTGGCGAGATAAATCGCACCCGCTGCTGTTGCATAGTTGCGATATTGCGCGGACGAGAAGCCGTCCGCGCGGATCACCGATAGCGTACGGATGAAAATCCATCCGTACGCTATCGGTGATCTTATATTGAAAGCAACCCCGGATACCGCTCTTGCTTTTATCCATAACCGTGTTTTTGGAACGGATACGCTTTTCATCCGTTCCAAAAACACGGTTGGCGCGCGCAGCGCGCAAGTCCGCTGGCCGGATGCACCAGCGCTCAGGGACCATGTGCTAAAACGACAACGGGGGCTTGCGCCCCCGTCGGTCTCGATCCGCGTTTATTCGCGTCAATCTTGGACCAGCTTACTCCACCTTGGCTTTGGCGCGCAGCTCGGTCACCAGTTTCTCGAACATCGCTTCCTGCATGCGCTGTTGCAGGCCTGGCTTGACTTCGTTGAAGTCCGGGAATTTCGCTGGACGCACGTCGTCGAGCCGGATCACATGCCAGCCGAACTGTGACTGCACCGGCGTCTCGGTGTATTTGCCTTTTTCCAGCTTCACCATGGCGTCCGAGAAAGGCTTGACGAAGCCGCCCGGCTGGTTCCAGTCCAGATCGCCGCCGTGGTCCTTGGAGCCGGGATCCTTGGAGGCTTTCGCCAGTTCCTCGAACTTCTCGCCTTTTTTCAGTTTCTCGATGATCTCTTTTGCCTCGGCTTCTTTTTCCACCAGGATGTGGCTCGCCTTGTATTCCTTGTCGCCCATCTGTGACTTGATTTTTTCGAATTCGGCTTTCAAGGCATCGTCGCTCAACGGGTGGTTCTTGATATAGTCCGCGCGGAAAGCCTGGGCCAGGATGTTTGTGTTCGCCAGTTCGATCTGGCTCCGGGTATCGGCGGTCTTGTCCAGCTTCTTGACCTTGGCTTCCTGCGCGACGATTTCCAGGGTGATCAGGCGATCGCGGATCGCCGCGCGCAGTTCCGGCGTATCTTTCTGCCCCTGCGCCTCCTGGGCGCGCACCACGGCATCCACCCTGCTCTTCGGGATGGCGACGCCATTGACGGTCGCGACCTTGGCGCTTGCGGCGCCGGCCTGCGCCAGGGCGAGGCCCGGCAGCGACAGCGCGACGATGAGGGCCAGAGTCAGACGGGAAAGTGTGGGCTGCATGGTTGTTCCTCTTGGTTTGGGTTTGCTACGGTTGTAAAAGGGTTTCTGCCTCGTCCGGCGCGTAGGCGCGGATGGCGAGGGCGTGAATCTGCTGGTGCATCATCGGGCCGAGCGCGGCGTAGATCATGCGGTGGCGCGCGACCGTGTTCTTGCCCGAGAATTGCGGCGACACGATAGTCAGCCGGTAATGGCCGCCCCCGCCCTTGGCGCCCTCGTGCCCGGCGTGCCGGGCGCTGTCGTCGGCGAGTTCCAGGCGGCTGGGCTCTAGCGCAGCCAGTTTTTGCTCGATGTTCCGGGGGACGTTCATGCTTGGCTCACTTGGATTCCTTCTGTTCCACGTATTTGGAGAGGAACAGGCCTTGGCCGATCACGAATGCCAGCATCAGTCCCATGCCGCCGAACAGCTTGAAATTGACCCAGGTATCGGTGGGGAAGTTGAAGGCGACATAGAGGTTGAGAAAACCCATGCAGCCAAAAAAACCAATCCAGCTGAAATTTAGCTTGCTCCAGGCCGGATCGGGCAATTGAATCTGTTCCCCCAGCATTTTTCGTATCAGGTTCTTGCGGAACAACAATTCGCTCGCGCCCAGGACGCAGGCGAACAACCAGTACAGCACCGTCGGCTTCCACTTGATGAAGGTCTCGTCGTGCAGGTACAGCGTCGCTCCGCCGAACACCGCAATGATTGCGAGGCTCACCCACAGCATCGTGTCGATCTTGCGACCGCGCAGCCACAGCCAGCCGATCTGGCCAAAGCTGGCGATGATCGCTACCGCGGTGGCGATGAGGATCGGCGCCTGGCTGGGCGCGATACCGTCGCCAAGCCAGCGAGTGGCGAAGTCGTACGCGATCGACTCGTTCGCACCTGCCATCTTGAAAGCGACAAAAAAAAGAATGACCGGGAAGAGATCGAAGAGGAATTTCATGGGCGTGGATTATAACAGGCTTGGGGGCCTGCGCCGTTCCGCGCATGCGGGCGACGCAGGCCGTCGGGGCGTCAGGGTTAGATGCCATTCGACCCGCCAAATCCGGGATAGTTGCATCCGCTCGCGGCAGCGGCCTGCCGCGGCACGTCTCTCAAGACGAACAGCTCACCGATAACGCCGACGTCCATTGCGGCGCCGGCTCGGCGTAGGCCTGCATCGTCGCCTGTTCGTCGAAAGGGTGCGCGAGCAGGCGCATCAGGCGCTCGATCTCGCTGTAGTCGCGCTCGTCCGCGGCCCTGCGTATGGCCGTCTCGGCGAGGTAGTTGCGCAGCACATATTTGGGATTGACCTGGTCCATGCGCGGCTTGCGCGCCGCGTCCGTGCCCGCTTCCAGCCCGAGGCGGGCGCGGTAGCGCCCGGCCCAGGCGGCGAATGCATCGCGGTCCACGAACAGCTCGCGCAGGGGGGCGTTGCCGGCGCCGGGGGCCGAATCGAAACTGCCCAGGCGGCGGAAGAACGTGGTGTAGTCGGCGCGGCTGTCGTGCAGCAGCTTGAGCGTGTCCTCGAGCAGCGCCGCGTCGTCGGCCTGCACGGTAGCGAACCCGAGTTTGGCGCGCATGAGCCCGGAGTAGTTCTGCTCGAACTGCCCCTCGTATTCCCCGAGAGCGTACTCGGCGTCCTCCACCTCGATAAGAGGCAGCAATGCCTGGGCCAGACAATAGAGATTCCAGTGCGCGATGCGCGGCTGCATGTTGTAGGCGTAGCGGCCGCCGTCGTCCGAATGGTTGCAGATGTGGCCCCAGTCGAAGCCTTCGATGAAGCCGTAGGGGCCGTAATCGATGGTGAGTCCGAGGATGGACATGTTGTCGGTGTTCATCACGCCGTGGCAGAAACCCACCGCCTGCCATTGCGCGACCAGCTTCGCCGTGCGGCCGGCGACCTCGCGCAGCAGTTCCAGGCAGGGCCGCTCGGTTTCGCGCAACTGCGGGTAATGCTGGTCGATGACGTATTCGGCGAGCGTCCTGACATGCTCGCGCTGGCGGCGGGAGGAGAACAGTTCGAACGAGCCGAAACGCACATGGGTGGGCGCCATGCGCGTGAGGACGGCCGCGGACTCGATGTTTTCGCGTATCACCGGCTGGTCGCTCCCGACGATGGCGAGCGCGCGCGTGGTGGGAATGCCCAGGGCGTGCATGGCCTCGGAGGCGAGGTATTCGCGGATCGAGGAGCGCAGCACGGCGCGGCCGTCGCCCATGCGCGAATAGGGTGTCTTGCCCGCGCCCTTCAACTGCAGGTCCCAGCGGCCTTGTGCGCCGGCGGCTTCGCCCAGCAGGATGGCGCGGCCATCGCCCAGTTGGGGCACGAACACGCCGAACTGGTGGCCCGCATACACGGCGGCGAGCGGATCGAAGCCCGGCAGCAGGCGGTTGCCGCAGAAAATCTCGGCAAACTCCGCGCGCCCGGCCTCCTCGGGGGCCAGGCCGATCAGCTCGGCCGCGGCGGGATTGAAGGCGACCAAGTAGGGGTCGGGCAGGGGCGTCGGCGCGAGCCTGGTGTAGAAGGCAGGCGGCAGCCGGCCGTAGCGGTTGTCGAAGCGGAGCTCTTCCAGCTTGACCGCGCCGAGTTCAGCCCTTGCGATATTCACGTATTCGTTCCTTCAGCCCCGGTTCGAGCGCGGAGCGTACCAGATCGGCGAGATCCGCTGCGCGGGAATCGGTCACGGTCGCGGCATGCAGTCTGGCGGCGGCGGCCGGGGAGAGTTGCTGCGCCTCGGCCGCGGCGCGCTCGATGAGCCCGGGCCAGGCTTCCGGCGCTGAGATCTCATCGAAAAAGCCGATGCGCAGGCCCTCTTCGGCGCCGAAGGTCTTGCTCGTAGCGAGCAGGGCGCGCGCCGCGTCGCCGCCAATGCGCGCGGCCAGCCGGCGCGTGCCCAGTTGCAGCCCGAATTTCAGTCCGGGCATGCGAAACTCGGCATCGGGCGCGGCGATGCGGGTGCCGCAGGCGAGGGCGAGGTCCACGCCGGCGCCGAAATTCTTGCCCTGCGCCAGCGCCAGCGTGGCGAAAGGGGCGTGGTACACCGCTTGCAGCAGGCATTCGATGCGCGCAAAGCGCAGCAGCAGATCGCCTTCGCTCTCGTCCTCGAAGCCGGCGAAATCGAAGCCGGCGCAGAAATTGCGGCCCTTGCCTTTCAGCACCAGCAGGCGGGTGCCGTCGTGATGCGCTGCGTCGACCGCGGCCGCGAGCGCCTCCACCAAGGCGGCGCCGAGCGCATTGGCCTTGTTCGGGCGGTTGAGCGTCAGCGTGGCGACAGCGCCGTTTTTCTCGATCTGGAGTTCGGTACTCATATTATCCATACACAGGATTTGGGCTGAATTTGCCTCGGCCGCAGGCTAGGTGGGGCCTTAGAGTAACATCCCTCGACGATGCAACCGACGGAGTTTGGCTATGGGCGAGCTGGTCTATGTAATCACCATGAGCGCGGTGGCGGTGAGCGCGATTACCGGAGTGCTGGAGGCGGGGCGCAAGCCCATAGACCTGTTCGGCGTGGTGCTGGTGGCGCTGACTTCCGCGCTGGGCGGGGGCACCATACGCGACCTGCTGCTCGAACGGCCGGTGTTCTGGGTGGCGGACCAGACCTATCTGGTTGCCGCGATCGCCGCGGGCGTGGCCACCTTCGTGCTGGTGCGCCTCGCGCGCCTGCCGGCCAATCTGTTCCTGGTGCCGGACGCGCTTGGACTCGCCCTGTTTACCATCATCGGCACCCAGGTCGCCCTCACGCACGGCGCGCCCTGGTTCGTCGCCACCTTCCTCGGCGTGGTTACCGGCGTGTTTGGCGGCGTGCTGCGCGACATCCTGTGCAACGAAGTGCCGCTGGTATTCACCGGCGAGCTGTACGCGACCGCGTCCTGGGCGGGGGCGATGGTGTTCATCGCGCTCTTGCATGCCGGCGTCGCGGGCTCGATCGCGAGTCTGCTGGCGATGGTGGCGATCTTCCTCACCAGGATCGCCGCGATTCACTGGCACCTCACCTTGCCCAGCTTCGCCGCGAAGGCCTGAGCCCGCGTGGCGCTGCCGTGCCGCCCAGGAATCGCGGAGGCTGGTTCCATCCGGCAGGCCCTGACTCTTCGGTCTACTGTTTCTTTTCGACCTTTGCGGCCAGATCGAGGACCACCCGGGCAAGCCCCGCCACCACCCGCGCCAGGCGTTCGTACTCGATCTTGTCGGGCGTGTCGGTCCTGGCGTGATAGTGCTCGTAGCGGTACGGGGCGGTGTCCGTAACCATAATTGCCGGGTAGCCCTCCTGCCAGAAGGACCACTGGTCCGACCAGGAGATGCCCTCCATCCATCCGGGCGCGGCGAGGCCCTCGGAGGGGAAGGCCGCGCGGCTGCGAAAGGAGGCCACGCACGCCTGCGCCAGCTCGCGAGACGCAAGATTGCCGACAAAGCCGATGAAGTTGGCGGTATCCGGGTAAAACAGGCTGAACGGGAAAGGATAGCGCTGGCTCCCCCTGGCATCCGTGTAGTAACCGATGGTTTCGAGCGAGAGCATGGCGACGATTTTTTCGCCGCGCTCGCGCGCTCGGCGCGCATAGACGCGGCTGCCCATCTCTTGCGTGTAGAAGAACGGCGGTTCCTCGTTCACGAAGGCGACAAAGCGCACGCTGCGCGCGGGTTTCTCCTGCGCGAGCAGACGCGCGATCTCCAGCAACGCGGCCACCCCGGAGGCGTTGTCGTTTGCGCCCGGGGAATCGACAACCGAGTCGTAATGAGCGCCGATGACCACGATTTCATCCGACGCGGCAGCGCCGGGGAGCGTTGCCTCGAGGTTGCGCACGGTCTTGCCCTGCACCACGTAAGGTTGCGAAGCCACCCGGTAGCCCATCGCCTGAAATGCTCTTTCGATGTAGTCGGCCGACGCCTTGAGCGCCTCGTAATGCCACAGGTTGCGCTCGCCGATTTCCCCAGCCAGGACGCCAATGTGCCCTGCGAGGCGGCCGCGCAATTCGGCTTCCGTCGGGCTCAAAGGCGGCAAGAGCCCCGCATGCGAGCCGCCCGGCATTTGCGTCATGTAACGCAAGCCCGCCCCCAGCGCGAGCATGAGCGCGAGCCATAGCCAAATCCTGGCGCGTGGTTTGCGCGCATCGCCCGTCATCGCGCCGGTTGCCTAATTCTGCCCAGAGGCAGAATGCACAAGGGCTGTTCGGCGCCGGACATGCTGACGATCTTCTTAACCTGATCGTCGTCGAAAGCCCCCACGACCACGGTACCCAGATTGAGCGCAAGCGCCTGTAACTGGATGTTCTGCGCCGCGTGCCCCGCTTCGATGTGCACATAGCGCATTCCCCTCTGGCCATACTTGCGCGTCGTGCGCCCATAGTCCGCTGCCACCACAATCACGGCCGCAGCGTCGTTCACCCAGTGTTGTCCCAGCGCGGCGGCCGCGAGCGCGGCGCGCTGATCGCTGTCGGCGACCCGGATCAGCGCATGCCCGAGAGCTTGATACTTGTACACCCCTTTGGCCAGAGCGGAAACGTCCCCAGCCACCAGGTAAAGCTCCAGCGGGTAGAGCGCCCCGGCGGAAGGGGCCGTGCGTCTTCCGTCGGCGCCCGTGATGCCTTGCGCCGCCCACAGGAGCTGCGACACCTCGGCGAGCGTCAGCGATTGGGGTGCAAAATCCCGGACGGACCTGCGGCTGCGCAATGCACTTTCCACCGGCAACACCCCGGTGTATGCGGGATTTGGCAGAACGATCGTGCGTGTGGCGTGCTGAACCATAACCGGTTGTGCCAGGCTTGGCGCTGCTGGCATAAGCAACAGGACGATTCCCGCGCTTACGGATGCCGCAAAGGCCATGGTCGTCATGCGATTTCCCGATCTGCGGCTTTCGCGCGCTGCGTGGCAGATGTGCGCAAGGCAGCCCTTGATCATTTTAGGATAGATAATCCTGAAAACAAACAAGTCCCGGAAATTCCCAGCCATCCACAGCGCAAGGTGCTGCCCGGCGTGGATCGGTACTTCCGCCAAGGCGGGCGATGCACTCGGTGTGGCGCTTGCCGGAGTCGGCGGGGTTGGCGTCCCGGCCACCGACCCCGCAGTCCAGAATGCGCCTAGCTCAGCCGCACGTACTCGTAATCCAGCCCGAGGTTGTTGATGCCGCGGTCGGGCGGCGCCACCCAGCCGGCCATCTTGCCCGGTGCGGTCACGCGCTGCATCAGGCTGGTCACGTAGGCCCGGTCGGCGGGCGTTGGCAGCCATTCGGGCAGTCCGCGCTCGTACTCTCCGCGTGTAATGATGCGGCCTTCGGGGTCGGTGGGCACGTTGGCCCAGGCGCCGATGCTCCGGCGGAAACGCGTCGAGGGCAGTTTGAGGCGGAAATCGTAGCCGGCTTTCTGGATCTGCATGTTCCAGCGTTTCAACCCGATTTCGCAGTCGCGCACATAGGCTTCGCGCAGCACCTCGTTCATGGCATTCCTGAGGCCTACCGTTTCCTTCTGCAGCCCGCCCTTGCCATCGGGGATCTCCAGTTCATAGGTGGCATCGGTGCAAATGTGGTCCTGGTACTGCGTGGTTTCGTCCGGGCGGCCCTTGATGCCGTTGGCGAACGAACTCGCGGCGTTGGACGACACCTCGGAGCCGAACAGGTCCAGGGAGGAACTGAACCAGAAATTGAGATAGCGCTGCAGCAGCGGCAGGTCGACCACGCCATGACGCCGCAACGCCTGCACGTCGTCCGTGCCGAGTTCCTTCATCACTTCCAGCGTGCGCCTGACCACGCGGCCGATGCCGGTTTCGCCGACGAACATGTGGTGCGCTTCCTCCGTGAGCATGAAGCGGCAGGTGCGCGCCAGCGGATCGAAGCTCGACTCGGCCAGGCTTTTCAACTGGAACTTGCCGTCGCGGTCGGTGAAATAGGTGAAGCAGAAAAACGACAGCCAGTCCGAGATCGGCTCGTTGAAGGTGCCGAGGATGCGCGGCTTGTCCGCGTCGCCCGAGTGGCGCGCGAGCAACTCTTCCGCTTCCTCGCGCCCGTCGCGGCCGAAATGGGCGTGCAGCAGGTACACCATGGCCCACAGGTGGCGTCCTTCCTCGACGTTGACCTGGAACAGGTTGCGCAGGTCGTAGAGCGAAGGGCAGGTGTGGCCGAGCAGGTGCTGCTGTTCGACCGAGGCGGGTTCGGTGTCGCCCTGGGTCACGATCAGGCGGCGGAACTGGGAGCGGAACTCGCCCGGCACCTGTTGCCATACCGGTTCGCCGTAGCTGTCGCCAAAGCCGATGCGCCGATCGGGGATGGAGTCGGCGAGGAAAATGCCCCAGCGATAGTCGGGCATTTTCACCGCGCCGTAGCTGGCCCAGCCTTGCGCATCCACGCCGGTGGCGGTGCGCAGGTAGACATCGGCGGAAGCGAAATCGTGCGGCCCCATTTCGCGCCACCAGTCGAGAAAGTGCGGCTGCCAATGTTCGAGCGCGCGCTGCAGCGTGCGGTCGTTGGAAAGATTCACGTTGTTGGGGATTTTCTGGCTGTAATCGATGGACATGTTCACTCTCCTAAATTCTTTCCCAGTTGAATTTCGCCTTCGAGCCGGTGCCGAAGACCTTCAGCGCGCCGTGCTCGCCGACCGCATTGGGGCGGTTGAAAATCCAGTTCTGCCAGGCCGACAGCCGCGCGAATATGCGCGTTTCCATGGTTTCGGCGCCGGTGAAGCGCAGGCTCGCTTCCATGCCGGTGAGCGCATCCGGCGAAAGGCTGGCGCGCTCCTCCAGCGCAATGCGCACTTCCTCGTCCCAGTCCAGATCGTCCGGGGTGAAGGTGACCAGGCCGAGTTCGGCCGCGTCGTGCGCGTCGAGTTTCTCGCCGATGACCTGGCGCGCTTCCTCGACCGGCTCTTGCCGCCCGCAGAAGCGCGTCGCCAGGCGGGTGAGGTGGTTCACCATGGGAAAGGTGCCGAAGTTGAGCTCGGACAGGACCATGCGCGGCGCCTTCTCCGGTTCGTCGGGCAACTGCAGCATGTAGCCGCGGTCGGCGGCGAGCGCCAGTTCGGCCAGCGTTCCTGCAAAGCAGGAGCCTGTATCGATGATGGCGAACAAGGTGCGCGAGGATACGTCCAGCCGCGCCAGCGTGCGCCGCAGCAGGCCTACCGTTTCGCGCACGAGCCAGTGCGCGCGGTGCTTGGCCAGCACGCCGTCCACGGCGAGCACGCTATCGATGTCGCCGCGGGTCTTCAGTTGCCAGGTGCCGATCTCGAGCTCATTGGTCCGCAGGTTGAGAATCGCGTCGTCGAGCTCGCGCGCCATCTGCAGCGGCCACCAGGCGACGCCGGCTTTGATGATGCCTTCGATCGTGTCGGGTTGCGCTTGCCTCGGCCCGGAAACGGTGAGCGTGGCGGTGCGGCCGGCGCGGTCGATGACGGCATCCACGTATTCGTAATGGTAGCCGGCGGCGTCGATCGCGCACTTGAGCGGGGTCAGGGTGACGCCCGGTGGCCGGGTGTTGCCCGCGGCCTCGCGCGGCCGCTCGCTTGCCGCGGACAGGCGCTCGGCATGTTCCCGGACCGCCTGGGCGAACGCCTGCGGTTTCGCGCTGTGATCGACCAGGCCCCAGTCCTTGGCGCGGTCGGCGCGCACGCCCTCCGTGGTGGTGCAGAAAAAATCGGCCAAGTCGCGCCGCACCTTTCTTTTGTCGGTGATGCGCGTGAGGCCGCCGGTGCCCGGCAGCACGCCCAAGAGCGGCACCTCGGGCAGACTCAACGTGGAGGATCGGTCGTCTATCATCAGGATCTCGTCGCAGGCGAGCGCGATCTCGTAGCCGCCGCCGGCGCAGGTGCCGTTCACCGCGGCGAGGAACTTGAGCCCGTCGTTGCGGCTGGAGTCCTCCATGCCGTTGCGCGTCTCGTTGGTGAACTTGCAGAAATTCACCTTCCAGCCGTGACTGGACTGGCCCAGCATGTAGATATTGGCGCCGGAGCAGAACATGCGCTCGCGCGCCGAAGTGAGGACCACGCAGCGCACCTCGGGGTGCTCGAAGCGGATGCGGTTCAGCGCGTCGTAGAGCTCGATGTCCACGCCGAGATCGTAGGAGTTGAGCTTCAGCTTGTAGCCGGGCTTGATCCCCTGGCCTTCGCTCACGTTCATGGCAAGGGTGGCGATCGC
>Ga0208716_1000870_pt1 | contig 11997 bp, 7 predicted proteins | sample NGESurdeep092012_8_FD_184482 | JGI IMG/M metagenome (GOLD analysis project Ga0208716, IMG submission 184482) | Arctic peat soil microbial communities from Barrow, Alaska - NGEE Surface sample 415-3 deep-092012 (SPAdes) | ecosystem: Environmental > Terrestrial > Soil > Wetlands > Peat ...
AGCGGACGCCCCGGCTGCACCGGCCAAGGCGACCCGGACCCGCAAGCCGGCTGCTGCAAGACCCGCGACCGCGAAGACCGCGACTGAGAAGACCGCAACCGCGAAGACCGCAACCGCGAAGACAGCGACCGAGAAGGCAGCCACAGCCAAGGCCCCGGCGGAGGCGGCAACAGCGAAAGCCCCGGCAAAGGCTGCGGCGAAGGCCCCCGCAGGGTCCGGGGCCAAGGCCCCGACCGCTGCGACCGTCTCGACCGGAGCAGCCGCGCCCGAACCAGCTACCGATCGCGCGACCTCCGGTGCGGCCGGGTCGGCGACCGTCCGCGCCGGGTCCACGACTCCGCGGGGCGTGGACACCCCGCTGGCCAGCGGACAGGGCGCCGGCACCAGTCAAGACGTGACCAAGCCCGGCGGCGTCACCACCACCCATGACGCCAGCGCACCGGACGCGGCGCAGCCATCGACGCCGGCCGGCCCGAGCATCGATGAGTACGAGAAGCTGATCGGCGGCGACATCCACGATCCGCACGGGATCCTGGGCGCGCACCCGACCGGCGACGGCCGGACGGTGGTGCGCACGCTGCGCCATCATGCCAAGAACGTCACGCTGCTGATGGGCGGCGAGGAAACCCCGTTCACCCACACCCATGGCGGGGTGTTCACGGCCGTGTTCGACGGCCCGGTCGGTGACTACCGGATCCGGGTGGATTACGGCCCCGGCGCCGTCTACGAGGTCGATGACCCCTACCGCTGGCTGCCCACCCTCGGCGAGATCGACCTGTACCTGATCGGTGAGGGCCGGCACGAGAACCTCTGGGACGTGCTCGGTGCGCACGTCCGGAGCTACGACACCCCTGGCGGTCAGGTCACCGGAACCTCGTTCGCCGTCTGGGCGCCCAACGCCAGGGGCATCCGGGTCAGCGGCGACTTCGACCACTGGTCGGGGGCCGGCACCCCGATGCGGTCGCTCGGCTCGTCCGGAGTGTGGGAACTGTTCGTACCCGGCGTCGGCGAGGGCACCAGGTACAAGTTCCAGATCCTGGGCCAGGACGGAGTCTGGCGGGAGAAGGCCGACCCGATGGCGTTCGCGGCCGAGGTGCCGCCGGCCACCGCATCGATGGTCACCGTTGCGCGTCACGAGTGGAACGACGCCGACTGGATGTCGACCCGCGCGCAGACCGATCAACTGAACGGGCCGATCTCGATCTACGAGGTGCACGCCGGGTCGTGGAAGACGGGCATCGACTACCGCGAAATGGCGGACGAGCTGATCAACGACCTCAGCGAGACCGGCTTCACCCACGTCGAGTTCCTGCCGCTGGCCGGGCACCCGTTCGCGCCGTCCTGGGGCTACCAGGTCACCTCGTACTACGCGCCGGACTCGCGCTTCGGTCGGCCGGACGACCTGCGGTACCTGATCGACCGGCTGCATCAGGCCGGCATCGGGGTGATCCTGGACTGGGTGCCCGCGCACTTCCCGAAGGACGAATGGGCGCTCGGCAAGTTCGACGGCACGTCGCTGTACGAGCACGCCGACCCGCGGCGCGGCGAGCAGCTCGACTGGGGGACGTTCGTCTTCGACTTCGGCCGACGGGAGGTCCGCAACTTCCTCGTCGCCAATGCGCTGTACTGGCTGGAGGAGTACCACATCGACGGCCTCCGGGTCGATGCGGTCGCATCGATGCTGTACCTGGACTACTCCCGCGAGGACGGCCAGTGGCTGCCGAACATCTACGGCGGCAACGAGAATCTCGACGCCGTGGCGTTCATCCAGGAGGCCAACGCGACCGTGGGCAAGCGGGTTCCGGGTGTGCTGATGATCGCCGAGGAATCCACCGCATGGCCCGGGGTCACCCGGCCCACCCACCTGGGCGGCCTCGGGTTCCACCTGAAGTGGAACATGGGCTGGATGCACGACAGCCTCGGCTACATCTCCCGCGACCCGATCTACCGCTCGTGGCACCACAACGAGATGACATTCTCGTTGATGTACGCCTTCTCCGAGCAGTTCGTGCTGCCGATCTCGCATGACGAGGTGGTGCACGGCAAGGGTTCGCTGTGGTCCAAGATCCCCGGTGACGAATGGCAGAAGGCAGCCACGCTGCGAACGTTCCTGGCCCACCAGTGGGCGCACCCGGGTAAGCAGTTGCTGTTCATGGGGCAGGAACTGGGCAACCCCTGGGAATGGAACCAGGCGATCCAACTGCCCTGGCAGCTCAAGGACTACCCGTTGCACGCCGGCGTGCGCCGGCTGGTCGGCGACCTCAACCGCATCTACAAGAGCAGCCCTGCGCTCTACTCCCAGGACTTCACCCCGTCCGGGTTCACCTGGCTGGACGCGAACGACCGCCAAGGCAACGTGCTGGCCTATCTGCGGTGGGGCACGGACGGTTCCGTGGTCGCCTGCGTGTTGAACTTCTCCCCGATGCCGCACAGCGGGTACCGGATCGGGCTGCCCTTCAGCGGCGTCTGGCGCGAGGCACTCAACAGCGACTCGGAGCTGTACGGCGGGTCGGGCGCGGGCAACATGGGCGCGGTGGTTGCCGCGGATCACCCCTCACACGGGCAACCGGCGTCGGCAACGATCACCATCCCGCCGCTGGGCGCACTGTGGCTGGTTCCCGAATCAGCTCAGTGAGCCGCTGACCAGCACCGGAGCGCAACGCCGGCCCACCTGGGTCGGCGTTGCTGTCGTTCTCGCCGCGGCGCTGGTTCTCGCCGGCACGGTCACCATCGTCACGGCGATCGCGGTCGGCATGGCCGCGGCGAGGGACGCAGGCTCGCCGAAATCCGCCGAGCGCATCGATCCGGCAGCGGGCGGCGCACCCATTTCCACCGTTCCCGCCGGCTCCGAATCCGACCTGACGGCGAACGAGGAGGACGTCGGCGCCGTGCTGGCCGATCTGGAGGACTTCTGGTCAGCGCACGGCCTGACGGGGTCCGCTCGACCGGCCGGCGGCTACTTCGCCATGGATTCCTCGGTCGGCCCTTCCGGCGGCTCGGCCGGGGAGTCTGCGCTGTGTATCCAGGAGCCGTCGCAGATCGTCGGCAACGCCTTCTACTGCCCGCAGGGCGACGGCATCGTCTTCGATTCCGCCGCGTTGGTACCGGTGTTGCTCGGGCGGTACGGCCCGGCCGCGCTGGCCACCGCGTTCGCGCACGAGTTCGCCCACTCGGTGCAGGCCAGGATCGGCCCGACGGCTGCCGACCGCCGCGCAGACCCGACCCGCTTGCCCTCGATCCTGATCGAGGCGCAGGCCGATTGCGACGCCGGAGCCTTCCTGGCCTGGGCCGTCGCCGGCGACACGTCCCGGGTCCGGGTGCCGACCGGGTCCGTGCTCCGGGCGATCACCCCGGTGCTCGACTTCCGTGATCCGGTGACCCTTTCCCCGGCGGACCCGACGGCGCACGGCCTCGGCCTTGACCGGTTGACCTTCCTGCTGCGCGGGTATCGCGACGGCGCGGCCGCCTGCCATGCGCTGACCAGAGATGACCTCGATCTGACCCTCGGCCGGGACGGCGTCGCCGACGCTGCCACCACACAACCCAGGTTCGCCTCGACCGATGAGGTGCTCACCGCCGCGACCGCGTCGGTAGCGGATTTTGTCGGCGACGCGGGTTTGCCTGGCACCGGCGTACCGGTCAGCGCGGACCAGGCGGACCTGGCCGTCGCGCAGCCGTACGGACAGTTCGCCGCGGCCACCGCCGTCGCGCTGGCCACCGGCCGGGAGATCACCGGAACCGACACCGGCGCAGCATGTTTCGCCGGCGCCTGGGTGGCGTCGGTGTTCGGGACGACCGAGGCGGGTCAGCTGGGTTCGTGGCCGGGGGACGCCGACGAGGCGCTCGACCTGATCCGCAGCGGGCCCGGCGCGACGTTCCAGCAGGTGGCCGCTTATGCCGACGGATTCCACGGTGGCTCCGCGCGCTGCGGCTGACTCATCAGTACACGCGCGCTGCGGCTGACCCATCAGTACGCGTCAGTAAGGCTCAGTACAGCGCCGCCGCCAATGCCCGACGCGCCTTGACCACCTGCTCGTCGTCGGGCGGGAACAGTCCGAACAGCTCCACCAGATGCTCGCGGGCCTTTGTCCGGTCCTCGTCGGAGGTGCGCCGGACCGTACTGATCAGCCGGTCGAACGCCTCCTTCAGCAGCCCGGAGGTCAGCTCGAGATCAGCGGCGGCGAGTTGGAGGTCCACGTCGTCAGGCGACGCCGCTGCCTTTTCCAGCACGTCCGGGGGCGCCGCCTCCACCCGGGCCAGCAGCGTGGTCTGTGCCAGCGCGGCCGCCGCCTGGGCGTTGGCGGGTTCGACGTCCAGAATCTGCCGGTAGCCACGCTCGGCGGCCGCATAGTCGCCGGCGGCAAGGGCTTCCTCGGCCGCCACGAACCGCGGGTCCTCCGGCTCCGGCTCGGGCTCCTGCTGGCCGTCGCCGACCTCCGCGACGGCCCGCGCCTCGGCGGCCTTGATGCCCGGTAGTTGGTCGCGCAACGCGTCCAGCAGCGAGGTGATCCACTGCCGCACCTGCGGTTCCGGCAGGGCTCCGGAGAAGGCGTCCACCGGCTGACCACCGGCGACGGCGACCACCGTGGGAATCGACTGGACGCCGAACGCCTGGGCGATCCGCGGATTGGCGTCCACGTCCACCCTGGCGAGCACCCAGGAGCCACCAGCGGCCGTGGCCAGCCGCTCCAGGATGGGCGAGAGCTGCTTACACGGCTCACACCAGGTCGCCCACAGGTCGATCACCACCAGGACCTGGGTGGACGCCTGCACGATGTCGCCGAAGGTGGCCTCGTCGACGTCAAGGACGAATGGTGACCTGCCGGTGGCACCCGGTCCAGGGGCGGGGGCGCCCGGAACAGCGCCCGATCCAGGGCCCGGCCCGCCGCCGGGGGCGGTACCGGGCGCCGGGGCCGCCGGGCGGTTCTTCAGACCGGACAAGTCGACAGCGCCGGCGAAGGCTGCGGACATGGCGGCCTGCTGCCGGGATTGCGGGCGAGTCATGGGCCCATCTTCACATGACCTCGCGCACCGGATCACCCGCCGTCGGCTCTACCGATCAGCAGGCCCGCCACCGGCCCACCCGGGGTCACCAGGACCAGGCCGGGTCCGGCTCCTGTCCCTGCCCTTCCGGGACATCGACGTGCTCTTCGTTGGACGGCAGTTCCTGATTCGGGATCAGCGGACCGGCGGCGCCGTGCCGGCGGGCCCAGAGGTCGGCGCCGAACACTTCGTAGTGGATGCGGTGGGGGTTGTGCCCGATCCTGATCAGCCCGTTGCGGATGTCGTTCATGAAGCCCAATGGGCCGCACAGGTAGATCTGCGCGGTGCCCGGCAGGGTCAACTCCTGCACCTTGACCCGGCCCCACCGGACATGCCCGGCCTCGTCCGACTGAACGGCTTCCGTCCCTTCGATTTCCTGGCCCGCAGATGCCTCGTCCGGCGCCTCGTACCAGGTGTACTGAGTGAAATCGGTCAGCTGCGAGGCGTGCAGGGCGATCTCGCTCATCAACGCATGCGATCCCGGGCTCCGGTCCGCGTGCACCGAGATCACCTTGCGGTTCGGCTGATTCTCCGCGACATCGTCCAGCAGCGCCGCCGTGTAGGTGATCCCGACCCCAGCGCTGATCAGCACCAGCGGAGCCGCGCTGGTGTCCAGGGTGACGTCACCGACGAACGGTCCGACGTCCAGCGTGTCCCCCTCGCCCACGCAATCCTGAAGATAGGTCGAGACCAGACCGTCCGGAGCGCCGTCGTAGCCACGCAGCCGGCGCACGGTGATCCGGATGGTGCCCGGCTTGCGGCCGCGGGCGGGCGTGTAGTCGCGCAGATGCCGGGTGCCGTCCGCAAACGTGACCGCCACCGCCGCGTACTGCCCTGCCTTGAAGCCCGGGGTGGGGCCGCCGTCGGCGGGGGCGAGGGTGAAGGACATGGTGTCTGTCGCCTCGTCTTCTCGTCGGACGACCGTCCATGGGCGCCAGGGCACGTCCTCGGCGGGCGCGCCGTGTTGATGGCGCATCGCGTCGTCCGCGATGGACGAGGTCGCGAACAGCCAGAACACCTGATCCCAATGCCGCGCGATCTCGGGCGTTGTGCGGTCCCCCAGCACCTCGGTGAAGGCCTTCGACAGCACCCTGGCGGCGATCAGCACCTGGTCCGGGGTCAACCCGGAGGCCTGGTACGCGGCGATGACCGGGCTGAGCCCCTTGGACTGGGGGCCCGGTTCGGACACGTTCCCGCCGTCCCTGATCGCCGCCATGTCCACCAGCCGGCGCGAGTAGTGCAGCACCGCGCTCATCAGCGCCTCACGGTCGACGCCGGCATCGTGGAAGCCGCGATCGAACGCCTGCAGCACGGGGGGATGAGTCGCGGCCATGATCCCGTAGAACTTCCGGGTCATCTCGGCCTGATGGTCGGCGACCACCGGAATGGTGGCCCGCACCGCATCAGCGGCGTAAGGGGACAACATAGTGAACTCCAACGGTCGGCCGGACGACGCTGTGTCGATCGAGGTGATGCCCGCCGGGTCCCGCGCGGAACAGGCCCCGACCGTTACGGCCAGGCTAATCGACTCCCAGCGTCCCTTTCCTGGCGGTCCGGATGAAAGGGCCGAAGGTCCCTGATGAGCTGGGGATCAGATGCGGGCCGGCTCGGTGTAGGTGCCCCACACGTCGCGCAACGCGTCGCAGATCTCGCCCAGGGTGGCCTCTGCTTGCACGGCCTGCAGCATGGCCGGAATCATGTTCCCGCTCCCCCTCGCGACGCTGACCAGCGCGTCCAGTCGCGCCCGCACCACTGCGGCGTCGCGGGCGGCCCGGCGGGTGGCCAGCAGCTCGTTCTGCTGCATTTCCACCTGGCCGGAAATTCGCAGAATCTCCAGATCGTCGCCGATCCCGCCGATCCGGGAATTCACCCCGACCATCTTCTTGTCGCCCTTCTCCACCGCCAGCGTGTAGGCGAAGGCCGCGTCGGCGATCTCCCCGGTGAAGTACCCGTCCTCGATGCCGCGCAGGATGCCGCTGGTCATCTCGCCGATCGGGTGACGGCCGGACGGCACCGCCAGCGCCGCCATGTCCTTGACCCGGGTGAAGATCCGCTCGGCTTCGGCCTCCATCCGGTCGGTGAGCGCCTCGACGTACCAGCTCCCACCGAGCGGATCGGCGACATTGGCCACGCCGGTCTCTTCCATGATCACCTGCTGGGTGCGCAAGGCGATCTGTGCCGACTTCTCGCTGGGCAGCGCCAGAACCTCGTCCAACGCGTTGGTGTGCAAGGAGTTCGTGCCGCCGAGTACGGCCGCCATCGCCTCCACCGCGGTGCGCACGACGTTGTTGTTTGGCTGCTGGGCGGTCAGCGACACCCCGGCCGTCTGGGTGTGGAACCGCAGCCACTGCGCGCGGGGGTCGGTCGCGCCGTACACGTCCCGCATCCAGCGGGCCCAGATTCTCCGGGCGGCCCTGAACTTCGCGATCTCCTCGAAGAAATCGATGTGCGCATCGAAGAAGAAACTCAACCCCGGTGCGAACCGGTTGACGTCCATACCGCGGGCCAGGCCGAGTTCGACGTACCCGAAACCGTCCGCCAGCGTGTACGCCAGTTCCTGCGCGGCGGTCGATCCGGCTTCCCGGATGTGGAAACCCGACACCGACAGCGGCTTGTAGTCGGGGATGTCGGCCGTGCAGTACTCCATCAGATCGCCGATCAGCCGCAGGTGCGGTTCCGGCGGGAAGATCCACTCCTTCTGCGCGATGTACTCCTTGAAGATGTCCGTCTGCAGTGTGCCGTTCAGCGTCGCGACCGGCACGCCCTGGCGCTGCGCGGCGACCAGGTACATGCAGAAGACCGGCACAGCCGGCCCGGAAATCGTCATCGACGTGGTGACCTCGGCCAGGTCGATCCCGTCGAACAGGGTGTCCATGTCGGCGGCGGAGTCGATGGCCACCCCGCAGTGCCCGACCTCGCCGAGCGCCCGCGGGTCGTCGGAATCGCGGCCCATCAGGGTGGGCATGTCGAAGGCGACGGAGAGCCCGTGCCCACCCTGCGCAAGGATCATCTTGTAGCGCGTGTTGGTGTCCTGGGCGTTGCCGAAACCCGCGAACTGGCGGATGGTCCACGGTTTCCCGCGGTAGCCGGTGGCGTGCAGGCCCCTGGTGAAGGGGAACTCCCCCGGCCAACCGATGCGCTCGAACCCCTCGACCACGTCACCCGGGCCGGGTCCGTAGACAGGATCGACACTCATCCCCGACAACGTCGTGTAATCGGCGTCACGCACCCGCCCGGCGTCCTGCGCGGCCGCGAAGCGTTCCGACCAGCGCCGCCGGCCGTCGGCAGTGGACCGCCGTGCCGCCCCGTCCGTCATCGCGTCCTGGTGATCTGCGTCTGTCATATCCTGGTGACCTGCGTCGATGCTGCCCATCCGGACGTCCTTCCGGTTCGGGGGCCGTCATGCCCCCACAGATACCAGGATATCCGATAGTCGGACCACCGAGCATTGCCGCCCGCCCGCTGCGCACGTGCGCTGCGCGACCGGCCGACCGTGCTGCGCTACCGTGCTGCCATGACCTCGCACGTCCCAGCACCCGCGCTGCCCTTCGATCCCATTGCCAGAGCAGCGCAGACCTGGTCGGAACGCATCGGTCCGAACGCGTCCATGTCGGCGGTCACCAACGTCATGCGGGTCCAGCAGATCCTGCAGGCCACTGTCGACGAGCGCCTCAAGCCGCACGGCCTGACCTTCGCCCGCTACGAGGCGCTGGTGCTGCTGTCCTTCTCCCAGCGCGGTTCGCTGCCGATGCGGTTGATGGGCGAACGGCTGCAACTGCACCCGACGTCGATCACCAACATCGTCGACAGGCTCGAATCCGACGGCCTCGCGCGCCGACTGCCGCACCCGACCGATCGGCGCACCACCCTGGTCGAGCTCACCGAGGCCGGCCGGGCCCGCCTGCTCGACGCGACGACCGCGGTGACCACCGCCGACTTCGGGTTCGTCGGGCTGGACGACAAGGAACTCGAAGAGCTGTCCACGCTGCTCACCAAGGTGCGCAGGGCGGCCGGTGACTTTGCCTGACGCCCGGGCCTGACACTCAAGCGGTGTCCCACTTGAACACCCGGGTGGCGATGGCGGTGATGACGACCGCGAAGCCCAGCAGGATCGCGATCGGCAGGAACGCCGCGGACGCGGGCTCACCGCGCACCATCACGTCCTTCATGCCCTCCACCAGGTAGCCCATCGGCAGGAACTTGGACACGGTGACCAGCCACGCCGGCGCCGACTCCAACGGGATGAACGCACCCGACAGGAACGCCATCGGCAGGGTGATCAGGTTCGCCAGCCCGCTGCCGCCCTCTGCCGTCTTGGCCACCGATCCGACCAGCAGACCGATCGCCAGGAAGGCGAGCGTGCCGGCCATCACCAGCGGAACAGCCATGTACCAGGCGCCGGAGAGTTTGAGGCCGAGGAACGGCAGCACCGAAATGCCGACGAACAGGATCAGCTGGCCGATCGCCACGGCCATCGACACCGACACTCGCGAACCCACCACCGACGAGGTGGACACCGGTGCCAGCCGCAGCCGGCGCAGCAGCTTCTTCTCCCGCCAGGTGATCAACGTCAACGCGGCGCCGAAGACGGCGCCGACCGCGATGCCGTAGCCGATCATGCCCGGCGCGATGTATTGGATCGGTTGCAGCGACTCGTCTTCCACCTGCTGGGATTGCAGTGTGTAGGTGGGCGGGACCCCGGAGACCTGGATGTTGGTCTGGTCGACGAAGGCGGAGAAGGTGCCCTGCACAGTCCCGGCGACGACCGGGTCGGCGGAGGTGTAGTGCAGCATCAGGGTGTTCTGCTGCTGCTCGACGGCCGCGCCCGCGTCGCCCTTCTGCACCTCTTCCAACGCGGCGTCCAGGGTGGTACCTGGCACCAGGTTGATCACCCGGTCGAATTCGGCCCTCGCCTCCGCCGGCAGGGTGTCGATGAAGGGGACGGAGCCCACCTCGATGACCTTCGGGCGGGCGGCATTGTCGTTGGCGAAGATCGTGCCGAAGATGACGATGAAGAACAGCGGGAACAGGATGGTGAAGAACAGGCTCACCTTGTCGCGGTAGAAGCCCTTGAGCATCGCCATGGACAGGCTCCAGAAGGCCCTCATGCGCGGTACTCCCGTCCGGTGAGCGCCAGGAACACGTCCTCCAGGGTGCCGCCGCGTACCTGCAGGCCGGCGAGCGCGTCCAGCTCGGCCAGCGCGGCCAGCACCAGCGCCGGGCGGCGGGTCGCGATGATGGTGGAGACCGCGTCGGCGGTGACCTCGTCGGCCCCGTCGATGGCCGCGGCCGCCTCGACGCTGAGCGCCGCCGCCTCCACCGAGATCCGGGTGGGCGCATCCAGTTCACGGACCAGTTCCGCGGGCGGCCCGAGCTGGAGGATCTTCCCGTTGTCCATGATCGCGACCCGGTCACACAGCGACTCGGCCTCGTCCATGTAGTGCGTGGTGAGCACCACCGTCTTGCCTCGATCGTTGATGGCCCGCAACACATCCCACAGGTTCCGCCGGGCCTGCGGGTCAAGCGCCGCGGACGGTTCGTCCAGGAAGACGATCTCCGGGTCGTGGATCAGCGCGCAGGCGATGGACAGCCGTTGCGCCTGGCCGCCCGACAGCTTCTCTGCCCTGGTGTTCGCCTTGTCGGTCAGCGCGACCATCTCGAACATCTCGTCCAGCCGCTGCGCAGGGGTGCCGTACAGCGCCGCGAAAGTGGCCAGTTGTTCGCGGGCGGTCAGCCGTTCGAAGAACGACGTCGCCTGCAGCTGAACGCCGATCCTGTTCAGCAGTTTGGGGTTCCGTGGCCAAGCTGGCTCGCCGAGCACCTTCACGGTGCCGGAGTCCGCCTCCCGCAGCCCTTCGATGATCTCCAGCAGGGTGGTCTTGCCAGCGCCGTTGGGTCCGAGAATGCCGAAGAACTCCCCCTGGCCGACGCTGATGGACACGTCGTCGACGGCGGCGAGGTCCCCGTACCTCTTCACCACATTGCTGGCCACGATGGTGTCGGCCATGGCCCCGACGCTAGCCCAAAGGGGCCTGGCTGTCGGCAGCCAGCTCTGAGGCCACTTCGCGGGCCACTACTGTGCTGACTTCAGCGGCCAGCCAGCTCAGCAGGTCCACCGCGCCCTGGTGGTGGTCGGTCTCGCCGCCGGCGACCACATGCGCCGCGGCCGCCAAGTGCGCCCGGCCCGCCGCGGACTCCAGCACTCCGTGAATGCGTTCCAGCACCACCGCTTCCACCGCGACCTCGGCACGCCGCTGCCGGCGCAGCGCGGCGCCGCCATGCGTGACGAGGAACTGATCATGGTCGGACACCGCGGCCAGCAGCTCGTCGATCCCGGCCGGCCCCGCCGACCCTCGAGCGTTGTCTGCGGCGATGGTGGAGAGCACCGGCACCCGCCAGCGCTCGGGCCCCGCGGTGCCTGACCTGCCCAGCGCCACCATGCCCTTCAGGTCGCGGACCGTGCTGGACGCGCCCTCTCGGTCGGACTTGTTGACCACCAACACATCCGCGATCTCCAGCACACCGGCCTTTGCGGCCTGGATGCCGTCACCCATCCCGGGCGCGAGCACCAGCACCACGGTGTCCGCCAGCCGCATCACCGCGACCTCGTTCTGGCCGACGCCGACGGTTTCCACCAGCAGCACGTCGAACCCGATGGCGGAGAACAGGTCGGCGGCCCCCGGCGCCGCCGCCGACAGGCCGCCGAGATGCCCGCGGGTGGACATCGACCGGATGAACACCCCGGGATCGGTGCTGTGCTCGGCCATCCGCACCCGATCACCCAGCAGCGCACCACCGCTGAACGGGCTGGACGGGTCGACCGCCAGCACGGCGACCCGCAGTCCCTGCTTCCGGTACCGCGAGATCAGCGCGGTTCCCAGGGTGGACTTGCCCACCCCGGGCGGCCCGGTCAGCCCGACGATCGTTGCCCGCCTGGGCAGACCGGCCAGCGTC
>Ga0208716_1000871_pt1 | contig 11994 bp, 9 predicted proteins | sample NGESurdeep092012_8_FD_184482 | JGI IMG/M metagenome (GOLD analysis project Ga0208716, IMG submission 184482) | Arctic peat soil microbial communities from Barrow, Alaska - NGEE Surface sample 415-3 deep-092012 (SPAdes) | ecosystem: Environmental > Terrestrial > Soil > Wetlands > Peat ...
TCCCGGAGCTCGGGTGCGTCGATATCGGCGTAAGTCGCCAGCATGTCCCGAAGCGACTCGAGGTCGTACGCCTCCTCGGATCCAGGCAGCCCGGCGATGATGTTCCTGACCAGCAGGCCCCGTCCCGGCTCTGAGAGGCAGTCGTAGTACGCCGTGGCGCGCGCGGTCGCTGCGTCGTCGTACTACGCTTCGGCCCCGGCCCGGGCGAGGATGAACAGGTCGAACGCGGCGAAGGCGTCCGAGTCAAAGCGCAGCGCCCAACCGCCATCCTCCAGGACGTACCGCAGGTCGGTGCGTGTCCAGTCCAGGATGGGCATGAAGTTGTAGCAGACGACGTCGATGCCGTTGGTCGCGAGATTGCGCACGCTCTGCTGGTACGCCTCAATCCATTGGTCACGCAGCCGGCCACCGCTCTTGATGTCCTCGTGCACCGGGACGCTCTCCACGACCGACCACGTCAGTCCGGAGGCTTCGATCAGCTCCTTGCGTTCCGCGATGGCCGCCGCTGTCCATACCTGCCCGTTCGGGATCTCGTGCAGCGCGGTCACGATCCCGGTCGCGCCGGTCTGCTTGATGTCCGCCAGGGTGATCGGGTCGCTCGGGCCGAACCATCTCCAGGTGTGTTCCATGAACTGCCTCCTGGGCCTTGTCGTCAAGGCCATTGCTGACGCAAGGTCATTTCGATGTTGCGGAAGGTGCAGGTGCTGGGGTGGAGCTATGACTGACTGAGCTCGCGGGCCTGGGCGAGAACGGCCGTGACCACGGACTCGTCCGCGGCAAGCTCGGGGTCGAGACCCTTGAGCACGAGGGGCACCGCCTCGGGCAGCGGTCCGCTGGCGAGCGCCAGGAACTCAGCGGCGCGGGCGTCTGTCACCTTGGCTCCGCAGCCGCGCAGGTGGCACACCCAGGCGGCGAGGGGCCGCACGACGCCGACGGGGAGCCTCCCGGCAGCGCGCTCATGGCGGAACGTAGGCAGGACCCGGATCGGCAGCTTCTGCGAGCCGTCCCAGGCGATCTGGTCAAGCCGGTGCTGCAAGCGCGGGTTGGCGAAACGCTCGATGAGCGCCGCTCGGTAGGCGGTGTTGTCGGCCGCGGGCAGGCTCAGGTGTCGCGACGAGGCGTCCCACCACTGGTCGAGCCATTGCAGGCACGTCGCGTCGCGCATGGCGTCGGCTACGGTCACGTGTCCCCGGATGGAGCCCGCGTAGGCGAGCATCGAGTGTGCGCCGTTGAGCATCCACAGCTTGCGATCCTCGAACGGTGAGACGTCGGTGGTGAAGGTCGCGCCGGCGTCCTCCCAGCGTGGGCGGCCGGAGGCGAACTCGCCACTGATCACCCATTCGCTGAACGGCTCGGTGACCACGGCCGCGCGGTCCCGGAGGCCGGTCGCGGCCATGGCGCCCGCGATGTCCTGCCGGGTGGGCTCGGGGGTGATCCGGTCCACCATCGTCGTGACGTAGAAGACGTTTCCCGCGATCCATCGCGCCAGCCCGGGGTCGACCTGTGTGGCGAGGTCGTCGATCACCTCGGCGACAGCGGCCCCGTTCCCGGGGAGGTTGTCGCACGGCATCATGCTGATCGGGCCGGAGGTGGCCAGGCGACGCGCCGCAAAACCGGCGACCAGCCTGGCTGGAGCCGTGGTGACGGGGGCCGTGAGGTCGGCGCGCAGGGCCTCCAGGTCGGCCTTGACCTCAGGCCGGTCGAGGTCGATGCCGCCGCCCGCGTCGCGCACGTACCCGGCCTCGGTGACCGTGCTGGTGATCACCTGGACCTGTGGGTCCGCAAGGTAGCCGAGCCAGGCCGCATGCTCCTCCGCGACGTGGATCCGGGCGAGGCTGCGAACGATCTCGAAGCGGTCCCCGTCAGCAGCGCGGGTGATCAGCGTGTACAGCCCGTCCTGCGAGGTGAGCGCCGCTGCCCGCGCGTGCGAGCGCTCGGTCGAGCGACCGGTGAAGGCGGCGATGCCCCACTCGGCCGCGTCCGGGGCGTTGGTGGTGTACCACGCCTGGTGGGCCCGGAAGAAGTTGCCGAGTCCGAGGTGGACGAGGCGGACGGGGGGTGCGTCCACGGTTCTCCGCAGCTCGCTCATAGGTTGAAGACCCCTCGGGGCAGGGCGCTCACGAGGTCGACCGCTGTTTCCAGGGCCTCGCCCTCGTCGAGGCGATGCTCGGCAACGAGATTGGCGAGGTGGCCGCTGTCGAGGCGGCGGGACATGTCATGTCGAACCGGGATGGTGCAAAACGCGCGGGTGTCGTCGATGAAGCCTGACGTGCGCGTGAAGCCAACAGTCTCGGTGATCGCGGACCGCCACCGCCGGATCGCGTCGGGAGCGTCCAGGAACCACCAGGGCTGCCCGACGTACACCGATGGGTAGAAGCCGGCCAGCGGTGCGAGCTCACGGGAGAAGACCGTCTCGTCGAGGGTGAAGAGCACCAGTTTCAGCTTGGGATGCGTGCCGAACCGCTCGAGCAGGGGGCGTAGCGGGTCGGTGAAGTCACCGCGCAGCGGGATGTCGTGGCCGGTGTCCGGTCCGAACCTCGCGGCGGAGGGTCCGTGGTGATCGCGACGCACGCCCACGTGCAGTGTCATGGTCAGACCGTCCTCGGTCGACATCCGGGCCATCTCCAGCAGCATGTGCCGACGAAGCGCCACTGCCTCAGCCGGCGTCGCAGTGCGCTCCAGCGCCGCGCGGTAGATCCGTTCCGCCTCGGGGGTATCCAGTGGCTCGGTCCCGCAGTCGGTGTGGGCATGGTCAGCGGACACTGCACCGTGAGCGATGAAGTACTCCCGTCGCCCCTGCATGGCGGCCACCCAGCCGGCGTAGCTGCTCGTGTCCTGCCCGGACACCGTGCCCAGCCGCGCCACGGCGACGGGCCACCCCGGCTCGGATGCCTCGAGGTAGCGATCGGGACGGAAGGTGGGGATGACGCGCCCGGACCACGTCGAGTCCGCCACCAGCGCAGCGTGCACCCCAAGGTCGTCGCACGGATCGTCGGTCGTGGCGAGCACGGAGATCTTGAACCTGTCAAACAGCGCCCGGGGCTTGTAGGCATCCTGGCTCAGCCGCTCGACGAGGTGGTCGTAGATGGCGTCGGCCGTCGCGGCCGACGGCCGCACCGTGACCCCGAAGATCTCGACGAGCTCAGACTCCAGCCAGTACCGCACCGGGGTACCGCGGTAGAGGTCCCAGTGGCTGCAGAGCAACCGCCAGGCGGCGCGTGCCGCGGATTCCGACAGCGGGCCCTGCCCGACGCCGAGCGCGTCCAGCGGCACGCCCGAGGCGTGCAGGAGCCGGGTCACATAGTGGTCCGGGGTGACGAACAGCTCAGCTGGATCGTGGAACGGAACGTTGTCCAGGAGGATTCGCGGGTTCACGTGGCCGTGCGGGGAGATGATCGGGAGATCCCGCACCGCGGCGTAGAGCCGTCGGGCGATGTCGCGGACCGCCGGGTCCGCCGGCAGGAGCCGGTCAGGGTGCAGCGCGAGCGAGGCCGGCTGGCTGAGCATGACTGTCATCGTTTCGCTTTCATCGGTCCCGTAGCAATCGGTTGCCATGTGTTGTCGCTGATCGGCACGGTGTCAGGTCACCGTGCCGAGGTGCCAGGGGATGAACTCCTCCTGGCCAAGATCGAGTTCCTCGCTTGCGGTCCGCTCCCCCGAGGCGACGGCGATGATCCGCTCGAAGATCTCGTCCCCCACGTCGGCGAGGCTGGCCGTTCCGTCGACGATCCGGCCGCAGTTGATGTCCATGTCCTCGGCCATACGCTCGTACATCTGCGTGTTCGTGGCCAGCTTGATGGACGGCGTCGGCCGGCACCCGAGCACCGACCCCCGGCCGGTCGTGAAGCAGACGACGGTGGCCCCGCCCGCGACGATCCCGGTGACCGAGACCGGGTCGTAGCCAGGGGTGTCCATGAACACCAGGCCCCGCTCGGTAACCGGTTCCGCATACTCGTAGACCGCGGAAAGGTCCGCTTGCCCTGCCTTGGCCACCGCGCCGAGGGACTTCTCCAGAATCGTGGTCAACCCGCCGGCCTTGTTGCCCGGTGACGGGTTGTTGTCCAGCGTCCCGCCACCGGCCCGCGCATACTCCTGCCACCACTCGATCCGATCGAGCAGTCGGCGACCGACAACCTCGGTGACGGCGCGCCGGGTGAGCAGGTGTTCGGCGCCGAACACCTCGGGGGTCTCGGCCAGGATCGACGTCCCGCCAGCGGCAACCAGCCGGTCCGAGGCGTGGCCGAGCGCAGGGTTCGCCGTGACGCCTGAGTATCCGTCCGACCCGCCGCAGTTCAGCCCGAGCACCAGCTCGCTGATCGGGGCGGGCACGCGCCGGCGGGCGTCCAGCGCGGGAAGCATCTCCCTGATGAGGTCAACACCGGCCCGCACGGTGGCGCGCACACCTCCGGTGTCCTGGATCGTGAGGGCCTGCACGATCGTGTCGGCCGGCAGGTCCTGACCGTCAACCAGCGACAGCACCGGCACCATCTCGCAGCCCAGCCCCAGCACCAGCAGGCCGCCGAAGTTGGGGTGCCGCGCGTAACCGCGCAGGGTGCGGACGAGCGTGTTCGCGCCCTCGCTGCCGGGGACCAGCCCGCATCCGCTCTGGTGGGTCAGGGCGACCACACCGTCGACGTTGGGGAATGCGTCGAGCGCCATCCCACGGAACTGGTCGGCGATCATCTTGGCCGATGACGCCGAGCAGTTCACCGAGGTCAGCACCCCGACGAAGTTGCGGGTGCCGACCCGGCCGTTGGCGCGAGGATAGCCCTGGAACATGCGCGGGGGGCCGGAGAGAGCGGGCAGCGCCGTCCTTGCCGTACCGAAGTCGTATACCCGCGCCGACGAGTCCATCCCGAGGTTGTCCGTGTGTACGTGATCACCGGCGGTGATGTCCACGGTGGCGCAGCCGATCGACTGACCGTACTTGCGCACGACCGACCCGGCCGGCACGTCGTGCACCGCCAGCTTGTGGCCGCGCGGCACGTCGCCGGCGAGCAGGATCTCACCGGCCGCGTCCAGCACCCGCGTGCCCACAGCCAGGTCCCGGGTGGTGACGGCGACGTCGTCGCCCGGTCGCAGCAGGAGTGCGCACTGCGCCAGCGCCACCGTCGGTGGGTCGGTGTGTCGCGTCACGATTCGTTGTCCTTCCGCGTGGGGTGTCATCGGGTCACCAGTCGTGCATCGTGCCGTCGAGCAGGCGGTTCACCGGGAGGTACGCCGGGGTGTACTCGAAAGCGGCGGCCGCGGACTCGTCAAGCTCGACACCCAGGCCGGGGTTCTCGCCCGGGTCCAGCAGTCCGTCGACGAACGTGTAGCTCGTCCGGAACACCTCGAGCGTGCGCGCGTTGTGCACCATGAGCTCCTGGATGCCGAAGTTGTGGATCGCGACGTCGAGGTGCAGCGCCGCCGCCATCCCGACGGGCGAGACGTCCGTCGGCCCGTGGATCCCGGACTTGATCTGGTAGATCGCCGCGAAGTCCAGGATCTTGCGCAGCCCGGTGATCCCGCCGGCATGCGTCGCTGAGGAACGGACGTAGTCGATCAGCTGCTCGGTGATCAGCGTCTGGTAGTCGAAAACCGAGTTGAGGACCTCACCGATCGCCAAAGGGGTGGTGGTCTGGGACCGCACCCGGCGCAGGCCCTCCTGGTTCTCCGCCGGCGTGCAGTCCTCCAGCCAGAAGAGGTCGAAGGGTTCGAGCGCTCGGCCAAGCTGGGCGCCCTGGTTGGGCGTCAACCGGTGGTGGGCATCATGCAGCAGGGGCAGGGCGTCGCCGAACTCAGCGCGCACGGCCTCGAACACCCCCGGGATGTGTCGCAGGTACGCCGCGGTGTCCCAGTCCTCCTCGACCGGCACACTCGTGCGGCCCGCCGGCTCGTAGTCGTACTTCTGCCCAGCCACCTGATCATGGCCAACACCGTAGACCTTCGCGAGGCCTGGCACCCCGGCCTGGATCCGGATGGCCTTGAAGCCGTCGTCCAAAAGGTTGTGGATCGAGGTGCTGAGTGTCTCGACAGTGGTGCCTGACGCGTGGCCGTACGCGAGCGCCCCACGACGACTCCGGCCACCGAGCAGCTGGTACACCGGCAGGCCGGCGACCTTGCCCTTGATATCCCACAACGCCATGTCCACGGCCGAGATCGCCGCCATGGTGACCGGCCCGCGGCGCCAGTAGGGACCGCGGTACAGGTACTGCCAGGTGTCCTCGATGTTGTTCGCCTCGCGGCCGAGCAGCAGAGGAGCGACGTGCTCGCGCAGGTAGGAGGCGACCGAGAGCTCACGCCCGTTGAGGGTCGCGTCACCGAGCCCGACGACGCCGTCGCTGGTGGTGAGCTTCAGGGTGACGAAGTTGCGACCCGGACTGGTCACCAGGACCTCGACGCTCTCGATCTTCATGGGGCCTCGACGGACCGAAGGCTGTGCCGAACACTGAGCATTTCGTTGTTCCTTCGAAACATTTTGACAGCGAATGACATCGTTTGCACTCATTCCGCCAGGGGCGTCTCGCGGTGACGATCGATCCCGTCTATGCGTATATGTGTCCACATCGATATCGATCATTGTCACGATCTGGAGTCATCACTTGCACATGTTTGACGAACTGATGCAAGCGCTAGCATACTACCAATAAGCCACACGGAGGTGGTTGCTCGACGCCAATGGAGGTGGAGCTCGTGTCCGTGACTGCCAGAGATGTCGCCCGTGTCGCCGGCGTGTCCGTCTCGACTGTCTCGCGAGCGCTTGCCAAGCCGGACGAAGTGGCACCGCACACCCGCGCCAAGGTCCTGGACACCGCCCGAGGCATGGGTTACCGGCCGAACCTGGCGGCACGTGGCCTCGTCACCGGCCGGACGGGCACCATCGGCCTGATCGTTCCCGACCTTGAGAACCCGTTCTTCGCCTCGGTCGCCAAGGGCGTGCAGAGCAGGGCCCGCACCTCCGGCTACGCGGTCATCATCGCGGACTCCGACGAGGACCCCAGCCAGGAGGAGGTGCTCGCCCGGAGCATGTCCAAGCAGGTCGATGGCGTGGTCATGTGCTCACCACGTGCGCCCGAGCCGGTGATCGCCGAGCTTGCGCTCGAGTTCCCCCTCGTGCTGATCAACCGGCATTGCGGGGCCATCCCCACGGTGAAGATCGACAACCTCGAGGGTGTCCGCCAGGCTATGGTGCACCTGCGAGCTCTCGGTCACCGCACGATCGCCTGGGTCGGCGGTCCCAGCACGTCGTGGTCCAACACAGAACGGCTCGCCGCCCTGCACACCGTCGCCGCACTTCGCCCCGACACCACACTCCTTGATCTCGGCTCGTTCCAGCCCTACGTCTCCGGCGGTGTCGCCGCCGCTGACCTCGTCATCGCCAGCGGAGCAACGGCCGTGCTGGCCTACAACGACCTGGTTGCGTTCGGTCTGTTGCAGCGACTCCGCCAGCGGGGCGTTCGCGTTCCTGAGGACATCAGCGTGGTCGGGGTGGACAACATCCCCATGTCCGCACTGACCACCCCCGCTCTCACGAGTGTCGGGATCCCGCTCGTGAGTTGCGGGCGCGCCAGCATGGACATGCTGCTCAGCCTGGTGAGGGAGCCGTCCGTGCCCCCCACCCACCACCACGACCTGTCGTTCCAGCTCGTCGTACGAGACTCCACCGGGCCTGTCACGCCGCCCCCCCCACAACGAACCACAGCTCGAACGCTCGAGGTATCAGCGGTCCGCGGTCTGGACGACGACGCCCAGGCATAACCCAGAAAGAAGACTGTTCATGCGAACATCCAAACCACTGCACCTGGTGGCCGGCATTGCGGCCCTCGGGCTGCTCCTCACTGCTTGCAGCGCGCCCAACTCCGGGTCGACCAATAAGCCGGCCGTGAGCGCAGCAGCTGGAAACGTGCCCGCCAAACCCTCGGCGCCCGTAACCCTGAACATCCTGGATGTCGCCGGCAACAAGAAGCTCACCGGACCGATGGTGGACAAGTTCGTCAAGGATCACCCGGACATCATCTCGGCGGTGACCTGGGAGAGCGCGGGAGCACCCGACCTCGTCGGAACTATCAAGCCGCAGGTCGACAGCAAGAAGCTGTCGGTCGACCTGGTGATGACCGGTACCGACGGGCTGTCGGCCGGCATCGACCAGAAGCTCTGGGTGCCGATCGTCAAGGACCACAGCAGCCGGCTCTCCAACATGGCGAACTACATTGACCCGGCGGCCAAGATGGAGGCCCTGGCCAATGGCTTCGGGGTCGTGACCACCTACTATCCATCAGGCCCACTGCTCCAGTACGACCCGAAGGTCGTCACCGACGTGCCCAAGACACCGGAGGCGTTGCTCGCGTGGGCCAAGGCACACCCCAAGAAGTTCGGCTATGCCCGGCCGGCGAACTCCGGTCCCGGTCGAACCTTCCTGATGGGTCTGCCCTACATGCTGGGTGACAAGGACCCGAGTGACCCCGTGAACGGCTGGGCCAAGACCTGGGCATACCTGAAAGACCTCGGGCAGTACATCAACAACTACCCAACGGGCACCGGCCAGGTCATCTCGAACATGGCGGACGGCACGTGGGCCATGATCCCGACCACCACCGGGTGGGACATCAACCCGCGCGCCCTCGGTCAGGAGCCGAAGACGATCGCGGCGGCAGCGTTTGACAAGTTCACCTGGGTCACGGATGCCCACTATGCAGTCGTGCCCAAGGGCCAGTCCGCCGACAAGATGTCGGCAATCCTGAACCTCCTGCAGTACATCCTCACGCCCGAGGTGAACGCCATGGCATACGACACCGGGTTCTTCTACCCGGGCCCCTCGATTAAGGGCGCGACGCTGGACAAGGCGCCGCAGGCCAGCCAGGACGCCATCAAGGCCTTCGGCCGCGACTGGTACGACGCCCTGATCAACAAGATGCCCAAGGCGACCCCGCTCACTCCCGCCAACATGGTCAAGGCGTTCGACCGATGGGACCGTGAGGTCGGCTCCGGGAAGTACAAGGAGAAATAACAATGGCCATTGCTGCCAGCAAGTTCGATTCACTGGAACTTCAGGGCGTTGGCCGAAGCTTCGGCGGTATTGATGCGCTGGTGGACCTCAACCTGACAGTCCGGGCGGGCGAGTTCATCGCCCTGCTCGGGCCGTCGGGCTGCGGGAAGTCGACCGCGCTGAACTGCTTGGCGGGGCTGCTCCCGCTCACCCACGGCCAGATCCTGATCGACGGCCAGCGGGTCGACACCGTGGCCGCAGAGAACCGCGGGTTCGGCATGGTCTTCCAGAACTACGCGCTGTTCCCTCACCTGACGGTTGAGAAGAACGTCGCCTTCGGACTGCAGATGCGCAAGGTTCCCAAGGCCGACCTGAAGCGTCGCGTCGCCGAGGGCATCGCACTGGTCAAGCTCGAGCCGCACGCGAAAAAGCTCCCAGGACAGCTCTCGGGCGGCCAGCAGCAGCGCGTGGCAATCGCGCGTGCCGTCGTTCTCGAGCCACGGCTCGTATTGATGGACGAACCTCTGTCGAACCTCGACGCGAAGCTGCGCCTGGAGATGCGCACCGAGATCCGGCGTCTGCACCAGTCGCTAGGCCTGACAACTCTGTACGTCACCCACGACCAGGAGGAAGCGCTGTCCATGGCGGACCGCCTCGTCGTCCTCCGTGAAGGCCGCGTCCAGCAGATCGGCACCCCTGAACAGCTCCACAACAACCCGGCGAACTGGCACGTCGCCGACTTCATGGGCTACCGCAACCTCATCGACCTCGACGTCACTGCCGTGAACGGCAGCGTCGTGACGGTGCAGGACAAGGGATTCACGCTACAAGGGACGGCCGTGCAGCCGGCGACGGTCGGGGACAGAGTGCGGGCCGCGATCCGTCCCGAGGATCTCTTGGTGGTCTCCCCCACTGTTCCGGTACAGGGTGGCAACACCACGAGCGCCACGGTGTCGGTGGTCGAGTACCGCGGCCGGGAGTTCGCTGTCGACGTCACCACCCCCGGTGGCCGAGGTCTGCACGTGCGTGCGGACCACGCACCCGCCATCGGCAGCGTTGTCGAGCTCACGGCTGATCCCGCTCGGGTGCTGGTGTTTCCGGCAGCCCTCATCGACCCCTCGACGCTGTCATTCGAGGAGAGAGAACTGCTGGAGGTGCGCAGATGAGCGCGCCGACCATCTCTCGACCCAAGGCAACCGAGTCAACCGCGAGCCTGCGGCACCGACTCGCGGAGCGCGGCATCGACACCTCGCTCCTGATGCTCGTGCCAGCGCTGATCTTCGCTCTGGCCCTGTTCGTCTACCCGTTCTCCTACGGGATCGGCTTGACGTTCCAACCGACCCCAGCGACACAGCAGAAATGGGGGGCCGGGGTCTTCTCGAACTATGCAGCCTTCTTCAAAGATAGCTTTGTCTTCGACTCCATCTGGTTGACCATGCGGCTGGCACTGCCAGCGGCCCTGTTCAACGTGCTGGCATCCATCCCGGTGGCCTTCAAACTCCGGCACCGCTTCCGGGGCAAGAGGCTCCTCACGATCCTCCTCGTGCTGCCCATCACACTCGGCACGGTGCTCACCGCCCAGGGTCTGCTGATCTTCGCTGGCAGGCAGGGCTGGCTCAACAGGTTCCTGATCCAGATCGGACTGATAGACCAGCCGCTCAATCTCGTCAACAACTACCTGGGCGTGATGTTCTCGCTGGTCATCTCCGGCTTCCCCTTCGCGTTCCTGCTCATCTCTTCGTACCTGTCCGGGATCGACCCGTCGATCGAGGCCGCGGCGAAGACGATGGGAGCGAACTGGCAACAGCGCTTCCGCCGGGTAATCCTCCCCTTGTTGGCACCGGGGCTTGCTACGACGTTCATCCTGACGTTCGTGCTCGCCTTCAGCGTCTTCCCCTCGGCCCGACTCGTGGGTGACGCGATGGGCTCAACCCGCGTGATGGCCCTGATGGCCTACCGGGCCTTCGGGGAGCAGATCGACTACCCGATGGCCTCGACGATCGCGGCCATGATGGGCGTCATCGAGCTTGTAGTCGTAGCCATCGTCCTGATGTGGCGGTCGTTCTTGTACAAAGGCTCGACAGGAGGCAAGGGCTGATGGACACAAAGACGGCGCCGACCAGCACACCTGGGGCGGACCTGCCCTCGCCACCCACCCGCACCAGAAAGAAGGCTGCCCGGGCACCGGGTGAGCGGTCACTGGTCGCCTCCCCCACCACGTGGTTCGTATGGGCCGGCGTCGCGGCATTCTTCATCTTGCTGATCGGCATCCTCGTCAGCGTCGTGGTGGACTCGTTCGGAAAGCAGTGGTTCAACACCTGGTGGCCGGAGCAGTTCACCTCGGCCTGGTACACAAGTGCCTGGGAAACGTTCGACATGACGCACATCATCGGGGTGACCCTCATCGTGGCGGTGGCGGTGATCATCATCTCGGTCCTGGTCGGAGTGCCGGCCGCCTACCTGCTTGCGAGGCGGAACTTCCCGTTCAAGAAGACCATCACCCTGCTCTTCCTGCTTCCGGTCCTGATGCCGCCGATCACCTACGGCATCCCCCTGGCGACAGTGCTGTACAACTTCGGGCTCGGGCGCTCGCTGACCGCGGTCATCCTGGTCAACCTCGTGCCCTCGGTACCGTTCGTCATCATGACGATGACGCCATTCATCGAGCAGATCAACCCGACGATCGAGAGCGCGGCGCGGATGTCTGGCGCTAGCATGCGCAAGGTCTTCACCAAGATCCTCATGCCGCTGCTCATCCCGGGTATCCTCGCCGCCTCCATCTTGGTCCTGGTCCGCACGGTCGGGATGTTCGACCTCACCTTCCTGGTGTCGGGCCCACGGTCGGACACCCTGGTGGTGGCGATCTACCGCGCGATGACCGCCGCCGGTGGCGGTGAGTCGCGTCAGCTCATCTCGTCCATGGCCGTGGTCTACACGGCCACGATGATGGTCATCCTGATCGTCGCCCTGAGGTTCATCAGCCCGACCCAGCTCGTCGCCCGGGTCAAGGAGTCCAGCGAGGACTA
>Ga0208716_1000872_pt1 | contig 11982 bp, 10 predicted proteins | sample NGESurdeep092012_8_FD_184482 | JGI IMG/M metagenome (GOLD analysis project Ga0208716, IMG submission 184482) | Arctic peat soil microbial communities from Barrow, Alaska - NGEE Surface sample 415-3 deep-092012 (SPAdes) | ecosystem: Environmental > Terrestrial > Soil > Wetlands > Peat ...
CCTTCAGCGATGCCCTGTTCCATCCAGCTCGTTACAATCTGCATGATCTCTTCTCGCTCTGTCTCTTCTAGTGTACCAACCTCTACCTGAAATACCTGCTCTTCCTGCAGATTCAGCCGCAGATAGGTATCCACAAAACCTGAGATTAACTGAGAGCGTGCGGGGTCTAACCGCAACGTCGCCAGTAATCGTAGACATTCAACTTTTACCCGTGGACGGTCTGCAGAGTCAATCTTCATTTTTGCCATCAGCGCCGCAGCCACTGGATTACGCTGGTTTAAAAAATCTCTCCAGTTCAGCCGATTGAGTTGAATCGGAAAAAAGTTGAACTCCATCACCTTCAAGTCTTCAAACTCAACGGAATACCGATTAGGTTCCTCTCGGTACGGTTCATCAAAGGAGAACAGGACGATGGGATAAATGCGCTGGAGGTACTTTTGATGTAACCGCGCAAAGTAGAAAAACATCCTACGCGCAAAGTCAGATTGACTGGATGCCTGAGCTTCAAGATGAATGAGAAACCCAACCTCTTGACCCGCCAAGCGAACCTGAGCGAGCAAGTCAATGATTTTAGTTTCGCCCATCGTCAAGTCGGCAAAATATTCTTGAGGAAGAAATCCAACAGAATCGGGTTCGATGGCACTGGCGACTTGAGGCAGAAAAAGTTCTAGAAACTCTATAAAAAAGGTAGAGAGTAATTCCTTGAAGAGTCGGTCGTGGTCTGTCATCGTGGGTGCCAAATTTCACCGCCTCATCATAGTTCGAGTCAGCTTAAGCTAATCCTGACAGAGGAAACCAGTTTCTATTCGGTTGATATACCATCAACCATAAGGCTGCGAAGCAAAGAGGTTCAGTCCCAACTGTTCAGAGAGAAACTTAGCGGTGAGCTGGCCTTTGACACTATTGCCGGCTTCATCGAGCGGCGGTGCAAACGTCCCCAGCCCACTTTTGCCAGGGGAAACCGTGACCATGCCGCCACTGACACCGCTCTTGCCGGGTAGCCCGGTCTCATACAGCCAGTCACCAGAATTCTCGTAGAGTCCAGCAGTAACCATGACGGACAAAACATGCTGGCAGTGAATCGGATCAATAATTCGCTCTTTGGTGAGCGGGTTAACGCCACCGTTGGCTAGGGTTGACGCCATGGTGGCCAAATCCTTGGCGGTCACGTTGAGAGAACATTGTTTGGTGTATACGTCAGTGGCCTGAAGCGGATCGAAGAAGATTCGATCGTAGGCGTTGAGTAATTTAGCGATGCCCTGATTTCGTCTATTGGTGGCTGCTTCGGACTGATAGACCTCGTCATTGAGAGTCAGGGTTTTGCCGGCAAAGCGGGACAGCCCCTCCTGAACAAACTGCCACTTGGCCTCCGCTGTCTCGCCCGGTGCCAAACTGGTGGCGGCGATCGCCCCGGCATTCACCATCGGATTGCTTGTCCCCTCATGGATGCGCTCCATGGCAATAACCGAATTAAACGGCAGCCCAGTGCTGTTGACGCCGAGCTTTTCGCGGGCCTCATCTTCCCCAATTGCCTGACAAATCAATGCAAAAACAAAGGGCTTAGACACGCTCTGGATTGAGAACTCATAGTCCGTATCACCAGCGGTATGAACGGCCCCATTCACCTCAACCACACAGAGGCCAAAAAGCTCACGCGGAACCTTGGCCAGAGCCGGAATGTACTCTGCGACTTTCCCCGCATCGATCGTTTTGAAATGCTCGTAGGCCTCGCCCACCAAGGTCTCCACCCGTTCAGGTGGCGGCAAGTGACCTGTTGATACGCTGGAGGTCCGGGTCAACATGGGGGTACACGACTCCGTAAAGCTTGCTCGCTACCCGTAACACTTTGCTCTGCGTGAGCGATCGCCCTGCAAAGCAACTTGTGAGACTAAGGCTGCTCAGGTTCTAGTATAGCGGCAACAGCCAGGGCACCAGAATGACACTGACAACCATGACGATCAGAGAGAATGGAAAGCCGATGCGCACGAAGTCTTCAAAGGCGTAGTTTCCCGGTCCAACGACCAGGGTATTCACCGGCGAGGAGATAGGGGTCATGAAGGCTGTGGAAGCGGCAAGGGCGACAATCATTGCGAAAGGATAGGGCGATGCCTGGAGTTCTTTGGCGATGGCGAGCGCAACCGGGGCCATCAGCACGGCAGTAGCAGTATTGGAAATAAACAGCCCGAGTAGGGCAGTGATGAGAAAAATGCTGGCTAGCACCGTGTAGGGACCAGATTCCCCAATCACCTGGATCAAGGCATCGGCTGCCAGATCAACCCCGCCGGTTTTCTGAAGCGCAATCGAAAACGGCAGCATACCGACGATCAGCACGAGGCTGGACCAGCTGATGGAGCGATAGGCACTGTTGAGGTCGACGCAGCCGAACGCACCCATCAGCAGGCAGCCGATCAGGGCAGCCTGCACAGTCGGAATCACCCCACTGACCATCAGCGCAATGAACAGGGTAAGGCAAAAAATGGCTTGGGGGGCACGTCTCGCCGCCGGTAAAACGTCGTCGAGTTCCGCCGGTAGGTTGAGAACCACTAGATCCGTTGCATCGGAGCGGAGCTTTCGGATCTCCTTCCAAGAGCCGATCAGTAGTAGGGTATCCCCCACTTTAAGCGCTTCGTTGAGCAGGCCTCGCCGGATACAATTCCGGCCCCGTCGGAGGCCAATCACCGTTAGTCCGTACTGCTTGCGGAACTTCGATTCGATCACATTTTTGCCGATCAGCTTGGAGTTGGCTGGCACAATGACTTCCACCATGCCGATCTCCTGAGACTGATCGGTGAAGTAGTCGCCGGTCAGGGGCATCTCCTCCAACCCGAGTCTATGCCGGAGTGCCTCTAAGTCAATGTCTGGCGCAAACAGATCGACTAGCAGCACATCGCCAGCCTGTAACTCAGTCTTGGCAACCGGACCAATGATGTCTTTGGAATAGCGACTGCTGCGTTCAATTGCAACGATATTGGCACCGGGTGCCTTGCGAAAGTTCAGCTCCGCAATAGTTTTACCCACGAGGGACGACTGTTTCGTAAGGCGAACCCGATATTCACGGTCTGCCAGTTGGTATTCCTCGATCCATTGGCTCAGGCTTGGACGACTGGAAGGCCCATCATTATGAGTCTGCTTCGGAGTCAGCCAGCGACGCGCGAAGATCATGTAGAGGATGCCAAGAAGCAAGATCGGCAGGCCAAATGGCGTGAAGCTGAAGAACCGAAAGCCCTCCGCCCCTGACCGAACGAGTGCGCTGTTGACAACAAGGTTGGGGGCCGTGGCAACCAGGGTCAACATGCCACTGATCAGCGCAGCGAAACTGAGCGGCATCATCAGTCGGCTCGTCGGGGTGCCGGTGTTCTGGCAGATACGCAGCACAATGGGAATGAAGATGGCGACAACACCCGTCGAGCTCATCACCGCTCCCAACCCGCTGACAACCAGCATCAGCAGGACGAGCATCCCAATTTTGCTGGCGCCTGCCTTTTTGATCAGCCAGTCGCCAAGCCGTTGTGCCACACCCGTGCGCACCAATCCATCACCGATTACGAATAGGGCCGCGATCAACACAACGTTAGGATCGCTGAAGCCAGCCAGCGCCTCGCCCATGCTGATCACGCCCGTGAACGGTAACACCGTCATCATGATCAGGGCGACAGCATCCATGCGGGGCTTATTGATCGCGAACATCGCGACTGCCGACGCCAGCAAACCAAGCACTATGGCAAGTTCAGTACTCATTCGAAAACAGCATTGGGAGAATACCAATGTCCTGAGAGGGCAAACTTCTTGAAAGACCGTTCTTTCTGATTTGCATGAACGGTCTCTAACCTAGCGACAACGATCTGAGTATGCCGTAAAAATGGCAGCGCGGAATGGCTAAACCCAGCAAACTGGAGGCAAGCCGAAGGGACGAATGCTACTCAGCTGATCTCACCGTCGAAGCCTCAGCCGAACCGCTCACATCGAAACCTGCTCCCCCCTTTCGCTATTGGCGACCATCGCGGCTGAACGTTAGACCGCACCCTTTGCAGCGACTGGTGCGGCTAAGAAATATAGTCACAGAGCAATCTGCCTCTACAAGTCTTCCCGTTGGACCCAGAATCCCCATCCTTCTACTGATGACCATTGCCATTGCGTTTCACGGGTCTGGATTTCGCACCTTTAAGGAGTTCTATACCCTGTGTGTGCTCCCCCACTAGCACAAAGCCCTTCGGCTAAGCGCAGGGGCCACCTTTCCCCCCTTGGTCAGCTACAGTCGCTTTGTGGATTTGCTTTGGCTAAAGTCAAATTGCTGGTCACCAGGGAGCATAATACCAATTTAAATAGGGTTGAAGGCAGATAGAGCCTCCAGAGTGAAGGAATATCCCGTGATGGAAGCAATCTCTTCTGGTGTAATACCAATTTAAATTGGTATAATTTCCCCTTGCCTGAAGCATTCAGCCATAAAATAAGGGTGGCCAATCAGTAGCTGACCTTTAGGAAAGGGGTAGAAGGCGATACGGTTTGCTTCCAGAACTTTCACATCTCCAGCCAGAAAATCCTTGAAGTTTGCCGTAACCAGTATGTGTGCTTGTCCCGCGATGCAGGTTTCTAGGACATGAGCATCTTCAGTATCGGTAAGCGGTACAACTCCTGTTCCTCCCAGCGTCAGCATCGGGTTCATCCCCGCCGGTCCCAAGGCTGCATAGCCAGCAATCGCACCTAACAAGGTATCGGCTATGGCCCCAGGAATTTGGAGGTCTTGCACGTACACCTTGCGTAGCCGATTAATCATCCCCCAGGAGATGATGATTTGCACAGGGCCGAGCGTACTTTGACCACTGCGTGCTATTTCCACAAGCTGTTGTACCGCTGTGCCCCTACGTCCGCGCTGCTCGGCAATCAGCTCTCCACACCAAATATTGAGATCTAAGCAAAGCCGCAGGATAGCGCTCATCCGTTCGTCAGCCTCACCGCCTCAGCCAAAAGATCTTCCTCGGTTTGCAGCTCTGGTGTTGGGGAAGGCATAGACTGAACGGCCTGCTGCTTTGCCCACGCATACTGGACATTGAGCAAGGCGCGGGTCACTTCGCGCTGCATTAATTCAAGAGCGGGGTCACCCTGCTGTTCAATCGCTCGAAAAGCTTCTCGTGCCTCTGGTGGCAACTGGGTGTACAGCTTAAGCGCTGCCCCTGCAATTTGGGCTGCTTTACGTTGTTCCTGCTGGGCAACCTCACTCACCCTAAGGGCCGTTTTTTCATCGGTATAGGCAGAGATCGTCTTTCCTTTTCCCATCATCTTTCTCCTATCTTCTACATATTATACTTTTTATATTTTCTCTGTTTTCTATAGAGATTAAAGAGATTATGAAAAAAGGAAACCTGCCCTTACATTTTTGTCTAGATTATTTTGGGCTTTATTGCTAGGGCGATCGCCAAAGCCATCCTTCCTGGTCCCGAAACCAGATACTCATGGGTTGCTCGTTGCCCAGGGTGGCCGATTCAAGGACAGCCCTGTAACGAAGGAACAGAGGGAGTGGTGTCTGACGTAGAACTCATCCCCGTAGCGGAGTGCTTCCTCTTGCCCGTGTCGCCTTCCACAAGGACTAGCTGCAGTAACACGATGGGGATCTGAACAGCGATCGACCAACTCAACCGAATCGATGAGGAAATCCCTCGGTTACGGATCAATTCGTAGACACTGTGGCATACTAGCGCTCTCGCTGATCTGCCAATTGCTGCACAAACTGTTGATGGGCTTCCGAAGCTAATCCTTGCTGGAGTACTGCCAGAACTCTTGCCATATCGCCTACCAGCATCGCAGAAATATCCAGCCAGAGACCTGGAAACACTAAACTACAAATCACACCATTCTCGTTCACGTCCAATCCAACGTAATCATCGTTGGTCAGGTGATACCAATCAATTTTTTGGTCAAATACCTGCCAGACGATATACTCTTTTACGCGATTACGACGATAAGCGCGCTTTTTATCCCCTAAATCAATCGCAGCACTACTGGCGGCGACCTCTGCAACTAGCTCCGGGGCACCTTCCACATAGCCATCCTCACCAATGAACGCACTGCCGCCACAGACTGCATCAATCATCAACAATGCATCGGGTTGAGGTTCGTTATCCAGATCCAGGCGTACGGTTGGATTGTCACCCATCCGTACGCCTGGAGTTGCGACTTTGTAATTGCCGAGCCAAATCATCAAATCGCCGTGGGGTTCGGCATGGGGTTCAAACCGGAGGGGAGAAGCCATGTAGACAGCACCTTCAATCAGTTCAGCTTTCTTAAGGTGTGGCATCGCGGTATAACGCCGCTCAAACTCTAGACGAGTCAGACGATCACCATTCTGAAGCGGAGGCAGTTGATTGTGGCTGAGGTGCAACCGTGGATGCTGGGTGTCTACCATGACCAAGCTCAAAATGAAGTGTTTTCATTGTACCTTGATGGTCCTGGTGGCGATTTGCGATACGCTTTCACTATTTCGGCGCTCGATCTCCACATGATGGCTTCTCCAGATTGAAAAACAAGCTGAACGAACTTTTGATGAAAAAGGCGGGATTGTAATAGACCTTTGCACAAATACCAAAATGAGCCACTCAAACTATTGGAAACTCGTTCCAAAATCTGGTTCATGCAAGAGGGCTTTGCGGAAGCCCTGTAGATAAGGGAATTTTTTGCCAGCCTTTTTTGGAAATGCCGGAATGGGCTATCCAGTTTGGGTCTGCCTGCGGATAGTCCTGACGAAAATGCGCTCCTCGGCTTTCGGTGCGCTGTAGAGCACTTTGAATGGTCAAGGCTGCCAAGGTCAGTAAATTCCAAACCTCTAAGCCCTCGCGGGTCAGCCCATTGTCTGCGTAGATGGGCACTGGCATATCCAAATCCATTCCCAGCTCTTCCATCCAAACCTGAATGGCCTCTTGTGCTTGTCGTAATCCTTCTGCATCGCGCACCAATCCGAGGGACTTGCTCATCAGCTTGGGCAAGATGCCCCGGATATGGCCAATAACGTCTTGTTCTGCCTGTTCTAAAGGCTTCAAGAGCGTTAGTTTGGGAGGCGAGTAGTTTTCTGTCTGCTTAGGCATTGCAGTCACAGAAAGGGCAATGCGACGGGCAAAGACCAGACATTCCAGCAATGAATTGCTGGCCAGACGATTGGCCCCATGCACCCCTGTACTGGCTACTTCTCCCACGGCATATAGCCCTGGCACAGAAGTTTTTCCCCATAAATCCGTAGCGACTCCACCCATGGTGTAATGGGCCGCAGGCGCTACGGGGATCGGTTCGGTTAATACATCTAGACCAAAATATTTGCAGACTTGCTGAATAGTCGGAAATCGGCGTTCAATCACCGCTTGGCCGAGCGGACGAAAATCAATCCAAACCATCTCAGAGCCTGTTTTTTGCAACTGAGAGAAGATGGCCCGGCTGACTACATCCCTAGGCGCTAATTCTCCTGCCTCGTGATAGTCCTTCATAAATCGGTAGCCTTGGATATCGAGCAAATGCGCTCCCTCCCCGCGTACGGCTTCACTAATCAAAAAACGGGGTGCTCCTTCAAGACATAGCGCCGTGGGATGGAATTGAATAAACTCCAAGTCCTGTAAAAGGGCGCCCGCACGGTAGGCAATGGCCTGACCATCGCCCGTACACACGGGTGGATTGGTGGTGTTGCTAAAAAGCTGACCAAAGCCGCCTGTGGCGAGTATGGTCACGGAGGTTACTAAGACCTTTGTGCCTTGGTTGGCATGGGTATAAATATGCACCCCCTGGCACTGTTTATGACCATCGGCTCCCTCTACCATCCATAAATCGAGGGCTAGAGCTTCTTCAAAAATGGTCAAATTCTTACGCAACAAGATTTCTTCAATCAAAGCCCGAATCAATTCCTTCCCCGTAGCATCAGCAGCATGAAGAATGCGGGGACGGGAATGGGCAGCTTCTAGGGTGACCGCTAGACGGCCTTGATAGCGGTCAAAAGCGACGCCCAGATCTAGGAGTTCATGAATGCGGGCTGGCGCTTCTTCTACCAAGACTCTGACGGCATCTAGCGCACAAAGACCAGCTCCTGCTTTTAAAGTATCCTCCTCGTGAAGCAAGAAAGAATCGTCCGGTTCCGTGACCGCCGCAATTCCTCCTTGAGCCCATTGACTGGCTGAAACCTGGAGATTTTCTTTGGTGACCAGGGCAATATTCCAGTGCTCAGGGAGCTTAAGGGCTGTGTAGAGCCCAGCTGCTCCGGTGCCAATAATGACCGCATCAAATTTCTGCATTAGAACATTCTACGGAGTCGGCAGATAAACAGCTCCAGCGCGTTTAGATTGTGCGTCCGGAAGCTTGCTGAATCGAGAATCTCCTAACATAGATATAGAAGGTGCTCAGCTTGCATTTCCCGGAGAACAACTTCATGGTGTCCCCTGCTATTTCTACGGTTTCCCCTTCATTGAACTTATTCCAGGAAATTACCCGCCTGAAAAAAGAATTGAATGCTGTGATTCTGGCCCACTACTATCAGGAGCCGGATATCCAAGACATTGCAGACTATATGGGAGATTCTTTGGGATTGGCGCGACAGGCTGCGAATACGAGTGCTGATGTGATCGTCTTTTGTGGCGTGCATTTCATGGCAGAAACAGCCAAAATCCTAAATCCCACCAAACAAGTTTTATTGCCTGACCTCGAAGCAGGCTGCTCCCTCGCGGAGGGCTGTCCTGAAGACCAATTTGCGGCCTTCTGTCAGGAGCATCCAGACCACATCGTCATTAGCTACATCAACTGTACCGCTGGCGTCAAAGCCCTCAGTGACATTATCTGCACTTCGTCCAATGCCGTGGCCATCGTCAATCAAATTCCTAAGGACAAACCGATTATTTTTGGGCCTGATAAAAACTTGGGTCGCTATGTCATACAGCAGACGGGTAGAGACATGTTGCTGTGGCCTGGGGCCTGTATTGTGCATGAAATGTTTTCTGAAAAGAAGTTAGTTCAGCTCAAAATGCAGTATCCAGAAGTAGAAGTGATTGCCCACCCAGAATGTGAAGAACCTGTACTGAAACATGCCGATTTTATCGCCTCTACCACAGGCCTTTTGCGATATACGCAACGTAGTGACAACCGTACTTTTATTGTGGTGACAGAAGCAGGGATCATTCATCAGATGGAGAAAGCTTCTCCGCATAAGAAATTTATTCCTGCCCCCCCTGATAATCAATGTGCCTGTAACGAATGCCCCTTTATGCGACTCAATACCTTAGAAAAAGTTTATCTGTGCATGAAAAATCGCTCGCCAGAAATTGTGATGGATGAAGCTATCCGATTAAAGGCACTAGCACCTATCCAAAAGATGCTGGAAATGAGTCTTTCAACAGTAGCTTGAACAGATCTATGCGATGGAGGACTTTGAAACCCACGCAAAGAACAGGTCTTAAGCTCACTGAATTGCTTTGCGATAAGCTTTCACAACGCGGATTTGGTCCTTTACTGATTCTTTACCTGTCAAGGCTAGAGTAAGTCCGTCTTGAGTCCAAGATGCCATGCTCTTTCCTAGAGTCCCTGTCTCAGCTCCGTGTTTATCCCAACCAGCGGGCGCTGAAGGCCAAAACGACCAGAAACAGTTCTTGAGAGGGATTGCCCAGAACCCAAATTGGCAGATAAGTATAAATACTGTACCCAACTGGCACAAGCAGGGTTAGGGTTGTTGCTATCGTTCTCAACTAGCAAATGCTTAGATTGGGCCTATATTCCTCAGGCTAAGGAGATTCATCCATGGTTTCTCATAATGACTCCCTGCGATACCTTGAAGAGCTTTACCAGGAGCGGACCCTTTGGCGCTATAAAGCAAACCAGCTTATTCCTTTGCACAAAGACGATATCTGGATCGTTTACCGTGGCATTGTTCAAACCCAGACCTTACACTCTAATGGTGATCAGTCTATTCTTGGTTTGATTGGACCGATGATGCCGCTGGCAAGAAGATTTTCGATCTTAGAGTCTTACTCGGCCACAGCTTTGACAGATGTAGATCTACATCGCTTGAACTGGAGCGATGTTCAGGACTCTCCCCGGCTGGCTATGGACATGAATCAACTTTTGGCAAGGCGCTTACGCCAAACCGAGTCTCTGCTAGCCCTCTTGGGCAAACGCCAAACCAGTGAGCGCTTATTAGGTTTTTTAGCATTTCTGGCCCGTGAGTTCGGTCAAGAAACCCCTAAGGGAATCTTTCTAGATATTCGCTTGACCCACCAGCAAATCGCCAATATTGTCGGCACGACCCGTGTCACCGTAACCCGCCTGTTTGGAATCTTTAAGAAAGAAGCCATCTTGACAAGGGGAACAGGTCATCGCCTCTGCTTGAGCCATGGAGTTTCGCTTTCTGATTTGAGTCTGAATCTTGCTACTCCCCTGTAGCAGTCTAGGCTTGGGCTTTGAAGCCTATCCAAAGTTCATATTCATTCAGTGAAAGTACTGTTCCACAAAGGTTTGAGTAAGACTATTGTGATTTAGGCAGCCAGAGCATAGTTCCAGATTATGGATTTTCATCATGCCCCACTCCTATAGAGAAACTCAGAAAGAATCTTTGCGTACTTTGCTTGAGGAGCTCTATCAGGAGCGTAACCTCTGGCACTACCGGGCTGGAAGGGTTATTCCTCTCTGTTGGGATGAGGTATGGATTATTTATCGTGGCATGGTGCAGGTGCAGACCATACATCCTAGTGGAGATGAGTCGATCATCAGTTTAATTGGACCGATGATGCCCCTGGCCCAAAAGTTTACCGCACTAGAATCCTATGAAACCTATGCCCTGAGCGACGTAGACCTCTTGCGGTTGCGGTGGAAAGATATCCAGGAGTCTCCTCGTCTATCGATGGAGATGAACGAGTTGCTGACCCTCCGTCTACGCCACACAGAGTCTCTACTGGCTCTTCTGGGAAGACGCTACATCGGAGACCGTTTGGTTGGTTTTCTGGGCTTTTTGGCCCGTGAATTTGGCCAACAGACCCCGGATGGAATTTTTATTGATATTCATCTCACCCATCAACAAATTGCCAATGTGCTCGGGACTACCCGTGTCACGGTCACCCGATTTTTAGGAATCTTGAGACAGGCATCTTTATTTTGGGTGGGAGAAGACCGCCGCTGGCATGTCAGCCCTCAGCTTTTGGATAGCAACCTCGATCTAAGCGACTTCGGCTTCTCGGAGCGGTAGAGACGTCCTGCACAGTGTCATACTTAAGGGATGTTGCACCATGTCCTCACTGGTAAAATTCATCGAGCAACGGTCACCGATGCCCATATAGACTACGTGGGGAGTGTGAGCATCGATATCCAACTTTTGGAAGCCGCTGCCATAGTTCCCTACGAACAGGTTCACGTCGTCAATATATCCAATGGTCAGCGCCTCATCACCTACGCAATGACGGCACCCAGGCACTCTGGAACGGTGGCTATCAACGGAGCCGCAGCCCATCACTGTAGGCCGGGGGACCGAGTGATCATCATTGCCTATGGTCAATTATCTTCTGAAGAGTTAAAATCCCACCGACCCAAGTTAGTCTTAGTAAGCGAGGAAAACGGTATTTTGGAGGTGCGCCAACCCTCTGACATTCTGAATTTTCTTGAGCACGAAGAAGGATGGTCAGCCCTGCCACCTCAGCTCATGACCTGAGTGAATGGTAAACGTTTTCCATAACGCAGATCTAAGGCCCGTAAGTTTGTTATTTTCTTTTACATGCCTCCCAAACCAACTGGTCCAGCCCGGTCTGAGGGCATAAGCCCTATCGACGTCAGTTTCATCAAGAACCTGAAGTTCCCGTCGTGGGCTAGTCTGCTTTTTAAAGTGGCTGGAATCGCCGCGCTAGTGTTTATCCTGACGAATGTTATTTTCTCCATCTGGGTCAATCCCAATGCCTATAAGGAAACATTCCGCCAAGCCTTGTCCCAGGCTACACAGCGTGAGGTAGAAATTGGAGACCTCAAATTAAAAACCTGGGG
>Ga0208716_1000876_pt1 | contig 11975 bp, 7 predicted proteins | sample NGESurdeep092012_8_FD_184482 | JGI IMG/M metagenome (GOLD analysis project Ga0208716, IMG submission 184482) | Arctic peat soil microbial communities from Barrow, Alaska - NGEE Surface sample 415-3 deep-092012 (SPAdes) | ecosystem: Environmental > Terrestrial > Soil > Wetlands > Peat ...
GAGCTTACCCGCCGCTACAGCGGCGACCAGGTCGCGGTGTTCGTCTCCCCCCGCCTGACCAACGAAGAGATCTACCTCGCCCAGAAGCTGGCCCGGCTGGCCTTGCGCACGCATAACGTGACCTCGCTGGCCCACCTCGTCAACCGCGAGCTGCAGGCCCCGGAAGTCGTGTCCACGGCCTCCTACGCGGACATCGTCGACGCCCAGGCCCTGCTGGTCGTCAACGCGGCCCTCGACGAGGAGAGCTTCGCGGTGGACATCGCCTGCAAGCAGGCCATCCGCAAAGGCGCCCGCCTCGTCTACGTCGGCCCCGAGGACAACCTCACCTCGCGCTTTGCCGAGCTGCACTTGCGTTGCCTGCCCGGCGGGCAGGCCTTTGCCGTCCTCGGCTTGTTGAAGGATTACGTCGCCCTGCGGCCGAGCGCCCTCGACGACCGTCCGGAACTGGTCCAGGCGGTGGCCGATCTCTCCGATGAACGCCTGGAGAAGCTCTCTGGGGTGGCGCGCGCCGCCTCGCGCGAGGCGGCCGCCATCCTGGCCAAGACCATCCTCAAGGTGATGCTGTTCAACAAGGACTACCGTGGCTCGCGGCTGGCCCACGACGAGCGGCTCTTCGCCCAGGCGGCTGCGGCCATGGGCTGCTCGCTGCTCGCCCTGCGCGAGAAGGCGAACACCCAGGGGCTGCTCGACATGGGCGCCGATCCGCGCTGGCTGCCCGGCTACGTCGACCCCGAAGGCGGCGAGGCCCTGGAGCAGATGGAGAAGGAGCTGGGGGTGGTTCTGCGCGACCTCTCCCCGCCCAGCTTGGACGTGGCCCAGCTCCTGCGCGACAAGAAGATCAAGGTCGCCGTCGTGCTCGGCGAGGACCCGGTGGGCGCCCCCGGGTTCCCGCAGGACCTGTGCGACGGCCTGCTGGCCGCCGACTTCCTGCTCGTGGGCGACCTCTTCCTCACCGCCACCGCCGCCTGCGCCACAGTGGCCTTGCCGCTGTCGAGCACGGCCGAGACGAGCGGCACCATGACCAACGCCGAGCGCCGCGTGCAGCGACTGGAGCGCGCGGTGCCCCCCGCGGGCGGGATGGAGACCTGGGAGATCCTCAGCCAGCTCGCCAGCCTGCTCGGCTACCGGTTCAAGATGAAGTACGGGTCCGCCCAGGACGTGACCGCGGAAATCCGACGGGTGGTGCCGATTTGGGCGGGGCTCGACCTTGGCTCCGCGGGTGCGGTCTGGGACGCGGATGGCCTCAAGCTGCCCAGGGTCCCGTTCACCGGGCTAGGGGGGCCGCTTGCCCCCGTGCCCACCCTCGAACTCGACACCCTGGAGGTCCGCTTCGCGGCCTGGTTCGACCAGATCTTCGAGAAGGCCCGTCGGGAGCTGACCGTCGTCTAGTTGAAAGCGCGATGCCGCGGGGCCGGCTCATTTGCTCAGGACCCTCGTTTTGCCGCCGTTCGCCCCCCGGGACAGAGGTGCGCGGCGCCCCCGCGCAGCCCGGTGACGAACGCATCCTGGCCGAAGCGGCGGCGCAGCCTGTCGGCCTGGCGCCGTGAGATGCCGACGACGAGAAAGCTCGCCTCCTCGGGCCAGTCGCCGGCGCCGGAGCCGCTACGGCCCTCGAAGAGGAGAAAGCCCCCAGTTCGGAGCGAGGATCTCAGTGCGCTCGTCCGGACCCGGTTCTCCGCGGCGCCTAGCCGGCGCGCGGCCGGGTTACACGCCGTCAGGAAGGCCCATCGCCGCTTGCCTTCCCGTCCGAGGAGATCATCGAGCGCGGGCGTCCTCTTCCCGATGCGGATCTCGATCTCGTTTCCGCCGCCCGCGTCCGCGCGATAGAACGCGCGACGGTACGTGACCCACGACACATTCGTCATCGGTTTCCCCGAATCCGATTCTCACATCGGGGGTCCACAGCTTCTTCTATCGCGAATGCGTCTCGGCGCACGGTAAGATCCGCGAATGAACGCACCCCGGAAGGACTGGACGAACATCCTCTTTCTCTGCCTCTCCCCCGTCGCCGGCATCGTGGGGACGGCTTATTACGCGTCGCGCTTCGGCATCCAGTGGTGGGAGCCCACCCTCTGTCTGGCGCTTTTTTTCGCGATCGGGCTCTCCATCGGTTCGGGCTATCACCGGTATTTCTCGCACCGCGCCTACGAATGCCATCCGGCCGTCGAGTCGATCATGCTGTTCTTCGGCGCGATGGCCCTTCAGAACTCGGTCCTCCAGTGGGCGCGCGACCACCGCGAGCATCACCGTTTCGTCGACACGGACCGCGACCCCTACAACATCAATCGCGGCGGCTTCTGGGCGCACATGCTGTGGATCTTCTACAAGGAAGGTCCGGACAAGAACTTCGACGCCGTACCCGACCTGACCCGCAACCCGCGCGTCATGTGGCAGCACCGCTGGTCGCGCGCGATCGGCATCGGCTTCGGACTCGGGTTTCCGACGCTCGTCGGGGCGCTCTTCGGGCGGCCGCTCGCCGGGCTCCTGTGGGGCGGATTCCTGCGCATCGTGCTCGTCCACCACACCACGTTTTTCATCAACTCGCTCGCGCACCTGTGGGGCAAGCGCCCGTACTCGACGGAGAACTCGGCGCGCGACAACTGGTTTCTCGCGTTCTTCACGCACGGCGAGGGCTTCCACAACTTCCATCACGCCTTCCCTTCCGACTTCCGGAACGGCATCCGCTGGTACCACTGGGATCCGAGCAAGTGGCTCATTCAGTCGTTCCGGGCCACGCGGCTCGCGCGAAATCTGCGCGTCACCCCGGCTCCGATCGTCGAGAACGCGAAGTTGAAGATCGCGGCGGCGACCACGGAGGAACGCCTCGCGCGGATTCCTTCCGGCATGGCGGACGACCTGCGCGCTCGCGCCGAGCACGCGCGCCAGCGCATGGACGAGACCCTTCGCCTCTGGAAGGAAGCCTACGCGCGGCACAGCGAGCTGAAGGCCGCGAAACGCGCCGGGCAACTCCCGCCGTCCGACGCCGTCCGCGAGATGAAGCGCCGGATGCGTGCGTGCGAGCGGAGCTTCCGCGCGACGCGCCAGGAATGGCAGGCCGCGCTGGAGCGCTTCACGGACGCCCCTGCCGGACAGAGCCTCTAACCGCCCTCGAGCGGGTGGGCGCGACGGTCGACCTCTTCCCCTCATATCAGCCGTTCGACGCTCTACCGGTTGCGTCGGAAGCTGCCCTAGTAGGAGTCAGGCTCCGCGGTTCCTAAGGTACCAGGTGATCGTCCGCCGGAGCCCCTCCGAGAGGGACGTCCGCGACTTCCACCCGAAGAGCTCTTCCGCCCGCGTGACGTCCAGCTTCCGCCGCGGCTGGCCGTTCGGCTTCGAGGCGTCCCATCGGATGCTGCCGCCGAATCCGGTTTCCCGGGCGACGAGGCTCGCGAGATCCCGGATCGCGATCTCCTCGCCCGAGCCGAGGTTGACCGGAAACGCGCCGTCGTACCGCTCCGCGGCCGCGAGAATCCCTTCGGCCGCGTCCTCCACGTAAAGAAACTCGCGCGTCGGAGAGCCGTCGCCCCACAGGACGACCTCGCGCGCGCCGCTCTCGTGCGCCTCGAGGAACTTGCGGATCATCGCGGGGATCACGTGCGACTTCTCGAGGTCGAAATGGTCCCCGGGACCATACAGGTTCACCGGAAGAAGGTAGATCCCCGGAAAGCGGTACTCCTCGCGGTAAGCCTGGAGCTGGACGAGGAGCATCTTCTTCGCGAGGCCGTAGGGAGCGTTCGTCTCCTCGGGATAGCCGCTCCAGAGATCGTCCTCGCGAAACGGCACGGGCGTGAACTTGGGGTACGCGCAGATCGTCCCGAGGCAGACGAGCTTTCCGACTCCCGCGCGCCGCGCCTCTTCGATGAGCTGGATCCCCATGATCGCGTTCTCGAAGAAGAAAAGACCCGGATGCGCGCGGTTCGCGCCGATGCCTCCGACGACCGCGGCCAGGTGGATGATGAGGTCCGGCTTCTCGTGCGCGAGATACGCGCGCACGTCATCGCGTTCCCGGAGGTCGAGCTCCGAAGCACGGGGCGCGAGGATCTTCGCCGGCTCGCGGCGCGCGAGGGCCGTCACGAGGGCCCGTCCGAGGAAGCCTCCTCCCCCGGTGACGAGAACGCGGCGGCCCGACCAGAAGCTCATGCGCGGAAGTGTAAGTCCAGCGACGCGCGTCAACCTCCGGGGGTCGATTCCCGTCGGAACTTCGTGGGAAACATCGTGGGGTGTCACTCCTAGAGGACATGCGCCGCGGCCCGCTTCTTGCGACGCGTTCGCAAGAGGAATTCGATGAGGACACCTGCACCCGTGCGTTTCGTCATACCGCTCGTCTTCGCCCTCGCACTCGTCTCCACGGCCGCCTTCGCCGACGTCGTCATCCCGTCGTCGGCGTTCGCGAACGGCCAGAATTTCGCCGAGTTCCACTCCGACGTGCGTGTCTTCAACCGGACGAACGCACCGGTGAACGTGACGCCGGTCTTCTACAACCAGGCGAACGGGCAGACCGTCGCGGCGCCCGCGCCCGGCACCGTGACCGTGCCCGCTCGCGGCCAGGTCGCCTTCGACAACATCCTCGCGACGCTCTTTCTGCAGGCCAAGGGCGCCTTCGGGCCGATTCGCTTCGAGACGGCGGCGCCGATCATCGTCTCCTCGAGCGTCAACAACGTGAACGCGTGCGGCAACGGGGCCACGTCAGGCCAGTGGCTGCCCGGAATCGACGTCGGGCAGGCCCTGAAGGCGGGAACGCTCGTGCAGCTCGGCGCGAGCGCGGACGGGGGCTCGGGCTACCACTCGAACGTCGTCTTCATGAATCCCGGCACCACGGCCGCGAACGTGACCACGAACCTGCGCAAGGGAGACGGCACGCTCGTCGCCGCGTTCACGCTCGATCCGCTCGCGGCGAACGGCTTCAAACAGATCAACAACCTCTCGTTGTGGCTCCCGAACCCCAACACGATCACGGACACGAACCTCTGGCTGGAGTTCACGAGCGACCAGGCCGTCCTCTCCTTCGCCTCGGTCATCAACAACACCTCCGGGGACCCGTTCGCGATCGTCATGACGCCGGAACCCGTGGCGCCGGTTGCCGCGCCGGTCGCTTCCTATGCCGTCTCCGGCATCCCCACGACCGGCCAGGCGGTCACGTTCACGGACACGTCCACGAACGCGCCTACCTCGGAGCTCTGGGCGTTCGGCGACGGCACGACGGCGACGTCCGGCGCGACCGTGCAGCACACGTACGCCGCGGCGGGGACGTACAGGACGACGCATTTCGTGTCGAACGCCGGCGGCACGTCGGCGGCCGTGAAGGACGTCGTCGTGGCGGCCGCGGGGCCGGCGGCGATTTCGATCGTCGCCACGACGACGGACGGGACGAACTGGACGTACACGCCGAACAACGTCGATCTGAAAGTGGGCCAGCCCTACGTCATCACGTGGAGCACGCCGGCTTCGGAGGCCAAGACGCACGGCGTCGGCGGCCTGGCCGTCCTCGGCATCGCCCAGACCGACCTCATCACGTCGAACCGCCCGTACGTCGTCAATTTCACGCCGACGGCCGGAATGGTGGGCGTCTGGACATATGCCTGCACGGTGACTCAGTGCGCACCCACCCAGTCCGTGCGCGACGGCATGACGGGGACGCTAACGATCGCACCCTGAGGTGCCTGGGCGGCGCGGCCATCCTCCTCAGATGAGAATCGCACGCAGTCGAACTGTGGAAAGATGACGGCCGGCCCGGACGGCCACGCGGATCGGCTCCGAAGTTGCTACCCTACGGCGGAGTCCGTCTGGCTGGCACTAACGCATGAACCTGGAACGCCTTCGCGAACGCTTCTTCGAGGGACTGACCCGCTACCGATGGCAGGAGACCGTCGGGCGCGGCGGCATGGGGATCGTCTTCAAGGCGCAGGATCTGGATCTCGACGACGTCGTCGCCATCAAGGTTCTCTCGCCCGACTGGGAAACCGACGACCAGCAGCTTCTGCTGCGTTTCAAGCGCGAGATCAACCTCAACCGGAAGATCAAGCACCCGAACGTGGCGCGCATCCACGACTTCGGGATGAGCAACGACTTCCCCTACATCACGATGGAGTACGTGCCGGGCCACGACCTGCGCACGATCATCCAGCTCGAGGGAAGACTCCCACAGGGGCGCGCGATCTCGATTCTCCGGCAGATCGCCCTCGGGACCGAAGCGGCGCACAAGCTCGGCATCATCCATCGCGATCTCAAGTCGCAGAACGTGATGCTCGAGGACAACGGGGCCGTGGCCATTCTGGACTTCGGCCTCGCGCGCGGAAAGTCGAACGAGCAGCTGACGCTCGACAGCGTCATGGTGGGAACGCCTCACTACATGTCTCCCGAGCAGGCGCTCGGCAGGCCGACGGACGCGCGCAGCGACGTTTACTCGATCGGCATCATGGCGTACGAGCTCCTGACCGGCAAAGTGCCCTACGACGGCGAGTCGCCGCTCGTGATCGCGATGAAGCATGTCTCGGAACCGCCGCCCGACGACCTGCGCAAGATGACGACCATCTCCCCCGAGCTCATCGCGATCGTCTACAAGGCGATTGCGAAAGAACCGGCGCAGCGTTTCGCGACGGCGGCCGATCTCGAGGCCGATCTCGCCATGCTCCGCCCCTTCGAGTCCGGGCAGGCGCCGGCCGTTTCCGGGCCGCACGTGAGCGTCGCGACGCAGACTGCCGCGCCTCCGAGCGCGCCGGGCGCTCCCCTCGAGGCGCCCGCGGGCCGCCGGACGCATCCCAAGCTCGGATCGATGGCGACGCCCGCCATGCCGACTCCGGCGCTCCCCGTGGGTGCGAGCGCGGCGCCCGCCGTCGAGATCAAGTCCCGCCCGCCCGTCGTCCTTCTCGTCGAGGGCGACGCGAAAGAACGCAAGCGCCTCGCCGACGTTCTCGGGCGGCATGGCTGCCGGGCGCTCGAGGCCAAGGACGGGCCCGAGGCTCTCGAGAGGCTGCTGCAGGACACCGTCGACCTCGTCCTCATGGACGTGGCGCTGCCGGGCATGGACGGCTTCGACGTCACGCGCGTGATCAAGGCCCAGGCCTCGTCGACCGCCCTGCCCGTCGTCCTCACCTCGGCTCGCCTCGACCGCAGTCATTTCGCGTTCGCGATCCAGACGGGCGCGACCGACGTCCTCGCCAAGCCGCTTCAGTCCGAGGCCGTCGTCGGCAGGCTCTGGCACATCCTCACTCACCACGGCTTCCAGCCGCCCGCGGGCAACGAGCCCGTGCTCGCCGCGATGAAGAAAACGCTCCCCTCGGCCATGACGCCCCCTTCCATTCCGGGGAAGAGCGTCCGCTAGGGAATCAGTCCGAGAAGCGGCTTGAGGTCGGAGAGCCGCGTCACGAAGACGACAGGCTCGGGCGCGCCCGCGCCGTGACGGTCGAACAGGATCGGAAACCAGCCCGCCGCCTTCGCGCCCACGACATCCGTGGCGAAGCAGTCCCCGACGTAAAGCCGGCGGCGCTCTCCCCCGCCGGCGGCCTTCGCCGCCGCGTCGAAGATGACGCGCGACGGCTTCATCGCGCCGACGTCCTCCGAGAGAATCACGTGGCGCGCCCATCGCTCGAGGCCGAACCGGGCGATCTTGGCGCGCTGCGTCTCCCGGAATCCGTTCGACAGGATCCCGACGACTCCCTCCCGCGACGCGTGCTCCAGCGCCTCCTCGGCGCCCTCGATGAGCCGCCAGTTGCGGCCATACGCTTCCATGTAGGACTTCCCGACTAGAACTCCGTGCGCGGCGTCGAGGCCGAGATCGGCGAGCGGCAGCGCGAAGCGGCGCGCCGTGAGCGTCGGGCGGTCGATCGCCCCCTTCCCGTACTCGTGCCAGAGGCGCAGGTTATTCCGGCGATAGGCCGCGAGCCATCCCTCGAACGCGATCCCTCCGAAGAGCGCGCCGTGCGCGGCATGCGTCTCGCGATGCGCGCCCTCCTCGGCCGCGTGATGGTCGACGAGGGTGTCGTCGAGATCGAAGAAGAAGAGAGGACGGGCGCTCACGGCTGCACGCCGGGCAGATGGAACGGACCGTAGGTGGCGAAAACGAGGATAGCCGCGCTGACGACCGCGGTCAGGTAGGTGACGCGGTCCTTCGTGGCGAAGAGGACGGGGTCTTCGTCCATCGCGCCCCGGTTGACGAGGACCCATATCCGACTGATCCAGTACAGGAAGACGGGCACGATCAGCCACAGCCACGCCGGGCTCGCGTAGAAACGCCTCACGGTGTCGCTCTGGAGGTAGAGCGCGAGGACGATGGCGGCCAGATAACCGCTCGTGATGCCGCAGGTCTGCATGGCGAGGTGATCCCATGTGAAATACGCCCGGCCCGGAGCCTCCAGAAGCTCGGACTTCTTGAGCCGCACGAGCTCGGAGGCCCGCTTGCAGAACGCGAGGCTGAGGAACGTGAACACCGAAAAGGCGAGAAACCACGGCGAGAGAAGAAGGCCCGTCGCGGCGCCGCCGAGGAGGACGCGGAGGGTGTAGAGCAACGACAGCGTGAAGACGTCGACGAGGACGCGGCGCTTCAGAAAAAGGGAATACGCGGTCGTCGCGACGAGGTAGACGCCGATGAGCTTCACGGCGTCCGCGGGAAGCCTCAGGGAGATCGCGAAGCCCGCTGCCATCAGGAGAAGAGAGAGGACGATCGCCACGGGAATCGTCAGGTTTCCGCTCGCGAGAGGCCGGCGCCACTTCTCGGGATGCCGGCGATCGGCATCAAGATCGAAGAGATCGTTGAGGAGATAAATGCTCGACGCGCAAAACGAGATCGCCACGAACGCCAGGCCGCCGGCGGCGAGGATCCCCACGTCCAGCAGCTTGTGCGCCGTGATGATCGGAATGAAGACGAGGAGGTTCTTGACCCACTGCCGGGCGCGGATGGCCTTGACGATCGTCTTCAGTCTCAGGGGAGACGGCGAGAAGAACTCGGCGAGATTCCCGTCCCGGCGGAGGCCCGCCTCGATCGCGGGCGGCGCATTCACCGCGATCGCCCGGCGCGCCTTCTTCCAGACGGGCTTGTCCGTCGGCCCGTTTCCAGCGTAATCGAATCCCCGGTCTCCAAACCGCTCGACGAGCGCCCGCGCCTTGGTCTCGCCGCCGAGGTTCGTCGTGCCGTCGCTCCCCATCACCTCGTCGAAGATCTCGAGGTGTTGGGCGACTCTCTCCGCCCAGATGCGGTCGGACGCCGTCGCGAGAACGAGGCGCCGCCCCTGGTCTTTCTCCTTCCGAAGAAACTCCAGGAGACGCAGCTCGTACGGAAGCGTCGACGGCTCGAGTGCGACCCGGTTCGCGAGCTCCCTCTTGAAGCCCGCCTTGCCCTTCGAGAGCCAGAACAGGGCCAGCAAGAGCGGCCCCAATCCCTCCTTCGCGAGTCGCGCGAGACCCTCGAAGAGGAGATCGCTCCGGATCAGCGTCCCGTCGAGGTCGACACAGAGAGGAACGCCGACACTCGAGGTGTCCGCTGTCTCCGAGCCTTCCGTCATGCCGATCAAGAAAACATTCTATGCCTCGAACACAGGACACTCGTTTCCGGCGCTAGACTTCGCGCACTGGCCATCGCGACGGGAACCCGACTCGGCCCCTATGAGGTGCTCTCCGCTCTGGGCGCGGGCGGGATGGGAGAGGTCTACCGGGCGAAGGACACGCGCGTCGACCGGACGGTCGCCCTGAAGGTCCTGCCGGAAGAGTTCTTCGAAGACGAAGACAGACGCGCGCGCTTCGGGCGCGAGGCGCGCACGCTGGCGAGCCTGAATCATCCCGGCATCGCCATCCTCTTCGCTTTCGAAGAAGTCTCCGGTCGGCACCTCCTCGCGATGGAGCTCGTCGAGGGCGACGGCCTGGAGTCGAAGATCGCCTCCGGTCCTCTTCCACTCGAAGAATCTCTTTCCTATGCGAAGCAGATCGCCGAGGCGCTCGAGGCCGCGCACGAGAAGGGCGTCATCCACCGCGACCTCAAGCCCGCGAACGTCAAGGTCACACCCGACGGGCGCGTAAAGCTCCTCGACTTCGGCCTCGCGAAGATCTTCGAAGGCGACGGCGGAACAGGCTCTTCTCCATCGGTCACGCACTCGCCGACGCTCACGGCACGGGCCACGGCGGCGGGGATGATCCTCGGGACGGCGGCGTACATGTCGCCGGAGCAGGCGCGCGGAAAGCCCGTCGACAAACGGACCGATGTCTGGGCGTTCGGGTGCGTGCTCTTCGAGATGCTCACGGGGAAAAGAGCCTTCGAGGGAGAGACCGTGTCCGACACGCTCGCCGCGATCCTCAAGGAAGACCCGAACTGGGCGGCGCTGCCGGAGCAGACGCCGGCGGCTGTACGAAAGATTCTGAGAAGGTGCCTGCAGCGGGACGCGAAGCTGAGGCTCCACGACATCGCCGACGCGCGGCTGGACCTCGAAGAGCTGAGTGCACAAAGCGCTTCGGGCTCATTCACCTTCGAAGAAAAACAAACGGCTCCAAACCCCACAGTAGCAGGCGCAGAACGGACGAGGCGTGAGAGACGGAGCAGAAAGTCTCTCTATCTTTCCTGGGGGATCGCGGCCGCGTTCGCGGCCGCTGCGGGGCTGCTCGCGCTGCGCGCTCGCGCCCCGCGGCGTGACGCGCCCGTCCTGCAGTTCGAGGTCCGGCCTCCCGAGGGCGCGTCGTTTGGCAACTCGATGGCGCTCTCGCCCGACGGGCGCCGCCTCGCCTTCGTCGCCACCGACGAGAAGGACGTCGAGCGCCTTTACGTGCGCTCGTTCGACGCCCTCGGCGCGCTGCCTTTTCCCGGCACCGAAGGCGCGCGCTTCCCGTTCTGGTCTCCGGACGGCAAGTTTCTGGCTTTCTTCACGGGAGACCGCCTCGTCCGTGTGAGCGCGGGCGGGGGGCCGCCCCAGACGATCTGCACGGCCGCGGATGGCCGGGGCGGGACCTGGTCTCCGCGCGACGTCATCGTCTTCGCGCCCGGGACCCGATTGCCCCTGCACCGCGTAAGCGCGTCGGGAGGGGTCTCGGCGCCGCTCACGGCGCTCGGCGCGGGCGACTACACGCACCGATGGCCAAAGTTCCTCCCGGACGGAGTCCACTTCGTCTATCTGTGTCTGAGCAACGAGGACGGCCGCGCCGGCGTCCACGTGGGGTCCCTCGACTCTCCCGAAGACACGTTCGTCGTTCCGACGCGCGGACGGGCGGACTACGACGCCGGCCGTCTGCTCTACGTGCGCGAGAACACGCTCTTTTCGCAGCCGTTCGACGAGGGCCGCCACAAGTTGTCCGGCGAGCCCACTCTGATCGTCGACGGGATCATTCCCGAAGGCGATTCCGGCTGGACTGGCCTCGCGGCCTTCTCGGGCGCCGCCAACGGCACCCTCGTCTATCGGCGCCGCGCGAACGTACGACAGAAGCTCACCTGGTTCGATCGCAACGGCAAGTCCCTCGGGACCGTCGGGGACCCCGCCGTCATGGCGGAGCCCTTCTGGTTCCCCGGCGCTCAGCGGCTCGGGCTCGCGGTGTCGGACCGGCGCACCGATCTCGCGGATCTCTGGCAGGTCGACCTCACGCGCGGCACGTGGACGCGCCTCACGTTCGGGCCGAAGGCCAACAACACCGGGTTCGTCTCGCAGGACGGAAAGTGGCTCTACTTCTCGTCGGCAGGCGAGGGCCGTCAGGGCCTCCACCGCCGTCTGCTCGACGGCTCGGGTGGAGACGAGCTGCTGCTGGCCACGGACACGGACGATTATTCCGACTTCGTGAGCCCGGATGGCGCCTCGCTCGTCTACGAATCCACGAGCCGCTCCGGCCGCACCGAGCTCTGGAGGCTGCCTCTCGCCGGCGAGCGGAAGCCGGTTCTCCTCCTCGCCGGGACGCAATCGTCCGTCGCCCATGCGTCGGCCTCTCCGGACGGCAGTTTCTTCGCGTATGTGTCGGACGAAACGGGCCGCTCGGAGGTGTACCTCCAACGGTTCCCGCCGTCGGGCGGG
>Ga0208716_1000877_pt1 | contig 11969 bp, 8 predicted proteins | sample NGESurdeep092012_8_FD_184482 | JGI IMG/M metagenome (GOLD analysis project Ga0208716, IMG submission 184482) | Arctic peat soil microbial communities from Barrow, Alaska - NGEE Surface sample 415-3 deep-092012 (SPAdes) | ecosystem: Environmental > Terrestrial > Soil > Wetlands > Peat ...
GGCGACCCCATGCCGGCGGCGCGCTGGATGCTGTCGCGCAGCAGTTTCACGGAGCGGTCGAACTCGCTTTCATCCTTGGGCAGCACCGCGCCACCGCCGGTGCCCAGCCAGAGGCCGGCGCGCGCCGCCGCGTCTTTCACGGCTTTCCAGTGCGCCGGATCGTTGGTACCCGGGTCGATGGAGTCCTGCAGAAAGATCGCGTCCAACTTCAAGGAACTGGCATACTCAATCAACTGGAGATCGTTCCAGCGCAGGGCGCGAATCGAATACGTGTTGTAGCCCAGCGGAAACCGGTCCATGCGCCCCCCTTACTTCCCCGCCCGCAGGGCGGCGATGGCTTCCTTGCACTTCTCCAGCAGGAACACGTGCTCCGCCGCCACGCCCACAAAGCGCATGCCGCGCTCCGCCCACATTTTCGCCATGGCGATGCCGCGCGTCTGGATGCCCGGCACCACGCCGTGAGCGTTGCACCTTTCGATCACCTTGTCCACGGTCCGGATGAGCAGCGGGTTGTCGAACTGGCCGGGAATTCCGAGGGAGATGGAGAGGTCGGCCGGGCCGATCATGACCACGTCCAAGCCCTTCAGCGAGAGCAACTCGTCGGCGCGTTCCACGGCGCGCACGGTCTCGAACTGCACCACGGAGAGCGTCTCGCGATTCTGATGCTCGATGATCTCCGGCATGGTGCGCGCTTCGTAATCCACCATGGTGGGATTGATGCCGAAGCCGCGGATTCCCAGGGGCGGAAAGCGCAGCCAGCCGAGGGCTTCGGCGAGCACCTCGGGATCTTCCACGCGCGGCAGAATGATACCCTGCGCGCCCTGATCGAGCAAGCGGGCGCAGAGCGTATACTGCACCTCGCCGACGCGCACGATGGGCGTGATGCCGGCCAGTTTGCACGCAATGATCATGTCGTGGGCGGTCTCCAGGTTGAACGAGCCGTGCTCCATGTCGATGAAGACGTAGTCGAAGCCCGCCGCCGCGAAGGCGCGGGGAATCTCCGGAGCCCGATACACCTGCAGGCCGCAGCCGTAAACCACCTCGCCTTTGGCGAGCCGTTCCCTGGTCGTATTAGTTCGCATGAGTTCTATGCTATCTTGATTCCACAGCCTATGACTGTCCGATAATCCAGTTCCGGGTGAACGAGCCAGGTCCGCCGCCGCGCGGACCGCTACTCTTTTCGGCCAACCTCGCTCTGCCTTGCTATCATGGATCGTATAGAAGCGTTGCCGGCATGACCATAGACATCAGGCCTGAACTTGAAGCGAAATTGGCGGCTCACGCGCGCGCTATCGGCATGCCCGTACAGCGCTTCGTCGAGGATGTTCTCGAACGCGAGGCTCGCTCTGCCACAGCGAATGCCTCTCACCCATTGACGGGCAGCGAAAAAGCCAAGGCCTTCCGTAACTGGGCAAGCAGTTTTCCGGCTGACTTGCCGGTTCTCGCTCTTCATGACGTGAGCCGTGAAAACCTGTACCGGCGAGATTGACGCGTGGCCGTTCTCGTCGACAGCAACGTACTGATCTTCAGCGTTCAGCAGGGCCATCCATGGCATGAGGATTCCATCAGGGCCCTGGAGTTCTTCCTGGCGGCGGAAGAGCCAGTGTGCATATTTCTTCAAAACATCGCGGAGTTCTGGAATGTTTGCACGCGACCCGCTGACAAGAATGGCCTTGGGCTTTCAGTCGAGGAGACCGCCCGCCGGTTGAGCGGCCTTGAGACTATCCTCACCCTCTTGCACGATACCCCGGATGTCTATCCTGAATGGCGACGGCTCGTCGTGCGGCACGACGTGAAGGGAGTGCAGGTTCACGATGCCAGACTCGTCGCCGCGATGAGAATTCACGGGATCGATCGCATCCTCACTTACAATCCCAGTGACTTCCGCCGCTACGAGGGTATCGCGGCAATTCAGCCCAGCGACGTCCAATAGCGCAGGCACACCTCCCACGGCGCCAGAAATCACGGCATAATTCAGATATGGAAATCACCTGGCTCGGTCACGGTACCTTTCAATTCCGGCTCGCCTCCGGGCAAGTCATCGTCATGGACCCCTGGATTACGGGCAACCCGGCATATCCGCCAGCGTACAATATCGCGCGTGTCGATACGATTTGCATCTCACACGGCCACTTCGACCACATCCACGACGCCGTGCCGCTGGCCGCGCGGTTCGCGCCCGAGGTGGTCGCGATTTATGAAACCGCCGCCTGGCTGGAGTCGAAGGGCGTCAAGAACACCCGCGCCATGAACAAGGGCGGGTCGCAGAAGGTGGGCGAGGTCACGGTGACCATGACTCACGCCATCCACAGTTGCGGCATTCTCGACGAAGGCAAGATGATTTACGGGGGCGAGGCGGCGGGATACGTGCTGCGCTTCGCCGACAATCGCGCGCTGTACTTCGCGGGCGATACCAACGTCTTCTCCGATATGGCGTTGATCGAGCAGCTTTACCACCCGGAACTGGTCTTCCTGCCGATCGGCGACCTGTTCACGATGGGCCCGCACGAGGCCGCCCTCGCCTGCCGGTTGCTGCGGCCGAGCAAAGTAATCCCCATGCACTTCGGCACGTTTCCGCCGCTCACGGGCCGCCCCGACGACCTTCGCGAACGCATCCTCGGCCTGGAAACCGCAGTCTGGCCGCTCGAACCCGGCAAGCCGGTGGAGTGGTAGCCGCGCCGAAATCACATCTCAAATAAGCATGATAGATAATTCCGATTGGACTGCTGGTCCAGGATGACGTACAATAGAAGCATATAGGCCTTGTTGCCCTTTCCAATTCCTTCCCAAAAGAGGTGCACTATGGCGAGCATTCTACTTGTCGGCCTGGAAACCACGATAGCCGACGAACTCAGCAGGGTCCTGGGTCAACTGGGACAAAGCGTGCAGTGCGCGGGCGCGGGCAGCGGCGCCGCCGACCCGGGCGACATCCAACTGATCTTCGCGCCCGAGGGGGACTTGGTCGGCATCCAGCGGAGCCATCCCGGGGTGCCGGTGATCGTTGTCAGCCGCGTGCCCGAAGTCAGCGCCTGGCTGCACGCGTTGGAACAGGGAGCCGCGGATTACTGTGGCGCCCCGTTCGAAGCCCGCCAGGTTCGTTGGGCGCTGAACTCGTCGCTGGCCGCTGCCAACCGCATCGCCGCGTAGGGCGGGATAGTGGGACAGACGATCGCCTTTTGTCGTCTGTCACCCAGTTCAGTGAGGCATGACAGACCACGCAAGGCGATGGTCTGACCCACCTGTGCGCATGCCATCCTCTATAATGAGATTTTCCAATCTGCAAGAAATCTTATCGGAGAAGAGGAGCAATCATGGCTGCGAAGCGTATCGGTATTCTGACGGGTGGCGGCGACGTTCCGGGACTGAATTCCGTGATCAAGACGGTGGTATACCGTGGAAGTGAAATCGGCTGCGAGGTGATTGGAATTCGCCGCGGCTGGGAAGGCCTGACGCATGTCAATCTGCAGGATCCGGCGAGCCGCACCCGCTACGTGCTGCCGCTGAATCGCGAGAATACGCGCACCATCGACCGCACGGGCGGCACCTATCTGCACAGTTCGCGCACCAACCCGTCCAAGATGAAGAAGCTGCCCCCGGTGCTCGAAGGGCAGGACTTCCCAGCGAACGAGTTTACCAAGAAGGGGGTGACTTCCAAGGTCTATGACGTGACCAAGGCGGTGCTCAAGAACATCGAGACGCTCAACCTGGATTACCTGATCGCGATCGGCGGCGACGACACGCTGAGTTATGCCGCGGAACTGGACCGCCAGGGCTTCAACGTGATCGCGGTTCCGAAGACGATGGATAACGACGTGCAGAACACGGAGTATTGCATCGGGTTCTCCACCGCCATCACGCGCGCCATGGATGCCATCGAGCGGCAGCGCACGACGTTGGGCTCGCACGAGCGCGTTGGCCTGTTCCGCGTGTTCGGCCGCGACGCCGGGTACACCGCTCTTTACACCGCGTACGTCACCTCCGTACGGTGCTGCATACCGGAGTACAAGGTGGATCTGCAGAAGCTGATCGAGCTGCTGGTGACGGATAAGAAGAACAACCCGAGCAACTACTCGCTGGCCGTACTGAGCGAGGGCGCCGAGTGGGAAGGCTACACGGTGAAGGAATACGGCGACGCCGACGCGTTCGGACATCGCAAGAAGATGTCCGTGGCCGAGGACCTGAGCAACGAGATCAAGAGCGCCACCGGGGAAGAAACCATCGTCAGCGACCTGACCTACGATCTGCGCTCCGGAAGCGCCGATTTCGTGGACCGCATGGTGGCCTCCACCTTCGCCGGGATGGCACTGGACGCGATCGCCAAAGGCCAGCGCGGTCTGATGACGGCGATCACTAACGGCTGTTACCGCATGGTCGGGATTCCCGATCCCAAACTGGGACCGCGCCGCGTGGAAGTAGCCACCATGTACAACACCGAGCGCTACCGTCCCACCTACGACCAAAAAGTCGGCCTGCCGATTTTCCTGACGCGGGCATAAATTGTTTCGCGCAAAGAGCGCAAAGGGCGCGAAGGGAGGCGAAGAAGGGATCGTGGCATGATGGTGGATCGTGGCGCATCCGGGCGAACCTCGGAGGTTTTTCTTTGCGTTCTTTGCGCTCTTTGCGCGAAATCCAGGAAGGCTTCGAATTGAACTGGCGGCGGCTCTTTTCCAGAAAGCCCGGCGCGCAGCTCACCCCGGAGTTGCGCGCCCGCATCCAGACCTCGTTCGACGAAGCCGCGGGCGACGAGGAGCACTTTCCGTCGACCATCGATCCGCGCATCTATCACGTCAAGCTGATCCACGATCATCTGGGCAATCTGGCCGGCCGGCGGGTGCTGGACGTGGGCTGCGGCAAGGGCCGTTTCGCGCGCGTCTTCCAGGAACAGGAACCGCGCGCCGAATTGTGGGGCCTGGACATCTCCGAGGAAATGCTGCGCTATGTCCCCGCCGGGATTCACACCCGCGCCGGCGCCATGACCGAATTGCCCTTCGAGGATGGCTTCTTCGACGGCGCCTACGCCACCGAGAGCCTGGAACATGCGGTGGAGATCGCAAAGGCGGTAAGCGAAATCTGCCGCGTGGTAAAGCCCGGCGGGCGCATCGCGATTATCGATAAGAACGCCGAACACTGGGGCCGCCTGCACACTCCGGAGTGGGAAAGATGGTTCACCCGCAAGGAGATCGAACGCCTGTTGCGGCGCGATTGCCGCGAGGTTTCGAGCCGCTTCGTGTCCTACTGGGAAGACGTCGAGCCGGACGGCCTGTTTCTGGCCTGGCTGGCGGTGAAGTGACAAAACGCCACCCTAACACGGTGTATAGTACGCTTAGTCCGATCGCTTCTTTTTCGCCACGCGGAGTCCTGGGTTGGAGCAAAATCTCCGTAAATCCATAGAGCACTGTGGGCATTCTACACGATTCAATTCAGCAATTTAGCTTCTCCGCCCCATCCAAAAATTCTTCTTGACTCTACAAGGTCGGCGGCACTAGACTCACTCCAATGCTCCCAGCGCACGGTGGGAGCGTGAGACACCTGTCTCAATCTACGTAACTCAGAGGAGAAGTGGGGAAATGAGTTTGTGCCGTATTGGATTTTCCAGCATTACCCCCAGGCTGTTGGTTCTAAGCCTGGCAATTTTTCTAGGCTTCGGGACGAGCGCTGCGTGGTCCCAAGCAACTTCGTCCGCCACCCTAGCCGGGCTGGTCACGGATGAGCAAAACGCTGCCGTCGCGGGAGCGGAAGTCCGCATCGTGGACTCCGGCACAGGCAGCACCCAGACTACGCTGACCAACGAAACGGGCCGCTACGTGATCGTGAACGTATCGCCCGGGACCTACGCGATCTATGTCAGCAAGCAGGGCTTCACGATCAACAAGATCAACGCGCAGAAAGTCGACGTGGGCACCACGATGACGGTCAACGCGTTGCTGAAGGTCGGCGCCACCTCCACCACGGTTGAGGTGTCGGCGACAGTGGGTGCGGATTTGCAGACCACCAACGCCACGGTGGGCAATACGCTGACCAGCGCTGCATTGATGTTGCTGCCCAATATGGGCCGCGACGTGTCCACGCTGGCGGTGCTGCAGCCGGGCACCACGCCGAGCGGCCACACGGCGGGCGCCATGTCGGATCAGAACGTGTTCTCGCTCGATGGCGGCAACAACTCCGATGACATGGCCGGCAATAACACCAGCTACGTCACGAACTTCACCGGCACGGGCGGCACGCAGACCAACGGCAGCCCGTCCGGCATTGTGCCGACCCCTGTCGAGAGTATCGAAGAGTTCAAGGTGGGCAGTTTCAATCAGACCGCCGACTTCTCCGGCTCCATCGGCTCCCAGGTTCAGATGGTGACCAAGCGCGGCACCAACAATTATCACGGCGCCGCGTACGGGTTTTACTTCGCCACCAATATTGGCGCCGCCAACAGTTGGGGCAACAATCACACCCCGTCCGGAGGTCTCGCCTATACCGCGCTGGTTCCCAATCACCGCAACCGCTTCGGCGGTTCACTGGGCGGCGTGCTGGCCCCCAAGGTTCTGGGCGGCAAGACGTACTTCTTCGTGAATTACGAAGGCAGCCGTTTCCCCAACGTTGGATCCTACGAGCGCCAATCGCCCACCGCGCTGTTGCGGGCCGGCGTCATCCAGGTGGCCGACGCCAGCGGCAAATTCCAGGCCTACAACCTCAACCCTAATCCGGTCACGGTGAATGGCGTCACCTATCAACCGGCACAGTGCGGAACCAGCCTGTGCGATCCCCGTGGGATTGGGATTGGCGGCCCCAATTCGGTGGTTTCGCAGATCTGGGCAAAAATGCCGAATCCCACCGATTTTACCGGCGCGGCCGGTGACGGGGTCAATGTGGGCGGCTACATTTCCACGGTTCGCGCGCCACTCACTTCGAACTCCTATGTGGCCCGCATCGATCACGATTTCAACGAGAAGAACCGCTTCTTCGCCACCTACCGCTACACCACGCTGACCAGCCTGACCACCAACCAGGTGGATATCGGCGGCCTCCTCGGCGGCGGTTCCCTGGGCACTCCCGTGGCGTTGGCGCCGCGCGTGCAGAAGCCCTCGTTCTGGGTGCTCGGTCTGACCAGCGCGATCACGCCCACCGTTACCAACGATTTCCGGTGGAACTACTCGCGCAATTTCTGGCAGTGGTTCAGCCAGGGCGATCCGCCGCAGTTTGCTGGCCTTGGCGGCGCGGTGGAAATTGCCGGTGAAGGCACCTCGGGTGGGATACCCGTCGCGCTGATTCCCTACAACGTGAATACGCAGAACACGCGCACGCGTTATTGGGACGGCCAGGACAACCTGCTGAAAGACGACTTGACCATCATCAAGGGCAACCACCTGATTCAGGTGGGCGGTTCCTATCAGCGCAACTACGACCAGCATTCGCGCACGGATAACGGTCAGGGCATCAATAACCAGATCGTCTACCAGGTCACGTCTTCCAACATCAACTTCGGCAATTTCACCTACCCGACGGGCATGCCTGCCAATCAGGCCAGCACCTTCAACACCTATTTCTCCTACGTGACGGGCATGGTGAGCCAGTCGCAGTTGGTCTACACGCGCTCCGGTTCCAACCTGGCGCTCGGACCGATTGGCGCCAGCGCCCTGGCGCAGAGCGTGATTCCCTTCTACAACAGTTACTTCACCGACACCTGGCACGTTAAACCGACCGTTACCATCTCTTACGGTCTCAGCTACCAGTTGGAAATGCCGCCGCACGAAGCCAACTCCAAGCAGGTGACGATGGTTTATGCCGACGGTTCCCAAGTGGACGCGGCGAGCTACATGGCGCAGCGGCAAAAAGCGGCGCTGGCCGGTACGGTGTACAACCCGACGCTCGCCTTCGCTACCGTGAACAACGTCGGTTCGGGCCTGAAGTACCCGTACAATCCGTTCTACGCGGGTTTCAGCCCGCGCGTTTCGGTGGCCTGGAATCCCAAGTACACCGATGGCATCCTGGGCAAACTACTGGGCAGCAACTCGACGGTATTGCGCGTCGGGTACGGCCGTCTCTTCGGCCGTCTGAACGGCGTGAATCAGTTGCTGGTTCCACTGCTGCCTCCGGGTCTGTTGCAGGCCGTATCCTGCACCGGCGTCAGCCGGACGGGACAGTGCCTGGGCAACAACGGCGTGGACCCGAGCACGGCGTTCCGCATCGGACCGGACGGCATGTCCGCTCCGCTGCCCTTCGTTTCCCCGACGCTGGCTCAACCGTATCTGCCGGGCGTGGGCGGCAACGCCGGCGCTGCCGACGTGACGGCCCTCGATCCCAAGTACCGGCCGGAGCGGACCGAGAACCTGACGGTCAGCCTGCAACGCCAGATGGGCAAGACGGTGAGCATGGAAGTGGGCTACATCGGCCGCATCATCCGCAACGAGCTGCTTCCCATCAACCTGGATTCGGTTCCGTACATGACCACCCTGGGCGGCCAGACGTTCGCCAATGCGTTTGCCCAGACTTACTTCGCGGTGGCCGCGGGTGGGACGCCGGCGGCGCAGCCGTTCTTTGAATCCGCGCTCGGCGGCCCGAGCGGAGCCTACTGCGCCGGTTATGCGAGTTGCACCGCCGCGGTGGCTGCCAAGAACACCACTTCGATCAAGAATACGGCGGTGTCCGATCTGTGGACGGCGCTGTATAAGGCGCCAGGTTGGACACTGGGCCGCAGCCTGGTGGCCCAGCCACTCGCCACCGGTCAGCCCAGCCAAGGGTACACCTACCTGCTGAACAGCGCCCTTGGTTTCGGCAACTACAACGCGTTGTTTGTCACGCACCGCATCCGCGACTTCCACGGGATCTCCGCCACCAGCAATTTCACCTGGGGCCGCGCGCTCGGCACCGGCAACACCTCGCAGGCCACCAGTTCCAACACAGCGCTGGACAACTACAACCTGCAGAACAACTACGGCCTACAGAGCTACGACGTGAAGTTCGTCTACAACGTCGCCATGTACTACCAGCCGAAATTTTTCGAACACCAGAAAGGCGTAGTGGGCAAGGCGCTCGGCGGCTGGGTCATCTCGCCTCTGTTTACCGCGCAGAGCGGAAACCCCTTTGCTCCGGCCTATAGCGAAGGCGGCTGCACGGACTGCCAGGCGTTCGGCGAAGTCAGCACCACGTCGTCGGCCACTACGGCCTTCTCCACCAATGCTCCGGCGGCCGCCCCGTACACGGGCGGAAGCTCGGCGCACTACAACGTCCCGGGCTCCGGCGGCGTCGGCACCACTAACCCGACGGGCATCAACATGTTCGCCGATCCGGCCTCGGTGCTGGCTGAGTTCCGTAAGTGCATCCTCGGCTTCGACGGCAATTGCGGCGGCTACGCCATGCGCACCCTGCCGCGCTGGAACGTCGACCTCGGTGTCCACAAGACCGTCGCAATGTTCCGCGAAGGCATGGGCGCCGACTTCAGCATCCAGTTCACCAACGTGCTGAACCATGTGGTGATGGGCAATCCGACGATGACGGTCACGACGCCATCCACGTTCGGCCGCATCACCGGCACCGCCAGCACTCCCCGCAATATGGAGTTCGGCTTGCGGCTCCACTTCTAAACCCGGGACTGACAGCGAACTTCCGGCGCAGTTTGCCGGAAATTCGCCGTCTGTCCCAGGGTTGCCTACCAAGGGGGGCCGGGTAACCGGCCCCCCTTTTCTTGCGACAATTCATGTTATGAGATGGGCTCTGTCCGCGGGCGTGCTGATCGGAATTGCCGCCGGTGCGGCATGGGGCCAAGCTCCCAGCCAAACCCAGGCGGCACGCCTGGAGTTCGACGTGGCGTCGCTGAAGCCGGTGGTGTTGGACGGCGCCGATACCTACATGGCGAATCTGGGGACGTACCGCAACGGCGTCCTCGCGCAGACCAATACGACCCTGGCGGAATGCCTCCGGTTCGCCTACGAAATCACCTCCGACGATCTTCTATCGGGGCCGGACTGGATCAAGAACAAGAGCGTGCGCTTCGATATCCTGGCCAAGACCGCTCCCACCACGCCGCGCAGCGAAGCGCTGCTCATGCTGCGGACGCTGCTGGAGGACCGCTTCAAACTGGTGCTCCACCGCGAACCACGAGTGCTCTCCTACTACGCGCTGACGGCGCCCAACGGCGAGCACAAGATGAAGCCCGCGCAGGACCCGCCCGTCGAGGGCGAAGTCATCCTGTGGCAAGGCCGCTTCCGCCACAACCGGATGACCATGCTGATGCTGGCGGCCATGATCGCCCGATACATGCACATTCCGGTGCTCGACCAGACGGCGATCCCGGGAGCATTCGAGGTGAAACTGGACTGGACGCGCGACAACAGCCTGCCGGCGGCCGCCGCACCCGGCGCGGTGGCGGCGGAACCGGCCGACGGCCCATCCATCTTCGAGGCGGTGCAGAAGCAACTCGGCTTGAAGCTGGAAAAGCGCAAAGGCCCGGTGGATGTGCTGGTGGTGGACCACGCCGAGAAAACCCCCCTGGCGAATTAGCGACCCTCCCGACCCAGAGGGTACCCCGGTCGCGGCTCCGATCAGAACCGCGGCCGTCAGAAGCTGTAAATGAATCGCGCCGCGCAGGCGAAACCGCGCAGGCGAAACCGCGCAGGAAGAACAAATAGAGCCGGAGTTGGCGGAATTGGGCAGAGCCCGGCAAGTGGTACCTATCCGCCAAATGGCACTGATAAAGACCCTTGCAAGTGCCAAATATAGAGTTTAAGATGCGAATGGGTCATTATATGAAATGGCGGCGTTGCTTACGGATGTTTGTGATTTGCGCTGGAGTGTTCGCCGCGCCCGTACCGCTGGCCGGCCAGAACTCCCCGACACGCATCAGTTCCGGGATAGCCGTGACCACGGTGCTCGGACCGGTTGCCACAGGCACGTTGTTCAACGGCGACTACAGCTTTGTGATTGCGGTGCCGGCCAACGCCGCGCGCCTCGACATCACCTTGTCGACACAACCCGCGACAGCCGATGTCGATCTGTTTGGGCGACGCGGCCAGGACGTCGCAGTGGTGAACCAGCAAGTCGTCTACGACCAGGCGTCGACCGGCGATGCGGGCACGGAGGCGATCTCCATTCCCTCTCCGCAGCCGGGCGACTACTACATCGCGCTGGCGGTCTACACCAACGGCGTACAGGTAACATGCAGTTTAAAGGCCACCGTTACACCGGGAGCAAACTCGGCAGCCCCGGTCCTTCCGGCGGCCGGCGTGCTGAATGCCGGAGATAACACACCGAACTTCGCGCCTGGGACCATCCTTTCTCTCTATGGGACGAACCTGGCCCAGGGCACGCAGAGCGGTTCGCTGCCTCTGCCAACCACGCTACTGGGAACTTCGGTGGAAGTCCAGGTGAACGGCCGCGCGTATGCGGCGCCGCTGTTCTTTGTTTCCGCCGGACAGATCAATGCGCAACTCCCGTACGAAGCAACCGGAAACGGAGTGCAAATCCGGGTGAAGACGGCAGCCGGTGCAAGCGGCTGGGTCAGCATCAATGTGGCCGCGCGGGCGCCGCGTGTGTTGACCGTCAACATGGCAGGAAATGGCGCACCGATTCTACAGCATCATGCCGACTACAAGCTGGTCTCGGCCGACTATCCAGCCATGGCCGGAGAGATCGTGACGCTCTACCTGGTGGGTCTGGGCGCCACTTCTCCCGTGACGGTCTCCGGCGCCGCGGCAGGCGACGGATCTCCCGGAAAGCCATTGAATACGGTGGCGGACGTCAGCGTCAAGGTGGGAAACGAGACGGTCGAGGTGTTTTTTGCCGGCCTTACACCCTACCTGGTCGGCTTGTATCAAGTGGACTTCCGGGTGCCGCCGGGCGCGGTGGCCGGGACACTGCCGGTGACCATCACGGTGGCGCAAGCCACATCGCAGGCTAACGTAACGGCAAGTTGCGGCGATAAAGAGGCGCAACTGCTGAACACCGTCAATACCGCCGCGTGTGGAACCACTGCCACCTCG
>Ga0208716_1000878_pt1 | contig 11962 bp, 11 predicted proteins | sample NGESurdeep092012_8_FD_184482 | JGI IMG/M metagenome (GOLD analysis project Ga0208716, IMG submission 184482) | Arctic peat soil microbial communities from Barrow, Alaska - NGEE Surface sample 415-3 deep-092012 (SPAdes) | ecosystem: Environmental > Terrestrial > Soil > Wetlands > Peat ...
CACTACCCCGAGGCGCGCTGATGGCCGACGAGCGCCCCACCCCCGGCGGGATCGACCGGCGCGCCTTCGTCGGCGCGTGCGTGGCGGCCGCCGCGCCGCTCGTCCTGAGTGCCGCGCAGCAGGCGGCCCCCGCGGCCCCCGCGGCGCCGGACACCGCGCACGCGGCGCCCGACAGCGCCCAGGGCGCGACCGGCACGCCGCGCTACGACCCGCGCACCCACTACTACGGGATGGGCGTGGACGTCTCCAAGTGCATCGGCTGCGGCCAGTGCGCGGCGGCGTGCAAGGCGGAGAACAACGTCCCTCTCGACCCGCACCACTTCCGCACCTGGGTCGAGCGGTACGTGATCCACGAGAACGCCGAGGCCACGGTGGACAGCCCGAACGGCGGCATCGACGGCTTCCCCGCGCCCGTGGCGGAGGGGGGCGTGGTGCGGAGCTTCTTCGTCCCGAAGCTCTGCAACCACTGCGCGAACCCGCCCTGCGTGCAGGTCTGCCCCGTCGGGGCGACCTTCAGCACCGAGGACGGCGTGGTCCTGGTGGACGAGTCGTACTGCATCGGCTGCCGCTATTGCATCCAGGCGTGCCCGTATGGCGCGCGCTTCCTGCATCCGGTCAGCCACACGGCGCAGAAGTGCACCTTCTGCTACCACCGGGTGGTGCAGGGGATGGTCCCGGCGTGCGTCGAGGTGTGCCCCACGGGGGCGCGGGTCTTCGGCGAGGTGCACCGGCCCTCCAGTCCCCTCACCCGGTTCCGCCGCTTCAATGCGATCCAGGTGCTGAAGCCGCACCTGAACACGGAGCCGAAGGTCTTCTACGCGAACCTCGACGGACAGGTGCGCTAGGCCATGCAAGGCTACATCTATCCGAACGAGTTCGAGCTCCAGTGGAGCCTGCTGATCGTCGTCTACCCGTACCTCACGGGGCTCGTGGCGGGGGCGTTCATCCTCGCCTCCCTGGCGCGGGTGTTCAACGTGAAGGAAGTGCAGCCCACCTACCGGCTCTCGCTCCTCACCGCGCTGGCCTTCCTCATCGCCGCCCCGCTCCCGCTCCTCGGCCACCTCGGCCACCCGGAGCGCGCGTATGAGATCCTGATGACGCCGAACACGCGCTCCGCGATGGCGATGTTCGGGTTCGTGTACCTGTGGTACCTGATGATGGTCCTGCTGCTCGAGATCTGGTTCGACTACCGCAAGGACCTCGTCGTCTGGGCGCGAGGGAAGACGGGCTTCCTCGCCTCGTTCCGCCGGCTGTTGACGCTGGGCGTCACCGACCTCTCCGAGGAAGCGCTCCGGTTCGACCGGAGGGCCGGCAAGCTGATCACCATCATCGGCATCCCTTCCGCGTTCCTCCTGCACGGGTACGTGGGCTTCATCTTCGGCTCGATCAAGGCCAACCCGTGGTGGAGCAGCGTGCTGATGCCGGTGGTGTTCCTCTTCTCCGCCATCGTCTCCGGCATCGCGCTGATGCTGGTGATCTACTTCTTCTCGACGATGCTGCGGAGCCGGCCGGTGGACATGGCCTGCATGGACAAGCTGGGCGCGTTCCTGCTGTACGCCCTGATCGTGGACTTCTCCCTGGAGATGCTCGACTTCACCCAGCGGCTGTACGAGGCCGAGGAGTCCATCAGCATCTTGGGGCAGATGCTCTCGAGCCGCCTGGTGCTCAGCCTCATCATCCTCCAGGTGCTGATCGGCACCATCGTCCCGCTCGTCACCCTCTTCCTGGTGGCGCCCACGGTCCGCAAGCGGGGCTTCCTCAAGGTCCCCGACGAGTTCCGCCGCCTGCTGTACTTCGTGGTGGCGGTGTTCATCCAGATCGGCATCTTCAGCACCCGGTGGAACGTGGTGATCGGCGGCCAGCTCTTCTCCAAGAGCCTGCGCGGCCTGACCACCTTCAAGGTCGGGCTGCTGGGCATCGAGGGGATCCTGGTGGCGGGGGCGATCATGCTCCTTCCGCTGGTAATCCTGTACATTCTGGTGAAGGTGGTGCCGCCATGGCCCGATGCCGAGGCCCTGGTGGAGTCGGAACCGACCGGCGCCGACCCGGTGCCGGCGGTGCAGCCGTCCTAGCGACCACGGTGGCCCGATGCCTCCAACGAACCCGCGCCCGCTGACGTCCGGCGGGTGGCTTGTGCGCGTCCTGGCGCCCGGCCTCGCGCTGCTCCTCGGCGCGGGGAGCGCGAGCGCCCAGGCGCGGCGCGCCCCTGCCCCCGGCCAGTGCGTCACCTGCCACGCCCGGCTCCCGGAGACCTCCGGCGCGGGGCACGGCTTCGCGGCGTGGCGCGGCTCGCCCCACGCGAAGGCGGGCGTCGGCTGCGAGGCGTGCCACGGGGGCAATCCCGCCGCGGCGAGCGCCGCCGAGGCGCACCGTGGCGTGGTGCGCTCGGGGGACACGGCGAGCACCGTGTTCTTCGCCCGCATCCCCGCGACCTGCGGCCGGTGCCATGCCGCCGAGGCGGCGTACTTCCGCTCCAGCGTGCATTACGCCCGCCTGCGGAGTGATGGCCACGGGCCGAACTGCGTGACCTGCCACGGTTCGATGGCCACGACGGTCCTCACCCCCGAGCGGGTGCTCGGCACCTGTTCGGCGTGCCACTCCGCCGCGGGCGTCGCGTCGGTCGGGAAGTCCCGCGAGGCGGCGCAGGTCCTCGCCCTGGTGCGGGCGACCAGCGTCCTCTACGACGTGGTCTCCAGTTCGGCCGGGGCGCGCGCGGCGGGGACCCCCGCGCGGGCCCGGACCCTCATCGCCGACGCGGAACGGCACCTCGCCGCCGCCGCCGAGGTGTGGCACTCCTTCCGGCTCGACTCCGCCGCCGCGCGCCTCAATGCGGCCCGCGGCGACCTCGTGGACGCGTGGGTGGCCCTCGGGCACCCGGCGCCGCGGGAGACCGGCGTGCGCACCCCCGCCCGGGGGCCCCGGTGAGCCGCGAGACCGACCGCTTCCCCCTCGTGGCGCTGCTCGGCGGCGCCGTGCTCGGCCTCGCGCTCGCCTTCCTGCTCCACCTGCCGCAGGCGCTGTGGGGGCTCATCTCCCCGCGCACCGCCGTGCACCAGCTCGACGGGGTGGCCGCGCCGGGCGAATACCGCTTCGCGTGGACCGACGAGGCCAGCAAACTCACCCTCCGCTGGAGCATCGTCGGCGACCGCCTCCTCGCAGCCGTCTCGACCCCCGACACCGGGTGGGTCGCGGTGGCGTTCGGCGGCGCGGGGCCGCTGATGTATGGGGCCGACATCGCCATCGGCTGGGTGGACGCGCACGGCGCGCACGTCGAGGACCACTACGCCAACACCCCGACCAGCCACGTGGCCGACACGACGATCGGCGGCCACTCCGACATCCTCGCCTCCGCGGGCGCGCAGACGGCGGAGGGGACGACCATCGAATTCGAGCGGCCCCTCGCGGCGCACGACAGCACCGACCAGGCGATCGTGGCGGGCCAGACGAAGGTGATGATCGCCTCGGCGGACGCCGACGACCCGATGGCGTACCACATCTCGGGACACAAGGCGGTGGCGCTCCTCGACCTCTTCGCGGGACCGCCCGCCCGGGCGGCCGCCGGCGCGGGGCTCCCCGACCACCTCAGCGACGTCGAGATCATGCTGGCCTGCTGGATGGCGGTGTTCCTCATCATCGGCATCCACGGCGTGGCCTCCGGCTGGGCCGAGCGCCCGGGCGAGGACGCCGCGCAGCCCTCGGGCTTCGCCGTCGCGCTCCTCGTCCTGCTGGTGCTCCTCGAGGTCGCGGCGCTCGGGACCTTCGCGGTCGGGGTCGGCCGCGCGTCGCCGGTCTGGCTCCTCGGCTCGGCGCTGGCGGTGGGGCTCCTCGCCCTCGCGGGGATCATCGTCGTGTACACCCGTCTCTTCGTGCGGTGGCAGACCATCCGCACGGAGCGCGACGACGGGATCCCCTGGTAGGCGCTACGCGCCGCCGTCCGGCGGCGCGGTCGGCATTCGCTTCGGAGGTCGGGCGTGGATCGCAGACGGTTCGCTGACTGGTCGTTGAAGGTGGGGATCGGGGCCGCCATCGCGTCGGCCATCCCGGGGGTGCTCACGCTGCGCGGGAAGGCCCGCTCCGCGGCCACGGACGCGGTCGCGCCGGGAGACCGGCTCGTCTTCGCCCTCGGTCAGAACGCGGGACAGCCGGTGACGCGCGGCAGCTTCTCCCAGAACGAGGCCGTGCTGGCGTATCCGGAGGGCAAGTCCGACAATCACGAGAACCTCGTGCTGGTGGCGAAGCTCGACCCGGCGGAGCTGGGTCCGCCGCTCGTCCGGGTCGAGGGCGCGGATGGCGTGGTCGCCTACAGCGCCATCTGCACCCACCTCGGCTGCACCGTCCGGTTCTCCGAGGAGCCGATGGACGCGGCCCCCTTCCCGCACATCCACTGCCCGTGCCACAGCGCCCTGTTCGACCCGCGCCACGGCGGGTTGGTGCTGGGCGGGCCGGCGCCGCGGCCGCTGCCGCAGCTTCCCGTGCGGCTCAACGACAAGGGCGAGGTGGTGGTGACGGCCGGGTTCACGTCGACGGTGGGGGTGAAGGCGTGAGCGCCGTGCGCGTGAACATCGGCGGCTGGGTGACGGAGCGGCTCGGGCTCGACCGGCTCCGCGCCAAGTACCTGGGGAAGCCCTTCCCGGTCCACTCGACCTTCTTCCTCGGCGAGATCGCCCTCTTCTGCTTCGTGGTGCTGGTGGGCACGGGGATGTACCTCGCGCTCTTCTACGAGCCCTCGGCGGCGAGCATCACCGGCGGCGCGGGTCCCATGCCCTTGGCATACGCCAGCATCGTGGCCATCGACGCGACGCCGTTCGGCGCCCTGGTGCGGCGGATGCACCACTGGGCCGCGCAGCTGATGATCGCGTCCATCGTGCTGCACCTCATGCGGATCTACTTCACCGCATCGTACAAGAAGCCCCGCGAGCTGAACTGGATCCTGGGGCTGGTGCTCCTCGGCGCGACGATCGGCGCCTCCTTCGCCGGCTACCTCCTCCCGTACGACCAGTTCTCCGTGACGGCGACCGCCATCGGCTACGGCATCGCGCGCTCCGTCCCGTGGGTCGGCCCGGCCCTCGCGGACTACGGCTTCGCCGGCGCCTTCCCCTCGCCGAGCAGCGTGCCGCGGTTCTTCGCGTACCACGTGGTGTGGGCGCCCCTCGCCCTCAGCGGGCTGATCGCGCTGCACCTCGTGATCCTGCTCAAGCAGAAGCACACGGAGCCGGCGGCGGCCCGGGCGGTCCGCGCCCCCGCCGACGCGCACCTGATCGAGGGGGTGCCCCTCTGGCCGCAGCAGGCGTCGCTGATGGCGGTGCTGATGCTGGTGGTGATCGCGGTGACGGCGGTGCTCTCGGCGTTCCTCCCGGTGCACCCCTCGGCGTTCTACGGGCCGCCGCAGCCGATCACGCCCGAGGTGAAGCCCGACTGGTACCTCCTCTGGGTGTACGGCGCGCTGCGGCTCATCCCCGGCGGGCTCAGCTTCCGCTTCCTGGGGGCCACCATCGGCTCCGAGGCGATCGGCGCGATGCTGGTGCCGGGCATCCTGGCCCTCGTGATCGTCCTGGTGCCGTGGCTCGATCGGGGAAAGTCGTCCCTCTACTTCGCGGAGTCGCCGACGGCGAGCCCGCGACGCCTGGCCTTCGGCCTCGCGGTGGTGACGCTCTTCCTGGCGCTGTCGCTGGCGGGATTCGGGGCGGAGCTTGGGCTCAGCGTGCCGGTGCTGTGGGTGATCACGCTGGCGGCGCCGTTGCTGGTGTGGTGGGGTTCGTATCTGCTCTCGGGAGGGCGGCGCGGCGCGGGAGCGTAGATCCGCGCGACAGCGTGAGAGGGTGAGAAGTCAGAGGGGACGCGCACGGCCGGCTATTCAGCCCGTCTCGCGTCCCCTCTCACTTCTGACCCCTCACCCCCTCACGTCTTCCGCACCTCCACCGGCTCGTGCGCTCTCCCCCTGAGGTACACGAACCAATACACGATCCCCACCAGCACCGCCCCCCCGATGATGTTCCCGATCGTCACCGGCAGGAGATTGCCGACGACGAACCGTTCCCAGGTCAGGTTGGGATAGTCGGCCGGGGAGCGCTGGACCTGCGTCCAGAACGCCTCCGACGCGCCCGCCTTGATGAACAGCCCCGCGGGGATGAAGTACATGTTCGCCACGCTGTGCTCGAAGCCGGCGGCCACGAACGCGGCGATGGGAGGGACGATGGCCAGCACCTTGTCGGCCACCGTCCGGGCGCTGAGGGTGAGCCACACGGCGAGGCAGACGAGCGCGTTGCACAGCGTCCCGAGCGCGACCGCCTGCACGAAGCCCAACCCCGTCTTCGCGTTGGCCGTCGCGAGCGCTGCCACGCCGACGGCGCCGCCCCCGAAGGTGTGCGTCTCGCCGAGGTAGACGAGCACGGCCGTCCCGATCGCCCCCACGAAGTTCCCGACGTAGACCACCAGCCAGTTGCGGAGGAGGAGGCCGGTCGTGACGCGGCGGCTCGCCCACGCCATCACGAGGAGGTTGTTGCCGGTGAAGAGCTCGGCGCCGCCCACCAGCACGAGGATGAGGCCGAGGGAGAAGACGGTCCCGGCGAGGAGGCGCACGACGCCGAAGGGCAGGGTGCCGGCGCCCCCCGCGACCACGGTGGTGGCGAACACTGCGCCGAGGGCGATGAACGCGCCGGCCAGCACGGAGAGGGTGAAAGAGCTCGCGAGGTCGAGGTGGGCCTTCCGTACGCCGCTCAGCTCGGCCTTCTCGGCCATCTCGGCGGGGAGCAGGGCGTCGAACGAGAACGTGCTGCCGGTGGACACGGATCGGCCTCCTAGAGGGCTTTCGGGACCAGGCCGGCCGAGACGCCGAGGTGGATCAGCCACAGGTGCGTCTCGCTGGTGATCGGGTGGATGAGGGGCGGGCTGATGCTGGTGTCGATGCTCCCCGGACGGAGGTACGACACCTGTCCGTTCCACACGTACTGCGCGCCGAGGTCCAGCCAGATCGGCGTGCGCCCGCGCCCGACCTGGACCCACACGCCGCCGCCGGCCCGCACCGCGAAGGTCCCGTCGCCGAAGTTGGTGCTGCTCGCGAACGGCTGGTTCGACTGGTCGCTCCCGCTCACCGACGAACTCGTCCAGAAGTACGAGAAGCCGACGCCCCCCATGGCGTACGGCCGGACCGGCCCGCGCGTCGCGGTGAGCTGCGGCCCGAAGTTCAGGCTGAAGATGGTGTTCGACGTGGTGACGTCCACCGTGATGAGCTGCAGCCCCCCGCCGCCGAGCGGGACCCGCCGCGTCTCGGCCCCATAGAGGAGGAAGGTCCCATCGAGCCGAAGACTCAGCGCGCCCGCGGGATCGAGCTTGATCGCGGCGAAGCCGTTGAGCCCACCCCCCACGTGCACGTAGTTCTTGAACTCCCCGGTGGGGAGCGCGAGCGCGAGGCTGCCGCCCGCCCAGCCGAAGGAGCGCACCGGCGCGTACTCGGGGGGTGGAGGGGCGTCGGGCACCGGCCTCGGGGTCTTCTGGGCGCGCGCTACCGCGGGGGCGAGCGCGAGGAGGAGGAGGGCGGCGAAGGGGCGGATCGTCATCGGGTCCTCAGCAGGGGGCGGGGCGCCGCCCCGCCGCGCACGGTTCAGGGACGAAGGGCGCGCCGCACCCACGGGCAGATCTCGAGCTCGGCGCCCGGGGCGCGCCGGGTGGGTGCCTGCGACGCGACGCGCACGGTCGGGCGCGGTACCCACTCGATGGGCACCTGCGCGCTGTGCATGCGGCCGCCGCGGCGGTAGTCGATGGACGCGAGCTCCGCCGGCAGGTGGTCGGAGAAGTCGAAGAAGAGCTGCCGCGTGGGGAGGAGGAGCCCGCCGGCCGAGATGCTGTCATCGTCCACGGACACGACCGTGTCCCCCACCGTGAGGCCCTTGGCGCGGAACGGGGAATCGGGCGCCATCCAGCCGACGACGGCACGGCTCCGCCCCGCGGCGACCAGGGCGACGCCGGGGCTCGGCGCCGCGCGGCAGGTGTCCATCGGGATGGCGTCGAGCGCCTTCGCCAGCTCGCCGGCGAACGCGGAGAGCGTCGGATACGTGGTTCGCGCGGCCTCGTACCGCTCGAGCGCGGCCTCCAGCCACGGCACGAGCGCCATGTTGGTGTTGAGCGCCTCGGTGCGCGCCGCCCAGAGGTTGCTCGGATTCGCCCGGCTCATGATCCGCACGGTGATCGCGCGGGCCAGCTGCTCCCCCACCGCCTCGTCGGCGAAGAGGGCCTCGTACCCCGCGTGCACCATCGAGCCCTCGACGGCCTCGCGCAGGCGGACGCTGTGCTCCACCAGCTCCGGGTGCTCGGCGAAGAGGCGCCGCACCACGACGTGCGTCATCTGGTGGCCGAGGGCGAGCCAGAGGTAGCTCGGCGAGCGGTAGGCGCGCACCGGGAAGACGGGGTCGGGGGAGAGGAAGATGTGCGTCGTGTCCCCTCCGCGGGCACCCCCCGGGTCCATCGTGGGCGACGACTGCCCTGTCGGGAAGGTGCGGGCGAGGGTGACGTCGTACATCGCCTCCGGGTAGCCGCTGTAGGCGGCGACCGCGCTGTCGAGCGAGAGCTTGTCGGTGAGGGCGGCGTAGGCGTCGGAGAGGTCGCGGCGCCGGGCGTCGCCGTTCAGCCCCTCGAGGGCGAGGGAGGCGGTGCGCGGGGCGAAGGCGCGCGCGGCCACGATGAAGCGCCATGCCGCGGCTCGCGTGGCCGCGTTCCCCGCGAAGCAGCGGCGGGTGTCCGCGGCGACCAGTCCGCAGGACGAGTCGCCCGCGGCGGCGCCGGCGCCGTAGGTCTCGAGGATGGCGCCCACCGGCGCCGGCCCGATGTCGCGGGCCAGGGCGAAGGTCGAGTCGCCGAGCTCCGTGGCCATCGCCGTCATCCAGCGGTGCGCCGGACCCACCGGCGGCACCGCCGCCGTGTCGGCGAGCTGGAAGACCGCGCCCACCAGGTCGAGGGTGGAGTCCACCCGCACCGTGGTGCGGCCCGCGGTGAACGTGGTCGTGCCCGGCGGCAGCTGGGAGGAGCAGGCCGCCACGGCCAGCGCGAGGACGATCGGGAAGCGCTTCATCTAGTGCCTGAACTGCCGGTGTCCGGTGAAGACCATGGCCATGCCGTGTTCGTCGCACGCCTGGATCGTCTCGGCGTCGCGCACCGAGCCCCCCGGCTGGATGATGGCGGTGACGCCGGCCTTCGCCGCCTCGTCCACCCCGTCGCGGAAGGGGAAGAAGGCGTCCGACGCGAGCACCGCGCCCGCGGTCTCGAAGCCGGCGGCCTTCGCCTTGTGCGCGGCCAGCATCGAGCTGTCCACGCGGCTCATCTGTCCCGCCCCGATGCCGATCGCCTGGCCGTCCCGCGCCAGGAGGATCGCGTTCGACTTGACGCTCATCACCGCCGCCCACGCGAAACGCAGATCGTGCAGCTCCCTCGCCGTCGGGGCGCGCGCGGTCGCGACCTTCCAGCCGCCCTCGTCGGCGTCGAAGCGGAACCGCTCCTGCGCCAGGAAGCCGCCCCGCACCCGCTTGAAGTCCAGCGCCGCAGTATCCGTGCCCGCCGGGATCTCCACCACGCGGAGGTTCTTCCGCGCGCGGAGCGCTTCGAGCGCCTCCGGGGTGAAGCCGGGCGAGACCAGGACCTCGATGAACAGGTCCTTCATCGCGGCTACCGCGTCCGCGTCCACCGCGCAGGGGAAGCCCACCACCGAGCCGAAGGCCGACACCGGGTCGGTCGCCAGCGCCCGCTGGAACGCCTCCGCCGCGGTGGCCCCGAGGGCCAGGCCGCACGGCGTGGTGTGCTTGATGATGACGCACGCGGTGGTCCGGTGCCACGGCCCCAGCGCGAGCAGCGTGGCGTCCACGTCCAGGAGGTTGTTGAACGACAGCTCCTTGCCGCCGTGCTGGGTCATCCCGGCGAGCCCCTCCGCCTCCCCCGTCACGTAGAAGGCCGCCGCCTGCTGCGGGTTCTCGCCGTACCGCAGCGCCTGCCGGCGCTCCAGCGAGAGGGTGAGGGCCGGGGGGAGCGCCTCGCCGGCGCCGAGGTAGGCCGCGATGGCACCGTCGTAGGCCGAGGTGTGCCGGAAGACCTTCGTCGCCAGCTCCCGCTTGAGGTCCACGGGGACCTCCCCCGCCTGCAGCGCCTCGAGCACCCGCGCGTAGTCGTCGGGGTCCACGACCACCACCACCGACTGGTGGTTCTTCGCCGCCGAGCGGAGCATGGACGGCCCGCCGATGTCGATCTGCTCGATCGCGCCGGCGAGGGTGACCCCCGGCCTCGAGACCGTCTCGCGGAAGGGATAGAGGTTCACCGCCACCAGGTCGATGGTCTCGAACCCGTGCGCCTTGAGCGCGGCGAGGTCCTCGGCGACGTCGCGGCGGGCCAGGAGGCCGCCGTGCACCGCCGGATGCAGCGTCTTCACCCGGCCGTCCATCATCTCGGGGAAGCCGGTGAGCTGCTCGATGGGCGTGACCGCCACGCTGGCCTCGGAGAGGGCGTGGGCCGTGCCGCCGGTCGAGACGAGGTCCCAGCCGAGGGCCACGAGACCCTGGGCGAAGGGGACGAGTCCCCGCTTGTCGGAGACGGAGAGGAGGGCGCGAGGCATCACCAACGCTCCACGATGGCCTGGATGAGGTCGGACAGCGACAGGAGGTCGCGGAGATCGAGGACCTCCGCGGGGGAGTGCGAGGCAAGCCCCGGCCACCCGATCGGCACGTCGGGGACGCCCCAGCGCGTGAACACCGAGCCGTCGTTGCCGCCGTTCGTCGTGCCGACCTGGAGGGGGATGTGCCGCTCCCGCGCAAGGGCGCGGAGCGAGTCCACCAGCAGGGGCGGCGTGACGGAGCCGTTGTCCACCGCGCGCGCCACGACGCCCATGCCGAGAGGAGCGACGGCGAAGCTCTGCGGATCGAGGGGCGTCGCGCTCGAGACGAAGGTGTCCACCGCGTGCACGCGCACCGGGTGCTCGGGAGCGAGGACGCGGGCCGCGTAGCGGGCTCCTTCCAGCCCCGTCTCCTCGCGCACCGAGAAGATGACGATCGCCTCCCGGCGCACCGCCCGCGGGTCGAGGTGGCGGAGCGCGAGGATCTGCGCGGCGCAGCCGACGCGGTCGTCGAGCGAACGCGCCGTGGCGAGGGTCCGCGCGAGTGGCACGTACGCCTTCGGCATCGTCACGGCGTCCCCCTCGCGGATGCCGAGGGCCTCGGCGGCGGCACGGGTCCGCGCCCCCACGTCGGTGCGGAGGGCGGGAGGCGTCCGGCGCGCCGCGGACCCGGCGCTGTCCCGCACGGCGAACACCCCCGGCACGGGGCCGGCGGCGGTGTGCACCAGCGCGGGCTCTCCCTCGAACAGCGACGGGTAGAAGCCGCCCCGCGTGCGGAGCTCGAGGCGGCCGTCGTCGCGGATGCGTGTCACCTCGAAGCCGATCTCGTCGAGGTGCGCGACGAACACCGCCAGCGGCGCCCCGTGGCCGAAGCGCACGATGACGTTCCCCGCCGAGTCCACCGTCGGGCTCGTCCATGGCGGGAGGAGCCGGATGACGAGGGCGCGCACCGCCTCCTCGTGCCCGCTCACGCCGTATGTCTCCACCAGCTGGCGCAGGACGTCCCGCGCCTCGTCCATCCGGGCGGCGTCCTGCGCCAGGACGGGGCGCGCGGCGAGCGCGATCAGCAACCCGCACGAGCCGAGGGCGCGGCGGACCGCGGCGGCGCGCACGCCGATGCGCGGCGTCACCGTGACCCCGCGAGGAACGACGCCAGCCGTTCGGCCAACGCGGCGACATCCGCCACGGCGATCGTCTCGACGGGCGAACGGACGTAGCGTGTGGGCAGGTCCCACGCGCCCATCGGCTGCACGCCCCATCCCGTGGTCACGCTGTCGCCGCGCAGGCCGAGCGTTCCATATCCGAGTGAATCGCTCGTCAATGCGCCCCCCAGGAGGACCGCCTGGCCCGCGGGGATGCCGCGCGCCAGCTCGG
>Ga0208716_1000887_pt1 | contig 11906 bp, 11 predicted proteins | sample NGESurdeep092012_8_FD_184482 | JGI IMG/M metagenome (GOLD analysis project Ga0208716, IMG submission 184482) | Arctic peat soil microbial communities from Barrow, Alaska - NGEE Surface sample 415-3 deep-092012 (SPAdes) | ecosystem: Environmental > Terrestrial > Soil > Wetlands > Peat ...
AAGTTGGCCGAACTAATTTTCCCCTCATGCCGAAGGGAGAGACGGTTCTCTTACTTTTGATAGATTTAGCAAACTGTCAGCCTAGCGGGCCATGCCATTCTGCCTTTGGAGGGAGTCTTTTGGGCGGGATACATTGTAGGGTAGACAGCATAAATTACGGGCTTTTAGACCAATATTTTATATTTTATGTTTTGCAAGGGAAAGGATTTCAACTTTTATTTTACTGAATGCACGAAAAAGATGTTTTTAAGACGACTAACTGCATCTGCTTAATTTTCCAAGATTTTAGGAGATTGAGGAACTATGAAAAATACAGGCACTAAGAAGCAACCGCCCCAAAAACAGAGGCGGCAACCGGAGGAAGTAGCACCCTGTTTTGTATTTCTTGCTTCCCGGGATTCTTCCTATATGTCTGGACAGATCCTCCCTCCAAATGGCGGAGATGTGATAAATACCTAAGCAGTCATCAGCACCTTTATAAAAGTTAGTTACTTGCTATTATTTTAAACTAAGGCAGAAAGGATTCTACTGTGCATATCCAAACACCTGAATGGGTCAAAGATGCTGTTTTCTACCAAATTTTTCCTGACCGCCTCGCTCGTAGCCAAAATCCTGGCTTACTGCTTGAAAACATAGAAGATTGGTCCACTGCTCCTACGCTTTACAGCTATAAAGGCGGCAACCTATGGGGCGTGATTGAAAAGTTAGACTATCTGGCAGATTTAGGAATTACGGCTCTTTATTTGACGCCGATCTTTCAGTCGGCCAGCAACCATCGCTACCATACCCATGACTACTACGCCATCGATCCAATGCTTGGAGGCATGCCTGCCTTTCAAAAACTGCTAGAGGCTGCCCATGAGCGCGACATGAAAGTAGTGCTGGACGGTGTTTTTAATCATGCAAGCCGGGGCTTTTTCTTCTTTCACGACATTCTAGAAAATGGCCTCCATTCCCCCTGGCTTAACTGGTTTCATATCCAAGGCTGGCCGCTGTCCCCCTACGACAGTGAACAGCCCCCTAATTATGTTTGCTGGGACGATAATCGTGCGCTGCCCCAGTTCAACCACGAAAATCCTCAGGTCCGTGAATATCTAATGCAGGTGGGAGAGTACTGGATACGGGCAGGGATTGACGGTTGGAGACTTGATGTTCCTGAATGCATTCCGGCGGCTGGTTTCTGGGAGGAGTTCCGTCAGCGAATGAAGGCTATCAATCCAGATGCCTATTTGGTTGGGGAGATTTGGGGTGATGCCCGTTCATGGCTAGATGGTTCTCAGTTTGATGGCGTCATGAACTACCCGTTTGCGGCGTCAACGATTGCATTTGCTGCGGGCGAACGGGTACGCATGGAACATGTGCAAGGGCGTTCCTACCAGCCTTATCCAGCGCTCACCGCAGCTGGTTATGCGACTAAGATTGAGAGCCTTTTGAATCTTTACGATTGGCAGATTAACCTGACCCAGTTGAACCTGTTGGCCAGTCACGATACGGCTCGTTTGCTGACGATTGCAGGGCGTGATTCTAGAAGTGTGGAACTGGCGACCTTGCTCCTTTTTACACTTCCGGGCGCTCCCTGCATCTATTACGGAGATGAAGTCGGTTTGGAGGGAGGTATCGATCCCGATGCCCGCCGGGGTTTCCCTGCGGAAGACCAGTGGGACCAGAATTTGCTGGACTATCACCGGGCACTGATCGCCCTGCGCCACCGCTTTGCTTCTTTGCGCACGGGTACCTATAGAACCAGACATGCAGCTGGCCATACTTATATCTTTGAACGACAGCTAGATCACGAAAATTTATGGGTGGCTGTCAATGCCGATATCCATGCTGCACAACTGGATATACCGCTGTTAAACCTAGAAGCAGCCCGTGTGCTTTTTGGTCGTGGAAAAGCTGAGGTTTCTGAGGATAACCTCTACCTAGAAATGCCTGCTCGCAGCGGATTAATCATGCACATAAACCCTTAAATTAGGCTCTGCCAATGCCCGGTTCTATTGACTACAATAGGAATAGATAAAGAAAGCAAAAGTATCTGAGGATAATACCTTGGTCAGTGAAATATCCGTGGGTTCTAAGTCGCCTAAATCAAAGCAGCAAAGCAAAGGTTTACTTCAGCTCGTCCCTAAGAAAGTTACCAAAAAAGAACACATTCTCACACTCTATAAACAAGGAGTTAAGGATGTGGCAGAAATTGCTGAACGAACTCAGGCTCGCACCTCTTATGTGTCCTATGTACTAGGCAAAGCTGGTTTACTAAAAGGTTACTTTGACCTTTATACAACTACCGCAGAAGAGCAGAATGCCTATTCCCGTCATTTCCGAGGCGTACTGGCCTTTAAGGACGAACAAGCAGCTCACAGGTCTGTGGAACACATCGACGAACTCTATCGCCGTTTTGAGCAGCTAGGCGATCGTGCCGGACAGCACCAAGCCATGGTCGTCGCATTGACAGGCATGAACCGGGCACGCTGGAGCGGCAAATCAAGAGAGGCTGATATTTTTCGGGACTGGCTGCATTGTCACTGATGTTCACGTTGGTTCCTGTAGGACGAAGCGCTAGTATGTTTTTCAGGCTCCCCAATTTTGGGATGTTAAGGAGCTTAGGCTTCTGCCTAGGGAGCAGGAACTGCTGAGGCCTGCTTAATACGCTGGGTAGAAAGGACTCTGGTTTCCAAGCCTCCTGGCGGCTTGTAGCCTGGCTCTAGAAAAGCCCGATAGCGTATATCCGTTTTTAGGTAGGTCTTCCAAAAGGCCGTACTGACTGCCTTGAAGCTCTGCCGGGCTTGGGTGCTTGAAGCGCCAAATTGGGGCAGATTGTCAGGCACAGGCATATTTCTGCCTCCCTGTAAGCTGAAATGCGTCGCGCCCACCAGAGTCATTAGGTAGGCTGGATCAGGGAGTAGGGCGGCGGTTTTTGTCTGTTCTAAAATTACGGGTGCTACCCTATCATCACTCGCTGCCACCATCAGGGTGGGTACAGCCACACTAGCCACCCCTCTTTCTCCAAAAACAATGCTGCTCGTAGGGCTAGAGGCAATCACAGCCTTAACCCGAGGGTCCCGAAGACTCACGAGGGGACCATTATCTTGAGCCCGACATTGAAAGAGGAAAGACAGGTTTGGTAAGGAGTCTTGGGACGTATCGGCACAAACTTTTCTCAGATAAGGAGGATCAAGGGGGGCTCCGGCAAGCGCTAAAGCCGTATAACCACCAAAAGAATGGCCATAGATGCCTACCTGGTTTAGATTCAAACGCTTCCTAAAACGAGTATCGGTTTTGTTGAGCAGCGTTACGTAATTGAGCAGGCTGGTAATGTCACGAGGCCGATTGATAAATTCTTGCGGTTCCACTACATCTTTTAATCGTCCAGCTAGCATATCGAGCATTCTCTTTTCGTCACTGCCAAGATGTTCGGGCACCAAGACATGAAAACCATGGCTGGCCCAATGCTCGGCCAAGTAACGATAGGTCTCTCGGTCTTCTCCCAAACCATGGGAAATGATAAGTACTGGACGAGGTCCCTTGGCGGAGCTTAGATAAAGATCAGTGATTTTAGGCCGTTGGCTTTGTTTGAGACGAATCTGCTGAAAACGATAGGGACCTTGCGCGGTGGGGTCCTTAAGGCCAGGGAGTGCAGTAAAAGCGACGCTAGCCTGCTGCGGATCGGCCAAACCTACCTTGCGTGCCTCTGCAACCAGATTTTGAAGCTTGGCAACTGTATCCTGCAGCTTAAGCCCATCTACGAAAACCTGTGAATTGGGGAAGTTCTCTAGAAAATTGACTAAGTTGATGCCATCTTCCTTGCCTGCAGAAATAATCAAGGCAGCAGAAACGGCTTTCTCGCCTGTAAGATTCGGACCAATGCGGATGATTTCGCCCACCTTTTGCAGCAGAGCATTGCCCGATGGACTATTCAAAAAGTTATCTACGGAAACTACACCGAGCTTTACCCCTCCCTGAAGAGCTGTGCGCAGATTGGAAAGCTGCTGAGAGTTCAGCAAAGTTGCATAGGCCCTCGTTTCCGGCGTAACCTCACCCTGCTGAATAAAAGTACGCACAGCACTAATAGGCACCGAACGCTGAAGGGCACCGTAGCTCACCACGAGGCGGTCTGCTGCCTGGACTGGCTGTAAACCGTATGAAGAGATACTTAAGCCAACGAACAAAGAAAGGAATGTACTCTTACGGCGCATTTTAGATCCTTACAATTTTATGATTACTTTTGATTACTTTTTCTGGTTACTTTTTTTATAGTAAATAGCATTTTTATATTACGTGATACACTATTTAGATGGGTCTGTCCTAAGTATGAAGTTGTAAAAAGTTACCTTCGAAGGACTACAGAAACCAATCTTTAGCGGTATAAAATTTGGTCTAACTGCTGTATAGAAATAAGGCCATACTTCCAAAGTACGATGGGTAAGTACCCGCTTTCTACCTGACATTGCTTAAGCCCTAAACTGACTTCAGACTCAGTTACATTCATCTCTTTCAAGAGGATAGAAATAATCTCGACATAGTTCATAATACTAAGTTCTCTTTTTGGCGCGTTGTGGCAAAGTGAATCGAATGAATCAAAATTACTAGGATCTGCCCTAAAACTCATCTCTCCAAAGGTATATACTGACCGCGCCCTCGACCCGAGCCTTGTTGCGTAAGCTATAAGGCCTCTTCCAAGAGCATAAGGTTGAGGCAGCCAAGCACTATAATCCTGGGAAAATCCTTCGGAAGGTAGAGGCAACAAAGACGTATTTTTATCAGAATGCATAAATAAGTTATTCCACTACAAAGCTCGTTGCCTGCCTTTTGCAGCGACTCTAAGTTCTGGAGGTATGGAGGTCAACTATGAGAATTGCTCAGATTGCCCCTTTAGCGGAACGAGTTCCTCCTCCTGCGTACGGCGGAATTGAGCTAGTGGTTAGCTTACTTACGGATGAACTGGTTCGGCGTGGTCATGAAGTAACGTTGTTTGCTTCTGGAGACTCTTTAACGCTCGCAAAACTTGAATCGGTCCATCCCAAAGCCCTACGATTAGATCCGGCGGTTAAAGAGCATGGCATCTACGAAATGCTTAACCTCAGCCATGTGTATGAGCGCGCCAGCGAGTTTGATATTATTCACTCCCATGTTGTTTATGCAGCGCTTGCCTATTCTTTTCTGGTACAGACCCCCACGGTACATACCCTGCATGGCATTTTCACACCCGACAATGAAAAAATGTTTTCCTATGCCCGCAGACAGCCCTATATCAGCATCTCTAATGCTCAGCGGGAACGCAGATTAGAGCTTAACTACGTAGCCACGGTCTACAACGGTATTGACGCAGAGCGCTTTGCCTTTTCTTCAGAACCTGATAATCCTCCTTACCTTGCTTTTCTTGGACGCCTGTCACCGGAAAAAGGAGCGCATTTAGCGATTGAAATTGCTCTGCGCTCCGGTTGGCATCTAAAAATGGCTGGCAAAGTCGATGTTGTCGATCAAGAATATTTTGAAACCCAGATCGCTCCCCATATTGATGGCAAACAGATCGAATACCTGGGGGAGGCAAACTATGACCAGAAGTGTGCCCTGATTGGCGGTGCTGTTGCCATGCTATTTCCCATCACCTGGCGTGAACCCTTCGGTCTTGTCATGATTGAGTCGATGGTAATGGGGACTCCCGTGATTGCCATGGCCATGGGTTCAGCGCCTGAGGTGGTGGTTGACGGTAAAACAGGCTTGCTCTGCAATACGGTCGAAGATTGTATTGCCGCTATAGATCAGGTAGCCCAACTCGATCGTCGAGCCTGCCGGGCACACGTTTTACAGAACTTTGCAGCTAAGCAAATGGTAGATGGCTACGAAGCTGTCTATCAAAGAATCTTATCCAAGAGTTTTGAAAGAAGCGGACACCGACACGTTGCTGTTGCTTGCGGATTTTGTGGAGAGCCTTAAAGTCATTGCCTATAACCATTCATTGAGCCGCCAATGAGTAGGTCCCGTAACCAGTTGTTATGGTACTCGGGGTTTTACGTTCCACTGCGCCTCAAACCCCATCATCAGGAATTTCAACAAACTGGCTGATAACGAGGAAACGCTTGCAGCCAGTCCATCTCCTCATGGGCAACTAAGAGGATAGTTCTAAAGAGATTGTTCGCTAGTTGAAAGAAGACTGAACTTTTCTAGCAGCTCCCTGGCGGCCGCCTCAGAGGATGCGGGGTTTTGCCCAGTAATCAGCAGGCCATCTTTCACGACATAGGGCTGCCAGTCGGCCCCCTTGGAATAATTCCCACCGTTTTCCCTGAGCATGTCCTCGACCAGGAAAGGGACCACTTGGGTCAGTCCGACTGCCTGCTCCTCGGTGTTGGTGAAGCCGGTTACTGCTTTACCTTGCACTAAGGGAGCGCCGTTGGGAGTCTTGGGATGGCGCAACGCGGCTGGCGCATGGCAAACAAAGGCGACCGGTTTACCTGCCGCAAGCATGGCTTCGATCAGGGCGATGGAAAATGCATCTTCAGCCAAATCCCAGAGCGGGCCATGGCCACCGGGGTAAAATACGGCGTCGAAATCGCTAGCGGAAATCTCGCGCAACTTGAGCGTGCTCGCAAGAACAGCTTGTGCAGCGGGATCTGCTTTGAAGCGGTGCGTGCTTTCAGTCTGGGAAGATGGGTCATCGCTCTTGGGGTCGAGCGGCGGTTGGCCACCGCTCGGTGAAGCTAGCGTGATGGTCGCACCTGCGTCTTTGAACACGTAGTAGGGGGCAGCGAATTCTTCGAGCCAGAAACCGGTTTTTTTGCCCGTATTGCCGAGCTTGTCATGTGAGGTCAGAACCATCAGTATTTTCATATTGACTCCATTAGGTAGGTGCGTATGTGAGATAACGACTCTTTTAATTCCTTTAATCCATACGATAACGACAACCGCGCAACGGTCGGTCAGCACCGCATCATTTAAATGCTTTGATTAAAGCCTCAAACTGTGTGTGTAGTGATTTGTCGTGAGGCGTTACGGGCGGGATCTTGCGTTCGATGCCAAGCAATTCGTAGACGGCCATCTGTGCCGCACGCACCGAATACTCGACGGTGAAGACAACATCATCAGGAATTTCAACAAACTGGCTGATGAAAGCAAGATTCTTCGAGCTACGCGGGATTGGCAACGGTCGATCGGTGCGCGAACGGGGCATAAACATGCTGGTGATATACGGCATTCGGCAAGGAATGCAGTTTGCCGATGCCACAATGTCCAGATCGAAGCGCAGATGACCACAGAGCTCTAGAAGAATTTCTTCACCGTTGCATTCGGTCATCGGTTTAGGAACGAAATTACCTACTCGATCGGGAAATAGGGCATAGCCCCAGAAGACCTGTACATCCGCAGGCTGATTGATAAAGTGGGGTTGATAGGCAAGGACAATGGACATGAGCCAGTTTGAGTCTTTAAAGGTGACGAGTCCGCCAGTTCCCGCTTGATTGCCGCTAAATTCAGCCATCTTGTCGAAGAAGGCGGGGTTCTTAAGCGTGACGGTGAAAGATTCCCAGCAAGACCCTGCAATGCTGCTGTTGAAAGCAGAAGGATTCCCGAAATCTGGGCGTTCCGCTGCCAGCTTTTCCCACAAAGCCCAACTATCGCAGTCCTGTTTAGTCAATTTCTTGGGCGGACTCGTCATCGCCCCCAAACTTGAGGCATCGGTCATAGATCCGTTCTGCAGAAAAACAAGGTCGCCGTCTTTCACCGCGATAGTTTTGCTTTCGCCCTTCTGCTGATAATGAATGCCTGTCACCACCAACTTGCCTTCTTCGGTGTCGTGATCCAGATCTGTCACCTTGCAATCTAGGATGAAATGGACATCTTGGGCTGCGAGCCAACTCTGCAGTGGACGAACTAAGGAATCGTACTGATTGTAGATAGTTCGCTTAACCCCAGCGAGGGTCTCAATCCGTGAGAATTCGAGCATGAAGCGGTGCAGGTAACGCTTGAATTCAACAGCACTGTGCCATGGCTGGAAGGCAAACGTGGTGGCCCACATAAACCAGAATTCAGTCTCGAAGAATTCGGGAGAAAGCCAATCTGTAATACAACTGGCACCCAACTCGCCTTCCTCAGCCAGGCTGAGCTCTAGCAATTCCTTGCGATTTTGCATAGAAAAGCCCATCGAACTGACGGGGACTTTCGCACGGCGGCTGTCAACAAGGCGCGCCATAGAATTTGACTTGTGCTGCTCATTGAACTCCACGGTTTCGTCAAATACCGTTTTACCGGGCGAACTCAGGGAGGGGATCGACTTGTAAAGATCCCAAGTACATTCATAATTGTCAGTCGTCAACATCCGCCCTCCGCGGAACGAATAGCCATTCAAAGGGTTTCCGGCTCCATCCAAACTCCCGCCGAGGACAGGCTTTGCTTCTAGGATGAAAATATTTCCGCCAGGGAGTCCGCCATCGCGAATCATGAAGGCGGCGGCGGCCAAAGAACCGATACCCCCACCTAGCAAATAAGCATTAAATTCCTTGCCTTTCCGCAAAGAGCTTGGTTGAATCACGTCTTACTCCTTTTCTCTGTATTTCCCACAGCGGCTTCTGCGTCTGATTTGGTAGCGATTGCTTCCAAGGGTGCAGATTGGAGGCTTTCCTTCAGCAATTTTGCCTGGTCTTCAACTGCTTCCAAATCGTCAGGAAGTGTTGGGGTCTATTTGTTGTAAATATTTATCAAGTTGGTCTCGTCTACGTCTACTGGCGAAAAACTAAAATGACCCTTCCACAATTTCACGATGCAGAGTCATTGTCATCAGTCTTATGACATAGGTTTAAGGTGTGAGAATCTCGTCAGGTAGTATGATTGTCCGTACGTGCCGATCCACACTACTTTTCGGAATTCCTATGAGCGATGCGATGGAACGGATGCTCTGCTGAGTTTTGCCGCTTACGGATTGAAAGATTTTTTGACACCGTTCCTTTATATTGAGGTTCATCGTTCCTTTGTTTTAATTCATCAAGGTACGATACTCGACCTTGTGCTCTGGGACAGGGTTTTTCTTTGGTCTCTTGTACAATGAACAACCCAATCGAAGCAAGCTTCGACAAGCACGTGAGCTTCACATGACCTGCGGTACGGTTGTGCTGGCCGGACACGCTTACAGCTACCGAACTACGGGGTATGAGCAGTCGTCTTTAGTTCGAGCAGCGGCAAAGGGTTTAACGCAAGACATTCTTGATGAAATTCTCAAGGATGCATGAATGGAGATTCGTTATCGATACAAATATATTGGTGAGCCGCATGATTTATTAAGGTCTGTTGTGATCAGGGATAGCCTTTTTGATCTCGTGTGCCTAACACAATCTTTACTTTCTACGGATAAAAATATGTCCTGAGATAGAGGTAACTGGATGCCCAACTGTCTATAATGGTGTCCGTCTTGCGGGCTGCATAGCCGCGTCATAGTCAGAGGTTTAGAAAAATGGCTGCCTCGATTGAGTTTAAACTTTGGGCTCCTTATAACAAGGCAGCTGCACTGATAGGGTCTTTCTCTAATTGGGAAGAAATTCCCATGAAAAAAGGCAAAAATGGCTTTTTTCTTACAAGCGTAAAGCTTGAAGACGGAGTGTATCAGTACAAGTTTAAAGTGAAGTCAAGGAGTTGGTTCTTTGAGCCAAATCAGTGGGTTGAGGTAAACGACCCCTATGCGACTGACATTGATGACTCCTCGCAAAACTGCAATGTCCGCATCAAAGATGGTGAACGTATCGTTGATACCTATATTTGGAAAAATGACGACAAACCGCTCCCAGCAGATCATGAGCTAGTCATCTATGAGCTGCATGTTGGTGACTTCTCGGGCGGTGAAGATGATCCATATGCCCGTGGCAAGTACAAGCATGTTGTTGAGAAACTGGACTATCTAGTGGATTTGGGAATTAACTGTATCGAATTGATGCCGGTCAAAGAGTATCCCGGCGATCATGGCTGGGGATACAACCCTCGCTATTTTTTCGCAACAGAATCCAGTTATGGCACGACAGCAGAACTGAAAGCGCTGATTGATGCGTGTCATGGTCGCGGCATCCGTGTATTGATGGATGGTATTTATAACCACTCCGAGTCCGAAAGCCCGCTTACCCAAATCGATCATGACTACTGGTATCACCATGCCCCTCAAGATCCGGATAATAACTGGGGGCCAGAATTCAATTATGAGTTTTATGACGAGAAGTTTGAAACCTATCCGGCTCGCAGGTTTATTGGAGATGTTGTGCGCTTTTGGATCCAGGAATATCATACCGATGGCATTCGCTATGACGCTGCTCGCCAACTCGGAAATTATGACTTCATGCACTGGATTGTTCAAGAGACCAAGAAGACGGCTGGCATGAAGCCCTTCTATAACGTCGCCGAGTATATTCCTCAGGACCCAGCTATCACCAATGCGGATGGACCAATGGATGGAGCCTGGCATGAGAACTTCTACAGTGCGATGATCGACCACCTATGCAACGGACAATTTGATTTGGAACGGCTCAAAAGTGCTCTAGACGCTAAGCGTGAAGGATATCTAGGAGCTACGAATGTAGTCAATTATCTCACCAACCACGATCACAATCATCTGATGTATGAACTTGGGGAGCGAGGCATTCTAGAAGAAGCAGCTTTTAAGCGAGCCAAACTCGGTTCTGCTCTACTCATGACTGCCGTGGGAATACCGTTGATCTGGATGGGTGAAGAATTTGCAGAATATAAAACTAAGTCCCTCGAGCAGAACAAGATTGATTGGACCTTGCTGGGAAATGACAAGAATATGAGCTTGCATGATTATTACAAAGGCTTAATATTCCTGCGCAAGAATAATCATGCCCTGTATACCGAAAATATCGAGTTTTTCTACGAACAAGCTGATGACCGGGTTCTGGCCTACACACGCTGGAACGATGAAGGATCTCGTGTCGTGGTGGTCGCCAATCTGTCGGGCAACTTCTTAAAGGACTACACGATTCCTCATATCCCCGCCGATGGTATCTGGCATGAGTGGAGCTCCGACTATGATGTCGAGATCTCTAGCAACACCCTGGTAATAGACCTACCGGAATACGAAGCGAAAGTTTTGGTCCTCTAAAGGGAAATAAGCTCCTCTCCCAGAGCGGGAGAGGAGCTTAGAGAAAGAGATCCCAGTTCCCCTCTCTGCCTACGGAGAGGGGCTAGGGGAGAGATTCTTACATCATGCGCCGCTCAGCATCTGCTTCTTCTTTTTTCGCCTTGCCTTCCGCTTGATCAAGGGGGTCACCCGTTACTCTACCCCGAGTCTCTTGAATCTGACCTTCAACTGTTTGGCCTAGATTACGCTTACGTTCTTCCGTACTCATGTGGTCTTGGGGACGTTCCTGGTAGGTACCTACGGGTGCAGGGTATACCCCATAGTTACCGATATTGGTGTGCTGGAGAATATTGTGGGCCTCGTTGAGTTCCTCTTGCGTACCATCAATCACCACAAGGTAGCCGCCCTGTCGGAGTACACTGTCATAGACTTCAGCTCGTTCCTTTGGAATTCCCAAACCCACTAACGCGCCCACAAGCCCGCCAGCGGCTGCGCCAATTGCACCGCCGCTCAGGGCTGTGGCGATCGCTGTGCCTGTTGCCCCTGCCGTAATCACAGGACCAATGCCAGGAATTGCTAATGCACCGATACCAACTAGAAGACCAGTAATACCGCCGATGGTGCCGCCAGTTACTGCTCCGGTTGCAGCACCCTTGCCTGCTTGATTACCGACCGTATCCTTAACTGCGACTCCGGCTATCGTATCAGGCTCATTTTTGTCATTTTTCACAAGTATAGACACGTCGTTCATATGGAAGCCAGCGTCCCGTAATTGCGTGATGGCATGTTCTACCTCATCATGAGTAGAAAATGTGCCTACAGAACGCTTAAATTCAGT
>Ga0208716_1000888_pt1 | contig 11902 bp, 9 predicted proteins | sample NGESurdeep092012_8_FD_184482 | JGI IMG/M metagenome (GOLD analysis project Ga0208716, IMG submission 184482) | Arctic peat soil microbial communities from Barrow, Alaska - NGEE Surface sample 415-3 deep-092012 (SPAdes) | ecosystem: Environmental > Terrestrial > Soil > Wetlands > Peat ...
CCCGCGTCGGCCCGCTTCTCGACGATCACCCCCGCGAAGGGGGCAATCACCCGGGTCCAGGCGAGCATCGCCTTCGCCGCGTCGGCCTGGCCTCTCGCCTGGGCGATCTTCGCGCTCACCTGCGCCCTCTTCTTCTGCGCCCGCTCGAGATCCTTCACCGCCACGATGCGCCGCATCTCGACCTCGTCGAACTCCTGCTGCGTGACGACCTTCCCCTCGAGCAGCTTCCGGAACCGTTCGAACGTCTTCTCCGCGAGGGCCTTCCCGGCCTCCGATTGGGAGATGGCTCCGTCGGCCTCCTCGCGGGCCGCCTCGGCTTCCGCGACCGCCCCATCCGCCGAGGAGAGCTGCGCGCGGACCGTCGTATCGTCGATCGTCGCCAGGAGCGCCCCCGCCGCCACCACGGAACCTTCCGAGACCGCGACGCCGGTCAAACGCCCCATCACCTGCGGCGCGACCGCGGCGGTCGTCCGCGCCCGGACCGTCCCCAGCGCTTCCGCCATCGTTTCCCGCGGGACCAGGCGGACGACGACCACCTCCACCCCCTGCACCACGGGGCGGGAAACCGCCGCCTCGCGCTTCTTTTCCCCGCAGGCGGAAAGCCCCGCGACCATGACCATCGAAAGGATGACCGCCGCCGCTGCGAACCTCGCCAGGAACAACGACATCTTCGTTCCCCCGTTCACCGGATTTTTCCCTTCCCGCTTTCCTCCGACGGCGCGGCGAAGGAGAGCAGCCCGCCGGAAGCGTACAACCGCTGCGCGCGGGAGAGCCGCACGTCGTTCTCCGCGAGGATCCGCGCGGCGCGGGCGCCGTCGAGGGCCGTCTGCGCGTCGAGGAGGTCCACCATCCTCCCGAGACGGTTCTCGTACCGGGACGTGAGCAGCCGCACGCCCTCCTCCGCCGATGCGAGGGCGGCGCGCGCGATCTCCGCGCGAAGCGTCGCTTCCTTCACGCCCAGGTCCGCCTGCGCCTCTTCGAACGCCGCCTGGTCCCGTACGCCGCGGTCGTGCGCCCGCGCCCGGCGGAGCGAAGCGAGCGCCTTTCCAACCTCCGCCTCGCGTATCATCCCGTCGAAGATGTTCCACGTAAGTCCTACGCCCACCTTCCAGGAGCGGTTGTCGGAAGAGAAGGGGGAATCCTCGGCGTCCACCTGGTATGCCGCTGCGAGACCGACATCCGGCAGGTATCCCGATTGCCGGAGCCGAACGTTCCTCCCCGCGTTCGCAACCCGCAGCGACGATGCACGCAGGTCGGACCGGCCACTTGCGCCGGTCCCTTCCTCTCCGGGCGGGCCGGGATCGGGGAACTCCGGGGGTGGACCGGTCACATCCACGGGGCGCGCGCCCGGCTCCCCCATCGCAAGCGCGAGCCTGCGGCGCGCGATCTCCAGCCGGTTCTCGGCGGTCACCTTCGAGCTTTCCGCGGAGGCGACCGCCACGTTCACCCGCAACACATCGGAGGTAAGTCCCATCCCGGCCGCCTCGAGGCTCCCGGCGATCCGAAGGTGCTCCCGGGCGTCGGAGAGCCCCTGGTCCGAAACCTCGACGAATTGCCGGGCCGTGATGACGTCGAGGATCGCGGTGATTACCCGGTAGACCGCATCCTCTTTCCGCCGGTAGAGGTCCTGCCCCCTCGCGTCCGCTTCCACCTTCGCCATCCCGTACCCGATGTACGCCTTCGGGGCGAAGAGCGGCTGCTCAAGCGAAAGGGTGGCGATGAAGTCGTTGCGCGGCGGAGGGCTGTTGAAGTTGCGCACATCGGCGAAATCCGACGCGAGCAGTTTTTCCTGGTTCATCTTGAGCCCGAACGCCTCGGCGGGAACGGTTGTGCGGACGAATTTTTCATCGAACCGGACGGAAGGGAGAAGGTGCCCGCGGGCCACGTCCGCATCGCGGCGTGCGACAACGGCATCTTCTCCCGCTGCAGAAACAATGGCGTTGTTCGAGAGTGCCCTGGTAACCGCCTCGCGGAAGTCGACAGCCTCCATCGCCGAGGCGGCAGGCAGGAGCGGGAAAACGGACGTCAGGAGAAACAGCGCCGCCCCGGACAGGGCGGAAAGGGAAGAATATCGGGCGGATCGGGCCATCCTCGCCTCCTTTTCGCAACACTTTATTGCAGATTCATGCACCATCCCCTTGCTTCTTGGTGAAATAGCACATTGCGTGCCGTGGTCGGTTTGTTACTTTCCCCGCAGGATCGCAATGGTGTACTTCTCCGTGTCGAGGACGGAGGCGGCGAGGCGGTTTACGTCCGGAAGGCTGACCGCAGCGATCTTTTCCGGGGCCGCGAACGTCTCCTCGTATCCCGTCCCGTACAGCTCGTTGTAGACCATCTTGTCGGCGTAGGAGCTGTTGCTCTGGAGGCCGATCTCGTAGGTGCCGATCATCCACTTCTTCGCCCGCTCGAACTCCTCCGGCGTCACGCCGCCCTTCTTCACGTCGGCGATCTCGGCGAGGGTGTCGGCGATCGCGCCGTCCAGCTTGTCCGCGCTCGTCCCCATGTAGAACGCGAAGAAGCCCGGGTCCACCTGCTCCGAGGAAAACGATGTGACCGAGTAGGCCAGCGACTTCTTGTCCCTCAGGTTCACGAAGAGCCGGCCTCCCATCCCGGCGAGCGCCGAGCCCAGAACGTCGAGCGCGTATCGGTCCGGATCGGTGAACCGCGCCCCGGGGTAGCCGATGACGAAATGCGCCTGTTGCTTGTCGCGCCGCTCTTCCACCTTCATCACCGCATCGTGCGAGGGGACCGGCAACGCCCCCAGCGCCGCGAACTCCGGCCGCTGCGGCATCTCCCCGAACGCCTTGCGGACCGCCGCGACCGCTTCCCCGGCGTCGATGTCTCCGGAGATGGCGATCACCATGTTCCGCGGGTCCGTCCACCGCTCGTAATACGCTTTCAGATCCTCGGGCGTCATCACGCGGACCGCGTTCTCCGTGCCGAGGGGATTCCGGCCATACGGGTGGTCGCCGTACTGCGCCCCGAGGAACAGGAGGAAGGTCGCCTGCGTCAGCTGGTCCTTCTGCTGCTTCAAGACCCCCAACGTCTCGATCCGCTTCTTCTCGAGCTCGTCCGCCGGGAAGGTCGGCTCGAGCAGCGATTCGGCGAACAGGCGAAACCCTTTTTCGAAGTCGCGCTGGAGGAACTTCCCCTGCAGGCCGAACGAGTTGCGGCCCGAGTAGCCGTTGAGGTCCGCCCCCATGTTCTCCACCGCCTCGGCGATCTCCAGCGCCGTCCGGTGCGACGTCCCCTTGACGAGCAGCCCCGCGGTGAGGTTGGCGACACCGCCTTTTTCCTTCGGTTCGCCCCGCACTCCCGCGAGGAACCCCGCCTGCACCGCCACCACCGGGACGGCGCGGTTCTCCCGGACGATCACCCGGATCCCGTTCCCGAGGACCTCCTTCACCACGGTCCGCTTTTTCCCAATCTTCGCGCCCGGCGCGGTCGCCTCCGCGAACGCCTGTTGCGCGATGGCACGGACCTCCTCCACGGGAAGAATCCCCTCCTGCCCCGTGGGGAAGACGGCCGAAACGGTCAGGTTCCCGGGGGCGAGGTACTTCTTCGCGACCGCCTGGATGTCGCCGGCGGTCACCGCCCGGATCTTGCGCAGGTACGTCTGCTCGAACGCCGCGTCGTTCAGCGTGGTCTCGTAGAAGCCGACGTGGCGAGCCACCGCCGACTGCGACTCGAGGGAATACAGAAAATCCGTCTCCGTGGCCGTCTTGGCGCGCGCCAACTCCGCCCCCTCCGGAGGAGCGGCCGTCATGCGGAACGTTTCGAGGAGGATCTCCTTCAGGGCCGCCCTCGCCTTCTCGGGCGACAAGGTTCCGCCGATGAACAGGAGCCCAGGGTCCCTCGGGGTGTACGAAGATGCGCTCACCGAGTCGACCAGACCTTTCCCGTCCTTGACGCCGAGGTAGAGCCGCGACGTCTCCCCGCTGCCGAGGATCATCGACAGCAGGTCCCACGCATAGACATCCGGGTTGCGGATGGAGGGGCCGTGGAACCCCATCTCGAGGTAGGCGCGCCGCGCGTCCTTCTCCTTGACGACGACCCGGGTCTCCCTCTGCGGCGGCTCGACCGGCCTCGGAACTTCCGGCGCGGAACCGGGGGGAAGCTGCCCGAACGTCTTTTCGATCAGGGGCCGGGACGTTTTCGGGTCCACCGCCCCCGCGATCACCAGCACCATGTTCCCGGGAACGTAGTTCGCGTGGAAGTAGGCCAGGAGATCCTCGCGAGTCGTTTTCCGGATGGTGTCGACAAACCCGATGACGGGGCGCCCGTACGGGTGGACCTTGTACGCCTCCCGGAAGAGGGCATTGGAGACGACCCGCGCCGGGTTGTCCTCGTTCATCCGCACCTCCTCGAGGATCACCTCGAGTTCCCGCGAAAGCTCCGCGGGGTCGAAGACCGAGTTCCCGAGCGTGTCGGCGAGGATGTCGAGCGCGTTCTCGAGGAACCGACCCGAGAGGGTGATGTGGTAGACCGTCTGGTCGAAGCTCGTGTAGGCGTTGATCTCGCCCCCCACCGCCTCGACCTCCCGGGCGATCTCCCCGGGCCCCCTGCGCTTCGTCCCCTTGAACGCCATGTGCTCGAGGATGTGGGACATCCCCGCGCGGGCTTCGGCTTCCGTGGTGCTGCCCGCCTTGACCCACGCCTGCACCGCCACGACCGGCGACGACAGGTTCGGCCGGATCACGACCGTCAGCCCGTTGCCAAGCACGTATGTTTCGACCAACGGTTCCTCCCCGACGGAGGGAGTCGGTCCCCCCGCGATCATTGCGAACAGGGCCACGCCCAAAAGCCAGTGCGTCCGATTCCGTATCTTCATCCTTCGCTCCCCGGCTATTTCCTTTGTTTCGAACTACTTTAATGGATGATCCCGGAGGGTGATGCGGTTCACACCGGCTTCCAGACCCGGGCCATCAGTCCGGTCAGGAAGACCGCCAGCCCCAGCCGCACGACGAGAATCGCGAGGCCGTTCCCCCCGATGATGATGAAGATGAGGATGTCCTCGATCACGGAGTGGCAGGTGGCGAGGAAGAGCCCCATGAGGAAGAGCTCCCGGGCGGGGAGCCCTTTCTGCTGCGCCACGCGGATGATGATCCCCGCCCCGTACGCGATGCCCAGGAATATCCCGGTGAACAGGGGGACCGCCGCGTCCCGCGTGAGCCCCACACCCCGCATCATCGGCTCCACAACGTTCCCCGCCCGGCGGAAGACGGGGAGGTACCGCATCACTTCGAAGAGCGTCACCAGCGGGACGATGATGAGGATGAGCTTGGCGGAAAGTTGCAGCGCCCCGAGGAGGGCGGGAAGGAGACCTTCCATCACGATAATCCCGACAGCGCCATCGTCCAGGAAGAAGCGACTTCCCAGAGACTCCAGAGCCCCCGCAGCAGCAGGCCGGCGACGCAGGCGATCGCGACCCGGCACAGGGTGAGGACCCCGCCGCGCGCGCCCGTGGTGGAGAGCACCCCGCCCTCGACGACGAGGTTGTGGGCGATCCCCATCATCAGGCCGCATTGCGTCACCTGGAAGGGGGAGAGGTGCAGCGGCGCGATCACCGCGATGGCGGCGTACAGGTTCAGGAGGAACGCGGCGACGAAGGCGAAGGCCGCCTCCCCCGGAAGGCCGAAGATCCCCATCACCGGCGCGAAGACCTTCCCCAACAGGCCGAGGACGGGGGTGCCCTTGAGGAGCGTGACCGCCACGTAGAGCGGGACCGACACCTTGATGATCTTGAGGGACGTCCTGAACCCCACCGAAAGGCCCGTGCGGATCCGCGTCGGGATGTCGGGAATCGACTCCTCTGCCGTCGCGCTCGTTTCGGGTTCGCTCATCGGTTTTCCTCCGCAAAATACGATAGCACGGCTGGACGGGACCCCACCGGGGAACTACAATGCGACTCGGGAACCTGCTTTCCGCATGCCCGCGTCAATAGAATCAACGCGATCTACGCCCCGGTCGAATCAATGGGTTCCACGCGGAAAAGATGACGATACCGTTCGCGCATGCATGGAGGAACCCGGAAACCCTTGGAGGATGAAATGGTCAACCGACGAGTTGTCGTCGTATTCGTTGTCCTCGCCCTCGGTTTCGCCTGCCTGTCGGGCAAGGCGGCGTTGTGCGCGGACGATTATTCCGTGCTGCTCGCGAAGGTAAAGGATTTCGACAAGACCGTCGATTTCAAGGCCCTGAGGCTCGCCTACACGAAGACGCCTGATTACAATCCCTACGGTCGGGACAACAGCAAGGACGAGGCGATGGGGAAAGCGCTGGAGGAGAAGAAGTTCGAGGAAGCCATCAAGATCGCGCAGACGATCCTGGAAAAAAATTACGTCCACATCTTCGCGCATTTCGTATCGAGGGTCGCTTACAAGGAGTTGGGGGATCAGAAGAAGTCCGAGTACCACCATTTCGTGACCAGCGGCCTGATCCAGTCCATTTTACGCTCCGGAACCGGGCTGGATCCCAAAGGCGCGCTTCTCGTGATCAGCACGGATGAAGAATATATGATCCTCGACGTGCTCGGATTGAGAAGCAAAATGCAATCGACCCTCAAAGTGGCCGATCAGACGTACGACAAACTCTCGGTCGTCGACCGGACAACCGGGGATGCGGGAGAGGTGTTTTTCAATGTGACCATCCCGTTCGGATGGTTGAGCCGTCAATTTGAAAAAAAGGGTTGAGGGGACCGTGACGAACGACCTGTCGCACCGCACGAACCGGAAACTCTCGCCGGGATGGCACTACCCCCTGGGCGCCACCCTGGGGCTGGGAGGGGTCAACTTCTCCCTCTACTCGGCAAACGCGGAGGAGGTGTGGCTCCTCCTCTTCGACCGTCCCGACGGCGACCCGACCGACATCATTCACGTCCAGGAGCGGGACCGGTACGCCTGGCACGTCTTCGTCCACGGCGCCGGCGCCGGCCAGCTTTACGGGTACAAGGTCCGCGGTCCCTTCGACCCGGCCCGGGGCCTCCGGTTCAACGACCGGAAGCTGCTGATCGACCCGTACGCGAAGGCGCTCACCGGCAAGATCGTCAACGAGGGGAACCTGCTGCTGGCCTACGACCCGGGCGACCCGGCCCGGGACCTCTCCCTCGACCGGCGGGAAAACCAGGCCGTCGTCCCGAAGGCGGTCGTGGTGAACGACCGGTTCGACTGGAGGGGGGATGCGCCGCCGTCCATCCCGTTCGAACGGATGGTGATCTACGAGACCCACCTGAAGGGATTCACCGCCCATCCCTCCTCGAAGGTGGCGCACCCGGGGACGTACCTGGGCTTCGTCGAAAAGATCCCGCACCTCCAGTCCCTCGGCGTGAACGCCGTCGAGCTGCTCCCCGTGCTGGAGTTCTACGTCGAGGACTTCCTCCGCGAGAAGGGGCTCACGAATTACTGGGGGTACAATACGGCCGCCTTCTTCGCTCCCGAGTCGTCCTTCGGGACCGGTTCCCGCCCCGGGTGCCAGGTGGAGGAGTTCAAGACGCTGGTGCGGGAGCTGCACCGCGCGGGGATCGAGGTGATCCTCGACGTGGTGTACAACCACACGGGGGAGGGGAACGAACTGGGCCCCACCTTCTCGTTCAGGGGGATCGACAACCCGTCGTATTACGTGCTGACCGGAGGTCCCAACGACCCGGCGCGCTACTACATGAACTGGACGGGCTGCGGGAACTCCTTCAACCTGTCGACCCCTCCCGCGATCCGGCTGGTGATGGATTCGTTGCGGTACTGGGTCAAGGCGATGCACGTCGACGGGTTCCGGTTCGATCTCGCCTCCGTACTGGGGCGCGAGGGCGGGATGTACCAGAGGTGCGCCTCCTTCTTCGACGCCGTCGCCCAGGACCCGGTACTGCAGAAGAGCAAGCTCATCGCCGAACCGTGGGACCTCGGGTCGTACGAGGTGGGGAACTTCCCCGTGGACTGGTCGGAGTGGAACGGCCGGTTCCGCGACACGGTGCGCCGTTTCGTGAAGGGGAACGGCGGGCAGCTCCGGGACCTCGGCTTCCGCCTGACGGGGTCGGCCGACCTGTACGGCGACGACGGGCGATCCGCCTACAACAGCGTCAACTTCGTCACCTGCCACGACGGGTTCACCCTCCGCGACCTGGTCTCCTTCAGCGGGAAGCACAACGAGGGGAACCTCGAGGGGAACCGGGACGGCACGGACGATAACAACTCCTGGAACTGCGGCGCGGAAGGGGAAACGGACGACCCGGAGATCGCGCGGCTGCGGCGGCGTCTGGCGAAGAACCACGCCTGCCTGCTGCTCTTCTCCTCCGGAACCCCGATGATCCTCGGGGGTGACGAATTCCTCCGGACGCAGGGGGGGAACAACAACGGCTATTGCCAGGACAACCCGGTCTCCTGGTTCGACTGGGGGGAGGTCGAGCGGAACGCAGACATGGTCGCCTTCTTCCGGAAGGCGATCGCGTTCACGAAGAAATACACGATCCTCCAGCGGCGCAAGTTTCTCACCGGCACGGACACGGATCAGGACGCGATCCCCGACATCCAGTGGTTCGGCGAGGACCTCGGGCCTCCCCGCTGGGCCGATCCGGAGGCGCGGACCCTCTGCTGCCTCCTCGAAGGGAACGAGGAACCGTCGGAGGCGGGGACGTACTTCCTCTTCCTCGCCCTGAACGCGGATTACCGGCAGCGCGAGGTGATGGTGCCGCCGCTCCCATCGGGGCTCCGATGGCGGCGCGCGATCGACACGAGCCTCGCGGCGGGAGAGGATTTCATGGACGACGGTGCGGAACCGCTGCCGGATCCGGCGGACCGGTATCTCGTCAATCCAAGGACCACGTTGGTATTGCTGGGGAAATAAGCGGTCAGCGCCTGGTCTCGAGGTACATCAGGTGGTCGCGGGCGACGGTGTTCCCCTGGGCCGCCGCCAGCCGGAACCAGCGGACCGCCTCGCCAAGGCCCTTCGGAACGCCCCGGCCGACCTCGTGCATCCACCCGAGCATCACCTGGGCATCCGGGCTCCCCGCTTCCGCCGCGCGCAGGTACCAGTCGGCGGCCGTGTTGTCGCTCTGCTTCGCTCCGCGTCCCTCGAGGTACATCCCGGCGATCTGCAACTGTCCGTCGACGTACCCCTCCTCCGCCGACCGCCGGTACTCGTTGAGCGCCTCGACATCGTCCTTCGTCTCGCCCCGCCCGTAGGCGTAGAGAACGCCCCGGAGGAAGATCCCTTCCGGCACGCCGCGATCCGCGGCCTTCCGGATCCAGTCCGCCGCCGCCGATTCGTTCCGGGCCACGCCGCGGCCATAGAGAAGCGCCCTTCCGTAACCGGCGAACGCCTCCGCGTTTCCACCCTGCGCCGCGCGGCCGTACCAGGCGGCCGACTCGACGGCGTCCCTGGAGACCCCGATCCCGTCCCGGCACATCGCGGCGAGCCGCGCCTGGGCGTCGGGATCGCCGGCTTCCGCGGCCTTCCGGTACCACGTCGCGGCCGCCGCAGGGTCTTTCGGGACCCCGTTCCCCTCGAGGTGCCGCCACGCGAGCAGTTTCTGCGCCGCGATGTCCCCGCCCTCGGCGGCCTTCCGGTACCACGCGAGGGATTCCGCCTCGTCCCGCGGGACGCCCATCCCCTGTTCGTACAGGAACCCGAGGAGGGATTGCGCCCCCGGGTGTCCCTGGTCCGCCGCGAGGCGGCACCATTTCGCCGCGGCCGCCGGATCCTTCCCGACGCCGCGACCGCTCGCGTACCGGGCGGCCAGGGCGAAGCGCGCCGCGGCGTCCCCGAGGGGCGCCGCCTTCGCGTACCACTTCGCGGCCGCCTCGTCACTGCGGGGAACTCCCAACCCCGACGCATGGAGATCCCCGATTCGCGTCATCGCTTCCACGTCGTTCGGGTCGACCTTGAGGGCCGCGCGGAAACTGTTCATCGCCTTTTTGTACTGGCGGGCCGCGACCTGCTTCTCTCCCTGCCGGACCTTCGCGCTCCCCCCGGCGACCGCCGGGGACGGGAAGAGGGAAAGAAGGAGCGACGCGGCGACGAGGAGAATCCGCAGACGGTGTTTGACGATGGCATGCCCATTCGATCGCCGGTCCGGCGGAACCCGCCCGCCACGCGTCACTTTCCTGCCTTGCGCATCCCCTTCGGCGTCTTCCCGAACAGGACGCCCGTCCGCAGGACCGGCTTCCCGTCGAGGTAGAGATCGCCCTGCGCGCGCAGGTCCTTGATCATGTCCCAGTGGACCGCCGAGTCGTTCTTCCCCCCCGATTCGGGGTACGAACGGCCGACCGCCAGGTGGATCGTCCCGCCCATCTTCTCGTCGAGGAGGATGTCGCGGGTGAAGGAGGTCACCCCGGCGTTCGCCCCGATGCCGAACTCGCCCAGAACGGACGCCCCGCGGTCGGCGGCGAGCATCTCCTTCAGGTACCCTTCGTTCTTCTCCGCCGAGGCCTCCACCACCCGCCCCTTGCGGAACGCCAGGCGGATCCCCGCCACCTCCCGCCCGCCGGCGATCGCGGGGAACTCGAAGAAGATCTTCCCCTCCGTGGAGGTCTCGATCGGCGCGGTGAAGATCTCGCCGTCGGGCATGTTGAATTCGCCGGCGCAGGGGATCGCGATGCGCCCCCTGATCGAGAAGGAAAGGTCTGTCTCCTTCCCCACGATCCGCACCCGGTCGGCCTTCTCGAGCACCTTCTTCGCCCGGGCGAACATCCGCGACATCGCCGCCCAATCCTGCTCCACGGCCCGGTAATACAGTTTCTCGTACTCGGGCAGGGACCGGTCCGTCTCCTGCGCGAGCGCCTCCGTCGGGAAGTTCGTGAGGACCCACCGGACGCGGCGCATCAGCACCTCGGAGATCGGCTTGGTCGCCTTGCGGCGGTCCGCCATCTTCCGCGGGGGAATGTGGGAGAGGTGCCGGGTGTTGCCGGGAGCGAGGATGATGATGTCGGCGTCGATCGTCTTCGCCTCGTTCATCTTCGTGGGCGGGATGTGGGCGATCTGCTCCGCGGACGCCTCCTCGTAGAAGATCGCGTTCGCCTCCTCGAACCCCACGGAGAGCAGCGGGTGCGCCCCCGCCTGCAACACCTCCCGGTAGACCTCCAGCGCGAGGGGACGGCCGAGCTCGCCCGTGGAGATCCGGACGATCTCCCCTTTTTTCGCCTTCACCGAATGGCGGACCAGCGTTTCCGCCAGCCGCCGCGCCTGCCGTTCCGAACCCATGGGATCTCCCTTTCCACCAGTATACCGGGGTCACTCGCCCCGCTTGACCGCCTCGATCGCCGCCATCTTCCGGTGGGCCTCCTCGACCTTCTTCCGGGCCCGCTCGAGGATCGCCGGATCGGCCGATTCGAGGTTGAAGGCGTAGCACGTGCCGGCCAGCACCGGGGACTGGATCCCGAGCTGGCGGTTCTCCTCCATCTCGAGGGCGAGCACTCCGTCCCACTTCTGGCCGAGGATGCTGTAGCTACCGACGAAAATGGACCGGAAGGTGGACTCCAGCATCTCGTAGATGTGGGTGCAGCTCATGTTCCGGGGAATCCGCTCCTTCACCTTCTTGATCCCTCCCCGCTCCAGGACGGCGATCCCCTTCAGGGACGAGAGCATCTCGAGGGGCTTCGTCTCGCAGCAGGGCTGGGGGATGCGATCCATCTTTCCCGCGATCTCCTCGATGCGATAGGAATCGGAGAGGAGGATCGCGAGGTTCATATCGTGGAAATCGTCGTGAAGGCGCGTGATCGCCAACAGGCGGCCGTCCTCGAGCTTGTACATCTCGCACTTGAGGATGCGCCCGAAACTCTGCTTGTGGTGCTTGGCCAGCTCCCTGATCGTCTCGAAGTCCATCGTCTCCCCTTCTGCTGCGCCGCCTCGGAGGGCGGGGCTCCGTTCGTGGCTCGCCGTGCGGTGAACCTGCACGGCTGCGCTTTACCTCACT